>Ga0208193_1000858_pt1 | contig 14317 bp, 10 predicted proteins | sample June2015DPH_17_2_FD_184716 | JGI IMG/M metagenome (GOLD analysis project Ga0208193, IMG submission 184716) | Peatland microbial communities from SPRUCE experiment site at the Marcell Experimental Forest, Minnesota, USA - June2015DPH_17_10... | ecosystem: Environmental > Terrestrial > Soil >... | reverse complement strand
TCTCGACTTATGCCGGCTGGCGCTCGTTCGGCGATCTCAAGATCAAGCGTTCGCTCGGCATCGATCCCGGCGAAAGCGATGACGCCCGCTGGCATGCGCTGACCATGCTGGACGAGGTGCTGCGGCATCACGCCATCGACGGCAACGATCTCTATGCGATCGCGGCTTTCCTTTCCAAAACGAGATCGCGGCTGATGGCGATATCGCTCGAAGACCTTCTCGGCGTGATTGATCAGCCGAATATTCCGGGCACGGTGAACGAGCACCCGAACTGGCGGCAGCGGCTGCCGGTTGCGGTTGGCGATATCGCGCACGAAGTCGATACCAGGGCGTTGAAAGACGCAACCCAGGAAAGGGCTCGCGCCAGGGCATGAGTCCTTTCCCATTCAGCAGGTAAAAAGACGTGTCCAGGATAGAAGATTACGGTTTGATCGGGGATTGCGAAACCGCAGCTCTTGTCGGTCGTGACGGCTCGATCGACTGGCTGTGCTGGCCTGCCTTCGATTCGGATGCGTGTTTTGCAGCACTTCTCGGCACGCGCGAGAACGGCCGGTGGCTGATCGCGCCCGCGGAAGACGTCGCGGGTATTTCCCGCCGGTACTGGGACAACACGCTGATCCTCGAGACGCGATTCGAGAGCAAAAATGGCGTCGTTGCCATCGTCGACTTCATGCCGCCGCGCGGCAAGGCTTCCGATATCGTCCGCCTGGTGCGGGGTATCGAAGGCAAGGTGACCATGCGGATGGAGCTCATAATCCGCTTCGGATTCGGGGTAGACGTTCCATGGGTCAAGCGCACGGATGACGGCGCGCTGCTTGCGATCTGCGGACCGGACATGACGGTGCTGCGGACGCCTGTCGAGACCCGCGGCAAGGATATGACCACCGTGGCCGAGTTCGAGGTGAGCGAGGGCGAAACCGTTCCCTTCGTGCTCACCTACGGGCCTTCGCACCTGCCGTTGCCTGAGCCGATCAACCCAGCGCACGCCTTGCGGGACACCGAGGATTTCTGGCTCGATTGGTGCAGCCGCTGCACCTACGAAGGCGACAGCCGCGACCTCGTGGTGCGCTCGCTGATCACGCTGAAGGCTCTGACCTACGCGCCGACTGGCGGCATCGTCGCCGCACCCACGACGTCGCTGCCGGAAAAGCTCGGCGGTGCGCGAAATTGGGACTATCGTTTTTGCTGGCTGCGAGATGCGACCTTCACGCTGCTGGCGCTGATGAACTCGGGCTATACGGAAGAAGCCTCCGACTGGCACAATTGGCTGTTGCGCGCGGTCGCAGGCTCGCCGGATAACATGCAGATCATGTACGGCATCATGGGCCAGCGCCGCCTTCTGGAATGGGAGGCGGGATGGTTGCCCGGCTATGAAGGCGCGCAACCGGTACGGGTCGGCAATGCCGCCCATGCTCAGTTGCAGCTTGATGTGTACGGCGAACTGATCGATGCGTTCTACCAGTCGCGCCTGGCGGAGTTGAAACTGGACCAGGGCTCATGGGCATTGGCGCGAACGATTGTCGAGCATGTGGGGGACGTCTGGAATCAGCCGGACCATGGTATCTGGGAGAGGCGCAACGAGCCGAAGCACTACGTTTTTTCCAAAGTGATGACTTGGGTTGCGATCGACCGCGCCGTCAAGGGCGCCGAACGGTTCGGTTACGACGCGCCGCTCGATCGCTGGTGCGCCCTGCGCGACACCATCCATCGCGACGTCTGCGAGAAGGGCTTTGATGCGGCACAGGATGCTTTTGTCGAATCCTACGGTTCGGCATTGCTCGATGCCAGTGTATTGCTGCTCCCATCGGTCGGGTTCCTGCCGGCTTCCGACCCGCGGGTTCGCGGCACCCTGGCGGCGATCGAGCGGCATATGATGCGCGACGGCTTTGTGCTGCGGCACGACCCCCGCGAAATCTCCGACGAGATCCAGCCGATCGAAGGCGCATTTCTGGCGTGTTCGCTCTGGCTCGCGGATGCCTATGTGCTGGCCGGCGAGGTCGACAAGGCGCAAGCGCTGTTCGACCGCGTGATCGGCGTCGCCAATGATCTTGGTTTGCTGGCGGAAGAATTCGATTCCGGCGTCGGCCGTCAGACCGGCAATTTCCCACAAGCCTTGACCCATATCGCGCTGATCAATACCGCGCATAACTTAAGCGAAGCCAGGCACGCCGACGACAAGCCGGCGATGCAGCGGTCGAAGTAACCCTCCGAGCTATCGTCGTCGATCAAGCGCGTGAGAGCGTATCGAGTTTTACGCGAAGCTCATCGATCGTTGGTTTCGCAATATCTCCAACTCCGGGGGTCGCCAGCACTTTGTCACACATCTGGTTGATGGTCGGCGTTGCGGCCGCGATCAACTTGGCAAGAGTGCTCTTTCCTTCGGGGGTGAGCTTCGTCGCGAGGTTGCCGACTTCGTTCAATTGCGTTGTCGCTTCCCGAAGCTTGGGGATGGCGGCCTGGGCGGAAGCGGCGTCCGTGATCGTTGGCAGCACGGATCTCAAGGTGCCGACGGACGAGTTGACCTGGTTCGCCAGATTCACTCCTCCAATCGTCAGGTCCGGCGGGGCCAAACCCACGGTTCCGGTCGCAGGCTGCGTTGCAGCCGGACGCGGCAACTCGGCAACCGTTTCGCGGGACGGGCGCCCAACGGTGTACCAAGCGAGACCGCCCAATACGGCCAGGATGGCCAACCAATAGGGCCATTGCGACGATGCTGCACTTGTTGTGGCGTAAGCTGCCCGGCTCGCCCCGGCAACTGTCCGCTCCGAGGCACCGGCAATTCGGCTCCCGGCGGCCGAAGCTGTCGCCGTGCCGCTACGCAAGGTTCCCGCCGCACTGTCGATAAGGCCAGCAGCGCTCAGTCTATCGGCCAGACCGGACGGAATCGCCGCGGCGATCTGATCCCTTTGTGAGCCGAGAAGCGCCGCGAGCCCGCTCGCATCCAGGCCCGCGCTGCGCTGCTGTTGACCCAACGTCCCGAGGACCACAGGGCCAAGCATACCGAGTAGCGACTTGCTGGTTGCCCCGTCGAGTCCCGCGAACTTGCCAATCGACTGTGCCATGGTGTCCAGCGCTGCTCCGCCGAACAGACCAGACAGCATGCCCGATCCGGTTTCCGCGAGCGTGTTCGGGCTTGAGCCGCCGATCAGGTTTTTGAAACTCTCAAGCGCCCCGGTCTGTTGCTGCGCCAGTGTGTTGCCGAGCTGGCGAGCCCCATTGGGCGTGACAGCGACGTCCGCCAGACCCGCAAGCAATGCGGGAACGGCCCCTCCAATTGCCTTTTGCGCGAGGCTGCGGTCAAGGCCCAGGGCGGAAGCGATCTTTGCGATCATGTCAGGGGTCAAGAATTGCATCACAACAGAGACGAGATTGGCGGGCATGGCGCTCTCCATTAAGGTTGTGAAGTGAGTTGCTCGAGCTAGCTCCGATGCTGCGGCTTAGCCACCCCAGCCGCGTTGTCTACCAACGGGTCTGGTGGGATTTGCGCCGTGGTGACACCTCCGGTCGCCTTGACGTAAGCCTTGAACTGCCGCTTTGTCTCTGGCGTGCAATCGATTCAGAAGCCATCGACCGGCACGCAATGGGCCGGCGCTTCCTCCGGATAGAAATAGCGCGCTGGTGTCGCCCGCATTCGAGCGTGGCCGATCAGAACCTACGCACTCCCTCTTCCTGCGTGATCACCTTCTTCCCGCGATGCTCAGTCGCATTGAAGAACACGTCTTCGTTGAAGTCTTGATCCACCCGTGGATATCAGGATAGGACGACGACCCTAGGTCGGCAAGCAGATTAAATGACGCAGGCGCTGACCTATTCACCATGAAATTGATTCGAAAAATCGCTCGATCTGTGGTCCCTGCGTGCCGTCTTTGCTGAGCGGGCCGAACCCTACAACCTTGGCGGAGACGGTCGCAGGGACGACATGGAGTTCTATTGGAGCGAATCGAGAATCATCTCCATCGCCTTGGCAAAGCCCTCGTCTTCATTCGAAGCCGTGACATGCGTCGCCTGCTGCTTCACGTCGTCGGTGGCGTTGCCCATGGCAAATGCGGTGCCGCTGACGTGAAACATCGCCAGATCATTCTGCATATCACCGATGGTAGCGACCGCGTCGGTCGAGATGCCAAGACGGTGTGCGATCGCCTGCACGAAGGTGCCCTTGTTGACGCCGGGTGGCGTAATGTCGAGATAATAGCTCTGCGAGCGTATCGCCGTCGCCTGTGCGCCGAGTGCTTCCTGCATGGCGGCTTCGCAGCGTTGCAAGCCGGCCGCATCCGCGCTGGCGCCGACGATTTTGCAAGCCGATGCAAAATAGGGCGTGAAATCGGCAACGACCGTGGGCTCGTGACGAATCGTGTGCTCTTCGTGAGCGACGTAGGCGCCGCCACGATCGCGAACAAGCCAGCGGTCATTGGTAAAGAGCCAGGCATCGACGCCGAACTCGACGAGTACTTCCAGCGCCCGCCGCGTCGCGGCTTCAGGGATCAGATGCTGTTCGACCGGCTTTAATTCGGGATCGACAATGCAACTGCCGTTGAAGGCGCCGATGGGAAGGGTGATGCCCAGCGGCTCGATCAGAAACCGCATGCCGATGGTCGGGCGGCTCGACGTGATAGTAAAGCCGATGCCTGCTTCGTGAAGTTTTCGCACGGCGTTAATGGCGCGCTCGGTCAGGAGTTTTTCCTTGGTCAGGAGCGTACCGTCGACATCGGAGACAACGAGCGCGGTCTTGGTCATGGGTGGGTTGTCCTGACTTGCTCAGTGCTTTGGGTAGCAACTTGGGTGACAATGTTATTGACGATGACCTCGACCGGCGCATCGATGGATACCGTAATCGGACGCTCCTTGGCTTGCGGCGGCTCCAGTGTTTTGAACTGGCTGTCGAGCATACCGGGCGGCATGAAATGACCCTTGCGGTGAGCGAGCCGGTCGGCGATCAGGCCCTGGCTGCCGCTGAGAAAGACGATACGCACGTCGTTGCGTCCGTGCACCAATATATCGCGATAAGCGCGTTTCAACGCTGAGCAGGCGATCACGACCCGGCCACCGGCCTTGCACACCCGGTCGATCTCATCGGCGATCGCCTGCAGCCACGGCCACCGGTCTTCGTCGGTGAGCGGGTGACCGGCGCTCATCTTGGCGACGTTGCTTTTGGGATGAAAGCTGTCGCCGTCCTCGAAGGTCCACCCCAAACGCTCGGCGAGGCCGGCTGCAATCGTGCTTTTGCCCGAACCCGATACGCCCATCACGATCAAGGCGCAGGGCGCCATGTCCGGCCTGTCGTTCAAGCGAACTACTCTCCAATTGCTGCCCGATCCACCAGCAAAAGGGTCTCGCCCATGGAGCGCGCCCGGTTTGCCGGTAGGCTTTCGTCCTTCGAAAGCTTGGCGAGTATCGCACGTTTTTCGGCGCCTGCGAGTTCGAACAGCATTTCGCGGCAGGAGGACAGCGCGGGCAGTGTGAGGGTCACCCGCGGCACGAAGGGTTCGACATGGGCCTGGGGAACGCCGACGACCCAGCGCTTCGTCTCGTTCAAGGCCGGATAGCCCGGAAAGAGCGAAGCAGTATGGCCATCGGGGCCGACGCCCATCAGCACAAGGTCGAACAGCGGCCGTGCAGGATCAAGATCGTCGGCGCCATGGAAGGATTGCAATTCGCGCTCATAGCGGTAAGCCGCTTCGTCCGGCGTCGCCGTATCCGTCGGGATCGGATGAATGTTGTCTTTGGGCGCGAAGCGGTCGAGGAAAATCCCGCGCGCCATGTTCATGTTGTTCAGGGGATCGCTCGGGGGAACGAAGCGCTCGTCGCCGATGAACCAGTGTACGCGGTCCCAGGGAATCCGTTTTGCATAAGTCTCAGTTGCCAGCAGTCGATAAAGCTGTTTCGGGCTCGATCCGCCGGTCAGGCAAATCGCGATGCGATCTGGATTGGCCTCGATCCGCGCCATCAAACGTTCTGCGGCAGTGATCGCCAGCGCAGCCGGATCGGGGACGACGATCCGGCTGATAGGGGTGGAGGACGGCAGCATGTGACTTATCCGAACTTGCGCCAGTTACGGTCGTCGCGCTTGAGCAATTCGTCCGCGGCGTCCGGACCTTCGCTGCCGGCTTTGTAGGCCTCGAGGCCTCTGGCGCCGGCTTTTTTCCAGGCGTCCAGAAACGGCTGGACCGCCTGCCAGCCGGCCTCGACGCTGTCGGCGCGCTGAAACAGGATGTTGTCGCCGATCATGCAGTCATAGATCAGCGTTTCGTATCCGGTGGTCGGCTCTGCCTGGAAATAGTCCTTGTAACGGAACTTCATCTCGACGCCATCGATGTTGATCGTCGGGCCCGGCACCTTGGTGTTGAACTGAAGCGTAATACCCTCCGTCGGTTCGATGGCGATGACGAGATAGTTCTGCGACAGTTTATCGACCGGCGTGTCGCGGAACATCGCAAACGGCGCCTGCTTGAACTTGATCGCGACCTCCGTGCGCTTCATGCCGAGCGCCTTGCCGGTGCGCAGGTAAAACGGCACGCCGGCCCAGCGCCAGTTGTCGATGGTCAGTTTCAGCGCAGCGTAGGTTTCTGTCGTGCTATCGGGGTTGACGTCCTCGGTCTTGCGATAGTCCGGGATTTCAGTGTCGCCGCTCTTGCCTGCCTGATACTGGCCGCGTACCGAATTTTTCAGGGCTTCCTGTTCGGTCTGGGTCTGGATCGCCGCCAGCACCTCGGCCTTTGCCGAGCGCACCGCATGGGCCTCGAATTTCGCCGGGGGCTCCATCGCTACCAGCGACAGCAATTGAAACAGATGGTTCGGCACCATGTCGCGCAGCGCGCCCGTGGCGTCGTAGAAACTGCCGCGATGGCCGATGTCGAGCTTTTCGTCGACGGTGATCTGGATATGGTCAATGTGATTGCGGTTCCAGATCGGCTCGAACATGCCGTTGGCGAATCGCAGCACCAGAATGTTCTGGACGGTCTCTTTGCCGAGATAGTGATCGATCCGGTAGATTTGTTGCTCGTTGGCGATCTTGAGCAACTCATCGTTGAGCGCCTTGGCGGAGGCGAGGTCGGTGCCGAACGGCTTTTCGATCACCAGCCGCCGCCAGTAACCGTTCTCCTTCAGCATGCCGGTGCGGCCGAGTTGTTTCGCGATCGGCGCAAACGCCGTCGGCGGCGTCGCCAGGTAAAACAGGCGGTTACCGCCGGTGGAGCGATTGGTTTCGAGCTTGTGCAGTCGTTCGGCCATCGCATCGAACGAAGCCGGATCGCTCGGGTCAGCCTCGATGGAGGTGACGCATTCGAGCAGGCGCTTGGCGATCGTGTCATCGACCGGCCGGGTCTTGTACTTCTTCAGACCCCCAAGCAGGCTTTCGCGCATTTCGTCGTTAGACGTTCCCTTGCGGGCAATACCCACGACGCAGAACTTCTCGGGCAAGAGATCCGAGGCCGCGAGATTGTAGAGCGCTGGCATCACCAGCCGGTGCGTCAGGTCGCCGGTGGCGCCGAAGATGATGAAGGAGCAAGGATCGGGCTTGTGCTTTTTTGAAAGTGGTTCTGTCACGAATGCGGCTCCTTGTGGCCGCCGAAACCCTCACGCATCGCGGAGAGAATTTTTTCCGCGAAGGTATGTTCCTTGCGGGAACGAAAACGTGCGAACAGCGCCGCGGTCAGGACTTCGGCCGGTACCGCCTCGTCGATCGCAGCATTCACAGTCCAGCGGCCTTCGCCGGAATCCTCGACAAAGCCGGAATAGGTCCCAAGCGTCGGGTTCTTGGCGAGCGCCGATGCGGTGAGATCAAGCAGCCAGGACGGGATCACGCTGCCGCGCCGCCAGACCTCGGCGATATCGGCGATGTCGAGCTCGAAACGGTGGTCTTGCGGCAGCGTCTCTATATTGGCGTTCTTGAGGATATCGAAGCCTTCGGCATAGGCCTGCATCAGGCCATACTCGACGCCGTTGTGCACCATCTTGACGAAATGCCCAGCGCCGACCGGACCAGCGTGAAGGTAGCCCTGCTCGACGCGGGGATCGCGTCCCTGCCGTCCTTCGGTGCGCGGGATGTCGCCGAGACCGGGCGCGAGCGTCTTGAAGATCGGATCGAGGCGATCCACCACTGCCTTGTCGCCGCCGATCATCATGCAGTAGCCGCGCTCGATGCCCCAGACGCCGCCGGAGGTGCCGACATCGATGTAGTGGATGCCGCGTTCTTTCAGCGTCTTGCCGCGGCGGACGTCGTCCTGCCAAAACGTGTTGCCGCCATCGATGATAACGTCGCCGCTCTCCATCAGCTTGGACAACGCATCGATGGTGGTTTCGGTGATATGGCCGGCCGGCAGCATCACCCAGGCGGCGCGCGGCTTTTCGAGCTTGCTGACGAATTCCTCCAGCGCCTTGGTGCCCACGGCGCCGTCGGTCGCAATCGCGGCCACGGCTTTCGCGTCCTTGTCGTAGACGACGGTCGAATGTCCGTGCTTCATCAGCCGGCGGACGATATTGCCGCCCATCCGACCCAGGCCGATCATGCCGAGCTGCATTGGTTCTATCCTCAGTTCAACGCTTGCTGGATTGCTTTGTCGAGCGCCTTGAGACCTTTCGCGAGATCGCCTTTGAGATGGACGCGCAACGCGCGCCGGCCACGTTCGGTGAGCACGCCGAAATCGCCGCGGGCCTGCGCCGCCTTGATCACCCCAAAGCTCGCCTTCTGCCCCGGCACCGGCAAATCCTTCACGTCGTCGGCGGTGATCTGAAGGAACACGCCGCTGTCCGGGCCGCCTTTATAGGCCTGCCCGGTCGAGTGCAGGAAGCGCGGGCCGAATTCCGCGCAGGTCGCCACATGCCGCTGGTCGCGAACCGCAAGGCGGGCGCTTTGCAAGGTGTCGATATGGTCTGCATTGCGCTCGATATAGGCGAGGAGGGCGACATAGTCGCCGGCGTCGATGCGCGAGAAATGCGCCTTCAACCAGGATTCCAGCGTGCCGTCGGCACCAGCCTTGCGCAATTCGCTGGCATTGGTCCCGTCGGTATAGAGATCGGCCTCATTGGTCGAGATCACCGGCTGTTCTTCCGGCAGGCTACCTGATTTCTCGAAGGCCGCGGTCAGCTCGCGCGTCTTGACCTTGGCGGCTTCGACGTCGGGCTGGTTGAACGGATTGATGCCGAGAATGGCGCCCGCAACTGCCGTTGCCATTTCGAAGCGATAAAATTCCTGCCCGATGTGCTCGATCGATTTCATGACGATGCGAACGACCGGATGGCCGGCCTGCTCCAGCGCGTCGAGCTTTTCGTCGTGGCCTGCGTCGTTTTCGCCCTCCGTGCGCAGATCGATGAAGAAACGGTCGTTACCGTAAGTCGAAACGTCGCCGAGCGTTTCTCCGGCAATCGGAACGAGGCCCTTGCCTTCCTTGCCGGTGGATTCGGCGATGAGCTGCTCGGCCCATGCGCCGAAATCCGCGATTTTCTTGGACGAGAAAATCGTCATTTTGTCGCGGCCTTCGAGACCCGCAAGCCCCATCGCGAGCCCAAGCTGGACGCCGGGATTTTCATGCGGCGGCACATCCGCGCCGCAGGAGCGCACCATCGCGAGCGTATGGTGGATGAGGCTCTTCACATCGATGCCGGCAGTCGCGGCAGGCACGAGGCCGAACGGTGACAATACGGAATAACGGCCGCCGATCGTGGGATCGCCGTAGAAAGTACGCGCGAAACCCTGGCTTTTCGCGACCTTTTCCAGCGAGGAGCCGGGATCGGTCACGGCAATGAAGCGGTGTCCGGCCTTGTCCGCGCCGATCGCTTTCGAGACCTGGGCGAAGAAGTAATCCTTCATCACGTTCGGCTCGGTGGTGCCGCCGGACTTGCTCGAGACGATGAACAGCGTTCGCTTGAGATCGACCGTCTTTTCCATCGCCCGCACCTGCGCAGGGTCGGTGGAATCGAGCACGTGCAATTTCGGAAAGCCGGATTTTTTCGGGAACGTCTCCGCCAGCACTTCCGGCCCGAGGCTCGATCCGCCCATGCCGAGCACGACCGCGTCGGAGAAGTTCTGCCCCTTCACCCGCCGCGCATAATCCTCATAGTCTGCGATATTGGCCTTGGCCGCGCTGTCGAGCCAGCCGAGCCACTTGTTCTCGTCGTCATTGGTCCAGACCGACTTGTCCTTGTGCCAAAGCTTTCGGATCTTGGCCGAGGCGCGCCATTCCTCGGTGCTCTTCTCGACCGCTTTTTCAAGGCCTGGGCCGAGAGCCAGCTTTTGTGCGCCGATGGCGGCGCCAAGCACCGTAGCGCGCTTGTGGGCGACCGCGCCGTAAAGCTTGTCGGCGGCGTCCGCGAACAGCGTGACGCCGTCCTTGACCAGCTCTTCCGTGATCGCATCGAGCGAGATGCCGGATTTATCAAGCTCGGCGAGCACATGTTTCGCCTCCTCGACATTTTCCTCCAGGCTGTCGCGCGGCTTGCCGTGGTCGCGGAAGGCGTCGAGCGTTGCCGGCGGTACGGTATTGACCGTGTTCGCGCCGATCAGCTCCTCGACATAGAGCACGTCGCTGTAGTCCTTGTTCTTGGTGCCGGTCGAGGCCCACAAAAGCCGCTGCGGCTTGGCGCCCTTGGCGGCGAGCTTTTCCCAGCGCGAGCCGGAAAACAGCTCCTTGTATTCCTGATAGGCGAGCTTGGCGTTGGCGATCGCGACCTTGCCCTTCAGCGCGGCAAGCCGCTCCTTTTCGTGCGGGTCGTTGACGCGCGCAATCTTCTCGTCGAGCTGCTTGTCGACTGCGCTGTCGATCCGGCTGACGAAGAAGCTCGCCACGCTCGCGACATGGGAGGGATCGCCGCCGCTTGCGACGAGCTTTTCGAGGCCCGCGATATAGGCCTTCGCGACTTCGACATAGACCTTTTGCGAGAACAACAGCGTGATGTTGATGTTGATTCCTTCGCCGATCAGGTGCTCGATCGCGGGCAGGCCCTCCGGCGTCGCCGGCACTTTCACCATCAGGTTCTTGCGGTGAACGTCCTTCCACAGCCGCATCGCTTCTGCGATGGTGCCCTTGGTATCCATGGCGAGATAGGGCGACACTTCGAGGCTGACGAAGCCGTCATTGCCCTTGAACGCATCATAGACCGGGCGCAGCACGTCGGCGGCGTGCTGGATGTCTTCGACGGCGAGGTGCTCGAACAGATCGGCGACCGGGCGGTCGCCTTTCTTCAAGGCGTGGCCAATCGCGCCGTCATATTCATCCGAACTGCCGATCGCCTTCTCGAAGATCGACGGGTTGGAGGTCACGCCCTTGACGCCGTCGGTATCGATCAGCTTCTTCAGATCGCCCTCGGCGACAAAGCCGCGTGCCAAAAAATCCAGCCAGACTGCCTGGCCATGGTTTTCGAGTGCTTTGACCGGATTCATGATGCCCTGTTTCGGTTCGAGCGGATGGGAGTTCGGCAAGCGAGAGCGGACATTAACGAGAGGTCCTGTCCTCAACAATCCTCAGGCTAGGGTGCTCGCGTGACCGGATTATGGGGTGCTCCCGGTCCGGATAACGCCTCGAGCGGGAGATTGATCCGCCGGAATGTCGCCTAACCCGCCGCCTCTGATCACTTTTTGGATTTCGTGACCCCTTGAATGCATGTCTGGCCTGCTAACGGCCAAGTCTTCCGAGCCGTCTTCGGCGCTGCTATCGTACCTCCACAAAAATAACTGCAGGGGAGGATACTTAGATGCAGAATGGGGACATTCACGCCACCAGCCGCCGCCGTTTTTTGCAATATTGTGCGGCCTCACCCCTGCTGGCTTCCGGCGCATTCGCCGCTAACGCCTTGGAAGCGCCGTCGAAATTGCCCGATCCCATGCTGTGGGCGCCGCCCGGCAGTATCGATCTCATCAAAACCCCGAAAGAGGCGATCAATGTGTTCGATTTCGAGCCGGTCGCCCGCCAGAACGTGCCGCCAGCCCATTTCGGCTATATGGCCTCAGGTATTGACGACGAGGTGACGCTGCGCGCCAACCGCGAGGATTTCAAGAAATTCCAGCTGATGCCGCATCGTCTCAATGATGTCTCCAAGGTCGATACTAGCATCGAGCTGTTCGGCACGAAGTATGACTCGCCGATTTTTGTCTGTCCCACCGGCGCCAATCAGTTCTTCCATCCCGATGGCGAACTGGCAGTGGCGAGGGCGGCGCGCGTCGGCAATCATCTGCAGATGCTTTCGACCTCATCGAATTTTTCCGTCGACGATGTCGCCAAGGCGCGCGGAGCGCCGATCTGGTTTCAACTCTATGCCTCGCCGAGCTTCGAGGTCGCGAAAGCGCTGATCAAGCGGGCCGATGGCGCCGGTTGTCCGGTTCTGATGGTGACCGTTGACCGGATCGCCGGCCGCAATCAGGAGACGCTGTTCCGGCTGATGAAATCAGACACGCGCGAATGTTCGGGATGTCACGATCGTTCGAGTTTTGCCTCGCGGGCGCTGCGGCGGCACAATTACGACGGCATCGATTTGACCGGCATCAAGGGCAGCGGCGAATCCTCCAATCTCGATTGGGACACCGTCAAGCGCATGCGCGACGTGACCAAGATGAAAATCATGCTCAAGGGCATCATCACGGCGTCCGATGCTGAACTGGCCGTGCAAAACGGCATCGACGGCATTCTGGTTTCCAACCATGGCGGGCGCGGTGAGGACAACGGACGCTCGACCATCGACGCGCTGCCGGAGATCATCGCTGCGGTGACAGGGCGCATCCCCGTGATCGTCGACTCTGGTTTTCGCCGCGGCACCGATGCCGTCAAGGCACTCGCCATGGGCGCGCAGGCGGTCGGGGTCGGCCGTCCCTATCTCTGGGGCTTGGGTGCGTTCGGCGAGCAAGGTGTCGAGCGGGTGCTGGAGCTCATGCGTACCGAAACCAAAGCCGCCATGCAGCAATGCGGCGCGCGGTCGGTGAAGGAGCTCAATGCGAGCTACGTGCGCCGGGTGACTTGAGACTCAACGCGAGCCGTCATTGCGAGGAGCGCAAGCGACGAAGCAATCCAGCTCTTTGGCTTTCTGGATTGCTTCGCTTCGCTCGCAATGACGGCAATTAATTTCCGCGGCTCGCCAATCGCACTGTCAAATCAGGAATCCTTGAACAGGCCGCCTCATCTTTGGTGCTTCATTGTATTCAGCTATCGCGCGTTAATCCGCTGATGGGTCGAGCCGGAGGAGGCGAGACTCATTCCGTGTGATCTAGTGGAGTGGATTTGACATTCGCTACCCACAGGGCCACGAGTTCGTCAAGCGAATGTCAAATCCAAAACTCCACTAAAAACCTATATTTGCTAGTGGTCCTTTGATTCTAACATTTGCAAAAGTGCCCGCCTCAATAAGATGCAAATGTTAGAATCGGACCACTAGCGGCCTTCCGAAGCCAGGAACTCTCAAATGGATGGCGTTTTACGACAAAGCAAGGTTCCCGAAGTCACACTGATCTTCTGGCTGATCAAGATACTTGCAACAACGCTCGGGGAAACCGGCGGTGATGCAGTATCGATGTCGATGGACTTGGGGTATGCGCTCTCCAGTCTCATTTTCATCGGCATTTTTGTCGTTGCCGTTGTCATACAAATTTCTGCCAAAGCCTTTCATCCGCTACTGTACTGGTTCGTCGTGATCGCCACGACGACCGCGGGCACGACGATGGCCGATTTTGCCGACCGCTCGCTCGGGATCGGCTATCCCGGAGGCGCTTCGCTGCTGGGCCTCCTGCTGATGATTTCCCTGGCCGTGTGGTATCGATCGGAGGGCACAATCTCGGTCAGCGCTATATCCGCGCCGCGTGCCGAAATCTTCTACTGGGTGTCGATCCTGTTTTCTCAGACGCTCGGCACCGCGCTTGGCGACTGGATGGCGGATACGAACGGGCTCGGCTATGAAGGCGGGGCGGTGGTGTTCTCCGCGGGGCTTGCGATCATCGCGGCGGCTTATTTCTCGACCGGTATCTCCCGAACGCTGCTGTTCTGGGCCGCCTTCGTCCTGACGCGTCCGCTTGGCGCCACTCTCGGCGATTGGCTCGACAAGCCGGCACAGGACGGTGGTCTTGCCTTCAGCCGATATTATGCAACGGCACTTCTCGGCGCGGCCATCCTTGCCTGCATCGCATTCCTGCCCCAGCGCGCCGGCTCGCATGCGGGCGAACCCGGTGCATCGCGTTCATAGCGGCTTCGTTCGCAGCAATTCAACGCAAGCTGGCGTTGATTTTTTCCAGCGCGGCCGAGCCGGGGCAGAGCACGTCGGCCTCGAGGCGGTTGAGCGGCTGCTCCACCGTGTTGAGGTGGGAGTGCAGGTCTTCTGCTTCCGGATCGACATAAAGCAGCCC
>Ga0208193_1000857_pt1 | contig 14319 bp, 5 predicted proteins | sample June2015DPH_17_2_FD_184716 | JGI IMG/M metagenome (GOLD analysis project Ga0208193, IMG submission 184716) | Peatland microbial communities from SPRUCE experiment site at the Marcell Experimental Forest, Minnesota, USA - June2015DPH_17_10... | ecosystem: Environmental > Terrestrial > Soil >... | reverse complement strand
CGCAAATTCGGCCGCTTCTGAAAGCCTACTTGGCGTTGGACTTGCGCAGCCGCGAGGCAGACCGTTGGGCCGTCCTTATCGAGGCCTGGCGACTCACCTTCAGGCTCGAGCTGTCGGGAATGAGTGAGGAAATGTGTCCGCCGAAATCCCGCGCATGGGCGGCCCTCTCGGTTGACCTTAAGTCACACAAGACTCGGCAAGCAGCCGAAGCCCAGATGCTCTGGGAAATACGTCAGGCGCTGCGGCGGGGGAGTCTTTATGTCCCCCACAGCTTGTCCTATCGCGAAAAACAGGTCCTCTTCGATACCACCGGTACCACGGTGCGAGCGCCAGGATCGCAACGAGCGCTGCCCGAAGTGCTCGAACAACTGTTTGCCAACCTGGAGGTCGGTCTCGAGCATCTCGATGAGGCGGTGTGGTTTGAGCATGTCAAGATTGATGGCACGAAGATCCATCAGCATCCGCTGGCACCGCAAGAAGCGCCTGCGGAACTGGAGTCCATTCGCGAGGAACTCTACGCCAATTTGCCGACTGTTCATTTGCCTGAGTTGATGATGGCGATTGATAGTGAAATCAGGTTCAGCTGGATCTTACTCGGGCGAGAGCCCGCTGATGAACAGGAACTCCTCTACGTCTATGCGGCGCTCCTCGGTCACGCTATGGATTTAAGCGCCCAGCGTGTGAGTCTGATGACCCCGGGCCTGTCGGTCGATGGTCTCACGAATGCGCTGCAGTTATTGGAGGATGGTCAGACTATGCGCCGCGCGAATGCGGCGGCTGTCGAATTCATGCATGCGCACGCGATCGCCGGGGCATGGGGAGATACGAAGGACTGTGCCTCAGATGCCATGAGTCTGGATGTCTCGCGTCATGTCTGGGTGGCTCGGACGGATCCCAAACGGCGTACGTGGAGTACCGCCTCATATGTACATACGCTCGGGCGCCATGGCATTGGATACGATCAGCCGATTACCATCACCCAGCGACAGCCGGGCGCAGCCATCGAAGGGGCCCTTCGCCAAACGCTTGCGCCAATCCAGCAGATTTTCACGGACACGCACGGGTACTCAGCTTGGGCGATGGGACTGTCCAAACAGTGTGGGTACGACCTGTGTCCGCGGTTGAAGAGCTTTCCAGACCGACGTTTGCACGTGCCGAAAGGCGACCGGATCAAAATCCCGGAATCCTTGAAGGACGTCGTCCTCGCCGACATCTCGATCGACGACATCGAGAAGGGCTGGTCGGAATTCAGCGCGGTGTGTGATGCGGTCGCCGCCGGGTGCATCTCGGCCGTACTCGCGTGTGAGCGATTCGGCTCCGCATCACGCGGCGAGAAGGCCTACAAGGCAGGGCACGCCTATGGTCTGCTACTTCGCACGCTGCATCTGTGCGATACGCTGACGCTGGAGGAGTTCCGGCGCGAAACTTTGCGCGCCCTCAATCACAACGAGCGGACGCACAGCTTGCAGCGGCAAATCCGTCGAGACGGAGCGGGTTCCCGTCGAGGTCGCCGAACTGAAGAGCTCATCGCACAATCAGGGGCGCTCGCCCTGGTCACGAATCTGGTAATGGCTTGGAATACGCATCAGATGCAAGCAACTGTGGACAGCTGGCGGGTGCAAAACCGCGAGATTGACCCGCAGATCCTGCATCACATCACGCCGATGGGCTTCGAGGGCATCAATTTTGGGGGGATTTTGGTATTCCCTCTGGAGCGGTATCGATCGCGACTGTTGCCATCGAGCCCGCCACCGCCAACGACGATGGTCGCGTAAACAGCCACAGCGCGCGTGAGTTGCGGCGCTGTAGCCTCCGGTGTGGCCAATCCGACCACCGGGGCGACATGCGCCGACCCGAAAGCAGACCGCACTGCGGACAAATCCGTGTTTGAAAACGGCACTTTTGACATTCATTGCACGCCCAGGCCGAATATCGTTCGCCAGATCGAGTTCCGGAATGCGACAGTTCCGATTAAAAGACGGCAATTGGACGTGCAGCCGTGTGGATATCTCAGGGGCCGCCGCAGCGGGCTTGACAGCGCTCGGCGCTGCCGCGACCGGGGATAGACCCAACTGATGGCAGCGCCTGCCAGAAGGCGCCAATAGAGCCCAATTGATGGATCCGTTCATGCGGATTCCCTTCAAATCTCACGACGGCCAGGCGCATTTGTGAAAAGATCATCGGGCCTGCAAGTTAGAGGCATTCTAGCGAACATAGGCGGCGAACTGACTCGCGATTGATCCGGGGCGCTTTGTACTACTGTAGTCCAGGGCGCTGGGTACTGTATGAGTGAGGATGGTGTCGGCATCCCTTTAATGACATTCTCTACCTTCTAAGCGGTCGCTCGCACCTTTCAGTCGGTTACTCGGACGATCGCACGATGCAGTGACCTTTGGCCTCACGCGGAGAATTATTCTTTGTGACCCCTCTTTCGGGGGGTGCTTGCACTACCGGATCGGGATATGTCCTTTTCAAGCCTTCGTGATGAGAGTCCCCGCATGAACCGAGATCTGTGAAGCCGTGCAACAGTTGCGACACCGCGCCGTCCCGACAAGATCGAGAATTGCAGTCTTGGCTCGTCTGATCTTCCTGTGCCTGATGTGCAATCTACCAAGCGCTCCGGCTCTGGCAATTGATCCGACGGAGGGATTGTCGGAGCTGCATCATACCCAATGGTTGACCCGGGACGGCGCACCATCTTCTGTCAACGCGCTCGCGCAGACGACCGACGGCTACCTGTGGTTGGCGTGCGCTACGGGACTCTTTAAGTTCGACGGCGAACGCTTCACGCAGTTTCGACGTCCGGATGACGGCGAGTTGTTGACCGGCGACGTCTCGGCGCTGCTGGCGACCCCCGATGGCGGCCTTTGGATAGGGATGCGCTTTGGTGGCGCACATCTCCTGACCCACGGCGAACTAAGGGACTACGGGGAGCGTGACGGCTTGCCGAGTCATTCGATATTTAACTTCGCCATCCGCGACGATGGCACAGTGTGGGCGCAACTATCCACAGGCCTGTATCACTTGGAAATGGAGCGTTGGCTCGCGGCGGGAAGGAAATGGGCTTATCCCGACAGTGGCTACGCTTTACTCGCAGCCAAGGACGGGACCCTGTGGGCGCGGGGTCCAGAGGGAACATTTTTCCTGCGACATGGGGAGAAGGCATTTCAAAAATCCTCGGTTGCCGGAGGACTTGGATGGATAGTTTCCGGACCTGGCGGGCAGCCTTGGGCGGTGGACGGGGTTCATGGACTCCTTACGCTGGCAGATCCCTTCTTTAGAGTGTCCAAGAAAGACTTGGGTTTTGAGCACTGGGACGGCTCCGCTTTGCTTTTCGACCGAGACGGTGGCCTTTGGACTGGCCGGCATCCGGACGTCGCGGCGCCTTTTGTGCTGATGCGCATTCCTGATCTTGGCACGATTCTCCGGCAGAAGGGCGGCCTGATACCCGACGATTTTCAGACGTCGAGCGCTATACCAGAAGGTCCGCGGGCGATGTTCGAGGATCGAGAAGGAAACATTTGGATGGCAACGGCGGCCGGCTTGCACAGGTTCAGATCAAACAAGCTGCATGCTGCTCCTCAGCTCGGGAACATAACCACCGACCCGGTACTGACAGGAGATCAGAAAGGTAACATCTGGCTAGCGAATCGAAAGTCAATCATCATGATTCCGCCATGGCCTGCCGAACCGCGGACTTTACCAAACTCATCCAGCCAGGAAGTTCCGAGCGCATTGTTGGTGAATAGAGATGGAAGCTTATGGGTGGGTCAAGATAACAGCGGGTTGCATTCCTATTCTAACGGCAAGCTGTTGGAGTTCGAGAAACCCGACGGCCGACAAGCCCGCGAAACTCAGGCACTGATGAAAGACCGGGTGGGTGCACTCTGGATGTCCGCCTTGCATGATGGACTTTATCGGCGAGACGGCACCGTCTGGACGCTCAATGGCAACATCGCGGGGCTGCCATCGCGCGTCCCGGTGACGATGTTGTCGGACGAGAGCGGTTTGCTCTGGTTTGGCTATGCCGATAACACCATCGCTACCGTGCGCGATCAGCACGTGCGCATGCTGGGGGAGGCGGAGGGCCTCAATGTCGGCCCCGTACTCGTGATCAACGTGCAGAAGGACCGTGTTTGGGTCGGAGGACCGAACAATGCAATGCTGTTTCTGCACGATCGCTTCTGGACGATGAAGGATGAGGCGGGTTCGGCATTAACCGGCGTATCGGGCATAGTGCAGGATGAGGAGGGCGGCCTGTGGTTGAACGGCGCGCGCGGTGTGACTTATATCGATCCTGCGGAGATACAGGAATTTGTTAAGGATCCGGGGCGGCAAGTCCGCATGGAGCTTCTGACCTACGAGGACGGACTTGACGGCGTGGCATCGCAGCTTCGTCCTGTACCGTCGGCCGCGTATGGTGGCGACGGACGAGTCTGGTTCTCCACTTCGGCGGGCGTCTATTGGATTGATTCAAAGCATATACCGCGCAACCGCCTACCTCCTCCGGTGCAGATTCTTTCAGTGCTCGTGAACGGTAAGCCTTACGGCGCATCCGCCGGCACGATTCTGCCCAAGCATACGACTGATATGGAAATTGACTACACGGCGCTCAGCCTTTCCATCCCCAGTCGCGTGCGGTTCAAATACAAACTCGACGGTGTGGATGCCGCTTGGAAAGACGCGGGCTCGCGGCGCCAAGCGTTTTATACAAATTTGTCGCCTGGCACGCATCAATTTCACGTGATCGCGGCCAATGAAGATGGCATCTGGAACGAATCCGGTGCCACGGCCGGCATCTCGATTCCGCCGGCGTTTTATCAGACGCGGTGGTTCTACACTTTGTGCGGTATCGCCGTCCTTGGGCTGTTGTGGCTCATCTACCGATTTCGATTACAACAGTTGGGCAGTCAGCTACGCGCCCGGATGGGCGTGCGTCTCGAAGAGCGGGAAAGAATCGCGCGAGAACTCCACGATACGTTGCTGCAGAGCACGCAAGGACTCATTCTCGTATTTCAGGGATTCGCCGGCCGATTGGAAAAGCCCGACGCTATGCGAACTGATATGGAGACGGCCCTCGATCAGGCGGATAAGCTTCTCAATGAAGTACGAGACAGAGTGCGCGATATTCGCACCACCGGCCTTGAGAGCGATTTGCCTCCGGCACTCAGCGGCGTTGGAGAGGAAATATTCGCCGGCGCCGGGATAGAATTCAAACTGATCGTTACAGGATCACCACGCCCCTTAGTTCCCGCTGTGGCAGATGACATCTACAGAATCGGTCGGGAGGCGCTTTTAAATGCTTTCGCCCATGCACGTTCCACGGCGGTCGAGGCAGAAATAGCATACGAACCGGCGGAACTTCGTTTGCGCATACGGGATAACGGACGAGGAGTCACTCCTGAGATTTTGAAAGTGGGCTCACGCCAAGGTCACTTTGGACTGCAGGGTATGCGCGAACGGGCGCAGCGGATTGGCGCCCAATTTAATGTCTGGAGTGCGGAGGGCGCGGGGACGGAGGTCGAACTCGTTGTGCCGGCGCGATCCGCCTACCGCGATTCGCAGCCAAGATGGCGATGGATGCCAAGACCTTTCGATCTTCGGCCTCGTTCCGACGATTGAGGGCGCGTCGATCGCCGGGATCGCGAATCGATTGACCGGGGATCTTGAGCTCGATGCGGTGACTCTGGTGGACTAAACCAAGCCGATGACGTCTGCAAACGGGGACATCCAAGATGCGCAGCGATTTTAGTGATAGGCCCGAGTCATTCGCAGCGATCCGGAGCGCATAAATCGCGGCAACCAAACCGGACGTCTGGAGGATTCTCGGTATGCACGCTCGCCCGGCACAAGTAATTCCACCGAAGTTCCAGTACCATCGACGCTATTGACTACCAATGTCCCACCAAGTCGAGCCGCACGCTCTCTCATACCGAGCAGACCGAAGTGTCGCGGACGCGCGCCCGCATTCTGTATGTCCGGCTCGATGCCTATGCCGTTATCTCTAATGAGCAACCGAAACGCAGACGGCTCATAGTAGATGACCACGGTGACAACTGCTGCATGGGAATGCACGCAGGCATTCGTGAGTGCTTCCCGGGCAATTCGATACGCGTCATCTGCGACAGCAAGGTTCAAAAGAAGCGGCGTACGCTCTGAGGTAACCGTAAAGCGGACCGGTTTGTTCAGAAACAGGTCCGATCCGAAGCGCACTATCGACTGCTCTATGTCCTTGTCCAAACCGATCGTGCGCAAGTCGTTGACTCGATCACGCGCCTCGTTGAGCAGATTATCGGCGTGATCAAGCGCCGTTTCGATTTCATGCTTGATAGGGTCTGGGCAATGCAAGCGACCTGCTAAGCCTTGCACCATTAGAATCAGTCCCTGTGCACTTTGAAGAAGTGTGTCGTGGAGCTCGCGAGCGATTCTTTCGCGCTCATCGATTCGTACCCCAAGGTGTTCTTTTAGCTGTCTAGTTATTTGGCGAGTCCTAAACAGGTATGCCTGCCACAAAAGTATCAGAGCACTCAGGGCGCACAGCGCATAGAACAGTCGGGTTTGATAAAAGGCCGGCGCAATCTCGAAGGTCGCGCTGGCGCCTGTCTCATTCCAAACGCCATCCTCGTTTGAGGCAATCACTCGAAAGTGATGCACGCCCGGAGGAACGTTTGTGTAAAACGCCTGTCGGCGATTGCCGGCTTGTTGCCAGCCGTGATCCACGCCGTCCAATTGGTAACGAAATTGCACTCGGGTCGGCATTGTCAGGCTATTAGCGGTATAAGCCACCTCGAAGTTGGAAGTGCGCGGTGGCATATGTGCCGAACCGTTGCCCAGTGCTATGCGCTTGCCATCCACGACAACGGCCGTGATAACGACCGCAGGCGGTGTACCATTTCTTAAAATATGAGCGGGGTCTATCCAATAGACGCCAGCATCTGTTAGAAACCATAACTTGCCGTCCGAACTCTCCGAGGCAGTTGACAGCGGACGCAGCGAGGGCGCGGTCTCTACGAGGCCATCTTCAAAGTTAAAGATTTCTTTGATGACTCGATGCGACTCATCAGTTTGGAAGGCAGCAATTTCCGTGGCGGAGATGTGTGTCACGCCATCGCTGCCATTCAGCCACAAGCCTCCATCATTGTCTTCCAGGATCCCTGAGACTCCAATAAAAGGAGTTCCATCTACACTTTTCAAAGATCGGAAATGACTCTGAACCAGGAGTGAGACGCCCTCATTCCCCGCGACCCACACGCGCTCGCGTTTTGGGGTTACAGCCAGAACCGCGCCGACGTCAAGTCCATCGGATTTTTGGAATCGTTGCACGCGGCCGGAAGCCTCAATCAAAAACAGCTGACTATCTTGATAGCCGAGCCAAATCCGCTTGTAGGAATCGGAAAAAAGGAAGGTTGGTACGGCAGCAGGCAGAGCCTTGATTCCTCCGTTGAGTGTCCAAGCGGACCCCTCTTGACGGTAGAGCCCATCGCCCGTACTCGCTATCCAAAGCGCTCCGGAGGCGTCGCGGGCAAGCCCATGAATCGCCCTCGATTTGTTCTGACTTGGTAATGCAATTGACGCATATTGCCCGTCGGTTAATCGTCCCAAATGGCCATGTTCCGTGCCGATCAAGATACTTCCGTCGCTCTCCTGCAGGATGCTGCTAGTGTTGTAGGGGAATTGAGACTTGTACTCTGTCACCACCGGGGGAGTGAGCGGATTTGGAATCGCGATGATTCTGCGTTCATCCGCGAGTAACACATTGCCCTGTCGATCGAGAGTCATTGCCAGATTAGTTGAGGGCGTCGAACCGGCCATCGCGTGGAGCTTATTTGATCTAAACCGGTCGAGTCCTCCCGTTGTAGCGGCCCAAATATTATGCTCCTTATCCTCGAAGAAGGCCTTTACATGACCAGTCAGTTCCTGGGCGGGAGTCAGCGTTTGAACCTCCCTGGTATCCGGGCTCTTGCCGGCGAGAATTAGTGATGCGGCGTTCGGCACTCTTACGATGTGCAGCCTCCCACCGTTGGTTACATCAGCCCACAATCCTCCATCACTGTCGAATAGACTGGGGCCGATGCCTAAGTTATCGGCAGCTAAGTCGATCCCGGTGAGCTTGCGAGTCGCCGCGTCGAGGGACTCAACGCCTGAATCATAATCGAACAGGTATGGGAGACCGTTTGGTCCACTGACGATTTGGCCACGCCCCCCTGGAAACGCAGTCCTGGAGAAAGAGTGACTTCCCGGCGATAAAATGTACGTGCCCGCGGTGCTTCGAGCCCACATGGTCCCTCTATGGTCTACGTAGAGCGCATCTCCGTCGTTAACTGGGTAGTTCCATTTCGCATCGGCTTTAGTCCAGTGGCCTTGATGGAGGAAAAATAAACCGGCTGTTGTCTGAGCCCATTGCGTTCCGTCATCCTGAAACGCGAATCGCATGAGGGTACGTGTGGGTAGTCCTTCTCTTTCTCCGTAATGTGTCAATCTACCATCGCGAAGCACAAACGCACCGCCGAATCTAAATCCGATCCAGAGTTCACCCGTTGGACCCAATTGAACTGCGGTCACATCCGCCGTGATCGGTTGGGTGCCGTCCGCCAAAGTTAACCGCTCGAAGCGCGCGCCATCAAAGTGGAAGAGCCCAGTCGTACACCCTAACCACAGAGAGCCATCGATGGTTTGCGCAATAACAGAGACATTCGTTGGAGCGCCTTCGCGCGCTGTCCATGCGGTGTGATTCAATTCCGAGAGTTGCTCAGTAGGATCGAGCGCAAACACAAATGTACTAAACAGAGCCAAGGTCGCGCTGACAACCATTCGGGACGCTGTTCCGCGCATATCCATTTCCACCTGTAAGGTGACCTCACCGCTGAGTTCGATCCTGTCGGAGCTATGTCGGCACGACATGACGAAATTGCCTGGCTGCTGGAGCACTATATTTTAACACTGAGGAGCTTGCGAGTCAGAGCGAGTCCGACAGCCCGCTTGCGGTCGGGCCCATTCTCGCCAGTATCTCTCTGAAATGACCCATCGCCGTCTTTTCCTTGATCCGTCCACGATCCGAAGTTCACGGGTGTTGAGCGAGGTGTTCCGTTCGGCCATCAAACTCACTTGGGAGTCGGCTTGGTATCCATTGAACTGCTCCGCGAGCTAATGAGGATCCCCGATGCGGGGACAAGTCTCAGCATAAAAGCCGCGAACACTGGGCGGCCAGCCTTTTAGATGCACTCGATGACGCTTTGCGCAGCGCTTTGCCCTTGGCTCCTGTTAAGCAGCGCTGGACGTAGTAGGCGGGAGATCAAATACCAACACTTCCGCCGCCCGCCCGCGCTCCAACGTCAAGCTGCTGGTATCAACGATCCGAAGCGCATCGCCGCCGGATAGTGGAATGCCATTGGCATCGATATCGCCCCGAGCAACGTGCACGTACCTTATGCGACCACGAGTTGCGGGCAGGAGGGCTACTTCGTCGGTGTCAAATAGTCCGGAGTAGAGTTTGGCATCTTGACGCATGGAGAGCGAACCGTCCGTGCCATCTGACGAGACGATCAAACGTAACTGTCCACGTTTTTCGCTCTGCGCGAAGCGGCGCTCCTCGTAACTTGGCTTGATATTCAAAACATCGGGCTTTATCCAAATCTGCAAGAAATGTAAGGGTTCCTTCGAGGAGGGGTTGTATTCGCTGTGCGTGATTCCGGACCCCGCGCTCATCCGTTGGACATCGCCCGGATGTATCGTCGAGCCGTTTCCCATCGAGTCCTGATGGGCCAGCTCCCCAGAAAGCACATAACTGATGATCTCCATGTTCTTGTGGCTGTGAGTGCCGAACCCAGCGCCGGCTTGTACGAAGTCTTCATTGATGACGCGAAGAACTCCAAACTCGATGAAGTGCGGGTCGAAGTATTCGGCAAATGAAAATGTATGGAGCGATTTGAGCCAACCATGATCGGCCATTCCTCGCTCATTGCCACGTCGAACGGTGTTCATAAGCATCTCCTGTATATCTTGAACGGATTCTTCGAATCCGGCCTCCAAAACCGCAACGGCATGAGCATTCCTGATCTATGGCGATCTCGCCCGCCTCGAACGTCGCAAATCCGCCCACAGAGAGACCATGGCGAGCACAAAGCCTCCGACGACTACCGCTATCAATAGGTCATCGACAATCATGGCGCCGCAGCCAGTGATCTTTATTTAGCGAGCACATGGAACGATCGTCGCGGACTCACGTAGTCAGTCGACTCGCCGGCAGGATTCGAACAGAAACCACGTGCGACGTTCTGTCTCGTCGATCCAATTTTCGATCAAGCTCGCCGTTGCGACGTCGCGATGCTCATCAACCATGTCGTGAACTTCTCGCAGCCTGCCGGCCAAAGCGAGGCTGTCTTCGCGCAGTTCGGCGAGCATGTCGAGTGGATCGACATATTCTGCATCGTTATCGACGACTCGCTGAATTCTCGCGATATGACCGATGGAACGCAGCGTAGAGCCCCCGACTTTCCGAATGCGCTCAGCGATAGGGTCAGTCATGGCATACAACTCATCGGCCTGTTCGTCCAAGAGCAGGTGATAGTCACGAAAGTGAGGTCCGCTCATGTGCCAATGGAAATTCTTGGTCTTTAGGTAAAGAGCAAACACGTCCGCGAGAATGGCATTCATGCCGGCGGAGATATCTTTCGAGGCTTGAATACCTAGGCCGGTCGGCGTGACGAGGGGAGCGCTTCGACGGCTTTGTAACTCGCTGTTTGCCATTTGTCTATCCCTTGTTGGGTGAGATGCGATTCGTGGACGTTGCGCAGCTACGGTAATCCGAGTGCTTTCCGAATTCATTCCCTTACGAGGTACCTTTCGACCCCCCCAAATGGGGCGATCGCTTTGAAACCGCTCGGTAGTCTGTGGCGTGATCTCTGGGGCGACCAGCACTCGGTTTAAGAGCGAAGGGACCGAGGGCGATTGGGATCGCGACTGGAGCCAACAGCTCTACCAGTTCCATTTCAGACGGGGGAACGTTATGCGACGCATCCTTGCAACCCTTGCTTCGGCCGTATGCCTAATCGCGAATACGTATGTGTTCGCCGACCAGTCGCCGCCGTCCGCTTCGATGCAGAGTTCCATCCTCGACAAGCCACAAGCCGGATACTACCGAATGAAGATAGGCGCGGTACCGGTTATAGCGTTGTCGGACGGGACCCTCGCGTTCCCTGCCGATGAACTGCTGCTAAATGCCAAACCGGGCGAGATACACCGCTTGCTCAACGAGGCATTTGACCCAGCGCCGCTTGCCTCCGTGAATACCTACCTTGTTTTCTTGCCCGGCAAAATCATTCTTATTGACACGGGCGCAGAGACACTACTGGGGCCAACACTCGGCAAAATGCCGGCGTCGCTCAAAGCAGCCGGCATCAAGCCCACGGATATTACCGACGTATTCCTAACGCACATTCATCCGGATCACGCCGGTGGGTTGATGATTGGGGATCATAAGGTGTTTCCCAACGCGGTCGTTCATGTGGAGAAGGCCGACCTCGATTATTGGCTAGACCCATCCGCGGCGAAGTCGGCGTCGGAATTGATTAAGCCGTTCTTTGCGCAGGCGGAGCTTAAATTAAGACCCTATTTGCGTGGCGGACAGGTCCACCCGTTTCATGGCGCGACGGAGTTTTTTGCGGGTTTCCGTGCAACGCCGGCCGCCGGCCATACGCCCGGGCATACCTGCTACATTCTTGAAAGCGGGGGACAGAAGATCATGTTCATGGGCGACACCACGCACGTGATGAATATCCAATTCAGCGACCCCGGCATCGCTGTCAAGTTCGATTCGGATCCGGCGCAAGCGGTTGCGCGGCGGCGACTGGAATTCGCGGGCGCCGTACAGGATAAATATCTCCTAGCCTTTACTCACGTGTCATTCCCGGGTGTCGGGCACCTTCGCCAAGACGGAGATCGTTTTGTGTGGCTGCCGCTACCGTATGTAGATGACGCTCGGTCCCGTTAGTACGTTCGAATGCATTGTTGACGAATTGCACTGTTCGGACCCAGTGCTGCCCTATTTCACTCGAGACGGACAGCGCATATCCAGAGGCCATTGTGGCCGGTGGCGAAAAAGCGGCGTGCTATGGACATCAAACCGACATCCACGTACGTTGTGACTTAGTAGCTGGGCGCCGCCGGCGCCATTGCCGGGGCGAAACGCTTCAATACCCGGGTCGGGACATTCGTCTCCTAGGAAACGGAATCATGTATCGGAGACGAATAGCAACAGAGGCCGCCTGTTTCCTTCTCTGCGCCATGCTCGGCCCGCTTCGAGCGCTGGCGGTCGACCCCACCGAGGCTCTTTCAGAGCTTCACCATACGACGTGGACAACTCGGGATGGCGCACCGGCCGGAATGTACACCCTCGCGCAAACCAGCGATGGATATCTCTGGATCGGTGCTGACGGGGGCTTGTTCAGGTTCGACGGTGTCCATTTTGAACAGTTTACGCTGCCGAACGGCGAACACCCGATATCGGATTCGGTAATGACGCTCTTGGCGCTTCCTGCTAATGGTCTATTGATTGGGATGAGATTTGGGGGCGCCTTCCTACTTCGGGACGGGCAGCTTACTCACTTTGGAGAACGGGAAGGACTTCCACAGCACAGTGTGGATGCGTTTGCGGTGCGCGACGACGGGTCGTGGTGGGCTCAAACCACCGTGGGTTTGTATCGCTTCGAGCGCGGCATGTGGAAGCGGGTCGGTGACGATTGGAACTACCCGCCGACGAGCGGCAGCGCGCTGATCGTGGGGCAGGACGGGACTTTGTGGTCGCGAGGCCCGCAAGGAACTTTCTTTCTCCCGCGAAGTGAGAAAACTTTTCGCAAGACTGATTTGCCCGGAGGCTACGGCAACTTCGCAAACTGTGAAGATGGTAGAACTTGGGTTTCAGACGCCGACGCGGGAATTCGTGCTCTTCCAGATGCTACGAGTTGGATAACCAACCAGATTTTCCGCTCCAGCGGGAAAACGACGGACGTTCCCGGATACGTGTTTTGCGACCGTGAAGGGGGACTTTGGTCGGTGAGCTATTTTTCGGACACACCTCGCGTATTTCGAATCCCCAATATCGACGGCTTTGCCAAGAATCGTTATGAATTGACGCCCGAACAACTGCGAGTGGCCGAGTCAAGTTGGACTTCGCCAATGGATACCTCCTATTCAATGTTAGAGGATCGGGAGGGGACAATGTGGGCTGCCACGGCAACTGCCCTCGCGCGATTTAGGTCGAATAAGCTGCATTCAGCCTCAACATCGATACCTATCCATGGTCCGGCCGTCACCATCACGCCGCACGGTGAGGTGTGGCTCGCCAGTACGCACTTCCTTCTGAAATTCGCGCCACCTCAGAATGAGCCGCTCATCAATGCTGATTTCGCTTCCCGCACGCACACCTGGACTGGCATCTTTGCGCTATGGGTTGATAACGATGGGAGTGCGTGGGTCGCGCGGTCTCCAGAACTCTTCTTCCACTACGCAGAGAACAAGTGGCAGCCAATACCTCATCCGAAGGGCTACATATCTTCAATTGTTCGGGACCACGATGCGAAGCTGTGGATCACCGTGGTGCGCAATGGACTTTATCGGCGGGACGGGAACGGATGGACGTTGAACGGCGGGTTGTCGGATCTGCCGCGGGAGGTCCCCGTTACTCTCGTCGCTGGCCCGCACGAGCGTCTATGGGCGGGCTACTTCGGCAGTAAGGTAGCGGTTATCGACCAAGGGGCCGCCCGAATGCTCCCCAACCTGAACGAAGCGGCTTTAGGCCGCGTAACCGCAATCGCCTTTCGCGACGCACGTGTATGGCTCGCGGGTCAGAGCACTGTCGGCCTCTACGCGGACGAGCATTTCTGGCCCCTTGTCAATGACGGTAAGGGTCTTACTGGCGTATCCGGCATTGTACAAAGTGACGATGGCGACTTGTGGCTGCACGGAAGCGATGGAATAAGCCACATTTCAGCCAACGACGTTGCAGCATTCATAACCGACCATCATCATCAAGTACACGTCGAGCTCATGAACTACGAGGATGGCCTGAATGGGTCTCCGCCTCAAATCACCAACTTACCGTCAGCTCGGGAAGCAGGCGACGGCAAAGTATGGTTCATAACTTGGGAGGGCGCCTATTGGATTGATCCTAAAAAGGTCCACAGAAACTCCCTGAAGCCACCCGTGATCATTACCTCAGTCAGGGCAAGCGAAAAGAATTTTTCGGGAGGCGCCGAAGTAATATTGCCGGCCGGAACTGCTAACTTTGAGATCGATTACACCGCCTTGAGTCTTTCCATGCCG
>Ga0208193_1000856_pt1 | contig 14331 bp, 20 predicted proteins | sample June2015DPH_17_2_FD_184716 | JGI IMG/M metagenome (GOLD analysis project Ga0208193, IMG submission 184716) | Peatland microbial communities from SPRUCE experiment site at the Marcell Experimental Forest, Minnesota, USA - June2015DPH_17_10... | ecosystem: Environmental > Terrestrial > Soil >... | reverse complement strand
CAAGAGTATGGTTTCCTTGCGGATTCGAGGAAGTGCACCCTCCTCGAAGAGCACCGCCCCGGCAATTCCCGCTTCGGCATCAATCGCTCGTGGCAGCAGAGTTTGGGCTCGAAAGAGATTCGGAACGAACCCAAAAACCTTCTCCAACGAGGCGAACGGTGGGAACGTCTTGCTTAACTCGACCTCTTGGAGGAAGCTCATGTTTGCCTGTCGGCCACCCGAAACGCACCGTAAGCATTCTACAGAAAAGCGCCGGAGCCAGCCGGGTTTGGACTCTGCACGCTTCAGCGATCTGGAATAGCTTCGCCGCGCTACCTCGCTGCCGCCGTAGATGGCCGAGGCGCGGGCGCCTTCACCTCACCGCGCCAGCGGCGGGCCTCCAGCGACCTCGGCAACTAAACAGCTCTTACCCTTTAATAGTTCGCCGATAGTAGTTCGCCGAAAAGGTCGAACGGTTACGCCGCAGGCTCGACAAGCGGCCAATCACAAAGCCGGCCGCCATTGCGAGCGAGGTCACGCCCAAGTGCCAAATCAAGATATGAGAGGCGCTCAAGTTGGAACACTGCATCTCCAGCACAGCCAAACTGACGAGACCGGCCAATCCACCGGCCGTCGCGCCGGTCACCCCGGGGGATAACGCGACCCCTCGCCTTAGAAACAGCCAAAACAAGGCCGCTGCAGGAACCGCACAGGTCAAGCCGGTTCTCATGCAGCCGATACCGTTCTGGACAAAGGCGGGCTCCAGGCGCCAAGGGAATAAGGATGCGATCACAACCGCCAGCAGCGATAAGACGCCAATAGGCAGCCTGGCAGGCGATATGGCGTGCTTACTCCCCGGCGCCATGAGCCGAACCTGAGACCAGGCCAACATAACGGCGCCTGCCGTCAGCGGTACTAAGACAGCGATCTTCCGAACGGCGCCGAGCGCTTGCCATCCGTTTGTTCCGAACAGCGCAGAGCCGACTGCAACCACTGTAAGACATCCCAGCAATAGTACAGCGAAAAATATGCGGGCGGGCGCCAGCGGTTGAACCGGAGCCAGGTCTTGCAGCATCATCGCCTCAATACGCTTTACCCGCTTTTCGGAAGGCTTGGGAGCTGGGCGACACTCGTCAAATACGCTTGCCAGACGTTGGCACGACTCACATTCGGCGATATGGTCCGCAGCCTCGGGCACGAGCCCTGAAAGGGTTGAATGCGACGCGATTATCCGGTCCATCTGGTGGCAGGTCATTGAGCAGCTCCTCGGCGCTTCTACTCGATAGTTCGCTGAAGCCATCGCGCTGGTAACGGCGCCCGGAAAACTTCATACCGTAACATCGCTACGCGATTTCCACATTCCTGCGGCCTCGGCTCGCGACGGCTGTGGACAAGTGGAGATCCGACAGCCACGAGTCCCCCTTTCCCGCCGCTCAGCCTACCCAACAAGATCAAAACGAAAGGAACTTGATCCCTGTCTGGTGCGCTGGTCCTTCCTTATCTCTGAATTAGAAAATGCTCGTGCCCGCTGCCCGAGTGACGGCCGGCGGCGGGCACGAGGGAACGTCAATCGAGCCGTTGAACGATGGGACAATTAATGGAAAACCCGGCGCTCCCAAACGCCGCCCCAGCCAGCCCCGTAAGGAAGCCGTTTTGAACGTAAGTCAGAACCTGGAACTCTTCACGCAACTGGCCCCGGTATCCGTTGTTAATTGCAGCTTGGGTCCACGTGAACAAATTAGCATCCCAGGTAGGAGAATAGTCCAGGGCTTCGGTCGGTATTCCGCCCAGGATGTTGTTAGGCCGAAAACCATCCTGCAGGTCGGCTGACAACCCCTGCCGCATCGGATTTGCGCATCCTTCCGGACCGTTGGTGGCGATGAAGATCCGTTCGATCGGGCTGGAGAAGCTGTCATCCCTCCCGAGCGGAAGATTCGCCATCAGGGGCGCAAAAGTATTGTGCTCGATCGCGGCCGCCAGAGGTATGCTGGCGTCCATCGAGATGTACCACACGGGCCTGCCAAAACTGAACCCATTGATCAGATTCAACGTTACCGTCATATTGATCGGATCGATGGCAATCACCTGATCGTGAACCATCGAATAGTCTACGTTACCGTTCGGGAAATCGATCTGTCCGGCATTAACGTTGAATGCGACGATGGGCGCGTTGTATATAACGCCCGCTGCATTCACGACCTGAACAAGCGGGCTGTAGTTGCTGTCGCCCATCGATCCCGGCTGGTAGGCCGAGGGTGGAAATTCCTGGCCGGGAGGCCCGGCAATAATACTCCTGACGGGAGAAAAATCGACAGTTCCCTGATTGAACACAAGGTCGTTGTTCTCATCGAAGTTTGCGGTCCGCGCCGCGTTCGCAGCAAATGTCAGCTTCGCGGAAAAATTCAGTCCGAGTTCGGCTGCCACGTTAACGTCATCGACATCTGTCAGAATGTACCAGACGTTCCTCCCATCCAGCATGTGTCCCAGATACAGTGGAATCGTGACCGTGCCATTAAGCGAATTGACCTGGCCGGTGTTCAGCAACTGCACCGGACCAACCAGGCTTTGATTGACCGTTGACGGGGGTGGTCCGAAGTAGGAAAGATCCACGGTCGTGCCCACGGAAGCCGGAGCTGGGAACACATCGCAGCCCGGTCCACCGCCTCGCGCGCTCCCTCCGGGCCCCTGCGCAGTGTTGGGGTTACTGGTTGCAGTTGCAGGGGAAATGTTGGCGTTGCGTATGTCGATCTTTCCGTTGAACAGCCTGCGCGGGGTACGAATTGCGCGTGGATCCTGCGTAGTCTGCGTAGTCTGCGCCAAGACGGTTATTCCCAATGTGATGGAAATCGCCGATGCCATGACGCCCATTAATATTCTTCGAGTGTTAAACACTTTACAGTTCAATTGAAACTCTCCTCTATTCAAAGTAATTGGGCTTGCATCTTCGGACGCGATGTGCCCGGAGATGTCCGTTCCACTAAACGTAATCGCTTGACGCGCCCGAAAAGTTACGCAGGCCAGAGGTCTCAAGCAGAAACTTTCTGGTAACAACCCGCCCCCGGGTTCCGCTCATGTAGGTCCAAGACCTGTGCTTCCTTCCTCGTGAAATGAGTTTCATTCATGGTAGTGTCCATTTGGCATCTCCTCTGGCATCGCGTAAAGGGCTGCGGCCCACCGGTAAGACGCGACCGAAGCCAAGAGGATGCAGGAACTCCCGCCCAAAGTCGAGATCAATCTGAGGTCAGGGCCAAATCCGAGGTCGGGGCCAAATGAAACGCCATAAATGGAAACAATTTCGCTCTGACCAAACGGCCCACCTCCGCCGCTAAAGACATCTGGAATTCCACCAGAGGAGATCTGGGGATTGGCAGCGCTGAGCGGCAACCAGTCGTCCGAAAAAGTCCGCAGTCCGGCCGCTGAAGAAAAACGGTGGGCGTCAAGCGGCGGCTTCGATGCGATAAGCGACCGGTGCATGAATTCTGGGCGTGGGGACCGGGCCAACTGCACTCATGCTGCCACCATGCCCCAAACAGTTTGCATCCTTGGCGTCCAATGCGCGTCTCTGTCCTCTGGCGGTCCCAGCAGCCACCGCGGTTACGGCACTCCCCAGGCGGGCTCCGTAACTATTTGGCCTGTCACAGCGAACTACGAACTATTGAGAGGGTATCCCCTATGCAGCTTGATGCGATCCAACCCAACAGGGCTGCCGCGGCGGCTCGCGAACACGAAGCGGAGCATCTGATGACGAGGTACCAACAAGCGGATGGGGCGGCGGCGACGGCTTTGGTCGATCTGCTCAGTCCGCAACTCTATCGGTTTTTTGCCAGCCAGCTGGGCAGCAGAGCCAATGCAGAAGACATGTTGCAGGAGGTGTGGTTGCGCATTCACCGGGCCCGGCACACTTACCGTCCGGGAGAGCCGGTCTTGCCTTGGGTCTATGCCATCGCACACCATGTACGGGTCGACGACTATCGGAAGCGGAAGCGCATCTCTTCGCACGAGTTCGGAACTGACGAGTTGCCTGAGCCTCCGGCGGAGCACGATCAAACGAGCGACTTGCCGCCCTTCGACGAGCTTGTGGCGGCGCTACCCGAGAGCCAGCGCGAAGTGCTCGTCATGCTCAAAGTGAATGGACTCAGCATCGAAGAGATTGCCCGCGCCACCGCGTCGACCCCCGGCGCCGTAAAACAGAAGGCCCACCGGGCGTATGAACGGCTACGCAATTTGCTGACGCGGACGCCGGCGAAACGGAGTGAGGCAAGAGGGGTTGCACAATGACCTGCAACGAAGTGCTTCGCCGCGAGCGGCAAGAACCTCCTCCGGCGGTGACTGATGGGAAAGGCGCGCACGATGAGCGATAAGGTTCAATTTCAGACGAATATCCCGGTCGAGGTCGCTTTGAAATACGGCGACGGGAAGGAAGTGAACGGCCAATACGGAGACCAGGTCTTGTATACCCTCACTGACGGGCGAGTCGTGTACGTACCGCCGATTGTCAAAAGGAGAATCGAAGAACTCGGAATCGGACGAGGAGAGTTGTTCATTCTCACCAAAGCGGAAAAGAAGGCCACAAGTGGCTGATTTTGGATCGCAATATGCGGCAATTCGCTCGGCGACCGACTGTCTTGCGGAGAGAGTATCCGCCGAGGATCAGATGGTGCAATCGTGTCCGGAGGCCAGTCCGATGAAATGGCATCAGGCACACACGACGTGGTTTTTCGAGACCTTCGTGCTGAGACCGTATCTTGCGGATTACAAGCCCTTCCACGAAGACTTCAGTCGGCTCTTTAACAGCTATTACAACTCGCTTGCTGAGCAGATTCCGGACAGAGGCCAGCGTGCGTCCTTCTCCCGTCCGTCACTCGATCAAGTTCTGGCATTTCGTGAACACGTTGATCGTGCCATGCAGTCGCTGCTTCAGCGAAGCCTAGGCGACGAAACAGTCCGTCTCATCATTTTGGGTTTGAACCACGAGCAACAACACCAGGAGCTCATGCTGACCGACATCAAGCATGCGTATTTCTCGAATCCGCTGCATCCCTCCTATGATGCGTTTCCACTTGTCGAAGACCTTGACGTTTCGCCCGCCAGACTGGGATGGCACGAGTTCAGCGGAGGGGTTGCCGAGATCGGCCATTCCCCCGACTTCAAAGCTCCTCTTGATTTTTGCTTTGACAAGGAGACTCCTCGCCATAAGGTGCATTTGGACCCCTTCAAGATCGCCGGCCGCGATATCACGTGCCGAGAGTATCTCGACTTCATGCTGGATGTCGCATACAGTCGCGCTGAGCTGTGGCTTTCCGAGGGTTGGGATGCGGTGCGCAACCAGGCGTGGCAGGCGCCGCTGTACTGGGAACGCTTCGCTGCGGACGAGACCGGCTGGCGTGTATTCACTTTACGGGGCTGGCACCCGCTTTCGGCTTTGTTGGATACGCCGGTATGCCATGTGAGCTATTTCGAAGCCGATGCTTTCGCACGATGGCGATCTTGCCGTCTCCCGACGGAGGCGGAATGGGAAGTTGCGGCGACCGGAAAAAAGGTTCGCGGCAATCTTCTTGACAGCGGGAGATTGCACCCGGCTACAGCGAAGATGGCGGGCGTTCAGCAGCTTTTCGGGGACTGCTGGCAGTGGACAGCAAGCGCGTATACAGCCTATCCGGGCTATAGACCCTTGCCGGGGCCTCTCAGCGAGTACAACGGGAAGTTCCTGTCCAGCCAGATGATTCTGCGAGGAGGGTCCTGCGCCACGCCCACGAGCCATATTCGCCCTACGTACCGCAATTCCTTTAGTCCAGCGGCGCGCTGGCAGTTCACTGGCATTCGATTAGTATCCTCGATGGATTCAACAAATTGTCATGGCCAGCTATTCTCAAGCACTCGATCAAATAGAAGTCGCGCCGGCTGGAACAAGCGAAGCGCTTGCCCGTGAGGTCCGATGCGGGCTGGCGCGACGGCCACGATCTCTCGCACCGTGGATGTTCTACGATCGCCGAGGCTCAGTCTTGCCCTCGGGTGTGGACAATTTGAAGTCCGGGGCCTTTTCGCCGATAGCGGGCGGCGCTGCCGCTGCGATCGGGAGTACGGTCGCGAATGCGGCCACAGTCATAAATACACGATTCACGCGATTCCCTCTCTGATGTGAAGATTCGGCCGGGTACCGGCGCCACTCACGAGTTCGCTCGGCCCCGGCGAAAGTTACGCCGTGATCGCGGTTCTTTGCTTAAGCGGAAGCCACGAGATACGGGAATGAGCTGACCCTTAATCCACGCGGCATCGCTGGAGGCCAAAAGGCGGCCGGCTCGATGGGGCATTCCGGGCGGTGGTATATCCCCTGATCAAGCTAAACCGCCATTGGTGGCTCGACGGCGCTGTGCAGTTTGACTCCGCGCCTTTTTTCACCGAAGATTTCAGCGCGCCCGGACACAGCGTGACGACCCAGATCCTGCTGGCCTCCCTGGGTTATAAGCAAACTTGGAATGCGCTCGCGCTCACTGTTCGCGCCGGACAACTGGGGTCGGTAAGGGGCGACTTAAACCTGCGATACGACGACGCCGTGAATCCGCTCATCGATATGCCGATTCTGTATGGCTATTACGCCAAAATTTCGCCGATGGGGGTGGCAGGTGTGGAGGCCGACGTCACGGACCGGAACTGGGACGCCCACGCGCAGTTCGTGAATTCCTCGATGATGAATCCGCGTAGCGTATTCGACCGCGATCAATATGGCAACTGGGTGGGCGACGTGGGGTATACCATCTTGCAAGGCCTCCGCGTAGGCGCTTCCGCAGGACGCGGTCCCTACCTCGACCGGCATTGGCCCTTCTACGTTCGGGGGGAAGCCAATCCCAACGTGCTGCCCGGCAGAAGCGCCGCCGCTGACGTGGAGTTTGGGTATGGTCACTGGGATGTCCACGGGGAGTGGGACTGGATGCTGATGTCATACCACGCCATCCCGTTCACGCGCCGCGAAGGATCTTATGTCGAGGTCAAGCGCGGCTTGGCTCCGCGCTGGTACGCCGCGGTGCGCGCGGGGTATCTCACTATGAACAGAGACCTGGCTGAGAGTTACGAGGTGGCGGCCGGCTTTCGCCCCAATACGCGCCAGATCATCAAGTTAAGCTACGAGAGCCAGCACAACGACCAATCGGGACAGACGAACCGGGCGGTCATGGTGCAACTCGTGACCACCATCCACCCCCTCAGTCTCGCGTGGGACTTGCCGCATACCACTCACCAGTGACTCGCTGGCCTGGACAGTGGCTGCGCGAGGCGCTCTTCTCGATCTTTTCAGATCCCGATAAGTTTATCGGAGCGGCACCCAATACCTTTTCGGTCGCCTCTTTGATCGTGCTGATTTTTGGCCCCGGCAAGGCTTCCATGGACGCCTTCCTCACTGCAAGGTTAAGCCGCGACGACGTGCGGAGAGCGATCGGCCATGGATCGCAAGCCGTCCCGCAGAATTAAGCGGACCGATGTGGCAGCATGGTCTTAACGCCGTTCGACAAGAAGGAGCGGAGACACTATGACTACGATGAAAATTCAGGTTCGCCAGGTTTCCGCCTCGACGTCCGAAGCGACGCTCCGGACCCATCACGTGCTTATCGACAGGCCTGTTGAGAAAGGCGGCACGGATAGGGGTCCCATGGGAGGAGATCTCTTCCTTGCCTCGGTGGGCGGCTGCTTCATGAGCAACCTGCTGGCGGCGATCCGGGCCCGTGGAGAGCAAGTCTCTGATGCGCACCTGGAAGTGATCGGCACAATCGCCGAGTCACCGGCCCGGTTTTCAGCCCTGGAACTGTACGTCACCGCCGACGGCGCGAACCCTGAGCTTCTTGAAAAGCTGGTGGAAATTGCGGACCGCGGCTGCATCATGATGAACACTCTGCGTGGAAAGCTGGATGTTCGCATCCGAATCGGCGCGCTCGCCTGAAAAAGGCAAGGCTGATGAAACCGCGAGCCGTCGTGTTCGATGCTTACGGCACTCTGTTCGATGTGCATTCCGCCGTCCTGCGCGACGGCCACGGCATCACGGGCGATCTTCGGCATTGTCCGAATTGTGGAGGCAGCGGCAACTGGAATACACCTGGCTGCGATCGCTCATGGAGCGATACGAGGATTTCCGAATTTTAACCGGGGCGGCGCTGCGTTCGGCTGTCGGGCAACTCCGGCTTCAGGCGAGTGAAGCTCACCTTGGCGATCTCATGCGGGCTTACCTGTTTCCGTCTGCGTTTTCGGACGTGAAACCGGGCTTGGAATCATTGAAGGGAATTCCGCTGGCGATCCTCTCGAACGGAACGCCCGCAATGTTGGAATCCGCCGTGCGGCACAATGCCCTCGAATCGTCTTTTGACGAGATTATTTCCGTCGACAGGGTGCGGACGTACAAGCCATCGCCCAGTGTTTACGCGCTCGGCGTTGAAACCTTTCGCCTTCGGGCGGCCGAGATGCTATTTGTTTCCTCGAACTGGTGGGATGTCGCAGGAGCAAGTTCTTTTGGTTATATGGTTTGCAGGTGCAACCGGTCCAAAACCGATATCGAGTTCCTGACCGGGGCAACGGACCCGACGGTATCTCGGATTGATCAGATTGCGGATCTTTTTTAAAATTCCCGTGAACGGCGTAACTTGCCTGTCCCTGGTAGCGAACTCGTTTAGGGAGGGCCTAGCCTGCGAGAGAACCCTGAGGTCGGACGGGCTTGTTCGGAATTGGATCGCTGGATGGAGCGTTACCAGCAAGCCGATCCAGAGGCGCCGGCCGTCCTGGTCTCCGCGCTCAGCCCCTCCTTGCTGAGATTCTTTCGGAGCCAATCGGCGACGCTGGGGCAGGCAGAAGACCTGCTGCAAGACACCTGGTTGAGAATTCACCGTGTACGGCACACTTATCGCCCGGACGAGCCCGTGTTGCCGTGGATCTATGCGATTGCCCGCCGCGTCCGCGTAGACGGCTACCGGCGGAGCCGAAGGATCGACAGTCACGAGACGGCGATGGAGGCGCTGCCTGAGTGGCCTGCCGAGGATAAGCCTCGACATGCGCCTCCGGTTTTTGAAGCACTGGTTGCCGCGCTACCCGAGGCGCAGCGGGAAGTCATCACGATGTTGAAGGTGGGAGGATTGAGTTTGGAAGAAGTCGCGCGCGCCACATCATCGACCGCCGGCGCGGTGAAGCAGAAAGCGCACCGGGGATACGACCGACTGCGAAAACTGCTTCGGAGTTATGCGGAAGCGGCGGGAGGTGCTCAATGAATTGCAAGGACATCAATCAGGCGATCATCGAGGGATCGGCTTCGTCGTGGTCACCGGAAGCGGAGGAGCATCTGCGAACCTGTGCCCGATGCCGCGAGTTGGCGGGAACCCTCAAGGTGCCGGTTCCCGCGGACTTGCCTTCGCCGACAGTTTTACGAGAGATCGAAAGAGGGCTCGTTGCGGATCTGCGCCCCGTGCGCCCGATCCCGCCGAAGCGCTACATTTTCGTGTCCATGATGGCGATCTTCATCGCGACCGCTGTTCTGGGTCTTTCCCGCTTCGGAGCCTTCGCCATCGCTGCGATGACGCCGCTTCAGACGGGGGCTATTTTCGGGGCCTTGGCGATCAGCGCGGGACTGCTGGCGTATTCGCTCGTGAATCAGATGGTCCCCGGAAGCCGGTACCGCGTTCCTCCAGGTAGGATGCCCCTCGTCGTTATGATCTTGCTTATGGTTTCGGTCGCAGTCCTGTTCCAGTTTCAGCACGAACGAAGCTTCTGGTTCAGAGCCTGGGTATGCATCCAAGGGGGCACACCTGTTGCAGCCTTCGCGGCGGTCGCCTTATGGCTAGTGCTGCGTCGCGGCGCGATTCTTTCTCCGATCATGACCGGAGGAGCAACCGGACTACTCGCGGGTCTGGCCGGCACCACCGCTCTGGGGATTCACTGCCCGAACCTGGATGCGTGGCACATCCTGGTATCGCACCTCGGCGTCGCGGTGCTGGGCGCCGTCGCTGGTCTTGTTGTGGGGTGGGCAGTCGAAAACCGGAAACTGATCCGGCGACCGTAACTTTCCTCGCCGCGTTCGCGAATCTATTGGTATGGCAAGTACAAAATTAATCGTGGCGTATCCACAACCCAAGGACGCCGAGGCTTTTGATGCGGTCTATGAAAAAGAGCATGTCCCCATGGCGGTTGCCAAGCTGGCTGGAAAGACGAAGATCGTCGCAACCAAAGTGTTACAGGCACCTCAGGGCGCGCCGCCGTTCTATCGCATCGTCGAGGTTCATTTTCCTTCGATGGAAGCGCTTCAGGGATGCGCGGAATCTGCCGGCGGTAAGGAAACCTTGGCCCACGCGGTGAAAATCTCGTCGGGTGGACCTCCGGTAATCATGATCGCTGAAGAAGACACCTTCACATTCTAGGAGCTGATATGAGAAGGAGCAGCGAACTGTTGAAGCGGCTGTGCTTGTTGGCCCTGCCGATCGCCGCACTTCACGCACAGAGCATCAAGACCGGCCCGGAGGTTGGCCAACAGGTGCCCGCGTTTTCCGCGACGGACCAGAACGGTCGGACTCAGGATCTCAAATCGATCATGGGACCCAAAGGCGCCATGCTGGTCTTTTTCCGTTCTGCGGATTGGTGACCGTTCTGTAAAATCCAGCTCGTGGAGCTGCAACAGCATCTCGATGCAATCCGGAAAGAGGGACTCGGCGTCGCGGCGATCAGTTACGATTCCATTGGAGCGCTCAAGAGTTTTGCCGACCGCCAGCACATCACGTATCCGCTTCTCTCGGACCCGGGTTCGAAGATCATCCGCGCCTTCGACATTTTGAACGAGACGGCCAAGCCGGGGACCCTGACTTACGGCATCCCATATCCAGGTATTTACGTTGTGGATGCGCAGAGCAAGGTCTTGTCCAAATACTTCGAAGACGACTACAAAGACCGCGTTTCCACGGCCGACATTCTGGCCCGCCAGTTCGGAGGCCCAGTCTCGGCGGCGCAAAGAGTCAATGAAACCAAGCATCTCAAACTTACGACGTCGGCCAGTAACGACCTCGCACGGCCGGGCCTTCGCATTGCGCTCAGTCTCAAAATCGAGCTGAAACCCGGCATGCATCTCTACGCTCCCGGCGTCCAGGGCTACATTCCGATCGACTGGCAACTGGAGGATGGCGGACCTGCGGCCAAACGACATGCCTTCAAATATCCAGCTTCGGAGATGTTACGGTTGGAAGCGATCGACGAGACCGTTCCCGTTTATCGCGGGCGCATCCAGATCGAGCGGGAGATCACTTTCGGGCAAGAGGCCGCTCTGAAGCCGTTGGTCGATGCCTCCGGCGAGCTGGTCGTGAAGGGATCCTTCCGGTATCAGGCATGCGACGATCGGAAGTGCTACCTGCCGCAAGATGTGCCGCTCGAATGGCACTTCAAATACGAAGGTCTGGATCGGCAGCGCGCTCCGTCTGAGTTCCAGCGCAAGCCGAATTGAGGGGAGGACTCATGTCCGAAGTGGTCTACCGTTCGGAAGTCCGAATCGAGCGAGTGAAAGGGCCGGTGCGCAAGGCGTACCTTCCGGCTGAATCGGAGCCGGTTATTTTTGGTGTCCATGGCGCCGTAGCGGAGCATTATAAGGTCCCGCCCCACGTTGCGGAGCCAAGAGCAACCACACTCGACTACATCGTCGCCGCCGCGGCAGGCTGACTCACCGGAACCTTTGGAGGCGCGCTGGAGGCGCGTCAAATCAACGCGACCGGTGGACGCCTGGTCGGCGAAGCTATCGGTGAGATTGAGTTGGAGGATAACGTCCTTGTGATCCGACGCATTCACGTGCGGATGAGACTCAAAGCCGACGAAAATCAGTGGGAGACCGCTTCGCGTGTGCATGGGATTTTCGCAGACAAGTGTCCGGTTTATTTTATCGAAGTCTGAAGGCGGCGATCACGATTACCACCGAACTCATCCTCGAATCGCCGGCCGCGTAGAGCGCCAACGGTCTCCGGTCTGTGCCAAGACGGACCCACACTCACCTAAGGTGAGTAAGTCCAGAGCCGTTGGTCAGCCTGACCATCACGCTTCCCAAGCCAACACGGCAAATATATGCAGAGAATGCGGCGTGACTTTCGGCTGCGCCGCAAACCGCGTGGGACGGGATCTCCATGGAGTATCCCGCCGCCACCTGTTCCGCACAAGACCAGTAATTTGACGGACGACGGAATCCTGAGACCCTCATAGCTTTCGGATGGAACCATTCCGAGACCGCGTCCTTTTATGGGAGCAACATGGGCCAAGCAGCCGTGGCAGCCGTGGGAATCTTGGCTTGAATAGCGATTTAGAATCTGTAGCTTACAGATTTCACGACGCCCTGGAGGGTTCGACCCCCACATCCAGCACTCTTGTGTTTTCATAAACTTACAATTATTTTAGACTTCGTCGGGCAATATCGGACGCTTTCTGTCAATCCCTTTTTTCTCTTCCAGACCCTTTACAACTCTGTTCGGCTCATTCCCGGACTCGGGGTCGGCGCCGTTTGGCGTTGCATTGTGATATGTTGATCTTGTCGTGAATTGGCAGAGTACAGTCGAGGGCGGTCTTACAGCGGGTCGGAAGTTTACTGTCCGTTTTACTGTCCATTTTGCGATCAGACCCCATGGTTCTGGATGGATTGCATGGACGGTATAGACCTGCCGGGAAACCGGCTAAATCCTTACCGGACAGTTAAGTAGCGGAAAACAAAGGGTTGCGGGAGTAATTCAGTGGTAGAATGCCAGCTTCTACCCACACCCTTTATTTTCTGTCAATTACATCGTTTGCTGTCTTTCCTGCTGTCCGTTAGAATGCGGCTCGCAGGAGAGAAATTGTGTCGCGAGTCAACATCGTCAAACGCATCAAGATTGACGGGCTCTGGAAGATGTTTTCCATCCCCCGCAATGCCAAAGGCAACTACGACTGGAACGCCATCACCGACGGCCGCTACTATGTCGAATGGTATGTGGGCGGCACGCGTCGCCGCGAGGGTGCTGGCGTTACCGCCGCCCAGGCACTCGAGGCGCAACGCCGCAAGCGCCATGAACTCGAAGGGCGCAATCTAGGCGTACCCGGGTTTGAAAAAGCTGGGGAAACTGTCAAGAAACCTCCGTTGCAGGTGGCCGTCAAGACGTATCTGGAGCAGATCGAAGCGCTAAAAAAACCAAATACTCACCGGAAGTATGAGGCCGTGCTCGAACGATTCCTTGATTTCTTCCACGACCGCGCGTCGATCGACGCGATTTCCGGTGACGATCTCACGTGCTTCGTCGTGACCCTCAAGAGAGATCATGGCCTGGGATCCAACACGATCCTGCACAACGCTGTTATCGTCGCGCAATTTCTCAAGCGCCATGGGAGGAGCGGGATCACGCGCGAGCTACAGCTACCCGAGCGCATCACGCCCCTAGTCCTAGTGAAGGTGTACCGCCACGAAGAGCTTGCGAGCTTCTTTGCTGTCTGCTCCGATCAGGAACGCGCCTTGTTCGCCACGTTTCTGCTGACCGGTTTCCGAGAGCAGGAGGTGATGTTCCTGTACTGGAGCGACGTGAATTTCGAATTGCGGACTGTGCGCGCGACCGCGAAACCGGACCTGGGGTTCTACCCGAAGCGATGGGAGGATCGTGAAGTTCCAGCCCCGGCGGAACTTATGGAAGAACTTCGGAAGCATACTCATCGCCAGAACTGCCAACTCGTGTTCCCATCCCCTACAGGGAACCGCGAACAGCACATGCTCGACCACTGCAAATCCATCGCCACGCGTGCCAAACTCGACGCGAAAAAATTTGATCTGAAGACGTTTCGTTCGACCTATGCCACGGGAATGCTGCGAAGGGGGTTCGACGTACGGACCGTTCAGCACTGGATGGGTCACAAGTCTCTTGAAACTACGATGCGCTACTTGGCGCCGGCCACCGATGTTCACGACGAGGTGGATTTAGTGACAATTCCGTCTGTCGGCAAGACCGGCGCGGCACCCCGAAAGGCCGCGGCACGCGAGTCCCGTTCCTCTCGGAAGGCACCGTCGGTACAATCGCGGGCCGCTGGGGAGTGACAGATTCCGCGTTAGCAACGCGGGCAGGTCTGTAAACCACGCAAAATGCCGCTTTTTCAGGCAGGCGTGGCCGAAACCGCCGAGGCTTGAGATAATGGATTGAAGGACGTCACCATGCAGATCACGTTGGAACTGCCGGAAGACATCGCACAGGGGCTCGGATCCAAGTGGAAGGACCTGCTGAGTTTGTCAACTCGATTTGGCCCACTTCGATGCTCTCATTTGGCCCCCCTAAAAGACCAAAATCCCTGCCGACTGCTTTTCTGTTCTCGGTGGCCGCGGCCGAAGCGGAGCCCTGCGCCGCGCTT
>Ga0208193_1000855_pt1 | contig 14340 bp, 13 predicted proteins | sample June2015DPH_17_2_FD_184716 | JGI IMG/M metagenome (GOLD analysis project Ga0208193, IMG submission 184716) | Peatland microbial communities from SPRUCE experiment site at the Marcell Experimental Forest, Minnesota, USA - June2015DPH_17_10... | ecosystem: Environmental > Terrestrial > Soil >... | reverse complement strand
GACGATTACGTCCGCACGGCCCAGCTGGTCAAACCCTTCGACACTTCCGTGGACGACGGCTATGGCTATTATCTGCTCACGCACCCGGAAGCCCTGAGCGATACCGCGATCGCAATGTTCCGTTCGTGGCTGATCGAGCGCTTCGGCACCGGCGGGGGCACCCACGCCGCCAATTTGCACCTGGCGATTTCCAATGCGTAGCCGCGGCCGCGCGCACCGCAGCGCGCCGGCCCAGGCGCTGAACTTACAAACAACACGATGAATTTGGAGAGTTTATGAAAAGCCACGCGAGAGTAGTGGTCATCGGCGGCGGCGTGGTCGGCGCCAGCGTTCTGTATCACCTGACGAAGGCCGGATGGAGGGACGTGCTGCTGATCGAGCGCGCCGAACTGACATCCGGATCGACATGGCACGCGGCGGGAGGCATGCACACCGTCAACGGCGATCCGAACGTCGCCAAGCTGCAGCAGTACACGATCGAGCTGTACAAGGAAATCGAAGAGATCTCAGGTCAATCCTGCGGAGTCCACATTACCGGCGGCATCATGCTGGCCGGCACCCGCGAGCGCCTCGACTGGCTGAAGATGGCCAAGGCGCGCGGCCGATATCTCGGCATGGATTTGGAAATCATTTCGGTCGATGAAGCGGCGAAACTGTTTCCGCTCATGGACAAGAAGCATTTCACGGGAGCCATGTACGACCCCATCGAAGGGCACGTCGATCCGTACGGCGTCACGCATGCCTATGCGAAATCCGCGCAGATCGGCGGCGCCGAAATCGTCCGGCATACCCGGGTCACGGACCTCCAGCCGCGCGCGGACGGATCCTGGGATGTAATCACCGATCACGGCAATGTTCATGCCGAGCATGTGGTGAACGCCGGGGGCCTGTGGGCCCGCGAGGTGGGCCGCATGGTCGGCATCGAACTGCCCATACTCGCGATGGAGCACCAATACCTCATCACCGGCGACATGCCGGAGTTGGCCGGCAAGAAGGAACAGCTGCACGCCATCGATTTCGAAGGCGAAATCTATATCCGCCAGGAGCGCGGCGGCATGCTCATGGGCACCTACGAGCGCGCCGGCAAGCCCTGGTCGGAAGTGACGACCCCCTGGGATTTCGGACAGGACTTGCTGCCCAATGATTTGGAGCGCATTGCGCCCAGTCTGGAAGTGGGATTCGAACATTTTCCTGCCCTCGGAGCCGCAGGCATCAAAAAAGTGGTCAACGGGCCGTTCACCTTCGCGCCCGACGGCAATCCATTGGTGGGACCGATCCGCGGCCTCGAGAACTTCTGGGTTGCCTGCGGCGTGATGGCGGGATTCAGCCAAGGCGGCGGCGTCGGCCTGGCGCTGTCGCGATGGATGGTCGACGGCGACCCCGGCGCCGACATCTGGGGCATGGATGTGGCGCGCTACGGCGACTGGACGACGCTGGCGTACACCAACGCCAAGGTCCGGGAGAACTATTCACGGCGTTTCAGAATCCGCTTTCCGAACGAGGAGCTGCCGGCGGCGCGGCCTCTGCGCACCACGCCGATCTACGAAAAGCTGCAGGCCGAAAACGCGGTATTCGGCGACTATTGCGGCTTGGAGCATCCGCTGTGGTTTGCGCCGACGGCGCAGGAAGCCGAGGACATCGTCAGTTTCCGCCGCTCCAACGCGCATCCGCACGTGGCGGCGGAGTGCAACGCGGTGCGGGATTCGGTCGGCCTCTTGGAGATATCGAACTACGGCAAGTTCGACATACGGGGGCCCGGCACGGCGGAGTGGCTGTCGCAGGTGATGGCGAACCGTGTTCCCTCGGTGGGACGCATTGCGCTCACGCCGATGCTGAACGAGCGCGGCAAGCTGATCGGCGATTTCACGATGTGCCGGGTCGCGGCCGATCATGTCTTCCTGGTCGGCACCTATGCGGCCGAGACCTACTACATGCGGTGGTTCGAGAGGCATATGCCCGCTTCGGGCGTCACGGTGCGGCCCTGCGCGATGGAGTACGTCGGACTGTCGATCGCCGGACCGCAGTCCCGTGCCCTGCTGCAGACGCTGGTGCGCGACGACTTGTCCACCGCAGGCTTTCCGTTCATGTCCTTCAGGCGCATGGAAATCGGCGTGGTGCCGGGCTATGTGGGGCGTGTGTCGTTCACCGGCGATCTAGGGTACGAGATCTGGGTCACCACCGATTATCAACGCGCGCTCTACGATCTTTTGGTGAGGGCAGGGCGCGAATTTGGGTTGAAGCTGTTCGGCGGCCGCGCGCTCAACGCCATGCGCATCGAGAAGAGCTTCGGCAGCTGGGCGCGGGAATTCCGCCCTATTTATGGACCTTTCGAAGCCGGCCTCGGGCGCTTCGTCGACTTCAAGAAGAGCGAGTTCATCGGCCGCACCGCCGCGGCCGAAGAGAAGGACGGCGGCGGAGCTTTGCGCCTGGTGACCTTCAAGGTCGACGCGGCGGATGCCGATGCCATCGGCGATGAACCGATCTGGCACGACGGGAAGGCGGTGGGCTGGGTCACTTCGGGTGCATTTGGACATCGTGTCGGCCATTCTCTGGCGCTCGGCTATGTGCCCGCCGCCTTGGCCAATGCCGATGTGGGATTCGAAATCGAAATCATCGGCGAACGGCGCAAGGCTCATCGGCTCGACGGGTCGGCGTTCGATCCAACCGGCAAGCTGATGCGCGCCTGAGAGGAATTCCGGCTTGTTATACGGTCGGAGAACTTGATTATACGCCTGGAGAAATAAGTTACAATTGCGCGGACCGCGGCGAAAATCGACTGTGGCGGAGGGGGATATGCTGAGCACACCCGGTGGCAATGACGTCGGCTACAACGGCCTCACCGATCTCACGTTGGGCCTGCCTGCAGATGCGTACTTCGACCCGCGGCACTACGAACGCGAGCTGCAGCGGATCTGGTACCGCAACTGGGTTTATGTCGGCCGTTCCAGCAACCTCGCGCGCGCGCGCTCGTTTCAGACCTTCGCGCTGGGCGACCAGAAGATATTTCTGGTGCGCGACGATGAGGGGGGCCTGCAAGGCTTTCATAACACATGCAGGCACCGTGGAGCGGCGCTGTGCCGCGAGACCGAAGGCGTGCTGCGCAGTGGGACCATCGTCTGCCCGTACCATGCCTGGGTCTACAACCTCCAGGGCGATCTGCTGCGCACCTCATCGAAGAGGCATGCGAGCGGTTTCGATGTCGCCGATTTCCCGCTGTACGCGGTCAAGGTCAGGGAATGGAACGGATTCGTATTCGTTGCGCTGACCGAGGACCCTCCGGCCTTCGAGAGGATTTTCGATGTGCCTCTCAACAGGCTCGACGCGTGGCCGCTGCAGGATCTGGCCGTCGGCCACGTCATGCTCAAGACCATCGAGAGCAATTGGAAAATATTCTGGGAAAACTATAACGAATGCCTGCACTGTCCGGGCGTGCATCCGCAGCTCTCGCAGCTCGTGCCGATCTACGGCCGCGGGCTGCTGGAGGAGAAGGACGATCCAGAGTGGAGCGCGCATGCCGGGGACTCCGATCCCAAATTCAAGGGCGGTATGCGCAGCGGCGCCTCGACCTGGTCGCTGGACGGCAAAACCACAGGGATTCCATTTCCCGGCCTGTCCGAGGAGGACCGCAAGGCCGGCTACGTCTACATGACGGGCTTGCCGTCCATATTTCTGGTCGGTCACGTGGACTATGTCCGCGTGGTGCGGCTGCTGCCCTTGGGACCCGAGCGCACCGAGTTGCGCATCGAGTATCTGTTCTCGCCGCAGACCCTCGCCGACCCGAAATTCGACTTGCACAATGTCGTGGATTTCACCAACCGGGTCATGATCGAGGACTCGCAGGTCTGCGAGCTCAATCAACAGGGGCTGCACGCGGCGCCTCACCTGCGCGGAGTGGTGATGCCCGAGGAATACGTCATCCGCCAGTTTCATGAGTGGGTCGGCGCTGAACTGGCACGTATTTAATCCACTAGCCGCGGTGTTGACGGCGGCGCTGTGTACGGCGGCCTGCGGAGGCCGGCAGCCGGCTGCGCCCGGCGCCGAAGAGCCGGTGCTGAACATTTACAATTGGGCCGACTATATCGGCTACCACACCATCGCCGAATTCGAGCGCAGGACCCATATCAAGGTCGTCTCCCAGTTCTACGATTCCAACGAGACTCTGGAATCGGTGATGCTGACCGGCCACTCCGGCTTCGACATCGTCAGCACCACGACGGCCTTCTACGGGCACCAGATCAAGGCGGGCGCCTACATGCCGCTCGACCGGGCGAAACTGACCCACTGGAAGAACCTCGATCCTGCGGTACTGGCCCTTCAATCGGAAGCGGATCCCGGCAATCGCTATGCCATGCCGTACTTGCACGCCATGAACGGCTTCGTCTACAACGTGGACATGATCAAGGCGCGCATGCCGGACGCGCCCACCGACAGCCTGGCGATGATCTTCGATCCCAAGGTCATGGCGCGCCTCGCCGATTGCGGTGTCACTTTCCTGGATTCGCCCGAGGACGTCATCGAGCTGGCGCTGTCGTATCTGCACCTCGATCCGAATTCACAGAAGATCGAAGATCTGCATGCGGCCGAAACCCTCGTGATGGCGGTGCGGCCCTACATTCGTAACTTCGATTCGAACGATTACTTTCATCAATTGGCGTCGAAGGAAATCTGTGTCGCGATTGCCTGGTCGAGCGACTACTACGTCTCACAGGCCACGGCGCGCGAGGACGGGACCGGCGCGCATCTGGTATTCGTGCTGCCCAAGGAAGGTTCCAACATCACCTACAACGCGTTGCTGATTCCCGCCTCGGCGCCGCACCCGCAGGCCGCGCACAAGTTCCTGAATTTCATCTTGGAGCCGGAAGTCATCGCCGAGATCACCAATGACATCCACTACGGCAACGACAATCTGGCGGCGCGACCCTTCGTCAATCCGGAGATTTTGAGAGACCCGGCCGTGTACCCCTCTGCCGAGGTACGCGCACGACTATACCTGCCGTCCGAACTGGGCGCGGATTACTACCGGCAGCGCACGCGGGTGTGGACTCACATCAAGACCGGGCAATAATGCGGCGCCGCGTCAATTTGTCGATTTCACGCAAAAAAGGCTGAAATTAGGCACGTTTGTGACGTGCTGCCCGCTTTCTCCACGCCTGGAAATGTACAGTTCCGCCCCCATAAAGGACAGGCGCCGCTGGGGATTCCCGGCGGCCGGCGAAGTGTAATTTAAGGAGTGGACTATGATTGGAATGGTAGCCCGGTGGGGCCACAACACACTGTTGATCGGATTGGCGCTCATGACGGGCGCGATTTTCTTCACCCTATTTAGATAGTCCGCCGAGGTCACGCGGGCGCGCCGCTGAATCGGCGCAGGCCCGTAGCGGAAGTCACGGAACGGAGGCCGCTGAGTTGGCCTCCGTGTCCACCTCGAGGTGCTTGGACTTCCACAACACCCAACCGTAGTAGTACAGATAGTAGCCGGCCAGCAGGAAGAATATTCCGACTGTGAGCGGGCTTTGGAGCATGGCTGCGGGCGCGAAGGCCTGCGCGTGATCCCCGGACGCATAGGCGTTCGCTGCGACGGCGCTGGCCGTGGCGGAGGCGTGGGCGCCCCCGTAGATCTGGACGATTCGGTACACCAGCCGCCCCAGAAACAATAGCGACACGACGATGCCGGTATAGGTGTGCGGCACGTAGTACAGCTGCCCGCCATGCGTGAGAAAGCGGGTTCGCTGCGCTCCCCATACAGCCAGACCGATTCCAAGCGCGGCTCCGACGATCTCGGCCGCCAGGAATTGCGCCGACCGCAACGCCACCGGCAACAGCAGACAAACCAAGACCGTCAGCAGCACCATTCGCACCCTCATTCGCACGGGGCGCAGCGGCTGGCGTCCGAAGCTGCGTCTAAACCGCCGGTAGATGGCGAAAACCACCAGCGCCGCGAACAGGAACGGGGCGATTTGCGAAAAGTCGGGTTGCATTTCGCTGATACTACTACACGAATGAGCCTTCACCGATGAACACGGGCACCCCGGCCGATCCGGCACGCGGCGAATTGACGCGCGGCGTCGGCCCGTGGGCGGCGACGGCCGTCAATGTCGCCAACATGATCGGCACCGGCGTGTTCCTCAAGACCCGCGTCATGACCTGCAATGTCGGCAGTGCGAAGACAGTGCTGCTGGTTTGGGCAGCGGCGGGCCTGCTGTCGCTCGCGGGCACTTTCTCGTATTCGGAGATTGCAGCCATGATGCCGGAGGCGGGAGGCGACTATGTCTACCTGCGGCGCGCTTACGGCAGGCTGGTGGGTTTTCTCTATGGCTGGATGGCATTCACGGTGGCGCGAGCCGGGTCCCAAGCCGCCTTGGCGGTGGGTCTTGCGATCTTTACGAATGTGGCCTTCGGCGGCGCATTGGATCGCTGGCAGCTGGGGGCGGGTTTTTTCGGCGCCCACGGGAGCGGCCTCACGCTCGTGGCTCTCGCCTCGATTTGGGTGGTGGCTCTGATCAACTGCGCTTCGGTGGCCTCCGGCGGCCGCATGGCGCTGGTCCTGACCATCGTCAAGGTGGGGCTGGTCATCAGCGTCGGCGTCGGCGCCTTTGTTTTTGCCGCGGGCGACTGGGGCCACCTGGCGCAGTCCGGACTCAACGGCGCGTGCGAGGGTGTGGCGAGCAGCGCGCGCGGCGGCATCGCCGGCTTCGGCGCCGCGATGCTCGGCGCCTTATGGGCCTACGACGGCTGGCAAAACGTGGCGCCGCTCGCGGGTGAGGTCAGAGATCCGCAGCGCAATCTGCCGCGCGCGTTCGTCGGCGGAACTCTGGTGGTCGCGGCCCTGTACCTGTTCGTCAATGCGGCCTATTACTATGCGCTGACGCCGCTTCAAATCGCGAGCGTCCCGTTGAGTTCGTCCGTGGCCACCGAGGTACTGAAGCGATTCCTCGGGCCGATGGCGGTGTCGATGACGGCCGTCGCGCTCATGATCTCCTCGTTCGGCTCGCTGCACGCCAGCGTGCTCGCCAACTCCCGCATCCCGTTCGCCATGGCCCGCGACGGACTATTCTTTCGCAGCTTGACGCGCCTGTCGGCGCATTCGAATGTTCCCGTGCGCGCCATTCTGGCGCAGGCAGCCTGGGCCAGCGTGCTGGCTCTATCAGGCTCCTACGACACACTGACCGACTGCGTCATATTCGCGTCCTGGCTGTTCTATGGGTTGGTCACTGCATCATTGTTCGTTTTTAGAAAGGAAATGCCGGACGCCCCCCGGCCGTACCGCGCGCTGGGTTATCCCGTGATTCCTCTGATTTTTCTGACGGTCACTGCGGCATTGCTGATCAATACCTTCGTCGCCGCGCCGCGCGAGGCGCTGCAGGGCGTTGCATTGCTGGCTGCCGGATTGCCTTTTTACTGGTTCTGGTCGAGGAAACCCGGGCGTATATCTGGCGCGCAATCGAGTGCCAAGGGGTCGAGAAAGGGTTAATCTGTGCCGACGAGGAGACAGGGATTCCGAATGCAGTGCTGGATAGCAGACTTGGCGGATGTGACTTAGTGCGTCTGATCGCGGGTGGCGTGGCGTTATCCCTGGGTCTCTTGGTTGGCACACCGCAGCATGCGGCGGCCGATGAGTGGGGTGGCTCCCTGGACGTCACCAGCGATTACGTCGTGCGCGGCATATCGAGGAGCAACGACCAGGCCGCCTTACAGCTCGATCTGCATTACTTGAATACCTCCGGTTTCCTGGCCGGTGTGTTTGCATCCAACTCTCGGATCGATCCGAACCAGCCGGTGGACGTGGAACTCGACGGATTTCTGGGTTTTGGATGGATCGCGGGCCCCGACTGGCATGGAAAAATCCTTGCCACCCACTATGCGTATCCAGGGCCCCGGCATGGCTTCGACTATACCTATGACGAGCTGGACCTCGACTGGACATACCAGGAATGGCTCGATATGAGCCTCACCTATTCACCTGATGCACCACGATTTTCGTTCTATCGGGGAGGGTGGGTCAGCGTGGCGGCCGAATCCGCGGAGCTGAGTCTGCACAGGCCGGTACTGGGCAAGCTGTCGGCCACGGCGGGCGCCGGCTACGCGTTTTATGGGGGCACGGATTCCTCCGGATATGCCTATGGGAGCGTCGGCGCCGCTTACGACCTGTCGCCGGTGTCCCTGGTGGTGTCGTTTGTCGACACCACGGCAGGGGCTAAGACATTGTTTTATAATGTTCCGTCGGGCCGTCAATGGACGGGAACGGTGATTTGGCGCTTCTAACGGACCGGGGCTTCGGGCCGCGAGTGGGGGGGCAACCCTTTGGTGCGTTGCCGGTACTCACGGGAAACGAACTGAATTGGTTGAGGAGCGGCGCTTTCAATGACCCTACCGGCTAAAAATTCGGCCAGAGAGCAGGACAACGCACTGCTCGTCGCAGTCGCGGCGGGAGACCGCCGGGCGTTGGAGGAGCTTTATCTCGGCTATCACCGGCGCCTGTCGCGGTTCCTGTCCCGATTCACGCCACGCTACGAAAATGTCGAAGAGATCATCAACGATACCTTCATGATCGTTTGGCAGAGCGCCAAGGATTTCCGTTACGCCTCGCAAGTATCCACCTGGATCATCGGCATCGCCTACCGCACTGCACTCAAGTCCTTCCGGCGGCAGAAGAATCACATGGGGGCACAAAATCTGGACGACTGCCCCGAGCAGACCGTCGATCCTACCTTCGACACCGAGGTGCAGGATTGGCTGAAGCATGGCTTGAGCCAGTTGCCGAGCGAGCAGCGCTTAACCCTCGAACTCGCCTATCACATGGGCCATTCATTGGAGGAAATCGCAGCGATCACCGAGTGCCCGGTGGGCACCGTCAAGGCGCGCATGTTTCATGCGCGCGAGAAATTGCGTCTGTACCTGCCGAGTTTGAGCGGCGGGGCGGTCGGATCGCCGGCGGCAAGAGAATGAGCTACCACCTTTCGAATCGCGACGCGCGTGTACACCAGGAGGTCTCGGCACTGCTTCCCTGGTACGTCAACGGCACCATCAGCGAGCTTGATCGCCAGAAAGTGGATGCACACCTGCCGGCGTGTGCGGATTGCAGCAATGATCTGGCTCGGGAGCTATACGTCTATCGGAGTATGACCGCCGACACGGCGGTTGAATACATGCCCGCGGCTTCGCTCAAGCGCCTGCTGACCAGACTGGACGGCGTTGCCGCCCCAGCAGCCACGGATGCGGCAGCGGATGAGACAGCGGATGCGGGCCCGAAGACGATGCGGCGCCGGCACTCCATTCCCTGGATGGGATTGATCGCAGCCTCGATCGCCGTGATGGCGGTGGCGGTCAGCCTGTTGACCGCCGATCGATGGCTGTACTCCCGTCCGTCCGGTTCGCAGCCCAATTACTACACCGTCACGACCGCGCTCCCGCGTGCCCCGGGCGAGGTGATTCGCGCGGTGTTTTCGCCGACCATCACCTTGGACGAATTGCAGGGCATACTCGATGAGGCTCAGCTGAGAATAGTCTCCGGGCCGACCGAGGCCGGCGTATATTCGCTGGCGGCGAAATCCAACAGGCCCGTGAGCTCTTCGCTGGCGCTGTTGCGCGGGCATGCGAAGGTTCGTTTTGCCGAAGGCACCGCCGAAAGCACCCAGATAGCGACGGGATCGGGCAATTCACCATGAGGTGGTGGCCTGCGCTGCTTCTCGCTCTCACGACCGGCGCATGCAGTACCTCGCCGGTTCGAATTCAGTCGGCGGCGCTGGCCGATCAGGTATCGAGTTCGCCCGACCGCTTCATCATAGCGGCCGTCGACAACGAGCCTGCAGGTTTCGAGGCTCGAGCGGGCAGCTCGCCGCGCGGCTACGACGGCGCCGTAAGCTATGGCCCGAGCCAGGTTGCACGCCGGACGATGCGCTCGCTGGAGAATGAGTACGGCGTGCACGAAGTGAGCGCATGGCCGATCGCGCCGTTGCACATGCACTGTGCCGTGCTTGAAGTTCCCGCCGGCGTGAATCGGGACACTTTGTTGGCCGCGATGGCGCACGATGAGCGCATCAAGCTGGCGCAGCCGCTGCAGAGCTTTGCGACGCGTACCGAGGGATACAACGACCCCTATGTGGAATTGCAGCGCGGCTTTCAGCAGATGGACGTCGCCGGCGCTCATCCCTGGTCGCGCGGCGAGGGAGTCAAAGTCGCGATCATCGACACGGGAGCCGACACCGAGCACGTGGACTTGCGGGCCAACGTAGCCGCCGCGGTTAACTTCGTCGATACCGACGACAAACAATTCCAACGCGATCGTCACGGTACCGAGGTGGCCGGCGTCATCGCGGCGGTCGCCAATAATGGCGAGGGAATCGTCGGAATCGCGCCGTCGGCGCGTCTTTTGCTGCTCAAGGCGTGCTGGCAGGTGCAGGCCGGTGCCGATGCCGCCCGATGTAATTCCTTTACGCTCGCACGGGCGCTGGTCGCGGCCTTGGACGCGCACGCGCAGATAGTGAATCTAAGCCTCGCCGGTCCGCCGGATCCGCTCCTGAGCGGTCTGATACGCGAAGGATTGCGCCGCGGCGTGTTGTTCGTGGGTGCAGCGCCGCACGATACGGGAGAGACCGGGGAGGGGCTTCTGCACCAACCGGGGGTCATCGAGGTCGCCAGCGCCGGGAACCAGCCGGAGTCGAATTCCGTGTTGTACGCGCCGGGCCGCGAAATTCTGACTCTATTGCCCGGGGGCCATTACGACTTTGCGTCAGGGGACTCGATCGCGACCGCACAGGTCAGCGGAGTCCTCGCCCTGCTGCTCGCGAAGAAGTCCGCCCTGTCGGCCGCCGATGCCTATCGGCTGCTTCGGAACACCAGCGCACGTCCCTTGGACCCCAGCGCGCATCCCTCGGACGACGGCGCGGAAGTCGATGCCTGCGCTGCGGTGGTATCGCTGGTCGGCCATGGGTCCTGCAGTCCACGAATCGTCAGCGAGCACGACAAGGCGGACGAGCCGCGCGTCGCGCTCCACTAGTATCTCGTCAAGTAAAGTCTTTCCGCATTAGTACGAGTGGAAGGAGGCTGGGGTGAGGGGTATCCCGTCCCCTTTCATAAATCTTGATGAAAGGGGACGGGATACCCCTCACCCCAGCCTCTGTCCTCTACTACCGCGGAAAGACTAATTTGCGCGGATTACTAGGGGGGCGGGTTCAGGGCCAGATCCGCCAATCTGCGCTCATCGACGACGACGACGATGCCGCTCGCGATGACGATGCAGGCGCCGACAACGAGGCTCAAGGACGGCGTGGCGGACCAGAAAATCCAATCGATGGCGAAGGCCCAGAGGATGGCGGTGTACTCGAACGGGCCGACGACCGAGGGCGGCGCACGCCGAAAGGCGTCCGTCAGCCACATTTGACCCAGTGCTCCGGTGATGCCGATTCCGATGAGCCACACCCAATCGGAGCCGAGCACCGGGCGCCAGTCACCGATGGCCAGTAAACCGCTGGCGGCACCGACCAGAAGCAGGTACCAGAACACCATGGACAGGCTCGAATTGCTGCGACCGAGGCTTCGTACCGTCAGCGCGCTCAGAGAATAGCAAACCGTCGCCAGAGCCGCGGCTGATGCCGCGATCAGCGGGATTTCCGCTTTTCCCCAGGGCTGCAGAATGACCAGGACGCCGCCCAAGCCGACGATAATGGCCGTCCAGCGCTTGCCCGTCACTTTCTCCCCATGCAACGGCACCGACAAAGCGGTCATCAACAGCGGCGCTGCCAAAAACAGAGAGTACGTCTGCGCCAGGCTCAAGCGATGTACGGCAACGACGAAGCCGACGAGCATGCAGATGCCGAGCACGGCTCGAAACATATGCAGGGGCGGATTTCTCGGGCGCAGCGTGGCCCAGGTTCCATGCCAGCCAATCGGCAGCAACAGGAACAGCCAGGAAGAGAGGGAGCGCAGACACGAGATCTGCAGTGGCCCGTAATGCGCGGACAAGCGCTTCATCAGCGAATCCATGATGGAAAAAACGAATACCCCCGCGATCATGGAGGCAATGCCGCGCAGGCGCTCCCGCGACGGCTCGTGGACGGCGATGTGGGCGATGGTGAGTGGCTGTCTGCTCATTATGTGACAGCCATTGTAGACGAGAGCGAGCTTGCCTATTCGGCTCCGGTGCTACTCCATGCCTCAGGCCGGCACGCGCTGCTGATGATGCGCCCCCAGCGCGCGACGGCGGACATCCATCAGCTTCAGGATCATCGGCGTCAGAATCAGCTGCATGGCCAGCTCCATCTTGCCGCCCGGAGCGACGATGATGTTCGGCCGCGACATGAACGAATCGTGCACCATCGACAGAAGATACGGAAAATCGATTTCCTTTGGATTGGAAAAGCGGATGACGACGAAGCTTTCGTCGGCCGTCGGTATGTAGCGCGCGGTAAACGGATTGGAGGTGTCGACGGTGGGCACGCGCTGAAAGTTGACGTGCGTCTGCGAGAATTGCGGGCAGATGTAATTCACGTAGTCCGGCATCCGCCGCAAAATCGTGTCCACGACCGCTTCGGTGGAATACCCGCGGGTTTCCTTGTCGCGATGCAGCTTCTGGATCCACTCCAAATTGATGATGGGCACGACGCCGATGGTCAGGTCGGTGTGCTGTGCGACGTTCACCTCCGGAGTGATGACGGCGCCATGCAGGCCTTCGTAGAACAGCAGATCCGTGTCTGCGGGAATCTCCTTCCACTCGGTGAACGTACCCGGCTCCTGATTGAACGGTTCCGCTTCCTTTTCGTTGTGCAGGTAGCGGCGGATCTTTCCGCGTCCGGTCTCTCCATAACCGCGGAACAGGGCCTCGAGTTCATCGAACAAATTATTTTGCGGACCGAAGTGGCTGTAGTGCTGATCGCCCTGCGCGGCGGCTTCCGCCATCTTGGCCTTCATGGCTTCGCGGTCATAGCGATGAAAGGAGTCGCCTTCGACCAGGGCCGCCCGGATGCCTTCGCGGCGGAATATCCAATTGAAGGTGCGCGTGACGGAAGTGGTGCCGGCGCCCGAGGAGCCGGTGACGGCGATGATGGGATGCTTGGCTGACATGGGGAAGCGGCTCAGCTCTGGAGGTACAAGGAACGTTCTTTGAACAGCGGCGAGCGGTAGGTCCGGTCGAGACCCTGCTCGTGCTCCCAGTGGTATCGCTCGATGCGTTCGACCTCGGCCCTGCACCCGAGGATCAAGGGCACCCGCTGATGTAGATTGTCCGGAACGAGATCCAGTATTCGCGCACGGCCCGTCGATGCCGCGCCGCCGGCCTGTTCGATCAGCATCGCCATCGGATTGGCTTCGTAGAGCAGCCGCAGCCTGCCGGACTTGATGGGGTCCTTGGTGTCCTTGGGGTACATGAAGAGTCCGCCACGGATCAGGATGCGGTGCACTTCGGCCACCAGGGATGCGATCCAGCGCATATTGAAATCCTTGCCGCGGATGCCGGAATGGCCGGCCAGGCATTCGGTCACATACCGCTTGACCGGCGGCTCCCAAAATCTCTCGTTGGACGCATTGATGGCGAACTCACTGGCTTCGTCGGGGATGGTCATGTTCGGGTGCGTCAATATGAACTCGCCGAAGCCGCGGTCCAGCGTGAATCCATGCACGCCCCGGCCGACGGTGAGCACCAGCATGGTGGTGGCGCCGTAGATCGCGTAGCCCGCGCACAGTTGCCGCGATCCGGGCTGCAGAAAATCCTCGGCCACGGGCGGCTGCATGCCTCGCGGCGCCTTCAGCACCGAGAAAATGCTGCCCACGGGCGCATTGATGTCGATGTTGCTGGAGCCGTCCAACGGATCGAACGCGAGCAGGTATTTGCCGAGGGGATATTCCGGCGGGATCTGATAGGGCTCTTCGAGTTCCTCGGACACCATGCCGGCGAGGTGGCCTCCGTACTCGCTGGTGCGCAGAAAGATGTCGTTGGAGATGACATCCAATTTCATTTGCGTCTCGCCCTGCACATTCGTCATTTGCGCCGACCCATGAGCCCCGGCCAGTGCGCCCCGTCCGACGATGAAGCTGATGCGCTTGCAGGCCAGGCGCACGTAGTTGAGCAAGGCGGTGAAGTCGCCGGTCGCCTCCGGAAACCGCCGCTGCTCCTCGATCATGAATTCGGTGATGGTCTTTTCTCGAGTGCTCATCGTGCCCCCCAAGTGATCGCTGCGTTATTGATATTCCCGAATGCCGTGCAATTGCCGATCGATTTCACGGATGCCGAGCATGCTGTGGCCCACCAGCGCGGCGGCGCGCGGCGGCAGCGGCCGGGCGGAGGATCCCAGCGAGGGCAGCACCATGTCTGCTCCGGAGAAGTCATCGGCAAGCGTCCAAAAGCTT
>Ga0208193_1000853_pt1 | contig 14352 bp, 14 predicted proteins | sample June2015DPH_17_2_FD_184716 | JGI IMG/M metagenome (GOLD analysis project Ga0208193, IMG submission 184716) | Peatland microbial communities from SPRUCE experiment site at the Marcell Experimental Forest, Minnesota, USA - June2015DPH_17_10... | ecosystem: Environmental > Terrestrial > Soil >... | reverse complement strand
TGAGTGAGCAAGTCACGTGCCAACCGCCGTCTCCCGCCCGGCTGCGGACCTACTTCAAGTATTTGTCGAACCAATCCAGCGTGCGCCGCAACGCGTCCGCGCTATGAGCGGGATCGCGCAGACCATGGCCTTCACCCGGATAGATCATGACGGACGTCGGAACGTTCAGGGCTTTCAACGCGTGCCAAAACTCCTGGGTCTGCGGGGAGGGGCACTCGATGTCACGTTCTCCCACGTACTCGAACGTCGGCGTCTTGACATTGTTGATGAAATTGATCGCCGACGACTGTGCATACACGGCCGGGTCCTGGTACACCGAAGCGCCGAAATACGGCAGCATCCAGGCATCGATGCCGTTCTCGCCGTAGTACGACAGCCAGTTGCTGACCCCGGCGGCCGCCACCGCGGCCTTGAAGCGATCGGTCTGAGTCACGGCCCACATGGTCATGAATCCCCCGTAGCTGCCGCCGGTGATTCCGAGCCGTGCCGTATCGATGGGGGCGGCGTTTGCCGCGGCGTCGATGCCGGCAAGGATATCGCGCAAGTCGCCGTGGCCGAAATCGCGGACATTGCCCAGGGTAAAGCGTTCGCCCTGACCGAAGCTGCCGCGAGGGTTCGGCCGAAATATGGCGTAGCCGCGTTCGAGCAGCTCGTTCGTCAGCCCCGGGCCGCCGAACGCTGGCACGAAGGCTGCGGCAGGGCCGCCGTGAACGATGGTCACCATTGGCAGTTTTCCGGATGATTTCTCGGGCAGCATCAGCCAACCCTGCACGTCGAATCCGTCGCTCTTCCACCAAACGCTTTGAACACGCCCCGGCAGGCGCAATCCCGCATTGAGCGCCGTCAAATTCCGCCAGTGCCCGATCGCTCCGACTTGGATTTCAGGCGCTTCCGTGAACGACTCATGTTCGGCAGCCATGACTCCCGAAGGACAGGCCACCGAAGGATAGCCGTGGCCGCCGCTCAACGATTCCGCACCGCTCCACAAGACTCGCGGCACCTCGGGCCGGTGCCCGGCGCCGAGATCCACCAATTGCACCTTGTCGCCCGCGAGCAATCGCGCCTGCAGCCGGCCGCCGCAGTCCCAGGCCAGCGCGGTCGCCGATGCGCGCATACCCGGCGTGATGTTGGAGGCGGCGAGATCGGCACCGGTGCCGCCGAGCGGCAGCGTGTAGACGTCCCCGCCCGTGGAACCGAAATCGCTCATGATGCCGCCGATGAAGGCCACGGTCTTTCCGTCGCGCGACACCGTGGGGGCCGCTATTTGCTGCCGATTGTCCGCAGGAGCAAACAGCAATTTTGCGGCGGCATCCGCGGCGGAAAATTCGTACAGCTTGGCGCTCCACCAGTTATCGTCGCCGTTGCCGGGCGCGGCCGTGCCCACGAACCCCAATCCGCCCGGCCGCCAGTCATATTCGTAGACGAATAGGTCGGGCGGCGACTCCCAGCGCAAAGAACCCTTGTCGAGAACGGCGATGCGTTGCTCCGCAGGCGCGGCGTCCAGATCGCCTGCGACCGGCGCCCCCGCCTCCGTTGCGCCGACTTCCTTGACGGCGTTTTCGGTGGCCAACATGGCCAGTGTACCGTCCGGCCCGTACTTCAGGCCCTCGATGGTCCCACTGAAGTCGAGCACCTTGATCAAGCCACTGCCGTCGGCGGCGACCGTGTACACCGAGCGCGCGTGAGATCCGGGCGTGCGCAAATCGAAACTCAAATGCTTGCCGTCCAAAGTCCAGGCGGGAGCATCGGGCCAACACTCCGGAACTCGTGCGCACGGAAGTGCAATTCTCGTCGCAGCGCCGTCCCGGACGCGCCTGATCACGAGGTCGCGAATCGGCGGGTAGAACCCATTGGGCGGCGAATCGCCTTCCACGGACGCCACCAGCGAACCGTCAGGCGACAACTCCACCGCCAGGAATCTGTGGACCTGCCCTGTCGGCGACGGCGCGGATGCCGCTGCTTGCGCCGGCTCGCCGTCCGCGCTCGAAATCGCGGCCGCATCGGCAGCCAGGCAAAGTGCGCATCCGACGATGCCGCCAAGAATGCCGCGAACGAACTCAAATGCTGCTTCCCGCCGCTTGCTCATGTAGTACCTCGATTGAACTTCAACACCAGAGTCGCGCAGCCGAGCAGACCCGCGCCCTCGATCCAAGCAAGCCAGCGGTTCATGCCGCCGGACATTCCGAACTTGGCCGATGCATGCAGCGCCCGGTGCGCAAGCCAGCCATAGCTCAATAGGATGCAGAATTCCGGCAACATCGACGTCGCCGCCAGAATCAGCATCTGCGGCGCCACCGGCCTGCTGGGATCGATGAACTGCGGCAGCAGCGCCAGGAAGAATAGCAGCGCCTTGGGATTCGCCAGTTGCAAGGTCAGCGCGCCCAAGTAGACGCGGCGCCGATCGCCCGGCTCCGAGGGCCGTGTCTCGCCCAAATTCACGGCGTGGCTCGAACCCGCCGAACGCAGCGCCTTGATCCCGAGATAGATCAGGTACGCGGCGCCCGCCCATTTGGCGATCGTAAAGAAGCGCGCGCTGGCCGCGATGAGAGCACCCAAGCTCGTTGCGGAGAGCGTGAAATAAATCGCGTTTGCGCTGATGATGCCGGCGGCCGCCGGCAGCGAACGGCGCAGAGCGCCGCGCACGCCCTGCGAGACCACGTAGAAAACGGCGGGACCCGGCGACAGCGACAGCGCCGTTTCCATCACCAAAAATAACAGCCACGTGTTGAATGTCATCTTTTCTCCAAGAAAGTCTTTCCAGACTCCGGCTAGTAAGTCCTTCCGCGGTAGTAGAGCGCCAGAGGCTGGGGTGAGGGGTCTCCCGTCCCCTTTCATAAATCTTGATGAAAGGGGACGGGAGACCCCTCACCCCAGCCTCCTTCCACTCATACTAAGCGGAAGGACTTTCTTGACGAGGTGCTAGCTTACCAGCGCCGATGAAGGATCAACACTGAATTGGGCGCGATTCGCGATAGCCCAAATATTTTATTCGCGGGCTTGTGCTACCTTTTAGACATGCGCAATGAAACACTTGCTTTGCTCTTCACAGTCTGCTGCTTTTCCGCTGCCGCGGACGCAGCCCCCGACGCCGCTCCGGCCACCGTGGAGTCGCGAGTCGCGGCTCAGAATTCGCTATTCGAGGAATACTACCAATCCGAGCTTGAGGCCCACCCTGAACGGGCCACGGCCTTCGGCGATTATCGGTACAACGACCGGCTGGAGGACACTTCGCTTGCGGCGATCAAGAGCCTGCACGACAGCGATGAAAGTTTTCTTGCGCGCCTCGAGGCGATTCCGACCAAGGGCTTCTCCGAGCAGGACATGCTTTCCCGTGAGGTTCTGCGCAGCACACTCCGGCAGCGCATCGAGAATTACGGCTTCAAGGAATATGAGATGCCGGTGAACCAGATGGACGGTCCGCATCTGCGCCTCGCAGACCTGCCGCTGGCCGTTCCGTTCGATACGGTGAAGCAGTACGAGGACTACATCGCCCGCCTGCATCAGATCCCGCGTGTTTTCACCCAGACCGAAGAGGTGCTGCGCGCGGGCCTGAACGACCACCTCATGCCGGTGCGGTTTCTTCTCGAGAAAGTCCCGGCGCAATGCCAGGGCGTGATCTCGGCCGATCCATTCCTGCTGCCGACGAAGAAATTCCCCGCCGGCATTGATCCCGCCGAGCAACAGCGTTTGAGCAAGGCGATCAACGACGCAGTCGTCAACGAGATTTTGCCGGCCTACAAAGCCTTTGCAGCCTTCATTGCGGCGGACTATGCCCCTCACGGACGCACCACGCTCAGCGTCGCCTCGCTGCCCGGCGGCAAGGAGCGCTACCTGAACGACATTCGCAGCCGCACCACCGTGAGCAATCTCACGCCGGACCAGATTCATCAGATCGGCCTCAAGGAGATCGACCGTATTCAGGCCGACATGCTGGTCATTGCGCGCAAGGAAGGTTTCGCGGATCTGGCATCCTTCCGCGCATCGCTTGCCACCAATTCGAAGTACAAGCCCACGTCGGCCGGACAGATCGTCGATGATTTCAGCAAGTACGTCGCGCAGATGCAGCCGAAGCTGCCCGAACTTTTCACTTACATTCCCGGCTCGCCGGTCACCGTCGAAGCCATGCCGCCGTTCCAGGCAGCCAATGCCACGCACTACCAAACCGGCACCCCCGACGGTAAACGTCCCGGCCGCATCGTCGTGGCCGTGTCGAATTTCGCGGATCGATCGATGGTCGATGACGAAGCCACGGCCTATCACGAGGGCATCCCCGGGCATCACATGCAGCAGTCGGTGGCGCAGCAAATGACGGGGCTGCCCAGGTTCCGCCAGCATTCGCAGAACTCCGGGTACATCGAGGGCTGGGCGCTGTATGCCGAACAGCTGGGCAAAGAGGTAGGGTTCTATCAGGACCCGGTGAGCGACTACGGCCGCCTTTCGAGCGAATTGTTCCGCGCCGTGCGTCTCGTGGTGGACACCGGACTTCACTCGGAAGACTGGACCCGGGATCAGGTGGTCGCGTTCTTCCGCCAATCCGGTGCCGTCGACGAGCCCACGATACAGGCCGAAACCGACCGCTACATATCCTGGCCCGCACAGGCCCTATCATACAAATTGGGCCAATTGAAGTTCCGCGAGCTGCGCGACCGTGCCCAGAAGGCGCTGGGGCCTAAATTCGACATTCGCACCTTCCACGACGAGATGATCAGCGGCGGCGTCCTGCCGCTCGATCTGCTGGATTCCCGCACCAATAGCTGGATTCAAGAGCAGAAGCGGGGCGTCAAGGCTACGGCAGCCAACTAGTCTAGCCGAGCGGGTCGGGGTGCATCACAATAGGGAATGAGCAATCGAAAGCCCATCACCCTGCACCGTATTCGCGAACTGCACGCCGCCGGCGAGAAAATTGCCATGCTGACTTGCTACGACGCCGCATTTGCGCGCGTCCTGGACGAGGCCGGCGCCGACTCCCTGCTGGTGGGAGACTCCCTCGGCAATGTGCTGCAGGGGCGTTCCACCACCCTTGGGGTGTCCATCGAGGAGATGGCCTACCACACCGGTTGCGTGGCGCGGGGTAATCGCACCGCGTGGATCATCGCCGACCTGCCCTTCGGCAGCTACCAGGAGTCCGCCGAGGTGGCGATGCGCAATGCCGCCCTGCTGATGGAGCAGGGTGCGCACATGGTAAAGCTCGAGGGCGGCGGCTGGACCGCGCCCATCGTGCGCTTCCTCGTGGACCGCGGCGTGCCCATCTGCGCGCACCTAGGATTCACACCCCAGTCGGTGCATGCGCTCGGCGGCTACCGGGTGCAGGGGCGCGGCGAGGCGGCCGCCGAAGTCCTGCGGCGGCATGCACAGGAAATGGCCGAGGCCGGGGCGGCGATGCTGGTGCTGGAAATGGTGCCGGCGGCTCTCGCCCGCGAGCTGACGAAGACGCTGCCCATTCCCACCATCGGCATCGGTGCGGGTGCCGGCTGCAGCGGGCAGGTCCTGGTCCTGTACGATATGCTGGGATTGACGGGCGGCGAACCGCTGCGGTTCGTGCGCAATTTTCTCGACGGCAGCCCCGGCATCGGCGCCGCCGCGCAAAAGTACGTGGCCGACGTGAAAGCCGGCCGATTTCCGGACGATGCGATTCACAGCTTCTGACCGGAAAGCAGCATGCGGATAATCCAGACGGCCGCCGAATTGCGGGCAGCTCTACAGCCTGGACACAGGCGCGTGCTCGTGCCGACCCTGGGCAACCTGCATGCAGGCCACTTGTCGTTGGTGCGCATTGCGCGGGAGAGCGGCGGCCTCGTCGTCGCCAGCATATTCGTCAATCGACTGCAGTTCGCGCCGCACGAGGATTTCGCCACGTATCCACGCACGTTCGAGCGCGACTGCGAACTCCTGGCCGGCAGCGGCTGCGACATCGTGTTCGCGCCGGCGGAGGGCGAAATGTACCCGGAAGCTCAAACGTACACGGTGCGTCCGCCGCCGGAACTCACCGATATTCTCGAAGGTCAGGTGCGGCCGGGATTTTTCACCGGTGTGTGCACGGTGGTACTGAAACTCTTCAACATTGTGCAGCCCGATGCGGCCGTATTCGGAAAGAAGGACTATCAACAACTATTGGTGGTTCGGGGCATGGTGCGGCAACTGGCGCTGCCCGTCGAGATAACGGCCGGAGAAACAGTGAGGGACGCGAGCGGGCTCGCCCTGTCGTCCCGCAATGGCTACTTGAACGATTCTCAGCGCGCCGAGGCGGCGCAGCTCCATGCATCGCTGAGCAGGCTGGCCGCCGCGGCCAGGACCGGCCGCACGGACTGGCCGGCGCTCGAGCGCGAAGCGCAGGAATTTCTGCGCACGCGAGGCTGGCAGCCGGACTATGTGGCGGTACGGCGGCGCAGCGATCTGCGCGAACCCTCGGCGGCCCAACCCTCGGGGGGCGAACCGATGGTCGTGCTGGCGGCCGCCAGGCTGGGCAGCACACGGCTCATCGATAACGTGGAGATCTGAACGCGAAAAACTTACCGGCCCAACTGCTCGACGGCCCACCGCAAGCGTGGATTTCTCGCTTCGGCTTCAGCGTTGAAATCCAACATATCCTGCAGATCCTGCAGTCGCTGTTCGTACGTGGACTCGAGCGCCATGCGCAACTGAAACAGCTCCGCCGCTTCGAAACCACCGGTCGCCTGCAATGCCGCGAAGATAGGATCGAACTGAGTCATGACTCGACTATTCTCCGGGTTTATTCCGGCGCACGTTTCCGCGGAAACGTCCTTTGTCCGCATGTTGGCCGCGGTTATGGCGCGTACCAGTTAGGCTCTAACAATGCCGACGGTCTCCGTTTCAGGATCGAACACGATCTGCGCCTCGCCGCGTTTGAGCTGGCCGATGACGTGCGACACCTTGTCCTCCAACGAGAACTCCTTTTCTCCGTAGTCCGTTCCCTCGCGCAGCACATAGGACTCGACCACGGCGTGCAGCAGGTCCGCAGCCAGCTCGGTCAACGGAACCACGACGGGATGTGGAGCCGCGTCCTCCACTCAGGCGCTCGGCCGCCTTGCGAGCCCAGTGCCGACCCAAATAACCGCCCCTGCCACGTTCGATCCTCACTGCGCGCGCACGCGCGGTACGGGTAATATACACGTCCGCGGCAAGCCACGGCTTGAGGTAACATCTTCCAGCGGTTCGGCCTGGGAGACAAATGATGGCGGAACGTGCAAGCCGATTGTTATTCGCTCTCTCGCTGGCTTCGATGGCCGGCGCGGCCTCCGCGCAAAGCGATACTCCATGGAACGGAGGTTACCTGGGCATGAACCTGGGAGAGGCGTCGACCAATGCGTGCAACAGCTGGACCGCGGGCGGCACGGCGTTCGACATTCGCAACTGTCCCGGCAGCACCTTCGTCGGCGGTGTGCAGATCGGCGACAACTTCCAATATAAGCGGCTGGTGTGGGGCCTCGAAGCCGACCTGGACATATGGCGTGGCGGAAATCGCAGCGGGACGGTGAGATATGCGGGCGCAGCACTCCCTCCGGGCACCTATAGCGCTTCAGGCAGGCTCGTCCCCGGCGATTTCGCGATTATCGCTCCGCGAATCGGTTATGCCGGCGTTCTGTGGATGCCGTACGTCACGGCGGGTTTCATAACCCCGCTTGGATCGCGCAACACCACCCTGAATTACCTTCCCGTGGGCGCGGCCATCCCCACGGCCTCGTTCAGCGGGGGCAAAAATTATGCAACCGGCGGTTGGGTGGCCGGCGGCGGAGCGGAATGGGGGTTGAACGGTCCCTGGTCGATCAAGGCGGAATATCTCCATGTGAATCTCGGCGCTGGATCGAACTCCACGGCGGGCTGCTCCAACATCCCCAGCGCCCCCGGGACGTGTGCGGGGTTCTCCGGCACGACGCTGGACAGCAATCACAACGGCTTCAGCGCGAACATGTTCCGCATCGGCATCAACTACTGGTTCAGCTATTGGGGGCCGTGAGGCGGCGTCCCGCTCAGTGATTCCCCGTGCCGACGACCGCCGCCAGCGATATGCGCATCGCCGCTTCATCGCCCTCGTGCTGCTCACGCCGATCGGCGGCATGCCGCTCTTCCTTGCGGAAGCGATCCACCACCCGGCTCAGGCTTTCCGCTTCGATGCGCTTCTCGCTCCACAGGGCGCGCCGTCTTTCGTATTCGGCACGCGCGGTATCTAAGTTCTTCAGATGCTGGCGCAGCGCCTCGCCCAGACGATCCAGAAACGAACGGTAGTTCTGCAGCTTGACGGCATCGATGGCCGCAGGCGACTGCGAATTGCGCACGTACTCGTCGCGATAGGATTGCAGCTGTTCGAACTGGCGCTCCAGATCGGCAACTTTGCGCGCCGCTTCGCCCATCGCGCGGCTCAAATCCTTGGCCGAGCTGGAGGCGATCTCGCGGATCGGTTCGAATCGTTTCGATTTCATCATGGGCAGGCCACTATCTGCCCGTTGCCGTTGCCGGCGCCGAGAACTGCGTCACGAGTTGCTTCAGATCCGCGTAGCTGCGTGCTATCCCCAAGGGTTCGTACATGTCCTGACGCAGGAAATCCATCATTTTGGGCCATTGTTCCACCGCCGTATCGACCCGTGCATCGGTGCCGCGCCGGTAGGCACCCACCGTGATGAGGTCGCGGTTCTGTTGATAAGTCGAGTACACCTGTTTGAAGCGATTCGCGAGGTCGAGCTGTTCGCGCGTGGCGATCTGATGCATCGCGCGGCTTATTGAGGCCTCCACATCGATGGCCGGATACAGGCCGCTCTCCGCCAGCCGGCGCGACAGCACGATGTGCCCGTCCAGGATGGCCCGCGCGGCATCCGCGATCGGGTCGTTCTGATCATCCCCCTCCGCCAGCACCGTATAGAACGCGGTGATCGATCCGACGCCGCGGTCGCTGTTGCCCGCGCGTTCCACCAGCTGCGGCAGCCGTGCGAACACCGACGGCGGATACCCCTTGGTGGCCGGCGGCTCGCCGATGGCCAATGCGATTTCGCGCTGCGCCTGCGCAAACCGGGTCAAGGAATCGAGCAGCAGCAGCACTTTGAGTCCGCGATCCCGAAAATATTCGGCGATGGCCGTGGCCAGCCACGCGCCGTGCAGGCGCATGAGAGGCGGGTTGTCGGCCGGCGTGGCGACGACCACCGCACGCCGCATGCCATCCGGCCCCAAGGTGTTGCTCACGAAATCCTGTACTTCGCGCCCGCGCTCGCCGATCAGGCCGACCACGGTGACGTCGGCCTTCGTGTAGCGGGTCATCATGCCGAGCAGCACCGACTTGCCCACGCCGGAACCGGCGAACAGGCCGATGCGCTGTCCCCCGCCAACGGTGAGCAGCGCGTTGATCGAGCGCACCCCCACGTCGAGCGGATCGCGAATGGCCCGCCGCATGAGCGGGTTCAATGGCTCGCCCGTCAGCGATACGCGATCCGCACACCGAAGGTCGCCGCGGCCGTCCAGAGGCCGGCCGGCGCCGTCCAACACCCGCCCCAGCAGTTCGTCGCCCATGGGCACCGACGTCACGCTATGGGTGGGAATGACCCGGGCGCCGGGCATGACTCCGCGGATATCGCCGGTGGGCATCAGGAACAATTTATCGCCGGAGAATCCGACCACTTCGGCTTCGATCTGCTTGCCTTCCGCAGTATCCACCAAGCATCGGCCGCCCACGGCGGCCTCGCAGCCCACGGCCTCGAGCGTCATGCCGACCATGCGGTTCAGAGTCCCTTCGACGACCATTCCAGCGGCATTGGCCACGCGCTCGCGTGCGTGAACCAGCGCCTCGATCCATTGCTTGGGCCGCGGGCGCCCGGAGGGCAGCGCGCTCATCCGCGCGCTACGGCGTCATGCCGTTCCGTACCCAGCAGTTCGCTCAGGATTGCGCCGACGCGGGTTTCCAGGCGGGCATCGATGCGCGATGTGGTGGTGGTGACCTGACATCCGCCGCGCGCCATCACCGGGTCCTCGACCATGACCCACGCGCGCTCGCTCTCGGTGGGCGCCAGATGCTCGCGCACCACCGCGGCATCCTCGGGATGCAGGTGCACACGTACTTCGCGGGCGGCAACCGGCAGTGCGGCGATGGCTTCGCGGATGATGCCGATGATTTGCGTCGGATCGGTCTTGAGCTCGCGCCGCACGATTTGCTGCGCCAGAGCCATGGCCAGAGTGAGCAATTCGCGCTCCACCTCGCTGTCCAATGCCTCGAAGGGCTTGGCGAGGTCGAAGAACATTCCGGCCAGGCGTTCTACTTGGGCGCGAACCTCGGCGCGGCCGGCCTCGCGCCCTTCAGCCAGTCCTTGCGCGAAGGCCTCTTTGTGCGCTTCCTCCTGCAAGTCGGCGAGTGCGCCCACGGTGGCCATTTTTTGCGCGCCAGGGGGGCTTCCCATGTCGGGAGCCCTCCACAGCTGAGCCGCGGCGCCGGGTTTCGCGGTCGGGTCAGACAAATTCGCCGCCGCCCTTGCCGCCGAGATTGATGGTGCCTTCCTCGGCCAGGCGCTGCGCAATGACGACTATTTCCTTCTGTGCCGCCTCGACGTCCGCGAGCTTCACGGGACCGCGCGCTTCCATGTCGTCCTTGAGGATTTCCGCCGCGCGCTTCGACATGTTCTTCAGGATCTTCTCCTGTACTTCGGGTTCGGCGCCGCGCAGGGCCACCGCCAGCGTGTCGGAACCCACTTCGCGCAGCAGCGCCTGAATGCCGCGGTCGTCGATATCCAACAAGTTGTCGAATATGAACAGCAAATCCTTGATTTTCTGGTGCATCTCGCCGTCGGCTTTTTCAATTTTGCCGAGCTCCTCGCCGCTCTTGTCGCGCTCCATGGCATTCAAGATATTGGCGACCGTGCGCGCGCCGCCGATGCGGCGCAGCGTCGCGGGAGGGGTGGCATTGGCCTGCTTTTCGACCAGTTGATCGAGCTCCGTCAGGGCCGATTGCGGCACTTCGTTCAAGGTGGCGATTCGCATCAGCACCTCGGTGCGCATATCGTCGGTCAGCAGCGGCAGGATGGTGGCCGACTGCTCCGGCTCCAGATGCGACAGGACGATGGCGGCGATCTGCGGATGTTCGCCGCCGATGATCTGCGCGACGGCTTTCGCCTCCATCCACTTCAGCGCTTCGATACCTTGGCCGGTCTGACCCGTGATCACGCGGTCGAGCAGCATATCCGTCTTCTGCTTGCCGACAGCCTGAGTCAGCACGCGCCGCACGAAGTCCTGGGAGGCGCCGGCAACGTTCGCTCTCGAGTCCGCCACTCCGATGAACTTGTCGAGCACGGAGGTCATCTGCTCGCGCGATACTTCCTTGAGCTCGGCCATCGCAATGCCCAGTTTCTGAACTTCACGCGCATCGAGCTGCTTGAGCACATTGGCGGCGTCCTGCTCACCGAGGCTCAGCAACAAGATGGCGGCGCGCTGCGTGCCGGCGAGATCGTCGGACGTATCAGCCATCCGCGGACACCCAATCCTTTACGACCTGCGCCGCCCGCCTGGGATCCTGACCGACCAGTGTTCGCGCCGCCGCGATCTGCTGCTCGAAGCTCGGAGCGAGCTTGATTGCCTTGCCCCCCTGTCCCGAAATGCTCACGCGATCGCCGTCCAGTTCGCCGGCATCGCCGGCCGCCGCGCCCGCGCGCAGCCGCGGCACGGACTTGGTCAGGGTTTTCATCAGGGGCCGCAAAACCAGGAACGCCACCACCAATACCAGACCGGCGCCCACGATTTGTTTTGCCAGCTGCGTGACCCAGGGCGTCTCCCACAGCGGCGGGCCTTCGACGGGACCAAGCGGTGCGTTGTTCTTGAACGCTTGATTGAGCACGTTCAGCTGATCGCCTCTGTCGTCCTTGAGCCCGATGGATTCGCGCACCAGCTGCGAGAAGCGCTTGATGTCGGCATCGCTCATGGTCGTGGTCGTGACCTTGCCGTCAGCGTCCACTTTCTGCCAATTGTCGAGCACGACGCCGACGTTCAGGCGCTTCAACACGCCCACGGGCTGCTTCACGTAGGACAGCGTGCGGTCGACTTCAAAATTGCGGGTGCTGCGCTGCGAACTCGAACTCGGTCCGCCGGTGGCGGCGGTGGATTGCGCGGCTCCGGCTGCCCCTGGAGCGGCCGCCCCGGCAAGCGAGGGCGCGCCCGCGGTCCCCGGCGGTTCGTTGCTCAGGGCACCGGGAATGCCCTCGCTGCCGTCGCCGCCGCGGCGCTGCTCGTTGCTGGTCTGTTCGCTGCGCACAGCCGTTTTTTGCGGATCGTAGTTCTCGCGCGTCTCTTCGGTGACGGTGAAATCCATGTCGGCTGTTACCGTGGCGCGCACGCGGCCCGGTCCGATGATGGGCTCGAGCAAATCGATGATGCGCTGCTGGTAGCTTTCTTCCAGCTTGCGCGTGTACTCGAATTGCCGGGTGCTGGCGGCCTGTTCGGCGTTTTCGTCCGGAGAATTGAGCAAGGTTCCGGACTGGTCCACCAGCGTCACGTCGCTCGCCGCGAGTTCCGGGACGCTCGAGGCGACCAAGTGCACGATGGCGGCGACCTGGCCCGGTTCGAGACGCCTGCCGGGATACAACTGCAGGAGCACGGAGGCGGTGGCCTTGCGTGCATCGCGCACGAAAACACTGGGCTTGGGCAGAGCCAAATGGACCCGCGCACTCTGCACGCCCTGCACCTTGACGATGGTGCGCGCCAGTTCGGTTTCAAGCACCGATTGGTAGCGCGCGGTCTCCATCATGGAGCTCGCTCCCAGCGTCGATTCCTTCTGGATCATCTCGATGCCCATGGAGTCGCTTTGCGGCAGGCCCTGGGTCGCCAGGCGGATGCGCGCCTCCTGCACCTTTGATTCTGGTACCGATACCGCGCCCGATGGACTGAGCTTGTACTCGATGCCGGCGGCCGTCAGCGCGTCCATGACCTGGCCGCTTTCGCGCTCCGAGAGTTGTCCGTAGAGCACCGAGTAATTCTGCCCCTGCGACCAAATAACCAGCCAGATCGCGACGGCAACGGCCGCGGCCACGCCGATAAGCAATCCGGCCTGCTTGAGGCCCGGTATGTCCGCAATGCTGCGAGACGGTGCGGGTACGATGTCAGCCATGTGTCATCTCGCTGTCGGTCAGACCGACATGTTCATCACTTGTGTATAGGCGTCGGTGAGCTTGCTGCGCACCTCGTTCATCGCGCGAAAAGCCAGCCCCGCCTTTTGGGTTTCCAGCATCACCTTGGTCAGGTCGACGCTCTTGTCGCCGGCCTCGTAGGCATCGGCCATCGCGTTCGCCTGGTTTTGCATGGTTGCAATTTGATCGACGGCGCTCTTCATCAGGTTCGCGAAATCCGAGGGCTGTGCGCCCGCGGCAGGCGCCTCGGCGGCGCCTGACACCCGCGCCTGCAGCGAGCGCATTTCCGCCAGTACTTGCTGAATTTGCATGCTGCTCATGTTCTACACCGCCATGAATTGTTGATCGTGCACGCGCGGCACACTGTGGCCCGCGGCTTTCAGCTGCTGCAGCTTGTGCCGCAGGGTGCGCGGGCTTATCCCCAAGCGCTCAGCGGTGAGTTTGCGGCTGCCTCCCGTCACGCGCAGCGTCGCCAGAATCAACTCCCTCTCGCGCTCCTTCAGATCGTGGTCGAGGCCGACCTCTTGCAGCTTCATCGGCGCGGCGGTCGGCACGCCGGCGGCGGCGGGCTCGCCGTCCCCGTGTTCCGGCGGCTCGGCGAGCGAACCGATGCCGGTATCCAGATCGGTTCCATGGATGACGCCGCCGCAAGCCAGCCACGCAGCCCGCTGCACGATGTTGGTCAGCTCGCGTGCGTTGCCCGGCCAGTCGTGCTGCAGCAGCTTGGATTCGGCATCGGGTGCCAGGCTCAAGGCCGCCTGGCCGCCGCGGGCGCAGGCCTGCATCGCGCGGCGCGCCAGCGGCAGGATGTCGCCGCGCCTCTCGCGCAGCGGCGACAGCCGCAGCGACATCACGTTGAGCCTGTAGTACAGATCGGCGCGAAATCGCGCGGCGCGGACTTCTTCGGGCAGATCGCGATTCGAGGTCGCGATCAAGCGCACATCGAGGCTGATGGTGCGGGTGCCGCCCAGCCGCTCGACCTCGCGTTCCTGCAGCACGCGCAGGATCTTCGCCTGCAGCCCCAGATCCATTTCGGAGATTTCATCCAGCAGCAAAGTGCCGCCCTGCGCCTGTTCGAATTTGCCGGCGTGCGCACCGAGCGCTCCGGTGAAAGCGCCCTTCTCATAGCCGAAGAGGGTGGCCTCGAGCATATTTTCCGGGATCGCCGCGCAATTGATGGCCACGAAGGGCGCGGTGGCACGCATCGAATGGTCGCGGATGAACCGCGCATAGACTTCCTTGC
>Ga0208193_1000851_pt1 | contig 14364 bp, 16 predicted proteins | sample June2015DPH_17_2_FD_184716 | JGI IMG/M metagenome (GOLD analysis project Ga0208193, IMG submission 184716) | Peatland microbial communities from SPRUCE experiment site at the Marcell Experimental Forest, Minnesota, USA - June2015DPH_17_10... | ecosystem: Environmental > Terrestrial > Soil >... | reverse complement strand
CTGTTCGCGACCACGCGCGAGCAACTCGATTATCTGCGCTTTCCGCTCGGCGACATGACCAAGCCGCGGACGCGCGAACTGGCGCGGCGCTTCGGCCTCGAGGTCGCCGACAAGCAGGACAGCCAGGATATCTGCTTCGTGCCGACCGGACGCTATACCGACATCATCGGCCGGTTACGGCCGAACGCGGTCGAGCCCGGCGACATCGTCGACCTCGAGGGCCGCGTCATCGGCCAACATCAGGGCATCGTTCATTTCACCGTCGGCCAGCGCCGTGGATTGGGCATCGCCTCCAGCGCGCCGCTCTATGTGGTGCGGCTGGAAGCCGCCAGCCGTCGCGTCGTGGCAGGGCCGCGCGAAGCCTTGCGGATGGACCGCATCGTGTTGCGCGACGTCAACTGGATCGGCGACGGCGAGCTCGATCGGTCGCTCGGCCAGGGTCTTGAGATTTTCGTGCGGGTGCGATCGACCCGCGCCCCCCAGCGGGCATGGCTGCGCGCGGCCGATGGCGGTTACGAAGTCGAACTGGTCGCGGGCGAGGAGGGCGTATCGCCGGGTCAGGCCTGCGTATTCTATGATGCGCCGGCGGGGCAGGCTCGCGTGCTCGGCGGTGGATTCATTCTGCACGCGACCGCGAAGCGGACGACGGCCAAAGGCGCAACGCGGCCGCTGGTCGAGGCAATGCGGGGCTAGGATTTCAAGGCAGGGGGCATGGCTGCGGATATCGACCGCGCGGGGGTCGCAAAGGCTTATGGTCGCTGGGCGCCGGTCTACGATCTGGTGTTCGGCAAGGTATTCGATCACGGTCGCCAGTCGACCATCGCCGAGGCCGACCGGATCGGCGGCCGGGTTCTCGACGTCGGCGTCGGCACCGGGTTGTCGCTGTCGGATTATTCGCGCACGACGAAATTATGCGGCGTCGATATTTCCGAACCGATGCTGCGCAAGGCGCAGCAGCGCGTGCGGGCGTTGGGTCTCCGCAATGTCGAGACGCTGGCGGTGATGGACGCGAGGAGTCTTGCCTTCGCGGATTCGTTCTTCGACGCGGTGGTGGCGCAATATGTCATCACCGCGGTTCCCGATCCCGAAGCCACCCTCGACGATTTCATCCGCGTGCTCAAGCCGGGCGGCGAACTCATTCTGGTCAATCATATCGGCGCCGAAAGCGGTCCGCGCCGTATCTTCGAACTGGCGTTCGCGCCGCTGGCGCGGCGGCTCGGTTGGCGGCCGGAATTTCCGTGGGCGCGTCTGACCGATTGGGCCGTAAAGCATGGCGGCGTCAGCCTGGCCGAACGTCGCCCGATGCCGCCGATGGGGCATTTCTCGCTGATCCGCTATCGCAAATCCTGAAATCGCGGCACGTTTGCGCGGAACCTCCATGCCGGCTCGCCGTTTTCCCTGCATGAGAACGAAACGCCTGCTCTTTTTTGGCTGCGTGCTGACGGTGGTATCCGGCGCGGCCGGTGCTCAGGCGCCGCCGTTACCGGCGACGCCGCCGGCGCAAACCGCCCCGCCATCGCCCGCGCACGCCAGCGAATGCGCGCCGATGCCGTCCGCGCCCCGACAGGGCGCCATGGCGCCGCGGGGTTCGACAACCGGGGAAGCCCGCGAGCCGCTCGGCGACAAACTGGCACGGTCTGACGGTGTGTTGTGTCCGCCCGCCGGCGTCGATCCGCGGATGCATGCGCCGACGCCCGATATCGGCAACACGCCGGTGATCCCTCCCCCTGGCGGTCCCGGCGGGGATCCCAACGTCCGGCCGAAAGAAATAACGGCGTTTCGCAGGAACTTGCAGCCCGCCGGCCGGCGGAGCTGCGACCGGCGGAACGGCCGGGTTTGCTTGACATGCCCTGGACCGCCTTCTTATATGCCGCGCGTTCGCGACTGCGGCATATAAGCCGTAACGGTGAACCGTGGCGGGGTAGCTCAGCTGGTTAGAGCACGGGAATCATAATCCTGGGGTCGGGGGTTCGAGTCCCTCTCCCGCTACCATCTTTCATCTTTCCCGACCGAGAGGGTCGAATTTCATTCCGACAACCGGGCTGCTTCACACCTTCTGATGCTCGCTTTCCGATCGATTATTTCGTCGTTACGTCCGTCGAACGGCGACCCGGTGGTGGTGTCCCGCGCCGTCTGACGCTCGATCTCTGCGTCTACCTCGGCTCCGAGCAGGATGACGATCGCGGACACCCAAAGCCATGTCATGAAGCCGACGATGGCGCCAAGCGACCCGTAGGTCTCGTTGAACTTGCCGAAGTTGGCCGCGTACCAGGAAAACAGACCCGATACGATGAGCCACAAGAGAGCTGCGATCGCGCCGCCCGACGTGATCAAGCGCCATCCTCGCGCTTTACGGCTCGGGCCGTAATGATAGACGATGGCCAGGGTGAACGTGAGAACGAGAAACATTGCCGGCCACCGACCGGTCCGTAGAAGGAGGTCTCCCCAGTCCGAAAATCCGACGTAGCTCAGGATCACAGGGAAGACGACGATGGACCCGAGAGCGGCGACAATGAACATGACGCCGCCGACCGTGAATGAGAGCGATATCGCGTTGAGCTTGACGAAGCCGCGCTTCTCTTCTTCGTCGTGAACGATATTGAGCGTGTCGAATAAAGATTTCGTCGCCGCGTTGGCGCTCCAGACCGAAAGGCCGAGCCCCGCCAGGGAGGTCAGCCCCAGTGTCTGCGATCCCTTCGAAGCCACTCGCGTAAGCTGTTCGCGGGCGACGTCGACGGCCCCGCCCGGCAGGAATCCGCCGAGTTGATCCAGGTGCCGCGCTATTGTGGTAGGATCAGAGAACAGTCCATACACGGCGACCAACGCCGCGATGGCCGGAAAGATGGCCAGAATGCTGTAGTACGTCATGCCCGCCGCGAGCGCCAGCAGCCGATGCTTCGATATGTTGCCATAGACGCCCAGCAAGATGCCCTTCCAGCCTTGGGTATCTCCGAAGGTTTCCGTTGCCCGACGGACGTGACCGTGCTGTGCCTCAAGGGTTTGCTCTCCACTCGGTGAAGGCGAGGGTTCTGCCGAACGATCGTTCCTTGAAAAGAGATACTCCGTCGCCAGCGCGAGACCCAACAGGCCCAATACCGACGCCAGCGCCCAGCCCCCGGAGGACGGCCGCAGTTCTGAGGGAGATATGCGCGGGCTGACCATTGCTCCTCTGTGACCCCCGCCGTTGCCGAGGCAACAACCGCGATGTACTCAGATATGTTCCGCCGTCGCCCGCGGTGGGATGCGGCAGATCGCCGGGAGTCGCGAAGCTTGCAGTCCGGCCCAATCCTTCAGCCTGGGATATTGGTCGCCCTTGGCGTGGTGCTTGGTCTCAGGCCCTGGGGTTGCCGGCAATGGAGGCTCGCCCTGCGCACCGACGCCGTCAACGCGAGCGTCGTGCCAGCGGTCGTAGCGGCTGCGAATTTCGTGGCCGATGGGCGGGATGTTGGTGAGCACTCCGCGGGCGTCGCAAGTTGGACCTTGCTCCGATCCCTATAATTTCAGCTCACCATCCGTAGGTTAAGTGGTTTCGATCGCTGCTCTGACAGCCGCGGCAAGTTCGACAGGTCGGAACGGCTTGCGCAGGAATGGCGCTGAGCCCATTGCTGCCTCGAGCGCCGCCGAGTCGGCATAACCGCTAACGAACAATATCGGCAGGGTCGGCTGTGCCACCCGCGCAGCCTTCACCACCTCGGCGCCGTTGGTTCCGGGCATGGCGAAGTCTATGATCATCAATTGCGGATTCACCGCCTTTTGCATGGCAAGCGCGGCATCTCCATGCTCGGCCTCGTGCACAACATATCCGATCTCGGACAGAAAGCTCGTCATGATGGCGCGAACATCGTGATCATCATCCACGATGAGAATCCGCTCGGATTGCCCGGCATTTGATGCATGCACCGCCATTGCGTCTGATTCGGACGCGCCGTAGCCGCGGCGAAGGTGAAGCCGGACCGTAGTGCCTTCACCGGGCCTGCTGATGATGTCGACATTGCCGCCCATCTGTCGTACCAGGCCATGCACCTGCGAAAGCCCGAGGCCGGTGCCTTTGCCCGGCGGCTTGGTGGTGAAGAAGGGATCGAAGGCACGCGCGGCCACTTCCGGCAGCATGCCGGTACCGGTATCTTCAACCGACACGAGGACGCGTCGTTGATCGTCCGGGTCGCTCGCCGTCGTGATCGTCAGCGTTCCACCGTCCGGCATCGCATCCCGCGCATTGATGCCGAGGTTGAGGATGCTGACTTCGAGCTGGTTGCTGTCGGCGACGACGACCGGCGCGTTCGGATCGAGCTCTAACCGAATGGACACGTTGGCGCCGAGAGATTGATTCAGGAATTCATGCATCCCCTCGATCGTGCGATTGATGTCGATCGAACTGGTCGCAAGCTTCTGGGTTCGCGAAAACGCCAGGAGTTGCGCCGTCAATTTCGAGCCGCGTTCAGCCGCCTTGAACGCGTTTTCGGCGAGCTTGACGATGGGGGGCTCGGTGGCGCGGGCGCGGATCAGGTCAAGATTGCCGACGACGGCTGTCAGGAGATTGTTGAAGTCGTGCGCGAGGCCGCCCGTTAGTTGTCCAATCGCCTCCATTTTTTGCGCCTGGAGCAGCACCTCTTCGGCCTTTTTCCTTTGCGCCATTTCTTTCATGAGCTGCTGATTGGCTTCGGCGAGTTCAACCGTGCGCACTTGCACCTGGTTGTCCAGGGTTGCATTGAGCGAACGCAGCGCGTCCTCCGAGCGGCGGATGCGTAGCAACGCATTGATCGCGGCGGCCAGCTCTATCGGCTCGGCTGGCTGAACGAGGTAGGAATCGGCTCCGGCATTGAGACCAATGACGCGGTCTTCGGTGGTTGTAAACGTTGCCGACGTCTGCAGCACCATCACCTCTGGCCACTTCTTTTTGATAAACGCGCAAACTTCAAAGCCGCTGATATCAGGCAATTGAACGTCCAATAGCACGACGGGTGGCCTGTGTTGTTCAATCAGGCGAAGCGCTTCCGCGCCGGTCTGTGCTTCGATAACGGCAAATCCACCGGCATGCAGATCGCGCGTCTTCACATAACGCTGCGCTTCCAGGTCGTCTACGTTCAGAACGACGATTTTCCCGTCCGTGCTCATTCATGCGCCTGAACTGCGTCGCGCAGGAAGAGCGAAACGCTTTCGCGGGAAATGACATTTTTGGATATCAGCCGAATATGCTCGGGCAGGCGCGAACGAAGCGAGGAATCGATCGTCATCGACGTCGACACAACGACGGGAATCGCGTTGGTTCGCTCGTCCGAACCGAGCTGTTGCAGGACGGTAAACCCATCCACCGTGGGCATCTGCAGGTCGAGAATAATAACGTCAGGCTTCTTCTCACGCGCGAGTTTGAGTCCTTCCTCGCCGCCATCCGCCTCCATGAATTCGTAATTGGACTCATTACCGACGATTTGCCGCAACACATACCGAAACGTTTCGTCATCGTCGATCAGCAGCACGCGTTTGGTGATGTCGCCCTGGAGCGCGAGACTTCCGCGATCCGGTTCGCCGATTGACGTTGGAACTTTCAGCGTGAAAACCGAACCTTGTCCCGGGACACTCTGTACCGTGAGATCGCCGCCGAGCAGTCGCGCCAGGGAGCGCGACAGCGGTAGTCCGAGACCGGTGCCCTTTACTTTCCTTTGCAGTCGCGTCTGGACCTGGGAGAATTCCTCGAAGATGCGTTCGTGATCTTCGGACGCGATGCCGATCCCGGTGTCCCGCACGACAAAGATGACCCACCGGTCGTCGTCGCCGAGGCGTGCCGTTACCCGCACTTCTCCGCTTTCCGTGAATTTAAGGGCATTGGATATCAGGTTGCGCAAGATCTGGGCGATTTTGGCTTCATCAGTGTAGAGCGGTGGCAGATCCTGCACCGGCTCAAACAGCAGTTCGATAGACGACGTGGTCAGCAGAGGCTTCAAAGCGCCACGCAACGCTCCGAATAAATTTGTGACGGCGAAGCGGACCGGCTTCACTTCGGCCTTGCCGGCTTCGACCTTGGCGAGGTCGAGCATGTCGTTCACGAGCTCGAGCAGGCTTTCGGCCGACCGCCTGATATATCCGACCTGGCGCTCCTGCTCGGAGGTGAGATCGCCGTCGATTCGGTCAAGCAACAGCCGTGACAACGCCAGCACGGAATTCAGCGGCGTCCTGAATTCGTGGCTCATATTGGACAGGAAGCGGGTCTTGAGTTCGCTTGCCTGCCGCAATTGTTCGGCGCGTCCGTCAAGTTCGGCATAGAGCGCGACCACGCCGCGGTTGGTGTCGCCCAGTTCCTGATTGAGCTGCTGGCTTTCTTCTTCGCGGCGACGTAGTTCTTCGAGGCTTTGCATCAATTCCCGGTTCTGCTCACGCAACACGGTGAGGGGGTCGGAAGACGTTTCCTTCTTCAGGTGAAACACGATCTCGGTCAGCTTGGCGCGTGGCCAGGGGTCGAGACGGACGGGAAGTTTGTGGCCGACTTCAACGGTTGTGCCTTTGCCGGGCTTCGAATCGAGCCTGAATGTATCCATCAGGCGGCGAGCGCCGACGAGTCCAAGACCCATCCCGCTGGCCGAACGGTATTGGCCATCAAGGATGGTCTGAAGGTTCGCGATCCCGGGCCCCTGGTCGCAAATGCGAACCACGAAGCGTTGCGGGACGGTGGTGGCGTCCAGAGCAAATTCGGCGCGGCCGCCGCCAGCGTAACCGAAGGCATTGCGTGCCAGTTCGGAGACCGCTGTCGCAATGCGCGTCTGGTCCTGACGATCGAATCCCAACAGTTCCGCCACGCGGTGAGCGCGCTGGCGAACCGCGACGACATCGCCCTCGTTCTCGATAGGTACGGTCACGATCGGCCAGAATTTGGAGGACACGGCCATTTTGGGCGACATAGCCATGGCGATCACCATTTTGCCACGAGCACCGTCGCGTCGTCGCGATGGCGGGTGAAATCGCGATAAAGGATCGCCGCGATCAGCGAAGGGTGAAGACTTGCCAAATTGGTGTAACGCTCGATCGTCCAGCTTGATGTCAGGCCGTCCGAGTACAGGATCACCAAGCCGTGCTCGAAGGGGTAGTGAAAAGACTGGATTTTCCGGGCATTGAACCCGGCAGTTCCCGCCATCGACACCATCCGCTTGGTCTCTCCGGCAGCCGACAGCATGCCCGCGACGTTTCCGATTCCCGAGAAGGTGATCTTCCCTGTCGCAGGATCGAAGCGTGCAATCGAAACCGCTGCGCCCCGTGTGGCGCGAAGCCCACCATGAATGTATTCAATGAGATTCGCCACCGTATGACCGTTGTAGCGATGAAAGAGCCGCACGGCCTCAACCGATGCTTCCGCCGCATCCGGCCCGTGGCCCAGCCCGTCGGCGACCAGCAAGGTCCGGACGCCCCCCGCGTTGGAAACGGCCCAGGCGTCGCCACAAACATCCTCCCCCGTCTTGGCGACTGAAACGCCGCCCCACGTCGGTGTGGTCGGCGGCTTGCCGGACTCGGGCTTTCCGGGGGCCACCCGGGCAAGCACCGCGGTGCCAAGTCCGGGCCATGAACCGATATCGACAAAATGCGACTGTCGGATCACGGAGCCGAGGCCGTGCCCCGACGTGCCGGCGCTGGAATAGCCATCTTCGAGGCAGGCGGCGACGTTGCTCATGCCGGCACCCTTGTCGAGCGCGAGAATTTCGATTCCCTGGCTTTCGTTGTCGTCATAGTTGCCGACCAGGATTTCGCCGCCCGAACCATGCTTGAGGAGATTTGTCGAAAGTTCGGTCGCAATCAGCGCCAGCTTGCCGGCGTCAACATCGGTAAATCCCGCGCGGCCGGCTAGGTCGGTTGCTGCGCGCCTTGCCTCCGCGACGCCGCTTTGATCGTTGACGCCCACGGATTTCATGTCATTTCCAACGTGCGACGATGACTTTGGTGCCTTCGCCAGGCTTCGAGTAAATCGAAAATTCGTTGCAGAGGCGCTTGGCGCCGCCAAGACCGAGCCCCAGGCCCTTGCCTGACGTGAAGCCGTCCTTGAGGGCCTGCTCGACGTCGGCGATTCCGGGTCCCTTGTCCTCGAATGTGAGGCGCAAGCCGCGCCGACCCCCCTGGTCGAGAACCTCCAAGGTCACTTCGCCGCCGCCGCCGTAGTCCAGGGTGTTGCGCGCAAGTTCGCTCGCGGCCGTCACGATCTTGGTCTGGTCGACCAGGCTCAATCCGACCTCGACGGCGAACGTTCGCGTCAGTTGCCGGACCCGAACCACGTCGTCGGACCGCCCGATGTCGAGCCGTTCAGTCTTCGTCGTCGGCATCGTCTGCCTCCGACTCCGAGAGACGACCTTGAATCAGGGCCATGCCGCGCTCCACGTTCAGCGCGGTCTTTACGCCGGTGAGCGACAATCCGAGTTCGACGAGCGTGATCGCCACCGCGGGCCTCATCCCGACGACCACGGTATCCGCGTCGAGAATGCGGGAAACGGCGGCGATGTTGTCCATCATGCGTCCGATGAAGCTGTCGACGATTTCGAGCGCGGAAATATCTATCAGCACCCCCCGGGCATTGTGTTCGACGATCTTGCTGGTTAAATCTTCTTCCAGCGCTGTCGCCAGCCGGTCATGCATGTCGACCTGAATGGTAACGAGAAGCGCGGTCCCGAACTTGAGAATAGGAATGCGGTCCATCGCTACGCGCCTTGCCCGCCGGCCTTCCGATTGAAACTCGGTAGCGTTTCGGACCGTTTCGTCTTGGTGACAGCGCGTCCCGTCTGGCGCAGCGCGACTGCGAAGGCGTCCGCCAAAGTAGCCTTCGAAATCACGTTGAGCTCGACACCGAGATGCACCATGGTCTGCGCGATCTGTGGCCGTATGCCGCTGATCAGGCAGTCCGCGCCCATCAGGCGCGCGGCCGCGACGGTCTTCAGCAGGTGCTGGGCGGTAAGCGTATCGACCGTCGGTACGCCGGTGATGTCGATGATGGCGATTTCAGCTTCGACGCTGACAATAGTCTCCAACAGGTTTTCCATCACCACCTGCGTTCTCTGGCTGTCGAGCGTGCCGATCAGCGGTAAAGCCAGAATCCCGTCCCACAATTTCACGACGGGTGTGGAAAGTTCGGCGATCTCGCGCTGCTGGCGGACAATCACCTCCTCGCGGCTCTTCTGAAATATCTCGAGCGTGAAGAGCCCGAGCTCGTCGAGCAGTATGGTAGCCGCCCACACGGTTGAAGCGATCCGCTCGGCCGAAAATGCCTTGTCGCGGTTCAGCGCGTTGAACAGCGGCTGCTTGAGCGAGAAGATGAATGTGGCGGTTTCGGTGGGAGAAAAGCCCTGAAGCGCGCGCGATCGGGACAACTCGCCAAGCATGGCTTTGGCGGGCTCATAAGCGGCGTCGGAGGCGTCGCTTCCCCCTTTCGCCAACGCATCGCGAAGCAGATGAAGAAAATTCCTGGACTGCGCTTGCAACTCGCCTTCTGAAATCCGGCCGGTATGAAGCGTGCCGGCCTTTTTCTGCAATTCCAGCCATTCGGGGAGAATGGTTTGTTCGTTCCGGGACACTAGCGCTGCGATGTCCCCCAACTCGCCTGCCATAATTTTTGCTCCTCATCTTACCCACGATCGTATCCGCGCGTGTGATTCGACGACCTTGACGACAATCCCGGCCGACCGCATCCTATTGAAACGGTTGCTTATCTTTTTCGACGACCTCAGACGGGTCTTCGACGATCTCAGACTGAGCAGCACAATTTCGTTCAAATACAAGACCTAAACGTCGCGACGGAACTTTGGTTCCCGGCGGGTCCGGGCCGCCCAAAGCTCCCGGCTTGTGTGGGCAGGCCGGGACAGAGGGCTTTGATCCAGAGCGTCAGATCTCGGGACAGGTTTACCTGCTATCCGGTGCCCAAGTCCGGTGCGCAAGTCGTGGTTGAACTGTCGTATTTATGACCGGCCGTGGTTTCAGAGTGTCCTTGGTTTCGTCGACAGTCAGGTACCATTTGTTGTTTTTCTTTTCCGGCTGGACGGCAGCAAAGGGTAACGCGACGTCCTTCTCGCCGACACCCAGAAGCCCCGGACGGCTATCATCAGCGTCGTTATCTTGCGAGGGTAGACGGTCAGCGTTGTGCGGCCCAAGCGCGCAGCCAAGGAACGGGTGAGCCCGCTTCGAGATTGTTTTGTGCCGAGAGTTGTATCTGTCGCGACAGCGGGTCGTGGGGGCGCGGCTCAACGGGTCACTCGGGGCGGGTCGCGCGAACATCGCAGACCCTAATTGGAGGTTGCTCAGTTGTCTCTAATCCGGCGCACCAGGCCCGTTCGGCATCATGTTCAGAGCGTCGACATGAAACATTGGTCCAAGCATTGGGACGTGACCCCGGAGGAAATCCGGGCGGCGATCGATAAGGTTGGAAATTCAGTTGAGGCCGTCCAGAAGGAACTTGGGCGGCGCGGGTTAGTCGATCCGGAGGCATCGCCCAACAGACCAGCCTCGCTCTAAAGGCATCGGTCCTCAATTTGAAAAAAGCAAGCGGTGCACCGGAACTGACGTGCCTGACCGGCATTGTTCCTGAGATTAATCGGAGGACGCTCATGAAATGGTTTCTTGCAACGGCTTGCGCGGCAGCTCTCCTGACCGCGTCGGTCATTGGTGCCGACGCCAAAGGATGCATCAAGGGGGCCATTGTCGGCGGCGTGGCTGGTCACATGGCTGGGCATGGAAAGATGGGCGCGGCGGCGGGCTGCGTGATTGGCCACCATGAAGCGAACAAACACGATCCAAACAACGCGAACGCCCAGGCGCCGGCCCCGAAGTGAAGGTCTAACTTCGCGACTTGCGATGCCGATTCGGTCGCATTCAGGTGAGAAATGAAAAATCATGTCTACAAGGTGCTTGAGCTCGTTGGCTCATCCGAAACGAGCATCGAAGATGCAATTACAGCGGGAATTGCACAAGCCGCCAAGACGATCAGAAATATGGATTGGTTTGAAGTCGTCCAAACACGTGGGCACATCGAAAATGGCAAGATCGGCCACTATCAGGTAACGCTCAAGATCGGTTTCAACTTGGAAACCTGAGTGCCGTGATCTGACTCACTTACATCCATTGCCCTGTTCTGCACGATAGGGTTCTTCACATAGCGCAGGGCTGAGCCGCGCAAAAGATCTTGGCAAGTGCCTGGTCTCGCCGAACCGGCCAGAGTTGCTCGGGACCGCGATTGCCGCGGGAACCTCCATCAGGAGCAGGTCAGCTCATGCCGGCTAAACTATCATCGTCGCCCCAAGGCGCGCCGGCGCCGGTCACAAAGTGGGTGTGGCCGCGGCGCGTCGTGCGGGATGTCAAAAATGCGGCCCCAAAGCGGGGCCGCCAAGTTGGGGAGGAGCTGTCGTCGCCTAATTCCCGTTCTCCTCATTTTTTTGACCTGGACTAATACGGCTCGACGGAGTGGGCACGGCGCCCCCGGAATTATCGGCGTTTCCCGCTGGCATGGCGCCATCCGTGGGGCCGCGTCTTGGCACGCCGGCATTGGCGCCGGGCATCGACTGGCCCACCGTGGCTCCGTTCGGCGAGCCGGTCACAGGACCGGTCGTGGACGGGACAGCGGTTGAACCGGCCCCCGATGAACTACTCTGTGCAAACGCAAACGTGCTCGATAAGGCCAGCGCCGCGGCCAGAATTAAGGTAGGAGCTTTCATTTTCATCGCCTCATGTTCTGTTGATGAAGGACAAGGCGCACCAGGAAATTTGGTTCCTAAAGCATCGTATTCTGTCGCGTCCTTGAACATTCGCCTGTCGCAGTACCGCTTTAGTTAGTCAGGACATCATGCTGGCGTATGGTGCATTCTTCCAGCGATTGCGGGGCTGACGAGCAGCGGGTCGCGTTGCCTCCATGGGCCACGATAATCAGTCGTATCACCGAATGTTGGTGAGGCTGGAACATCGACGACCGGGAAGGTGTTGGTCGACTTCTTGAATGGAGTGACCCGATGTCTGAGAAGTTCAATCCTGCACGGCCTGACAAGCACGCGGCCAATCCGAAGCGGGCGCAAGACGCCGATAGAGAGCAGCGCGATAGGCTGGACAAGGGTCTTGAAGGAAGTTTCCCGGCTTCAAATGTGGCCCTTTGCTCGCCGTTTTGGAACATTTGCGAGCGATGTGATTTGAGAAGCAGGGAGGACCGTAGGAGGCTTTCATGAAGCGACGCACGCCGCCTGACCCCATTGAATTGGTCGTTGCACCGGCCGCCATCGAACGCGCACTCCAGATCTATGAGCAGCTAAGACCGCGCGATCGTTCCGTGATATCACAAGCTAGAAAAATTCTTACACAACATGTTTATGGATTGGTCGATCGAGGCGAGCAAGACGAACAACGACTGACCGTAGGCGGTCTCGCTCACCTGAAGGCAGTTGAGCGAGATCACGAAATAAGGTCGGCGCATGTTGCGACGGAAAAAATCGCATCGAAAGACAGCGTAAAAATCGAATTTTGAAGACGCGTCGGCCTGGCGTCATCCGCTGCGGACACCCGTCGTCGTATTGCAAGGCCCGCCGCTCCGAGAGGAACGATCCGGAGTATGATCAATGTTCAGCTCGCGTTATGACGGTGACCAACAGAGCGGTCACAGGGACGCGGTGTCGTTGTTCGAGCGTTATGCCAAAGGCGCAGACGATCCGAGGCTGAAGGATTGGGCCGACAAGACGCTTCCTACGCTTCGGCACCATCTGGATATGGCCAACGACTTGACGGCCGGCAAAACGGTCGGAAGCCACTAGCTGCGGCGAAATAACGCTCGTTTCTTCGGGGGAAGAACCAAGTCGGCCAAGCACGCAGAAACGATTGTGGAGAGCGGAACGGAGATTTTCAGCCCGCTCAACGGGGCTCAGGAAGTCCCCGAAGAAAGCCCGTAAGATGCCGCACAGCGAGGCGGCGATCGAAACCTGTGCGGCGAGCATCGCCGCGAAGGGGAAATCTCGTCGTTGAACCGGAATTGCACGGCGATGGTTCGGCTGCCGGCTTTTATTCCGTCAGTAGGAATGAACGCTTAGGTGATCGTCACCATTCTGGCAAAGAGAAATTCTTGTAGCGATCTCAATGGGCCAGTGCTCCTTGAGAGTTCCGCAACGAAATCGCAACGAATTGAGGTGAAACGACCGGGAACAAAACGTGACGGTGACCTGCCGCAGCGATAAAAATCAACAACTTGGAAGATATTCACTGCGTCCGGGACGCAGGAGCCGCGGGTTTAACGAACGAAGTTACCGGGCTTCGGCGCCACCGCGGTCCGCGCCAAACGGCACCACAAGAGAGTATCGGTATGGAACGTGCCTTGACAGGGTTTCCCAGACTTTAAGGCAGATTGCGAGGGCGTCAACCTTGGCAGATTGCTGGTCCGGTCTTGCGCTTGATCGGCGGAGGCCGCTGAACCGTGGCCCTTTGACTTGCCAAGCCAGCTCGGCTGTACTCCGCTGGCAAGCAATCAACCAACCATCCATTCGAGATGGCCAGTGAACACGCCAAGGACGACAACAATGAAGACTGCTTATGCAACCCGCCAGACATCTTATACCCTCTCACCCGAAGACGAATTGAATGATTTGCGAATGTCGGAGCAGGTCCGGCCGCTGTTCGACCACGTGCGACAATTCATTGCGACGACCGTCGAGCCGATGTCCCACGAATTCTATCGCGCGGGCGAGAAGAAGACTGATCGCTGGTCTTTCACGCCGGAGCAGCTCGACCTTCTCGGCAAGGCCAAGAAAAAGGCCAAGGAAGAGGGCCTTTGGAACTTTTTTCTCCCGGATGCCGAGACGGGAGAGGGCCTGAAGAATCTCGACTACGCCTATATCGCAGCCGAGTTGGGCAAGAATCCGCTCGCGTCGGAGACCATGAATTGCTCCGCACCCGACACGGGTAACATGGAAGTGCTTGAGCGCGTGGGCACGCCTGCGCAGAAGGAGGCATGGCTGAAACCGCTGCTGGCGGGCGAGATCCGCTCGGCTTACGCCATGACCGAGCCAAACGTCGCCTCGTCAGATGCGAAGAACATCTCCACCACCGCCAAGCTTGTCGGCGACCAATGGGTCATCAACGGCGAGAAATACTACATCTCCGGCCTCGGCGACCCGCGTTGCAAGATCATGATCGTGATGGTCAAGACCAACCCGGATGCCGCGCCCAGCAAGCAGCAATCGCAAATCCTTGTTCCGAAAGATACGCCAGGCGTCGAGATCATCGGTCCGATGCATGTGTTCGGTCACGACCATGCCCCTCGCGGTCACATGCATCTGCGTTTCAACGACGTGCGGGTGCCGAAAGACAACATTTTGCTGGGTGAGGGGCGCGGGTTCGAGATTTCACAGGTTCGACTGGGCCCGGGGCGCATTC
>Ga0208193_1000847_pt1 | contig 14404 bp, 13 predicted proteins | sample June2015DPH_17_2_FD_184716 | JGI IMG/M metagenome (GOLD analysis project Ga0208193, IMG submission 184716) | Peatland microbial communities from SPRUCE experiment site at the Marcell Experimental Forest, Minnesota, USA - June2015DPH_17_10... | ecosystem: Environmental > Terrestrial > Soil >... | reverse complement strand
GGGACCAAGGCATGTGCCTGGGTTCAACTCGACCTCGCGCCCGGACAAGTGGAAGTCATCCGCTTGCGGCTGGCCGAAAAGTCCCAGCCCTCCACCCTGATCCATGACATCGACGGCATCTTCGCCCGCCGCATCGCCGAAGCCGACGAGTTCTATTCCTTCTCTCCGTCTCTTTCCGAGGATGGAAAACGCGTCCAGCGGCAGGCGTTTGCGGGACTTCTCTGGTCCAAACAGTTTTACTATTTCGTCATTAACGACTGGCTGAAGGGAGACCCCACCCAGCCTCCGCCGCCCCGCGAGCGCCTCACCGGCCGCGATTCGCAGTGGCTCCATTTATTCAATGAAGACGTTCTTTCTATGCCCGATACCTGGGAATATCCATGGTTCGCGGCCTGGGACACATCCTTTCATATGGTCGCCATGGCGCTGGTCGATCCGGATAATGCCAAGAGCCAGTTGAAACTGTTTCTGCGCGAATGGTACATGCATCCCAACGGGCAGATTCCAGCCTATGAATGGGCCTTTGGCGACGTGAATCCGCCGGTCCACGCGTGGGCTTGTTGGCGTGTTTTCCAGATCGATCGCAAGCTCTCCGGACGCCCCGACTATGCATTTCTCGAAACCAGTTTTCACAAATTACTGCTGAACTTTACCTGGTGGGTGAATCGAAAAGACTCCGAAGGCAGCAATATCTTTGAAGGTGGATTTCTTGGGCTCGATAATATCGGCGTCTTCGACCGTTCCGCGCCGCTGCCCACCGGCGGCCATATTGAGCAATCCGACGGTACCAGTTGGATGGCGATGTACTGCCTCAACATGATGAAGATCGCCATTGAGCTGTCCACCAAGGTCGACCCGCTCTATGAAGACATCGCCAGCAAGTTCTTTGAGCACTTCCTTTATATCGCGCACGCCATGAACGCCATGGGCGACGGCGGATTGTGGGATGAAACCGACGGCTTCTTTTACGACTCCCTGCATCTTCCCGATGGCACTATGATGCGGATGCGCGTGCGCTCCATGGTCGGCCTGATTCCCCTGTTCGCCGTCGATACCATGGAGAAGGAAATGATCGACAAGCTGCCGGGGTTCCGCCGCCGCATGGACTGGTTCACCACCCATCGTCCGGACCTGTGCGGGAATCTCGCGTCGCTTTCGCGCCAAGGGGTCGACCAACGCCGGCTGCTCAGTGTCGTGACGCGCGATCGCCTGGTGCGGATCGCCGAACGCATGTTCGCGGAAGCCGAGTTTCTCTCGCCTTACGGAATCCGCTCCCTTTCAAAATTCCACGAAGCCAATCCTTATCACATGACCGTGAACGGGCAGGAATACCGCGTCGATTATGAGCCCTCTGAATCGCGCACCGGCCTGTTCGGAGGCAATTCCAACTGGCGCGGCCCGATCTGGTTTCCTCTGAATTTTCTGCTCATCGAGAGCCTCCAGCGCTTCCATTATTATTTCGGCGACGATTTGAAAGTGGAGTTTCCCAGCGGATCCGGCCATCGCATGAATTTCAGGGACGTCGCGCAGCAGTTATCGAAGCGCCTCTCGCACATCTTCCTGCGCGATGCGAAGGGCCGCCGGCCTGTGTTCGGCGGAGCGGAAAAATTCCAGACCGATCCGAACTTTAAGGACAACATCCTGTTCTACGAATATTTCAACGGGGATGATGGAGCGGGCCTCGGCGCCAATCATCAGACCGGCTGGACCGCGCTGGTGGCGAAGCTGCTGCAACAGAGCGGCGAGTAAAGCTATTCTATTATTTTGACTCCAACCGTAGAACAGCCGTCAACACTAGAGCAGAAGCGCCGGTCGTTGGCGCTGGTTGTGATCTTCACCCTCATCAGCGCCATCGCCCAGGCGTGGCTGAAGACAGGCGCGACCGCGCTGGGCGCCCATCCCACCCTGCTGGGAATCTTGTACGACTACCCGCTCATCCTCGGCCTCTCCCTCTACGGAGTCGGCACGGTGCTGATGGTGTTGGCCCTGCGGCACGGCGAGTTGTCCGTGCTGTGGCCGGTCATTTCGCTCAGCTATGTCTGGGTGACGGTGATAGCCGTGGTCTGGTTTCACGAGCCGATGAATGTCCCGAAGGTCGCCGGTGTCGCGGTGATCATTTTCGGAGTGGCGATCCTCGGCCGTGGAGCGCACAAGTGACCACTCCGATTTCTTCGATGGTGTGGGTCGTCGTCGGCTCTTTCATCGGCAGCCTGGGCGCGGTCGGTTTGAAGGCGGGCGCGCAGCGTCTCGAGATGAACATCGTTTCGCTGCTGACCAACTGGAGGCTTGCCGCCGGCATTACCGGGTACCTGATCTCGGCGGTTTTTTTCATCCAAGGCGTGCGCCACGGTGAATTGAGCGTGCTCTATCCCATGGTCTCGCTCGGCTATCTCTGGACCATGGTGTGGTCGAAGCTATTTTTCGGCGAGCCCGTCACGCGCGGTAAACTAACCGCAATCTTCCTGATCCTATGCGGCTGCGGCCTGATCGGCCTAGGCAATCGCTAGGGTCCGTGATCTTCAGTGTCCTCTGGTGCCTGTCCCACCGTTCTGTAACTGCTTGCTTTGCCGTGGTGGGGCAGGCGGTTCCGGTCGCGTTTGGATGCGCCCAATTGCCGCACAGATAGCAATGAAAACGCCCACCACTTCCGGACCTCTATGTGCAGCCGAAGACATCGTAGATGTTTTCGAGAGTGGCGACGCCCGTGAGTGGCACGATTTAGAAGGCTACCGCATGCCAACCCCCAGGAGTTACAACCCCGTCCCGTCAGGGCGGGGATCCGACTAGGTCAATAGCAACACGCCTAATGAATCCCTTCCAGCTCCGTCCGCATATAAGAAACCAACTCTCCCCGCGCCGGCGCGATCAACTCCAGCCCGCGAGCCGCGGTCTGTTTGGCCTTTTCCTTCTCTCCCGCGCTGTTGTACGCCATCGCCAGCAGATACAGTGCATAAGGCTCTGTCTCCTGCCCCGCCGCGACATTTCTCTCGGCCAGCATCACGGCTCGGCGCGGATCGCGCAACTCGACCGGCTCGATCATCCGGTAATAATCGGCCGCTTGCATCAGGACATTCGGCGCCGCATTCTTATCCGCCGTCATTCTGCCGAATTCCTCCAGTGCGGATTTAGAAACCGGCAAAGCCTCCGCAGTGCGGCCAAGTCTTGCCAGTAAAGTGCCTCGCGCACATCGAATGTTCGCCAAGGTCAGACGCCACCCCTGATTCTCAGGAGCCTTCGACGCCAGCTTTTCCTCGATCCCGATAATTTGTTGCGCCAGGGCGAGGGAGCGCTCATTATCCTCATGGCGAAAAAGCAATCCCTGAAGATCCTCCAAAGCCACCGCATAGTCGAAAGCTGCGCGGGAGTCATTGGGGTCCTCGATGGCCGCCCTTTGATTGAGCACGATCGCCTGCTCAAGCGCCGCCTCTGCTTCTTGCCATTGATTCAGATCCCCCAAAGCCCCGCCTTTTTTTCGCAGAAACATGGAGCGAAAACGTTGATTGGCTGCCGTTCTCAAATCCTCCGAGGGCAGTGCGTCCAGCGCGCGAATGGCATCGCTGAAATAATCCAGAGCGGTAGCGGGATCCGCGTGCCGGGTCAGATCTCCCAGCTTCGCCTGCATCAGCGCCATCCCGCGGCGGGACCGGGTCGCGCCAGGTGAAAGCTGAAGCGTCATTTTGTCCAGCTCAATCGTTCGCGTGTATTGCGCCGCCGCCTTCGCTACATCTCTTAAACTGGAAGTCCCAGGCTGGCCGTAGATGTCCCCAAGCGAGCCATGGGCACTGGCGGCGTCCGCCATCCAAGCCGGATTTCGAGTCAGCGGAACCATGTGGTCGAACAGCGAAACCGACGTATTCAGGTGCTCCACCGCCTTTTTCGATTGCGTCGTTCCAAAGTAGATTTCACCCACATCCTGTTCGATCATGCCCTCGAGACGCAGCCATCCAGGATCTTTGGTCCGCTGCGTTGCCATGCGGTCGGCGATCGCCTTCGCCTTGGCCAGATTGGCAAGCCCCCCTTTGACATCGTTCAGATTCTGAACGTAAGGATCACCCTGAAGCTCGCCCAACTGGCGATACGCCTCCGCCAATTCAAGCTGCAATTCCGGATCGTCCGACGATTGTGACATCTTATCCAGATTCTTCACCACGTGGTCGACCAGAATCTGTTGCGCTTTGGTTGCTCCCGGAATGTCGTTAATGGCGTCTTTCAATTCGAACAGCAGGCTGGCCGTAAGGCTGCGCAAGTCCGCATAACGCTCCCGCGCCAGCCGCGCCTGATAAGTCGCAATCAGCGCCGCCACGGTGATTCCGATCACGAATACCGCAACGCCGCTCACCAGCAGCCAGCGCCGCCGCAAAAATTTCCCTGCCCGGTACAGCGCGGTTTGCGGATGCGCCAGAACCGGCTGCCCCGCCAGATAGTTTTCAATATCGGCGGCGAATTCGCGCACTGAGGAATAGCGTTGCGCCGGATCGTTCTCAATCGCCTTCATCGCGATGGCCGAAAGATCTCCCCGCAGCGTTTGCGCCAACTGCTGGCTTGAGGCGGAGCGATGCCGAGCCGATTCTTCCGTCACCACCGCCGCCGGCGGATTCGCGTTCGCATTCCCCGCCGCGCGATTCAGCTCGCTCATCATGGAATCCGGATTCCCAAACGGCCACGCCCCGGTGAGCAGCTCATAGAGAATCACCCCAAGCGAATACACATCGGCCGACGTGTTCACTCGCTCCCCGCGAAGCTGTTCCGGACTGGCATAGCGAGGCGTAAGCATCCGCGCACGCGTCACCGTGACCTCGCGCGCCCCTTCGAGCAGCGAGGCCGTGCCGAAATCGAGTAGCTTTGCCGATCCCTCCGCGTTCACCAGAATATTGGAAGGCTTCAGATCGCGATGAACAATCAGATTGCGGTGCGCATAATCCACCGCGCTGCACACCTGGAGAAAAATACCGAGCCGCGTGTTGATATTCAGTTTCCGCGTGTCGCAGTAATCGTCGAGCGGCAGTCCGTCGACATACTCCATCACCAGATACGGATCGCCAGCCGAGGATACGCCGCCGTCAATCAGACGAGTGATGTAAGGATGCTCAAGCGACGCCAGTAACTGCCGTTCCCGTTGGAACCTGCGCAGAAAGTCGCCGCCGATCAGGTGCGACGCCATGGTTTTCAAGGCCACGGTTTGACGAAACTGCCCATCCACGCGAATCGCCAGATAGACCGCACCCATGCCACCCTGCCCAATCCGTTTCACCGGCTGATAGGAACCAAATCGCGCGGTGGGCAGCGCCGGTTCCTCGGGAAGCGGGGGAACCGGGAGGCGCTGCTCCGATATTTCCAGTCCCGCCAGAAGTGATTTCACTTCCCGCCGAACTGCCTCCGGCTCCCCCGATTGCGCATCCACCCATGCCTCCCGGGTGTCGGCGGAGTGCTGCTGAGCCGCGTGAAACAGTTCCTCAATGCGGCCCCAAAGATCGCGCTCCTGGTTCATGTGCAGATAGCTCGATCAGTATACAGCAACTTACCTGTGTTTACCGGAATGCCCTTTCGAACGAGGCGCTTTAAAGTGGGACGAATGACTCTGCCTGGAAACCCGCGGCGCCGCACGAGGAGAAGACATCCTTGGTGCAGCCTCACGATAATTTGAACTTCGATAGCTCCGGGCAGGCGCACTGTAGTGGCTGGGAGCGGGACTTCGGTTATATGCTCGGTTATAAGATTGATAAGGACGCGCGCCGGCAAATCGGCTCGCCACCATCCGGTTGGGGTAGGCGACGCCGAGTCGATGGCCTGGATTATGCGCCCATAACGAATGCGCTCCTAAACCACCGCCGCCAAAACCGAAATGGCCAAAGAAAAGGTTGTTCAGGAACAAGCCATGGAGCAGCCAATTCAGCCCCCAGCCCCATCCTCCGAAGCTCAATAGTCCTGAAAACAAAGCCCCAATCAGCACTGCTGGATTGAAACCGAATCCCGCGCCATAACCGAGCGGCGGATACGCGCCGGGACCCCAAACGTAGGCAGGATTGTAGCTGGGAACATAAACGACCTGCGGATTCGCCGGCTGGATTTCGATTGTGGATTCACCGCTCACCGTGTGCTGAGGTGTGGAGACGAGTCTGCCGTTGTCGCGGGCGCGAACCCGCATCCGCTGTACTGCGTCCATCAAATCAGCTTGTTGCGAAAGAAAAGCGTTGCCTAAATCGGTGGTCCAGCGGATATCGCTGTTGAGAAAGGCCAGCACACTCGGAAAAGCCACCAGCGCCTGGACGCTGGGATCCCAGTTCTGCTGCCGCGCCGCGTCCATCAGCCGGGCTCCTTGAAACGCTCTATTTTGCTGAAGCCATTGCTGCGCCTCAACGATTTCAAGGGGATACGTACTGGCGGCCAGGACTTGGGCCAGCAACGTATCGGGGTAAAGGGCGATCGGGGCGACCAGATCGTCCAAAGGCGCAGTCTGCGCCAGCATTGCCGAGGCCAGCAAAAATCCGCAGAAGATTGACCGTCTCATGGTCGTTCGACGCACCCTCCGATTCAATGGTTCTGGGTTTAATGATCTCTTAACCGGGCATAAGTTGCTGTTTTGTGCTCCGCAACGAGGCTTAAACGACCTTAATCCACAGCGATTCGAGCAAAGCGATGGCCTCTTCGACGGCTGCCTCGACCGGCTCACTCAGACCCATCTGGCCGTCGTATTCCGATCCCAGTTCGGCTGGCTCGCAGCCGACGATCAGAATGCGGCCCGGCGTTCCTCCCAAGCTTTTCACCAGGCGCAGAACGCTCATGGGATTCATCCCGTGCGGCTCGATCTGTGGAGCATCCTCGACTGGATCCGGTTCGATCAGATAGACGGTGCCGGGAGCGTCGCCGCGGGCGCATGCGTCCACCAGAATCGTCAGGTCCCAGGGTTCCATCAACGCGTACGCCAGGTCGAAGCTGCGGATGCCATAATCTTTGACGCACACCTCCGGCGGCAAAGTTCGCGATGCGAGACGCCGGGCCACTTCGACGCCGAAACCATCGTCGCCGAGGAAGATGTTTCCGACGCAGGCGATCAGGATCATGCCGGCTCGAGTTCTTCGGCGTGAAAGAAAAAACGATGTCCCGGCTGGCGCAGAAAGCCCAGGTCCCGGCCAGGATCGTCCTCCAGAACCACGGCGATTTGAATCTGCCCTTCGTAATCCTGTTCGATCGATTCGACGATCGCGATTTTGCCGGCCAGCGCCAGGTCCATCATGTCCGCGCCGGGCCTGGGGTGCAGACGGACACGATCGTTACGCTTGATTTCAACTCCGCGGACCAGTGCCGATTCAAGCGATGGCTTGTCTTCGAGCAACTGCCATTCCCACTCATTCATGGGATACCCCGCCGAGACCACGCATGGCTCCATGGAGCTTCTGAAAATGCTCCGGGGGCAACAGCTCGGTTCTTTCGAGAATGCGGCGGGCGCGGTCGTCGCCGTCCCGCACTTCCTGCTTCTCGGCGTCAGTTAACGTGAGGATCCGCAACGCCAGAATCTCGTCGATTTCGCACCCGTCAAACAGATCGCCGGAGCTTTCGGGTGCGATTTGCGGATAGTCATAAAGGATAATCGGCGAGGCGAGCATCATGTCGACTTGCCCTTCCTCTCCCGCCAGCACCGGCCAGCAGCCGACGTTGACGCATTCCGCGGCCGCATCGCGAAACTCTTCGGGCGGGTCCAGAAGGGAAATAAAACCGGCACCCGTTACCTGCAAGATGCTATGAACGGAGACCAGGGAGCGCAGCAAGACTTCATCGCGGCCGGTTCCATTGCAGCGGCCGGCGCTGTTGCGAATCCGGAGGGTGACGCGGAAAAGATCATCGGCGATGCGCGACACACGGACCGTCAGCTCGCCTTGAATCGGGTCAAACAAAATCTCCTGCCGGAGCGGATGCACTTCGAGGGAGCGCAGGCTACAAACCGGTGGCGAGACATCGCGCTCCATCCCTTCCTGGCGCGAGTCGCACTCGACTAACTGAAGGAAGCGGGTCTTGATGCCAATCATGCCGGCCCCGCTCCCCTGGACAAGACATTCGGTTTGCATTTCCCAGGCGTCGGAGCCGGGGTTCTGTTCGCAATGCTCGCGCGGATAGAGCACTCCGAAATTGAAGCGCTGCTGATTTTTCACGGCCGAGGAGCGATAGGGGTAGAGTAAATAGCCTTCATAGAGGACGGCATTGGCGATTTTTTCGATCCGGTTTGCGTTCATAAGTTCACCGTCGTATTTCGAACACGAAGACTCCGCTCCCTGCGGTCACGGCTCGGTTGCGGGCTGGAAGCAAGCGATGGCAGCGCATGGCGCCGCCCCACAGGCAATCGGTCCGCAGGTTGGCAACCCGCCCCACAAACATCGGGGCATTAGGCTAGGATCCTTTCGAACATTTCTTCCCAGCTCGGGATGCCGTTTTGCACCTTATAGTCATGCAGACGCTCGAAGATATCGCGGCGCAGGTTTAACCATGCCGTGTTCGGATAATAGAGGTCCATCATATCCTGCCAGACCTTGACCGGCAGGCGGAACCGGGTTTCCTTATCCCAGGAAATGGGCGCGACGCGCAGCGATCCTTCGGTGTCCGCGTAAAAGACCGTACCGCTGAACATCAGGCAGAGGGGAATGTCCCCGTCGGCCAGTCCATTGAAATATTTTGTGGACGCGACATTGAAATCGAAGGTGCAGGGCACCTGCAAGCTGGCCTTCGTGCTACCGGTAAATTGCGGTGCAACCAGGCTCGCATGGGTCCACAACAAGGGGCGTAGCGTTTGCCCCCAGCGCTCCGGCTCTCCGAACAGGTCGCGCAGTTTTTCCTGATCGTGAGGGCTATACTTTCTGCGTGCGACTTCGATCTGGATCTGGCAGCGCAGGACCACGGTGTGAATCGTCTCGCTGATATCCGCGTTTTTAATGGACAGTTCGAACGCGATCGACGGAATGGCCGCGAAACGGACCGCCTCGGCATTGGCGACGGTGATGGTGAGGTCAGGCATGGGGCGATCTGGCCTTGATTTGCGCGAAAAATTCGGCAATCTGCCGCCATACTTCGGAGCCGCCCGCCAAACCGGACCAATGGCTTCTGATCAATCCGACCAGCTTGTAGCATTCGTCGATCGGCACGATGTAATGCTCCGGTTCGGCGAATCCACGGGAGTGGCCGATGCGGTTGACGAGGAGTGCCTCGACGTCCGCTTCCATTTCGCCGAGCACCGGATTATTCTCCGCGATGTCATCCCAGGTTTCGAGTGTTAACAGCGATTCCATGGCTCCGGCGGGACTGGGATACATGGCGATCATGCGTCCTTGTTGCGGAGTGCTGCTGAAAAAGAACGCCATGTTGATGGGCAGCATCAGACCGCTCCATTGACTTTCTGTTAATTGGAAATCGGGCAGAAAGCGTACGGTCCGCGGCACGCGCTTATACTTGGTCTCGCCTTGCGTGTGGAACAGAATCGCGCAGGCATCACACGCGCAGGCGAGCCGTCGGCCAATGGGTTCGAGCAGATGCTGATGGTCCGGCCCGAGCGCGGCGCTGCACATCTCACACCGCTCGACCGGCGGCCGCCGGCGCGCGAACTGGCGCAGGAATTGGAACGCCTCCGCATTCGGCTGCTGGTTGTCGATCATGTCGCGGTCCGCGTCGCGAGCAACATTTCGAGCGGTAGGAACGCCTGCTTCTCTTCGGCTCCGTCAATGACCAGCGAAGTAATATCGGGAGCGGTTTGATAGATCGCCGCTTCGACGACCTCTTTGAGGGCAGGCCCGTGGCCGTTCGCTTTGAGGTTCAGACGAACCGCGCCGTCGTCGATCCCCAGCAGTTCGACCGTGGCGTCGCGCGATCGCATTTTTCTGTTGGCAGTCTCGATCGCCTGATGGACGCGGGTTTCGAGACTTAAAGGGTGAATGTTGTATAGCACCAGCAGGCTCGACACTAATTCGTCACGACACATGCCTTCGAGTGTGGAAAGGTTCGACTCGGCGCGCACGATTTCGAGGATGCGCTCCAGGCCGTTCCCGTGCAACTCCATCACGAGTTGCATCAACTCCCGCGCGGCGGTACGGACATTAGGATCGCCGGTGGCTTCAATCTCTCGAATCAACGACTCCATCGATTCGAGCCTTTGCTGGAATTCCGGTGTGCCGGTCATAATTACGACACATTCCTTAGGACACGGAGCCGAACATGGGCGAATGATGCGTTTCGAGAATCTTGCCGCCGCCATCATACATATGTACGCCGCAAGGCAGACAAGGGTCGAAGCTGCGCACGGCGCGCATAATGTCGATGCCTTTGAACTTGTCGCGACCGTTTTCTTCGAAGATCGGCGTGTTCTGCACCGCGTCCTCATAAGGACCCGGCGTGCCGTAGGTATCGCGCGGATTGGCGTTCCACGGCGTGGGCGGATAAGGATGATAGTTGGCGATCTTGCCGCCCTTAATCACCACGTGATGCGAAAGGACGCCGCGCACCGCTTCGTGGAACCCGCAGCCGATGGCTTCGTCGGGCACCTTGAAATCGGTCCAAGTCTTGGTTCGGCCAGCGTGCAGTTCCTTGAGCGCCTGCTCCGCGAAATGCAGCGCGGCGCAAGCAGCGTAGACCTGGAAGTAGGTGCGTGCGCGGTCCCGCTCAATGGCATTGCTCCACTTCGGAACCTTCCATTCGAACTCAGCTTCCGGCTTCGATACGGTCTTGGGTAAATACATTTTCACGCTGTGGCCGGTCGATTTGATGTAGCCGATATCGACCATTCCGGCGAGTGCGGTGGCCCATAGGCGGGCGATCGGTCCGCCGCCGGTATCGAGCGCCAAGTGGTCTCCGGTGCGCTTATCGTACCAGCGCGGGGACATTACCCAGGTGTACTTGTCGTCGAAATTGCGCTTCTGCGGACGAGGAATTGTCGTCTGATTCCAGGGATGCCTTTGATCGACCGGATTGCCCAGCGGATCGTTCTTCACAAAGGTCTGGCCCTGCTGCCAGTCATCGTAATAAGAGCTTCCGAGCAGAATGCGGATATTCAGATTGATGTCGACCAAGTCGGTGGTGACCAGTTCGCCGTCGACCACGACGCCCGGCGTCACATACATGTGGCGGCCCCACTGGGTCATGTTTTTATAGGTATAGTCGCAGAATTCCGGGTTGTTGAATGAGCCCCAGCATCCCAGCAGGATGCGCCTCCGCCCGACTTCCTCATAACCCGGAAGAGCTTCGTAGAAAAAATCGAACAAGTCGTCGTGGAACGGCACCACCTTCTTCATGAATTCCACGTACTTCATCAGACGCACGATGTAATCGGTAAAAAGCTGCACCGTGGGCACGGTCCCGACGCCGCCCGGATAGAGCGTCGAGGGATGCACATGGCGGCCTTCCATCAGGCAGAACATTTCGCGCGTCATGCGGCTCATTTGTAAGGCTTCGAGATAAAACGCACCGGTGAAGGGATTCAGCGACTTCATAATGTCGCCGATGGTCTTATAGCCGTGCGCCTCGGCATGCGGCGCGGGAGTCTTCTCAGCCTTGGCCCAGACCGATGGATTGGTTTCCTTGACCATTTGTTCGCAAAAATCCACCCCGACCAGATTGTCCTGGAAGATGTTGTGGTCGAACATATACTCGGCGGCCTCGCCCAGATTGACGATCCATTCGGCGATAGCGGGGGGCTTGATGCCGAACGCCATGTTCTGCGCATAGGTAGCACAGGTTGCGTGGTTATCGCCGCAAATGCCGCAGATGCGGCTGGTGATGAAGTGGGCGTCGCGCGGATCCTTCCCCTTCATGAAAATGCTGTAGCCGCGGAAGATCGAGGAGGTGCTCTTGCACTCCGCCACGACGCGGTTTTCAAAGTCGATCTTGGTGAAAATGCCGAGGCTGCCGACGATCCTGGTGATGGGATCCCAGTTCATCTCGACCAGCGTGCCCGACTTTCCGGACGTCTTGATATTCGGAGCGGTAATCGTACTCATGGCTGGTTTCCTTTCGACTTAGAAAGTACTCGGACGATAGCCAGTGGTCAGTTCGGCGCGAGGATGCCGCCATTTCGGTTCCTTATTCACAGTGCTATTGGTGAACGAACGCAGCGCCCGGATGGTGCGGCCGTACACGGAGACAGCGGTCGAGGATAATTTCGCGCCCGGCGGCTCATCCATAAAGGGCATGAATTTATCGGGGAATCCGGGCATGGTGCAGCCGATACAAATGCCGCCCACGTTGGGACAGCCGCCGATACCCGCCATCCATCCACGCTTCGGCACGTTGCAGTTCACGACCGGACCCCAGCACCCGAGTCTCACGATGCACTTGGGCGAGCCGTACTCCTCGGCGAAATCGCCCTGCTCGTAATAGCCGGCGCGGTCGCAGCCTTCGTGCACCGTCTTTCCGAACAGCCACATCGGCCGCAGTTGATCGTCAAGAGGAATCATGGGCGCGAGTCCAGCTACCTGGTAGAGCAGGTAGAGGATCGTCTCCATAAAGTTATCGGGCTGCACCGGACAGCCGGGAACATTGACGATCGGGAGGCCGGCCTTCGATTTCCAGTCCCATCCAAGGTAGTCGGCGACGCCCATGCAACCAGTGGGATTGCCTTCCATGGCGTGGATGCCTCCGTAGGCGGAGCAGGTACCCGCGGTCACGATAGCCAACGCTTTGGGCGCCAGACGATCCAGCCACTCGGTGGTTTTGATCGGCTGCTTGGTGTGAGGATCGGTGCCGAGCGCGGCCCAGTAACCTTCTTTCTTGATCTTCTCGTTGGGGATCGAACCTTCGACCACCAGCACGAAGGGCTCGAGCTTGCCTTCCGCCGCCATGTACCAATACTTCAGAAACTCGTCGCCATTTTCGTAGGCGATGACGGGGTTGTGCACGTGCACTTTCGGAAGGCCGGGAATGGCGCCTAGAACGACATCCTCAATGCTGGGCTGGGTCGCCGCGGTGATGGATACGGAATCGCCATCGCATCCGAGTCCCGCCGTCATCCAAACCACGTGGACTTCGGCGACCGGAGAAGGTTTCTGCGTTTTTCGGCCGTAGGGAACGGTTTCGGTGGGCATTTTGCTCAATCTCCTTCCGTCAAACGGAGCCGTCAGTTGATGGAGTCTTCTTTATTAATTTTGTTTCAGGCTTGAAACAAAATACGCATTCGCCATTTGTTCGTTGGTATAAAGCCAAAGCGCCGCCCGCGCTGGAGCCTACATCGTGCTAATGCGAAGGTATCTTTTGATATCGGGAAGGCTAACCAGCGCGCCGACGACGACCACGGCTAAAGCCGCGTAACCGATCATTTTCCAAGCTGACATGGGTTCCCCTTATTGTTTGGAAATTCCCCCATTAGATCATCCATTGGAGCGGGTGTTTCGAAAGATTGTTAGCTCCAGCCGCCGCCGAGGGCTTTGTAAAGCTGGACCACGCTCAACAGCTCATTGAGACGGATCTCGGCCAGATTGAGTTGGGCCTGGAACAGGTCCCGATCGGCGTCGAGGGCGTTGAGCTGGGTATCCACTCCGCCTTGATAGCGCGCGTATGCCAGTTGCTTCCGGTCCTGAAGGGTGGCCACCAGCGCCTCCTGCTTAATACGGCTTTCGCGGACGCGTTGACGGGCGATCAGGGCGTTCGAAACCTCGGTGAAAGCGGTTTGAATAGACTTCTCATATTGGATGAGCGCGTCCTCCCGCTCCGCTTCGGCAAGCTTCACTTGGGACTTCAACCGGCCCGCGGTAAAAATCGGCTGCGTGAGCTGCGGCACAAAATTCCAGGCGCTGGAGGGTCCGCTGAACAGGGTTGTCAATTGCGTGCTCTGCCCGCCCAGGAGTCCGCTGAGGCTGATTGCGGGAAAATAGGCGGCCTTGGCTACCCCGATGTTGGCGTTGGCGGCTACCAGGTTCTGCTCCGCGGCCAGAATATCAGGCCGCCGTTCGAGCAATGCGGACGGCAATCCGGAGGGCACGTCCGGCGGCAGGTCCTGCTGCATGAAATCCTGACCGCGGACGATTCCGGCGGGGTTCTGACCGAGCAGCAGAGTGATCTGGTTCTCGGTCTGTTCGATCTGCTGTTGCAGCACCGGGATGGTCTGCTCCGCGGTATCCACCAGTTGCTCCGCCTGGCGCAGATCGAGCATAGTGGCGACGCCGCCGGTTTGACGGTCGAGCGTGAGCTGGAGCGATTGCCGGCGGGAAGCCAGCGTTTCCTGCGAAATCGCCAGTTCATAATCCAGTTCGCGCAAATGAAGATAAGCAGTGGCGACGTCGCTTACCAGCGTGACCACCACCGCTTTGCGGGTATCTTCCGCGCTCAGCAGACTGGCTCGCGCCGCCTGCGTGGCGCGGCGAAGCTTTCCCCAGATGTCGACTTCGAAGGAAAGAAGATTCAGCGTCGCCTCACCCCAGTTGCGGTTCTGGTTAGG
>Ga0208193_1000845_pt1 | contig 14431 bp, 13 predicted proteins | sample June2015DPH_17_2_FD_184716 | JGI IMG/M metagenome (GOLD analysis project Ga0208193, IMG submission 184716) | Peatland microbial communities from SPRUCE experiment site at the Marcell Experimental Forest, Minnesota, USA - June2015DPH_17_10... | ecosystem: Environmental > Terrestrial > Soil >... | reverse complement strand
CGGGTTGAAATGCGGTCTTTGAGTTCAACGGAGACCAATTCTCGAGGCTTGCCGATGTCTCGTCATGCTGCTGCTCACTGTCCTCCGAAACGAAAGCAACTCGGCCTTGAGCACCTTGTTGAGCAACTTCAGAAGTGCTTCGGGATGTTCTCTTCCTAGCGAGATCATATAGCCACGGAGTCCTCCTCTTCCTCTTCCATCGCTGCCGAGATGCACGGCAGCCGCAAGAACGGCATCAGCGATGCAGTCGCCATAGGGCTCCAACGGGGGCGTTATTTTTAAAATAGGTTTCGTCATTACGCGCCGAATCGCTAAGGTCAACATAACCTGTACAAATAGTTCGTCTTCCTGAAGTTCCGACCAAGCGAGGCTTGCGGGTCGGCGTGACGCCTGCTCAGCAAACGCAGATGAAAACGTTTCTGGCATCTCATGAACGTTCAACAACCAAAGCTCATGTAAGTTCGAACTCACCGTTTGCCTTCGATAAAAATGTTATGCGTTCTATAGCAACTTAAAGTTGAAAAAATTGCTGCTTTTGCAAAACGAACCCAATTTTTATTGCGATATTCAAAGGGATAAAGATTGAGCAAGTCTGGGAGGTTTGTAGGATTCAGCGGCTCAGGTCCGATTGGCCCGCGCTAGCCCCGCTCGTCCGCGATCACCTTGCCGTCATTCGGCAGGCTTCCCGGTGCGACGAGTTCCACGTTGCCGCCAAGCTTCGTCACGGCCCGCAAGCTGGACGTGACCACCTCGCGCAGCGCCTCGCCGGGTGAGGCACATTCGCACCGAAGCACCATCACATCCTGCTCGTTGTCGCGGGCGACGGCGAGACGCAGCCGCCCGAGCTCGGGATGGCGTTTGCCGATTTCGGCGATCTGTTCGGGCCGAACGAACATGCCCTTGATCTTGGTCGTTTGGTCGGCCCGGCCCATCCATCCCTTGATGCGCAGGTTGGTGCGTCCGCATGGGCTATTGCCGGGCAGCGCCGCGGTGAGGTCGCCGATCGCAAGCCGTATCCATGCATGATCGGGATCGAGCGTGGTGACGACGATCTCGCCGACGTCGCCACCGGCGACGGGTTCGCCGGTGCCCGGCCGCACGATTTCCAGAATGATGTCCTCGTTCACCACCATGCCGTCGCGCGCGGAAGTTTCATACGCGATCAGGCCGAGATCGGCGGTACCGAAGGCCTGATAGGCCTCGATGCCGTGCGACTTGATCTCCTTTTGCAACGACGGCGGGAAGGCCGCGCCGGAAACCACCGCGCGCGTGATCGAGGAGATATCGCGGTCGGCGGCGACCGCCGCATCGATCAAAATCTTCAGAAAGTCCGGCGTGCCGCAATAGCCGGTCGGGCAATAAGCCTCGATCAACTCAAGCTGCGCTTCGGTATTGCCGGGCCCCGCCGGGATCACGGCGCAGCCAAGCGCGCGCGCCGCGGTGTCGAACATGAAGCCGCCGGGGGTCAGATGATAGCTGAAAGTATTCAGCACCACGTCGCCGGGGCGAAAGCCCGCGGCGAACAGCGTCCGCGCGCCGCGCCAGGGGTCGTCCTGCGCGGCCTCCGGCTCGAAGATCGGTCCCGGCGATGTATAGAGTCGCGCAAAGGCGCTCGCCGGCTTGTTCACGAATCCGCCGAAGGGCGGCCCGGCCTTGTGGAGCGCAGGCAGGTCGGATTTGCGCAAGACCGGCAGCGTGGCAAGCGCCGCGCGGCTTGTAATCCCGGCGGGATCGATGCCCTTGAGGTGCCCGGCATAGGCCGGTGTTTCCATCGCCCGCCGCAACACATCCGGCAGCTGCGAAAGCAGGTCGGCCTCGCGCATCGCGTGGTCGCGGGTTTCTTTCCAGTCGTAGTGATCGGTCATGTTGTCTTGCCCCAGTGCGTCATTCCGGGGCGATGCGCAGCATCGAGCTCTGATGTGCAATTGCACATCAGAGAATCTCGAGATTCCGGGTCTGGTCTTTCGGACCATCCCGGAATGACGGCTGCTACAACCATCGCTTCCGCCGTTTAAAACTCTTCAGGTTCTTGAAACTCTTGCGCTGATCGCCGGCGCCGCCGAGATAGAATTCCTTGACGTCCTCGTTGTCGCGCAATTCGGAGGCTGAGCCGTCAAGCACCACCTTGCCTTGCTCCATGATGTAGCCGTGGCTTGCGACCGAGAGCGCGGCGCGCGCATTTTGTTCGACCAGCAAAATGGTAACGCCGAGGTCGCGGTTGATTTCCTTGATGATGGCGAACACTTCCTTCACCAGAAGCGGCGACAGGCCCATCGACGGTTCGTCCATCAGGATCATCTTCGGCCGCGCCATCAGCGCGCGTCCGATCGCCAGCATCTGCTGTTCGCCGCCGGAGAGATAACCGGCCAAGCCCGTGCGCTCCTTCAGGCGTGGAAAATAATCGAACACCATGTCGATGTCGGAGGCGATCTCGTTATCGCTGCGGGTGAAGGCCCCGAGTTTCAAATTCTCGATCGACGTCATGTCGGCGATGATGCGGCGGCCCTCCATCACCTGAAAGATGCCGCGGCGGACAATCTTTTCGGGATCGATGCCGTCGATGCGCTCGCCGTTGAACAGGATTTCGCCGCGGGTCACTTCGCCGTCTTCGGTCTTGAGCAGGCCGGAGATCGCTTTCAGCGTGGTCGACTTGCCAGCGCCGTTGGCGCCCAGCAGCGCTACGATCGATCCCCTCGGCACATCCAGGCTCAGGCCGCGCAGCACCAGAATGACGTCGTCATAGACCACCTCGATGTTGCGCACGGCGAGCAGGGGAGAAGAAGCAACAGCAGACATTGAGTGTTCGGTGTGACTCACTTCGCTCATGCTCCGTCACTCTCTCGATATCATTATGGCCTCATCCCTCATTCCGGAACGTGCCGGTGAGTCTTCGGACAATCGCTTCCGACCAATTCGCCGGATATTCAGCGGCTTCTGGCCCAGACAAAGCCAAGAGGTCACGAAATTGGTCCGCAGGAGGAAAGACACGCCAAGACTGATGGCAATCGGAGCTATCACCGGCGGAAAGTACGCGAGAAAATAGAAATGTATCGCGTAAATGTCCAATGACCGCTTGCCGACAAAAGCAACCGGTCGCGTAAGAAAAGCCGTCGTCTGATCCGCAAAAAAACGCACGAGATCGATAAAGGCAAGCGTACCCGCGAACGCCACGAGGTACCGATATAAGGAATCGGCCAATCCGGGATATCGGAAAAGCAACGCCACTGGCGAGGTTTCGGTTCGATACCAGAAAGGCACAAGCGTGACGAATATCACATAGGGAATCCAGCGAGTGCTATTCGGAAGACCGGCAGGCCGCAGCACCTGAAAAACGACGCCGGCAAAAAAGTAGATGAAATGAAGCTTGGGCAGAAAAGTTGCTGAAAGAGGTATCAATCGCATTACGACGTAGGCGAGGAGGCCCACCAGGATCAGCATGACGTGAAGGGTTGTCGGATTGCTTGTTTCGCCCGGCCGCCTGGCTGCCCGACGGCCCAAAGCGTACTGGACCGCGATGCTCACCAGGACCATGAGGCAGCTGCATTGAAACAGCTCCAAAAGAAACCAAAGGCCGTTATCCGGAAATTGGATTACGTGTGCGAGCCATGTTGCTGCATCATATCCTTCCGGATGTGCCATGTAATATTGAATGATAGCCCAGGTGGCGAACGGCAATAGCAGTCTCAACGCTTTCGATCGTATTTCATCGGCATACGATGAGAAATCCAGTTCCGTGTTCAGCCGCCGTGAAACGCTGAACGACGCCGTCATGCCGGATACGAACATGAACATCGGCATGTGGAACGAGTAGACGAGTCGAAACGGCAGATAATGATCAAAATCCGGCGTTGCGCCCTGGAACGTATGCCCGAGCACGACCGTTACGATGGCGAAGCCCTTCAAACAGTCCAGAAAAGGATCGCGCGGTGAAGCGAGAGTCGCCATCGGGTTCAATCGCCCTCAATTTCGGTTCGTAAAGCTATCAATGCCTCCAATATGGACTTCATGCGGGAGGGTTTGTCGAGAGCGTGGGTCATGGTTGATCATTTTCCACTGTCGTCCCCCGCGAATGCGGGGGACCCAGTATTCGTGAGACGCCGGAGATTTACCGAGTAGCTGCGGCGTACTGGATCCCCCGCTTGCGCGGGGATGACAAGTGTTGTGTGCGGTCTGCCGCCAGGCGGCTCACCACCCGAACCAATCCGCCTTGCGCGGCAGCTCGACCGTCTTGACCTTCTCGAGCTTGATCGTTCCCTTGGCCATCAGGTCGTTGATATCGCCGTCGGTCGAGCCTGAGATCTTCGAGCGATAGAGATCGACCTTGAGTGTGGCGCGGTGGTCTTTTTCGGTCCAGGTCGAGGGATTGCAGACACCCTCCGTGCCCGCCGGAACCCAGTTGGCTTTCTGATAGAATCCCTTCGCGACGTTCTCGCCGGTCGCGCCGCCGTTCTTCGCGGCCCAGTCCAGCGCCTCCTTCATGTAAAGCGCCGAGCAGACGCCCGCGATGTAATGCACGGGGCGATAGATCTTGCCGGTCGGATCGCTCATCTTGGAAATTTCGATCACCGTCTTCATGCCGGGCGCATCGCCACCCCAGCCGACGGCCGTGCGCAGCGGGAAGATCACGCCGTCGGCGGCATCGCCCGCGGTCTTGGCGCCATTCTCGTCCATGCCCCAGACGTTGGAGAGGAACTGGACCTCGACGCCCACGGTCTTGCAGGCCTTCATGACCGAGATATTGGAAGCGGCCGTGTTGCCCAGATAAGCGTAGTTGGCGCCGGCGTTCTTCAGGCTTAAGCATTGCGCGCTGTAATCGCCGGGCGAGAGCGCGAACACGAGCGGCGGCAGCACCTCGAAGCCGAGTTCGGCCGCGAGCGCTTCGCCAGCCGCCTTCGGCGCGTTGGGGTAGGGGTGGTTGGCGCCCATATGAACGAATTTCGGCTTGCCCGGCTTGCCTTTGGCTTTCCAGTCTTCGGCGGCCCAGGTGAGTTCGGCGCGCAGCGCATCCGAGTAAGTGGGGCCATAGAAGAAATTATACGGCGCGGCCTTGGCCTTGCCGCTCGTTCCTTCTGGATCGCTCAGCGCAGCGGCATAAGAGCCGGACATGTCCGGGATCTTGTCCTGCGCCACGAAGGGGCTCAGCGCCTCGGTGTCCGCGGTGCCCCAGCCCATGATCGCCGCGACCTTCGCATCGGGCGCCGACCATTTCTTGTAGAGCGCAATCGCGCGCGGCACCTGATAGCCGTAATCGTTGCTGTCGACACTGAGTTGCTTGCCGCCGACGCCGCCGTTCTTGTTGATCCAGGCGAAGGTGTCTGCAACGCCCCGTCCGTAAGGTGTGCCGACGTCGGACGTGCCGCCCGAGAGGTCTTCAAGATGGCCGATGGCGATCTGGGCCTGCGCGGTCGATGCGGCGCCGCCGAGCAGCACGGCCAATGAAACGGTGCCGAGTAGAGACTTAAGGGTCATGGTGTTTCCTCCGGTTATTATTTGAGTTCTATCTTAGTCCCGCCTGCCGCAAGCTCAATGCGAAAACGGGTAGAGTTTCCAATATGTCTTGATCTGTCGCCAGCGATGCGCGAGCCCGTCGGGCTCGAACATCAGAAATCCGATGATGATCAGCCCGACGGTGATCTCGCGCAGGAAGGTGATGTTGTTGTTGAGCGCCAGCGCCCGGTCGATAGCGGAACCCTTGAGGACCGTGCTGATCCACTCCATCGATTCCGGCAGCAGCACCACAAAGGCCGTGCCCATCAGCGTGCCCATCACCGAGCCGGTGCCGCCAATGATGACCATCGCCAGAAACAGGATCGAGCGTTCGATGCCGAAACCATCCTGCGAGATCACGAGCTGATAATGCGCATACAGCGCGCCGGCGATACCGGCGAAGAACGCGGCGAGCGCAAAGGAAAGCGTCCGGTATTTCGTGAGGTTGATGCCCATGATTTCCGCGGAGAGATAGTGGTCGCGGATCGCTACCAGCGCGCGGCCGTCGCGGGTGCGCATCAGGTTGGTCACGAGCAGAAAGCTGACCACGAGATAAGCGAGCACGACGTAGAAATATTGCTTGTCGCCGCGAAAGGCGTAGCCGAAGATCGAGAACGGGTTGGCGCTTGCCGGTACTGAGCCGCCGGAAAACCACTCCGCGCGCGAAAAGAAATCGAGCAAGATATATTGCGCGGCCAGCGTCGCGATGACGAGATAAAGCCCCTTCAGCCGTGCCGCCGGTACGCCGAAGATCAGGCCGACCAGTGCGGTGACAACGCCGGCGAGCGGAATGGCGAAAAAGACCGGAATTGGAAAATTGTTCGAGATATAGGCCGAGGTAAAGGCGCCGAACAGAAAGAACGCGGCGTGTCCGATCGAGATCTGGCCGGTGAAGCCGACCAAAATATTGAGGCCGAGGGCTGCGATGGCGAAGATGCCGATCTGGATCGAGATGCTCAGCCAGTAATTGGGAAGAAGATACGGCACGAAGCACGCGAGGATGATGCCTGCTATCGCGAAGTTGCGGCTGGTCGCGGTTGGAAAGATCGTGGTGTCCGCAGCGTAGGAGGTGCGGAAGTCGCCGGAGGGAATGAGGGAAGGGCTAGCCACTGGAAGTTACACCCGCTCGATGTCTTTGGTGCCGAACAGCCCGTAGGGCTTGATCATCAGGATGATGATCAGCACATAAAATGGCGCGATCTCGTAGAGATTGCCCCAGTGCAGATATTCGCTGTCGATATATTGCGCGACGTTTTCAAGCAGCCCGATAATGATGCCGCCGAGCACGGCGCCGCCGATCGAATCGAGCCCACCGAGGATCGCGGCGGGAAATACCTTGATGCCGTAGCCTGCGAGGCCGAAGGATACGCCGTTGACGACGGCGACCACCACGCCGGCGACAGCCGAGACGGTCGCCGAGATTGCCCACGCCATCGCGAACACGTTCTTGACGGAAATTCCGAGCGATTGCGCTACCTGCTGGTTGAAGGCGGTGGCGCGCATGGCAAGGCCGTATTTCGAGGCACGGAAGAACCAGGCCATTCCGATCATCATCGTGATCGAAACGGCGAGGCTCATGACGTAGACGGTCTGGATTTGCAGGCCGAACAGGCTCAGCGAGTCGCTGGCGAACACGCGCGGAAACGGTTGCGGATTGATTCCGAAGATCCATTTGAGTGACGCGTCGAACACCGTCGAGAGCCCGATCGTCACCATGATCACCGAGATGATCGGCTCGCCGATCATTGGCCTCAAGATCACGACCTGGATCGCGATGCCGAAAGCGAACATGAAGACGAGCGTGAGCGGCATGCCGATCCAGAACGGTACGCCGTATTTGGTGAGCAATGCCCAGCACACCCAGGCGCCGATCAGGAGCAATTCGCCTTGCGCGAAGTTCACCACCTGCGTGGCCTTGTAGATCAGCACGAACGACATCGCGACCACGCCATAGAGCGTGCCGACCACGAGGCCATTGACCAGAAGCTGGATGAGGAAGGCGAGGTTCATGCGGTGGCCAACTGTGGTAACCTCGCCCCGCTTGCGGGGAGAGGTCGGCGCGCGCTCGGCGATGCGGAGCATCGTCCGAAGCGCGACGGGTGAGGGGGAATCGCAACTTGCGCGGAGCCAAAGAGGTCGAGATCAAGCGTGCCAGGAGGCTGCGGCAGAAGTCGACGGACGCTGAAACCGCGCTGTGGTGTCGCTTGAGATCGCGTGGCCTTAACGGTCAAAAATTTGTTAGGCAGGAGCCGATCGGCCCTTACGCCGTCGATTTTATTTGTAGAGAAGCTCGCCTCGTAATCGAGGTCGATGGCGGACAGCATGCCGACAACTCGGACGACAGGATTCGCGACAAATGGCTCGCTGAACACAACTACCGTGTACTGCGATTCTGGAATAATGACGTTCTCGGCAATATAGCGGGCGTCCTCGAAACCATCGTCACCGCGCTCGCGGAAGCTCCCCCTCACCCGGATCGCTGACGCGATCCGACCTCTCCCCGCAAGCGGGGCGAGGTAAAGTGCTCCATTTCGCGACTGCAAGACGCTCATTCCGCGGCCTCCGCGAGTGGAGCCGACGGCGCAAGCTCGACCACCTTCAGCGTGGTGCGCACGCGTTGTGTGGTGCCATCCTGGAAGCGGATCACGGTATCGACCGGGATTTCGCTTCGGCCGGTGTAAATGGACTCGATAATATCGGCATATTTCTCGTTGATCACGCTGCGGCGAACTTTTCGCGTGCGGGTCAGCTCGCCGTCGTCGGCATCGAGTTCCTTGTACAGCAAGAGAAAACGCGAGATGCGCTGCGCCGGCGGCAACGTGGCGTTGACGGCCTCGACCTCCTGCCGCAACAGCGCATAGACCTCGGGCCGCGCGGAAAGATCGGTGTAGGTCGTGAACGTGATGCGGTTTTTTTCCGCCCATTTCGACACGATCGAGAAGCGGATGCAGAGCATCGCCGCGAGCCGATCGCGGCCGGCCCCTAACACCACGGATTCCGCTACGTAGGGTGAGAACTTCAGCTTGTTCTCGAGATATTGCGGCGAAAAGCGCTCGCCGCGCGACGTCTCCGCCAGATCCTTGATGCGGTCGATGACGACGAGCTGCTGCTTGCCGTTGAAATAGCCGGCGTCGCCGGATTGCAGCCAGCCGTCCTTGACGTCGGCCGCGGCGGCTTCGGGATTCTTGTAATAGCCGAGAAACATGTTGGGGTGGCGGGTCACGATCTCGCCGACGCCGTGAATGTCCGGATTGTCGATGCGGATTTCGACTTCGTCGGCCATCGGCACGCCCGTGGTGTCGGGATCGACGGCGTCTTCGGGGTGCAGGGTATAGGCCCCAAGCGTCTCGGTCTGGCCGTAGAGCGTGCGCAAGGGGACGCCCATGGCGCGGAAGAACTTGAAAGTATCCGGACCCAACGATGCGCCGCCGGTTGCGGCGGAGCGCAGGCGGGTAAAGCCGAGGCGATCGCGCAGCGCGCGGAACAACAACGTTTCCGCGACGACCGAATGCCGCTTGCGTCCAAGCGCCGAGAGCCCGGCCTTCATTCCGAGCTCATAGAGCCCTTGCTTGAGCGGGGAGGAATCCATCACGCGAGCGCGGACATCGGCGGCGATCGCTTCCCACACCCGCGGCGCAAACAGCACGAAGGTCGGCGCGATCTCGCGAAAATCGTTCATCATCGTCTCGGGCTCTTCGACGAAGTTGACCTTCATCCGGCACAGCAGTCCTTTGCCGAGCACGTAGACCTGTTCCATGATCCAGGGCAGCGGCAGCACCGAGACATATTCGTCGTCCGGCCCCTTCGGATCGAACGCCAGATAGATCGCGCAGTGTCGCAGCACGCGGCCGGCTGCGAGCATCGCAAGCTTGGGGTGCGAGGTCGTGCCTGAGGTGGTGCAGAGGATCGCGACGTCCTCGCCGCGCGTGGCGTCGACGAGGGCGTCGTAGAGGCCGGGCTCGCGCTGTTGCCGCGCGCGCCCCATCGCCGCCAGTTGCTCGGCCGACATCAGGCGCGGGTCGTCATATTTCCGCAAACCCCTCGGGTCGGAATAGATGATGTGGCGCAACGCCGGCGCGCGGTCTGCCAGCATCAAAAGCTTATCGACCTGCTCTTCATCCTCGGCGATGACGAGCTTGGCTTCGCCATAGTTGAGAAGATAGGCGGCCTCTTCGTCGAGCACGTCGCGATAGAGGCCGAGGCTCAAACCGCCGATCGCATGGCTGGCGATTTCGGTCGCCACCCAGTCGGGCCGGTTGTCGCCGATAATGCCGACGACGTCGCCTTTGCCAAGGCCAAGTTCGAGCATGCCGAGCGCGAAATCGCGGACGCGGGCGTGGTACGCTTCCCAGGTGAAAGGCTTCCAGAGCCCGAGGTCTTTTTCGCGCAGCGCGATCTCGCCGCCGAATTCACGGGCGTTCAGCCGCAGCATCTTTGGATAGGTGTCGGCCTGCGCGACGCGGGCGGCGTAATCCATCATGCCGCGTTCTCCGCGGTCGCAACGGGCGCAGGCGCCTCGTCGGGATCGACCAGCACCTCGTCTTCTTCGCCGAGATAAGCGCGCCGGACGTGGGGATCGGCGAGCACGGCTGCCGGATCGCCTTCCGCGATCTTGCGACCGAAATCGAGCACCATCACGCGGTGGGAGATATCCATCACCACGCCCATGTCGTGCTCGATCATGACAACCGTCATGCCGAACTCTTCGTTGAGATCGACGATGTAACGCGCCATGTCCTCCTTTTCCTCGAAGTTCATGCCGGCCATCGGTTCATCGAGCAGGATCAGTTGCGGCTCCAGCGCCATGGCACGCGCGAGTTCGACGCGCTTGCGCAAACCATAAGGCAGCGTTCCGGCGGTGGCTTTGCGCACCGATTGCAGATCGAGAAAGTCGATGATCTCCTCGACCTTGCGACGATGTTCCAGCTCCTCGCGCCGCGCGCCGGTCAGCCAGTACAGCGAGCCCGTGATGAAGTTGTTCTTCAACAGGTGATGCCGCCCGACCATGATGTTGTCGAGCACGCTCATATGGTGGAACAGCGCCAGATTCTGGAAGGTGCGGCCGATACCGAGCCGCGGCCGGGCATTCGGATTGAGCGCGGTGATATCCTGCCCGCGGTAAAACAGCTGGCCTTCGGTCGGCCGGTAGCGACCGGAGATGCAGTTGACGATCGAGGTCTTGCCGGCGCCGTTGGGGCCGATGATCGAGAACAACTCGCCGGATTTGACGCCAAAACTGACGTCGCTCAGCGCGCGCACGCCGCCAAAGCGCAACGATACCCCGCGCACTTCCAACGTATGGTCCAATCGTCCCTCCCGCCGCTCGCTTCAGGCGCTTTTCGCGCTCTTGATCGGTATTTATTCCTGACTTTTCAGCGTGATCCTATATCGGCCTTGCTGGCTAAGCCATGCGACCAAAGGCATTTGCTTGAGGCTGGTACATGGGATGCCATCGGGCAATGCCGTTCGCGTGCCCCCTATGGTGGGTAACCAAAATATGGCCGCCATGTCTTCAAGGTCGTGGCAGGTAACCAAGTCATCAAATATCGGTACTATCAGCCTGATTTTCCATCGTCTTTTGCATTAGACTTGGCGGGAAGCGGGTGCTAAGGGCTCCCCAAAATCCCTCTTTCGGAGACGAAATGACGGTTCAGGATACCAAACGGCGCGTGGCGCTGATCACGGGCGTGACCGGGCAGGACGGGGCGTATCTGGCCGAATACCTGCTCGGCCTCGGCTACACCGTGCACGGCGTCAAACGGCGGTCGTCCTCGTTCAATACCGCCCGTGTCGACCACCTCTACGAGGATCCGCACAGCGGCAACGTGCCGTTCCTGATGCACTACGGCGACATGACGGATTCGACCAACCTGATCCGGCTGATGCAGCAGATCAGGCCGACCGAGATCTACAACCTCGCCGCCCAGAGCCACGTCGCGGTCTCGTTCGAGAGCCCGGAATATACCGCTAACGCGGATGCGATCGGCGTGCTGCGCCTGTTGGAGGCGATCCGCATTCTCGGCATGGAAAAGGAAACGCGTTTCTACCAGGCCTCGACCTCGGAACTGTACGGCCTGGTGCAGGAAGTCCCGCAAAGGGAAACCACGCCGTTTTATCCGCGTTCGCCCTATGCGGTCGCCAAATTGTACGGCTACTGGATCACGGTGAACTATCGCGAGGCCTACGGCCTGTTCGCCGCGAACGGCATCCTGTTCAACCATGAGAGCCCGATCCGGGGCGAGACCTTCGTCACCCGCAAGATCACCCGCGCAGTGGCGCGCATCGAGACCGGCCTTGAGGATTCGCTCTATCTCGGTAATCTCGACGCCAAGCGTGACTGGGGCCATGCCAGGGATTACGTCGTGGGCATGCACCAGATATTGCAGGCGGATGCGCCCGACGATTTCGTGCTGGCGACCGGCGAGACGCGCTCGGTGCGCGAGTTCATCGAACTGGCCTTCGCCGAAGTCGGACGCGGCATCCAGTGGCATGGCAAGGGCGTCGAGGAAACCGGCGTCGACAGGAAATCCGGCAAGACCGTTGTTCGCATCGATCCCCAGTATTTCCGCCCCACCGAGGTCGATCTTCTGATCGGCGACGCCAGCAAGGCGCACAAGAAGCTCGGCTGGAAGCCGAAGACGAGCTTCGCCGACCTCGTCAAGCAAATGGTGGCCGGCGATCTCGCGATTGCCCGGCGCGAGGTGGCCAATGGCAAGAACCCCGTTTGAGCTGAAAGGCAAGCGCGTCTTCGTCGCCGGACACCGGGGAATGGTCGGCGGCGCCCTGGTGCGCCGGCTCGCTTCCGAAGGCGTCGAACTTCTCACCGTTCCGCGCAGCGAGGTCGATCTGCGCGACCAGGCGCAGGTCACCGACTGGTTCGCCTGCAAGCGTCCACAGGCGGTGTTTCTGGCGGCGGCGAAAGTCGGCGGCATCGTCGCCAACAACACGCTGCGGGCCGAATTCATCTACGACAACCTGATCATGGCAACGAACGTGATCCACGCCGCGCACCAGAACGGCGCCGAGAAGCTGATGTTTCTCGGTTCATCCTGCATCTATCCGAAGTTCGCACCCCAGCCGTTGCGCGAGGATTCGATGCTGACCGGGCCGCTGGAGATCACCAACGAACCCTATGCCATCGCCAAGATCGCCGCCATCAAGATGGTCGAAGCCTATCGCAGCCAGTATGGCAGCGATTTCATCAACGTGATGCCGACCAATCTCTATGGTCCCGGCGACAATTATCATCCCGAATATAGCCATGTCGTCGCAGCCCTGATCCGCCGGTTTCACGAGGCGAAGGTCAAGGGCGCTTCCGACGTCGTGGTGTGGGGCACCGGCACGCCGCGGCGCGAGTTTCTTTATGTCGATGATCTCGCGGACGCCTGCATCCATCTGATGGAGACCTATTCGAGCGACGAACTCGTCAATATCGGCACCGGCGAGGACATCACGATTGCGGAGTTCGCCCGCGTGGTCGCCGGTGTGGTCGGCTATACCGGCACGATCAGTTACGATCCCGCGCGGCCCGACGGCACGCCGCAAAAGCTGCTCGATGTCGAGAGGCTGGCAAAACTCGGCTGGCGCGCGCGTACCTCGCTTCATGACGGGATCAAGCTCGCTTATCAGGCGTATTTGAGCGAGCACAAGCAGACGGCGGAGTAAGCAGTAGACAACTCCAACGTCGTCATTGCGAGGAGCGATAGCGACGAAGCAATCCAGTTGCAGATTTAAGGCTGGATTGCTTCGCTTCGCTCGCAATGACGGCTTGGTCAAACCAAAGTATCGTAAAGATCGATCCAGTCAGGGTTTAATCCCTCGATCAAAGATAGCTTCTTCGCACGGCTACCGGCTTTGATTTGCTTTTCGCGGGTGATCGCCTCGATCATGGTTTCGTGGAGTTAGTACCAGACCAAAATGCTGCACCCATACTTCTTGGAGAATCCGTCTACCAACCCCTTGCGATGTTCGAAGGCGCGCTTGGACAGGTTTGACGTGACACCCGTGTAGAGCGTCCCATTGCGTCGGTTTGCAACAACGTAGACACAGGGCTTCTTCATCAGCGCTGATAGTAGGTCGTCATTGCGAGGAGCGAAAGCGACGAAGCAATCCAGTTATGGATTTAAGGCTGGATTGCTTCGCGGAGCCTCTCATCGGGCGCGCATTCGCGCGACCCGTTGGCTCGCAATGACGGCATGACCTTGCCGTTTTTATTTCGCCTTTCGCGGCGTCTTCTTCCCAAGCGCCGTCGCCATGGCCGAAATCAGCGGCCTCATGAAGAAAGAATCGTTGTCCGGGTAAATATCCGCGTGCAAGCCGTGCGAGGCGAGTTCGTCGGACACGGCAGGCCCCACCGAGGCGATCGGCGTTTTCTTCAGCCCCTCGCGCAGGCGATCCTCGCAGCCGCGCTGGCGCGCCACTTCGATCAGGCGGCGAATCTGGCCCAAATTCGTCAGCGCGATGGCGTCGATCCGGCCCAACGCCATCTCCTCGATCGCGGTGACGATGTGGCTGTCGGCGGCGCGCGTGTCGTAAACATAGGGCGTCACGGGGATGGCCGTGGCGCCACTGGCCGCGATCGCACCTAACAGCGCGCCGTGGTCCTTGTCCGGATAAAGCTGCACGCCGACGCGCTTGCCGGAGAGATCGACGCGCGACAATATTTCTATCATGCCCTCAGAGGTCGGTTTCTCCGTTGTGATCTGCGGCTCGAGGCCGATCTCGCGCAGCGCCTTTCCCGGCTTCGGCCCGCGCGCAAACTTGCGCGTCTTGCCGAGCGAACCGATGAAATCCGCCTCGATGTTCAGCCGCCGCGCGACCTTCACCAGCCGCCGCAACCCTTCGCCGGTCATCAGCACGAGATCGTCGAACGGGTGCGCAATGGCGCGGCGAATCCAGGCCTCGACGGGCGCGGGGTCGGGCGGATCGTTAATCGTGAACATTG
>Ga0208193_1000844_pt1 | contig 14436 bp, 12 predicted proteins | sample June2015DPH_17_2_FD_184716 | JGI IMG/M metagenome (GOLD analysis project Ga0208193, IMG submission 184716) | Peatland microbial communities from SPRUCE experiment site at the Marcell Experimental Forest, Minnesota, USA - June2015DPH_17_10... | ecosystem: Environmental > Terrestrial > Soil >... | reverse complement strand
GCTTTTCTGCAACGTTTCATCCCCATTCTCTGGCAGAAAAAACTTGCTGGGAACGCTCATGATGGGAAGAGAGAGACAATCATCCCAGCCGGGGCAACCATGGCCTCATCTCTCCGAGGCGGAATCTTTGCAGCTCTACTCGTTTGGATCTTCTATGCAACCTGCCTTCCCCTCGTCAAGATGTTCTGGCACACAGCTCTACTTCCTACAAAACCGGTTGCTGCGCTCGAACCCTTCCGTATCGCCAATCAGTATGGCTTGTTCGCCGTTATGACACCTCATCGCTACGAGATCGAGTTCCAGGGATCCGACGACGGACAGCATTGGATTGCATATCCGTACCGCTACAAGCCCCAGGCTCTCAATGAACGCCCAGGTATCTATGCACCTTATCAGCCACGCTTGGACTGGAATCTCTGGTTTGCCTCCCTCGGCTCCTGGCAGCAGAATCTTATCGTGCCGCGGACCGAGGAGTCTCTTCTGAGGAATGACCCTGACGTGCTTGGGCTCTTCGCGGGCAATCCCTTCCCCTCTGCTCCGCCGCATTTAATTCGTGTCGTTCTTTGGCAATACTGGTTCAGCACCCCGGAACAAAAACATAGCGAAGGTGTATGGTGGCGACGCCAACTCCTTGGTACTTATGCTCCCACCCTGTCTCGACTTCCCAATGGTCAATTCGGGATTGTTGATGAGCCTACCCTGGATGCTCCGTTACAGCCATAGAGGTTTAGATTCCAATCGCCACTCAGAGGGCATCTTTGCCCCTGTGGAGCTATAGTCCTTGTTCAACAGGAATGATCTCAGCTTTCTTCTAAGACTCATCCGCAGCTTCCTGTTTTGCAGCCCGGAAAGGGCGAGATTGGTCTTAGCAAAGATGAGCGGCGGCGATCGCTGTTCTTAGACCCACGATATAGAATCGGTGTTGCCGGCCTGGAGCGGCTCGCAGCCTGATCTGGCTTTGGCGGAAGGCTGGGAACGGCTGGCTGGAAGCACGTTAGGATCAAGTTCAATGCCTCCATCTCCTTGGTGGCCTCATCCTTGTTTCCCATTCGCCGGTAGAAAGCCGCGCCATGATAGTGCAATTCGGCGCTATAGAGATCAGAGCCAACCGCAACCTGCAGATGCGCCAGTGCTTCTTGCTCTCTGCCTCTTGAGAATCAAGGATGAATCAACGCCTCGAACAGTTCTTCCGCCATTTTTTGCAGATGGTTTGCGGGCAGCAACTCGGGTCGGAAGTGGCTCTCAAGAACCAATGCACTGAGTGCCCCCCCCATCACGGCCAGGCGCCGCTCCACCCCGGTTCGTCTCGCTCTGGACAAGCTCTTGCCGAACAGCATTTCGACAAGATTGCTGGCTGATACATTGAATAAGGAGTTGTAGAGCTTCAGCAGTTTCTCGCTGAGTTCGGGCCGCCGGACCGCATACAACTTGAATTCCAGGGTGAGCGTTCCCCACGATGGGTCGCAAACCTGAGCCGCAACCCATCGCTTGAAGATGCCAGGGCGTTTCCTCAAATCCGGCTCGTCTTCGATCTTCTTGCACACCGCAGCGAATTTCGTATGGACACGGTGTTCCATCAATTCCAGGAAGAGATCTTCTTTACTCACATAGTGGGCATAGATGGCGCCGCGAGAACAGCCCGCCCGAGCGGCGACCTGATCCAATTGCGTGTTCTCGAATCCCAATTCAGCAAACAGCGACTGGGCGGCGTCCAAAATCTTCGCCTTGGTGGTCTCTGTACGGGCCTGGGGTTTGTTTTTTTGTGTTCTAACCGGCCGCGGCATACTCGTAGTTCTATGCGACGAAGTGACAAGAGCGTCCATCAAGCCTATTATAAAACCAACGCGTATGTTTTTAAAAGGAAAAAGTTGCTCATCAAAACGAGCGCCAGACTGATGACTCTTTCGGTCTAACGGTGTTTCAGAACAGAGTCGAAGAGGTCAAATGCATGTGCGAAGAAGGTCACGTTGCCTGCAACGATTTCGCGAAAAAATCCGGAAAGAGCCACAACCGGCTCCTGACCTTGAATTCGGCCGCTAGGAGGGCAGAGGAGTTCAGATGTCTTTGTTGAGAAAAGAGCGCCGCGCCGATCTCGTAGCGCATTCAAGTCACGTGGGACGAGCGCTGCTGATGGTCTTCATTTTATCGGCATCCGTTCCACGCACTGCGTCGGCTCAGATCCAGGCGCCGCCTCAGGGGGCCGCATCCCGCGCTGCCCAACTCCCTCTCTCGGGTCGTCAGCCCGGAGGAACCGTTGTCCAGCAATCGTCCACAGCACCGCCCGGATCAAGTGTAAACACGGTCAATACCCAGATCCAGGTCCAGGGAGCCTACAACGGGAGCGTGCCCGGTAAAGATGCGCCCTCCGGTTCTATCACCCTTACGCTCGATGAAGCGGTCCGCCGCGGGCTGGCAACAAATATCGGTATTGCTGGTGCCGATGCGGCTTCGATGCAGGCGCGTGCCGAGCGTCTCCAGGCGCGCAGTTCGCTGTTGCCCAATCTAAGCGGCTCCCTGGCCGAAAATGCGGCGAAGGTCAATCTGGCAGCGGAAGGTTTCAGCTCCAGCGAGTTCGGCAGCGCCCTTCCGTTCCAGTTTCCGACCGTCGTAGGGCCGTTTCACTACTATGACCTGCACGGCTCTTTGCAGCAAAGCCTGATGGACTTCACCGCCATCCATAACCTGCGGTCCGCGAACCAGTCGGCAAATGCGGCCAGTCTGGACGCGAGGCAGGCGCGTGAGGAAGTGGTGCTGTCGGTTGCCGGAGTGTACCTGCAATTAATGGCCACATTTGCAGAAGTCGAACAGCAGCGGGTGGAAGTTCGGTACGCCGAAGCCAGTTACAAGCAGGCTCAGGCTCAAGCCGATGCTGGCAACAAGGCTCCGATTGAAGCCAATCGCAGTCTGGTCGAGCTGCAGACGGAACAACAGCGGTTACGCTCTCAGCTTGGCGATCTTGAGAAGCAGAAAAACCAGCTTGCCCGGCTGATCGGCTTGCCACTTGGACTGGACATCCAGATCAGAGAGAAACTTGAGCCTCTGCACTCCGGGAGCCCGACTCTGGAAGATGCCGTGCGCCGCGCATGGACAGAGCGTCAGGACCTGAAGTCTGCCGAAGCCCAGCTTCACGCCGCGGAGGAAGCTCGCAAAGCCGCTGGTGCCGAACATCTCCCTTCTGCTTCCGTTAACGGCCAGTATGGACTGCAGGGCACGAATCCGAATCAGGGTTCCGGCGTCTTTCAGGCCTCGGCATCACTGAACGTCCCAATTTTTCAGGGAGGACGCATCCACGCGGACACAATTCAGGCGGATGCCGTTGTCGAACAGCGTCGCGCCGAGCTCGCCGATGAACGTGGCGTCGTCGAGTTGGATGTACGCAACGCCTATATCGACCTCGGGGTCGCCAACGATCAGGTCACCACTTCTGAAAGTAACCGCCAATTGTCGCTGCAGAATTTGCAGCAATCGCAGGACCGGTTTGCTGTAGGCGTCGCGGATTCGGTGGAAGTAGTCAATTCTCAAGAGTCTCTTGCCGCCGCCGATCATGACTACGTCAGCAGTCTGTTTTCGCAGTATCTCTCCAGAGTCTCGCTTGCTCACGCGATGGGCGAAGCGGAGAAAGATCTTCCCGATCTGTTCAAGAGGAACTAACCAATGAGCCCAGAAGTTCAGACAGACCAACAGAAAGTTGAAGAGAACAAACAGGACGCCACGCGCCTGGTTGGCCCTGATTCAAAAGCAGTCGCGTCATCGTCTTCTCGGCGCAAAATTAATCCATTTGTCTTCCTTTTCGTCGCCGTCCTACTGCTTGCGGTCGGAGTGAGCTGGTATCTCTATGCACAGGGGTTCGAGGAGACCGACGACGCTCAGGTGGATGGACATCTGAATCCCATCGCCGCTCGCATTGACGGCACCATCAAAGCGGTTTATGTAGACGACAATCAGTCCGTAGAAGCGGGAAAGCTCATGGTTGAGCTAGATCCGAGGGACTATCAGGTAGCCCTCGACCAGTCCAGAGCTCAGGCAGATCAGGCCGAAGCGCAGCTTGGCGCCTCGCATCCCAACCTTCCCATCACCCGTATCTCCAATCGATCCGATCTCTCCTCACAGCAGGCAGAGGTCGTGAATGCCGAAGCCGCCCTGGCCGCAGCCCGCCACGATCTCGATTCCTCCGTAGCCAAGCTCAGGGAATCACAGGCAACCAGCGAACGAAACCAGGCAGACTTCCTAAGGTATCAGACGCTTTATGACAAGAACGAGGTATCCCGTGCTGACTATGATCAGTTCAAGTCTACGGCGGCGGCACAAGCCCAGACGGTCGCTGCCAATGAATCGAGCGTAGCTTCAGCGCAGAAAACGATCGAACAGCGCCAGGCCCAATTGGATGAGCAGCGCAGCAAACTCGAGCAGACACAGAACAGCGCGCCGCTGCAGGTAGCCATTCGAGAAGCGGACATCAAGAGCCAGCAGGCCAATGCAGAGTCCGCGCAGTCTTCGGTTGAAAAGGCAAACCTCAACATTGCCTACTGCCAGATTGCCGCTCCTGTGTCGGGTGTCGTGACCCAGCGAAGCGCCGAGGTGGGAGCTCGCATCTCCGCAGGACAACAGCTCATGATGATCGTGCAGATCAATGATCTTTGGGTGACAGCGAACTTCAAGGAGACACAGCTTTCCCGGATGCATCCAGGTCAGCCGGTCCGCATTTACGTGGACGCGCTGCACGACACCTTCGATGGCAAGGTGGAGAGCATGCCTGCAGTTACCGGCTCCCGTACCAGTGTGCTGCCGCCGGAAAACGCCACCGGTAACTATGTAAAGGTCATCCAGCGCCTCCCTGTGCGCATCCGGTTCAACCCCAATCAAAAAGACCTCGACAAGCTCCGACCCGGCATGTCGGTCGAGCCCAAGGTTCACCTGGAATAGACCCATGGCTGACAAAGACCTAAACACCGCCACCACCGGACGCCCTGCGATCAACCCCTGGATCATCGCAATCACAGTCACCATGGCGACCTTCATGGAGGTGCTCGATTCCTCGATTGCAAACGTCGCCCTGCCTCACATCGCCGGGACGCTCGGGGCAAGCTCGGAAGAGAGTACCTGGGTGCTTACCAGTTATCTGGTTTCGAGCGCGATTGTGTTGCCCATGAGCGGTTGGCTCTCGAATGTCATTGGACGGAAACGCTTCTACATGGGGTGCGTCGCCATCTTCACTGCCAGTTCGTTTCTCTGTGGACTTGCCCCCAGCCTTCCCATGCTCATCATCTTCCGCATCCTTCAGGGCGCGGGCGGGGGTGGCCTGCAGCCCAGCGAACAGGCTATTCTCGCTGACACGTTCTCGGCAAAGCAGCGCGGCATGGCCTTCGCCATGTATGGGATGGCCGTGGTGGTCGCGCCTGCAATTGGCCCAACACTCGGCGGGTGGATCACGGACAATTACAGCTGGCACTGGATATTTTTCATCAATGTGCCCATCGGCATCCTCTCCCTTTTCCTTACACAGCGTGTCGTCCAGGACCCGGCATACCTCAAAGAGCTTCGTCGAAGCAAGATTCGCGTTGACTATATCGGCATTAGCCTCATTGTAGTCGGTGTGGGATTCCTTCAATATGTCCTGGACAAAGGCCAGGAGAAGGATTGGTTCTCCTCCCACCTCATCCTCATCAGCTTCGTCATTGCAATAATTGCTCTGGTTGCACTCGTGATCCGTGAGCTAACGCATGAAAATCCGATCATGGACCTGCGCATGCTCTCGATCAGAAACTTCGCCATTGCAGTGACCTTCAGCTTCATCCTCGGCATGGTGCTGAACGGAAGTACCATCCTGCTTCCGCAGTTTCTTCAAAATGATCTCGGCTACACGGCGGAGCTGGCCGGCATGGCGCTTTCTCCGGGAGGCATCGCCCTAGCCGTCATGATGCCGATTGCCGGCATTCTGGCTACCAGGTTCGACCCGCGTGTCATCATTGCGACGGGTTTTCTGCTGACTTCCTTCGGGTTGTTTCACGTAACCAATCTCTACGTCGGCGTCAGTTTCAACACAATGGTGATCTATCGCGTCATCCAGGTCATCGGCATTCCTCTGATCTTCATCCCCATAAGCACCCTCAATTATGTGGGCGTACCGCGGGAAAAGTTCAATCAGGTCTCAGGCATCAGCAATTTCATGCGCAACATTGGGGGTGCAATCGGGGTTTCGTTGCTGAACAACTTCATTACCCGGCAGGGTCAGATTCATCGCAACACGCTAACCACGCATACCAATCACGCAAACCCATTCTTTGAGCGTCAGCTGAATGCGATCGCCGGGAGTTTCAAAGCTACGGGGATGAGCGCCACAGACGCGTCCCACCGCGCACTTGCCCAGATCTCCGCGCAGGTTGATCTGCAGTCAAGCGTTTTGGGCTTCGTCAACGCTTTCTGGGTTCTCGGATTGATGACTCTGCTCCTGGTACCTCTGCCGTTCATCATGCGCCGACCCAGCGCTGAAGAAGCGAAGGCAACTGCAGCGGTGCATTGAGGGGCGAATACCGGATCGAGCAGAGAACACACTCCGAGCGCACCTGCCCTAGCCCGCACGCTGTTGCCGATGTGCCGATGTGCCTTTCGCTTGACAGACACTCCCCGTCCCATGTAAATATCCCCCGGCAGAGCCGGGGGCTTTCCGGTGTGAGCCGCTCAAAGCGGCTTCTATGAGACGGCTGGTGCGTTCGTTGCTCATGCCTACTTCTTTTTTGGGTCTTGCGCACACGAACGATTGTGCCCAACATTGGCATCCCTCAGCGGCAATTCGGGCGATTTTCTTCGCCTCAATGCATTTGTGTCACAGTCCAACATTCAAAAACAGAAAACCGGGGCATACTCCCGGAAATGTCAAACTTCTACTGCCACCCCGGCAGAGCCGGGGGATCTCCCTTTTGGTTTAGAAAGCAAACCGGCCTCAACACGCCAGCAGCACACTTCGTTGACCGTAATAGACTAGGGACGCAACCGGAAACCCGCCCCGGCCGCTCCATTCCCGGCGGGGGACTCAGGCGAGGCAGCAAGTCTGGACCGAAACTCGCTCGCAGTCTCACATCATGCACAGGCAGGAATTCTCCCGGCATTCAGGCCGAAACACGGAGGAACCTTGACAGCAATGCGCGGTTTGGCTTTTCTCGGTTTATTGCTTGCACTGCCGGCTTCGGACTGGTCCCAGAGTGCGCCGTACGACGGCCTCAGCAATAGCCTCAGCAACATCTACCGGATGTCGGATGCGCGGACCTACTCGATCAGCCCTGAGAATCCGACCGGCGAAAAGGGCAAGGGCGGAGCAGCTACCCAAGGAACCGGGGCCAATGCGTCTCGGGAACTGGGCCAGGGATGGAAGGTCAGCCCGTCCATTGAGGTCAAGCAAGGTCAGACCATCACCCTGGCCGACATCGATGGATCGGGAGTGATCGAGCACATATGGATGACGCCCACCGGCAACTGGCGCCTTTCCATCCTGCGCATGTACTGGGACGGCGAAACCGACCCCTCCGTTGAGGTGCCGGTGGGAGACTTCTTTGCCATGGGCTGGGGGAAATACGCACCCATCTCTTCGCTGGCCATCTGCGTCAACCCCGGCAGCGCCTTTAACTCATACTGGCCCATGCCGTTCCGAAACAAAGCCCGCATCACGCTTGAAAACCTCGATGACAAGCCGATGGTGGTCTACTACCAGATCGACTACTCAAAGGCCGGGGTCCCCCCTGATGCAGCCTACTTCCATGCCCAGTTCAGGCGCGTGAATCCCATCCCCTACAAGCAGGTCTATACCATCCTCGACGGCGTCGGAGGCAAGGGCCAGTATGTGGGCACGTATCTGGCTTGGGGAGTGCACAGTAGTGGCTGGTGGGGTGAAGGCGAGATCAAGTTCTTCATGGATGGCGACACCCAGTTCCCCACGATCAACAGCACAGGGACCGAAGACTACTTCAACGGCTCGTACGACTTCGAAAACCAGGAATCCCACCAGTACGAGCCCTTTACCTCGCCCTACTCGGGCCTGGCACAGGCTATCAAGCCGGATGGGTTATACCAGTCCCAGCAACGCTTCGGTCTCTATCGCTGGCACATTCCTGACCCGATACGTTTCAATCATGACCTGCGTGTGACCATCCAGGACCTGGGATGGCAAAGCGGAGGCCGCTACCTTCCGCTCATGGACGATATCTCTTCGGTCGCGTACTGGTATCAGACTGAACCGCACAAGAGGTTTCCGGAATTGCCCGATAAGGATCATCTGCAGCCCAATTGATGAGTTGATCCAATCTGTTGGCAGTAGAGCATCCTGCGAGGCAACCGATTTTTTCAAATGAGGGCAATTCCGTGGTTCGCAAACTGCCGGTTCGCTTGAACAATCTTAAGCATGGCAACGAAGACGAGGGCAGCGATGAGCGTACAAAAAGTGGAGTACGAGGGGTGGACTAACTGTTACCTGATCAGCAATGGCGAAGTGGAGCTGATTGTTACCGGCGACGTGGGACCACGAGTGATCCGTTTCGGATTTGTCGGTGGCGATAACATCCTTATGGAGTTTCCCGATCAGCTCGGCAAAACCGGGGAAACGGAGTTCCAGTTCCGCGGCGGCGACCGCGTGTGGAAGGCCCCGGAGGATCCAATTGCTACCTGGGCTCCGGACAACGTCCCGGTCACAGTTCAGATCACCCCCAACGGCGTCATTGCGCGCGAGCCCGTCGAGCCGCTGACGGGACTCCAGAAGGAGATCGAGGTCAGCCTTGTTTGTTCTGGAACCACCGTTACGGTCTATCACCGCATCGCCAATCACTCGCTCTTTCCGCTTGAGTTCGCCCCCTGGGCTTTGACCATGATGGCTCCGGGCGGCACGCTCATCAGCGGTTTCCCGCCACGCGGCCATCACCCCCAGAACCTCGCGGCTACCAATCCGCTGGTGATGTGGGCGTACACCAATCTCTCGGATCCGCGCTGGCGGTTTACGAGAAAGTATCTGACCCTTCATCAGGACCCCAACAACAGCGACCCGCAGAAATTGGGCATGTTTAACCAAAACACCTGGGCGGCTTACCTGCGCAACGACGAGGTATTCGTAAAACGCACCACCGCCGACCCATCAAAGCAGTATCCTGACTTTGGATGCTCGTTTGAGACCTTCACCAACAACCTATTCCTGGAGATTGAGACTCTGGGCCCGCTCACCAAGCTGACTCCGGGAAAGTCCGTTGAACTGGTCGAGCATTGGGGGCTTTTCCGTAATGTGAAATTGGAAGCCATCACTGACGAGGATCTGGACCGTACCATCCTGCCGCTGGTTCAGAAGGTGCCAAAGAACTGAGAATCGCCGCTGGAGCTCTCCTCCAATAACATCTGCCCGAGCAGCGCTGTCCCCAAGGAAGGTGCCGACCTAATGCCAGCTTCAGAAAGCGATCCACGGAGACCCCGCGCCGCGCATCACCCTGACTCCAGGGGAATGTTCCCCCTCGACCACCGGCTGCTTTTTGCGCTGGTCACGGTGCTGTTTTTTCTTTGGGGAATGTCGAACAATCTTACCGACATCCTTGTGCAGCAGTTCAAGAAGTCGTTTGAGTTGACTCAGTTCACTGCGCAGTTGGTGCAGACGGCAAACTTCCTTGGCTACTTGTGCATGGCCATTCCCGCCGCGTTGTTTATGCGCTCCTGGGGATACAAGGCTGGCATGGTCGCTGGGCTGTCCACATTCGGGCTGGGAATGATTCTTTTCTGGCCGGCCGCAGTCCTGGGCCAGTATTTGTGTTTCCTTCTAGCCCTGTTTGTCGTCGGCAGCGGCGCATCAATCCTCGAGACCGCGGCCAACCCGTTCATTGCGCAATTCGGATCGCCAGAAACATCAGAGCGGCGCCTGAATTTCGCACAATCGTTCAATCCTCCCGGAACCATCGCCGGCGTCCTCATCGGCGCACACTTCATCTTCTCCGGCATTGAGCTGAAGCAGCCACAGATTGACGCCATGCGCCAGACTGGCACCTACGCGGCGTATTTGCATCACGAGCTCATGCGTGTGGTACCGACATACGTGGGCCTTGGCGCGGCGGTATTGGCGTTCGCCCTGGTTGTTTCGCGCATGGAATTTCCCGCCATGCACAGCGAGCACGAAAATGAGCCGGGAGATCGTGGCTCCTTTCGTGCCCTGCTTGGCTATCCGCAGTTGTGGCTGGCGGTCGTTGCGAACTTCTGCAACGTGGGAGCACAAGTGGCCACGTGGAGCAGCCTGATCCCGTACATGAAGCAGTTCACTGCTGTGAGCGAACGCACCGCCGCCGGCTACCTCACCGCGACATTGGTGGCGATGGCCCTGGGGCGATTCTTCAGTACGCAATTGATGAAGTACGTGGCCGCCAGCAGCCTGCTGTGGATCTATGCAACGACCAATGTTGTGCTTCTGGCTTTTGCAATCGCCAGTCCCGGGATGCGCGGCGCCTACGCCATCGTGACCAGCAGCTTCTTCCTCTCCATCATGTTCCCCACCATCTTTGCACTTGGCCTCAAGGATCTTGGGCCCAATACCAAGCTTGCCGGGTCGTTCCTGGTGATGGCTGTTGCCGGCGGAGCGGCGTTTCCGCCGATTCTGGGCTTGGTAGCAAGGCAAACGGGAAGCGTTGCGAACGGCTATCTTGTGCCCCTGCTTGGATACGTGGCTGTCGGTCTGTACGGATTGAAGGTGCGTCGCAAGGCGGTCGATCCCCTCCCGGTCCATCATTAGCCTGTTGCCGGTATTCGTGTGGCTGTCTGCCCAGAAAACATTCGGGCTTTAGATTGAGGAGGTGCGTCGGTGAAGACTCCAGGACTTTGCCGCGTTCATCTGCCTGGCAACACGTTCGGTATCGGTCGCGCACGGGCAACCGTTGGGCGGCTCCGGAGCCCAGATTGATGCAGAAAGCGAGCCCGCCGCGCGCGAAATCTTCTCAAGCAACGTCGATGATGCGCCAGAGCCGGTTCACGCTCCTGACTCGATCGAGCATCTGGTGACCAGCGCCGGTATGGAAGCCTGCCTTATCGCAATGGATGAACGACCTGGCCGCAAGCGGCGAGATATCCTCGAAATCCCGGCTTACGTCAGTCCGCAAAGGACGGGGAATCAACCCCCTGAGAGATTTTTTGATCCTTCGGTAAGAACCAGATGGCCAATTCCGGCTTGATGGGGTGACTGGAGCGCGGTTGCAAGAGTCGTACGCAGGAGAAAAAAGGGACCAAAACGTGCCGCCACTCTTGTTTCCAAACAAGCGCTTAGGCAGCAAGGATTAGCGCAGGAACCAGGCTTGGACGAGGTCCGAAGTGGGCAATGGAGGTTATAGGAATCTAGGTACATAAGCTGCACCAGCACAATGACTTATGTTCGGCTTTTCGATTTCACATGAAGCTCATAGGCTAGGGATCTGATAGTGTGAGCGGCGGTTGCAAATTGGTGAGCGCCTCCAGTCGACTCATATAAGCCTTGTCGAGGCTCAACCTGCAATTCCCAACTGCGGGACGAATGATCGTCCCTTGACCACCCCTGAAATAGTCGTAAGACAGACCACAGACCTGCTTGCGGTATTGCCTCCAGGCCGCGTCGGCCTTGTTCAACATTGTCAGCCGGCTGTTTGTGCCCTTCTTATCTGTCGCCTTATTCGCCAACAATACACCGCGTATGTCGATCACGAAAGCGTCCAGGTGCGATTCGACGAACGCCAATTCCCTTCCCATACATGTCTCAAAAGCAAGCGGGCCGTCGGAATGGCACGGATCATCGGAATGCCCGAACACCGCCGCATACTCCCGATGTGCATCAACGGCATAAGAAAAAGCGTCCTGGGAATGCGCCGGTCCACGGCAACAGAGCAAAATCAAGAGCACTTCCCCGCCAAGCCTCATCCGAGCGGGCATCCCTTCCCCTCCAGTTCACTCCAGCGCACTCCAGTTCGTGTGCCGGGTACTCCGAGCTTCGCTCATGGCCGGCGCCAGCGCCGGGAACAGAGGGAAAACCGGTGGCCCTATGCTTGGACGCGGTAACCGGCTGAAGGTGTATGCGAGCGTTTGCGGGCGCTTGCTCGGCCGGCTCGGCATGCATGAAGGGCGCAGGCACTTCCCTGTGCCCGTCCGGCACCGAATCCACTCCGCGTATCCCCCCCTCAGACAGCCCAAGAACGCTTTAGGCCTCGGGTCCCGCATAGGCTCATGGCACGAGGTAGTCAACTTTTTGGCAACCGTGCTAGGCTGATCCCTAATGGGTTCCCAAGCGGGAGTCTAAAGACCCCAAAAAAACGGTAACACGCGTATGAAATCCGTGTTGCCGGCCCGATTCAGTTTGAAGCGACGTGGTTGTCACCAGTCCCAGGAAACAGATGCCTTCCCTTTCGCGGTCCCTTTTCAATGTCGAGCCGGGCAGCACCAAAGCAAAGATCACCGTCTTATTTTCCCTCCTGGTTGGGTTTAATTCGGCTGCATGGTGTTGGGCGTTCTTCGCATTTCATCGCTTTCCGGTGCTTTTGGGCACGGCGTTTCTTGCCTACAGCTTCGGGCTGCGCCACGCGGTGGATGCAGACCACATCGCGGCGATCGACAACGTCACGCGCAAGCTGATGCAGCAGAGAAAGCGGCCGGTTACCGTGGGACTGATGTTCTCGCTGGGCCACTCGACAATCGTGATTGCGGGCTCGATTGCGATTGCCGCCACGGCGCTGGCGCTGCAACATCGCATCGATGCGGTCCGTGACATTGGAGGACTGATCGGCACATCGGTGTCAGCCTTGTTTCTGTTCGCAATTGCGATTGTCAATCTGCTCGTGCTGCAGTCGGTTTATCGCAGCTTTTTGAGGGTGCGGCGCGGAGAACCGTATGTCGAAGAAGACTTCGATCTGCTGCTTGGCAATCGCGGCTTGCTCTCGCGGTTATTTCGCCCCATGTTCAACCTGATCCAATCCAGCTGGCATATGTATCCACTGGGCATATTGTTTGGCCTGGGGTTCGATACGGCAACGGAGATTGGTCTGCTTGGCATCTCCGCTGCTGAGGCTTCCAAGGGTCTGAGTCTGGCCTCGATCCTGGTGTTTCCGGTCCTGTTTGCGGCGGGCATGTCGCTGATCGATTCTACAGACAACATCTTGATGCTGGGAGCCTACGGATGGGCGTTCGTCAAGCCCATTCGCAAGCTCTACTACAACCTCACCATTACGTCCGTTTCCGTGGTGGTTGCGCTCGCCGTCGGCGGCATCGAAGCACTCGGGCTGTTGGTGGACCGGTTGCGCCTGAGGGGCGGTTTTTGGAGCCTGGTTGGCAAGCTCAATGGCAACTTTGGCCTCCTCGGCTACGGCATCATCGGACTGTTTGCGTTTAGCTGGATTTTATCGATCGCGATTTACAAGTGGCGCCGCTTTGACGATCTGGAACTGGGTACGCGCGACGCGGCGTAGATCTTTGGCGAGTCTGGCCCTTCTGCTGAGCCCGATAGGCGGCGCAGTTTCCCGCTCAGCGGCCATCACTCAGGCACCCAGCGCTTCCAGGTCGACCGAAACCCTAAGGGTATGCGCACCGCCGCCTTGGATCACGCCATACAAGGGACTGACGTCGCCGTATTCACGGCCCCAGCCGATGGTGACGTGCTCGTCTGACGGCTCAAGATTGTTGGTCGGATCCACATCCATCCACCCAACGCCCGGGCAATAGGCAGATAGCCACGCATGCGAAGCGTCCGCGCCGACCAGCTTTGGCTGACCAACGGGCGGATAAGTGCGCAGATAGCCGCTCACGTAGCGCGCGGAGATGTTCAGAGCGCGCAAGCATGCAATCTCGAAATGCGCAAAATCCTGGCAGACCCCGCGCTTTTTGCGAAAGACTTCTTCCGGAGTGGTGCGCACGTTGGTCACTTTGGAATCAAATTTGAAATCGCCGTAGATGCGGGCGGTCAGATCGAGGAGCGCTTCGCGCATCGGGCGTCCAGGAGTAAACGACTGCGATGCATAGTCAGCAAACTCCGGCCGCGGTTTAATGCGCGGTGACTCAAACCGGAACTGGAACGCATCGAGACCAGCCGGGCTTTGATCCATCTGAACCTGCTCGACCGCTTGCTCCCAGGGAAGCGACTCGAGCAAGGAAGAGGGTTGTTTGGACTCCACATTCACCTCGGAGCGGGTTTCAACCACCAGTTCCCGGTGCGGCTCCTGGACGGTGAAGAAGTAAAGCAGGTTTCCGAAATAATCAGTGCGTTCGGTCATGGTTGCCGGGACCGGCTGAACGCACAACTGGCTCTCGACCACCTGCTGGCGCGGCAAGGTTCGCGGACGCAGACAGGCTACATGCTTACCGATCGTAACCGGGTGGCGATACTTGAACGTAGTGCGATGAATGACTCGGTACTTCATAGGCCTATGGTGATGGGCAACGTGCGCGCGTGGCTGAAATAGAGGCTCGACAGGTTAT
>Ga0208193_1000843_pt1 | contig 14440 bp, 11 predicted proteins | sample June2015DPH_17_2_FD_184716 | JGI IMG/M metagenome (GOLD analysis project Ga0208193, IMG submission 184716) | Peatland microbial communities from SPRUCE experiment site at the Marcell Experimental Forest, Minnesota, USA - June2015DPH_17_10... | ecosystem: Environmental > Terrestrial > Soil >... | reverse complement strand
AGTTACCACTTACTTTGCGATCGCATACGAACTATGGCCACGACTCACCGGGAAGCCTCTCTTCTCAAAGCGAATGGCCTGTTGTCAGTTGTGGCTGTGGTTCTGGGGCATTCTCATCCTGACGGTCCCATGGCACATCGCTGGACTCTTGGGACAGCCACGCCGTTATGCAATTTTCGATTATTCAGACCCAGTCGTTAGCAGGATCGCTCCACTTGTTGATATGTCAGTCATCGGCGGTTTTGTTCTCTTGGCATCGGTCTGTTGTTTCTCGTACATTTTGGTTCGATCCAGTGTCGGACAGCCCTCCACGGTATTACCTCTGGACAGATATTCGCTGACGGTCACTCCCCCCCGACATGTTGCTCCACTGCTCAATGAACTCGGTTTCTGGAACGTAATTCTGTTTTCGTTACTGCTAATTTCCTACGCCTATCCGGTCGCCAGCTTCTTTTTTTTGCACCATCAGAATGCGCCAGGCTATTCGCTGACGCGGGAGCTTTCACGATGACAGAAGAAACCCGACAGGCGGGTGTTGGCAGCGCATGGAAGTATCTGATTGCGGCTTCCCTCGCAGGGTTGATCCTAATTGGGTTCGGCGTCGGATTTGTGCTCCTTCCGACATTTCAAGAGGGGTGCGCCCCATCCTCCGTGCACACAGCGATGCAACATGCACTTGGTCACAACATGCATGACGCGGCTTCCGTTAGCGCTCCCACCGCAGCCGATGTGCCCACAGACATCGTTTGGGATGAGGCCACCATCCATAAAGCCCTCAGTGGGGATACCGCGCGTGGAGAGAAACTCTCAATCAACTGTGTTGCCTGCCATGGAGAACGTGGGGTCGCGGAACAGAGCTGGATCCCCACACTCGCGGGGATCGACCGCATGGCGCTTTACAAGGAACTCGCGGACTATAGAGCAGAAAAGCGGCTGTCCGGGCCGATGTCCGCAATTGCCCAGAGTCTGACACCGCAAGAAGCGGCCGATGTTGCGGCATTCTTTTCCTCCCTTCCTGGCATCAGACATCCTGCCGACGGAGATACTAGTGCCACGCCGGTTAGGAGCTATCGAGCCAAAGACCCAACGATACGTTTGGTCTATGCCGGCGATCCCAAGCGCGGGATTCCCGGGTGTGCGACATGTCATGGTCCCGGCACCTACAGGCTTGGTGTTCCGGGCCTCATCGGACAGAACGCCATTTATCTAAATGAGCAATTGGATGGCTTTGCCCGGGCGACCCGGCATAACGATATGAACATGCCCATGCGTACACTGGCACAACTGTTGACGGAGAGCGAGCGCCAGTTGCTTGCGCTGTATTACGCGAAGGAGCCTTTAGATACACATGCTCCAAAGGGTCTTCGGAACAAAGATGAGTAGTTCGACCCATGACATAGAGGAAACGACGATGACGAATCCACACGATACGATCCTGCATGGCTGTCCCTGCTGTAACGGAGGTCAACACGCAGTGACCGCCGCTGCAATGAAGAATGACCTGGTAGCTCGTCATCTTGATGCTGCCAAGAAGGCGGCTGGAAGCGATCTCACCGCTTATTTCAAGTTAGCGGATGCAACCCATCCCGATGCCAGCGCTCCGACCATCGAAGAGATGATGAAATGGCCGGCCCCTAATCCTACCAAGGCATTCGACAATTTGTATTTTATCGGTAGCCGCTGGGTAAGTGCATGGGCACTCGTCACGGATGCGGGCATCATTATCATTGATACGATGGACAACGACGAAGAAGCGGAACACCTAATCGAGCGTGGGCTGCGCAATCTGGGGCTCGACCCGGCGGACATCCGCATCATTCTAGTAACCCATGGACATGGCGACCATTATGGAGGAGTGAACTATCTGACCAGCAGGTATCCCGCACGTGTGCTGATGTCAGCTATCGACTGGGAGATGGTCGCGTCCGGTGAGTTGGAATTTGATTTTCCCTCCTGGGGACGCCCACCGAAGCAAGGAGAATCCATCGACGATGGAGACATCGTCAGCCTTGGATCCACAGACGTCAATGTTCTGCTGACTCCGGGGCACACTCGCGGCACGGTTTCATTGCAGTTCAACGTCCACGATAAGGGTCAGACCTACCGGGCGCTCCTTTGGGGTGGCACCGCTTTCAATTTTGGCAATCGCCCTGACCGCATCGAGCGATTGAGCCAATACATTGATTCAACGGAACGTGCGAAAGTGATCGTGCGCGACACAGATGTCCGAGTGTTCATCTCCAATCACAGTCTTTTTGATCAGGCCGTAGATAAGCTAGAGTCTCTGCCACACCAGACGACAAATCCATTCGTAATGAGTGCCTCAGATGTAGTCCGTGCGCTCACCGTAATGGAGGAATGTGCGCGCGCTGCTCTGGTTTACTGGGAAAATTCGTAATCTTTTGAAAACTCCCTTTGGTATCTGATGCGCAGCAGCGATCGGCTGTTATGCGCGGATGAATCTTTGTTCGGAGCGGCGGATTCGCCGCCCCGTTCGACTGAATCAATCGAGTTCGCCGGCCGATGGGGCGGGTGTCCAATTGAGCGCGAAGTCTGCGACATTGTCCCAACCGGTCTATGCGCATGTGTAGTTGCTGCGGCCCGGGTACAGCTTATATGCAGTGATCGCTTCGGATTGTTTGATGTTCCTCTCAAAGTTCTCATGCTGAACGGCTGCTGGAGGAATATGGTCGTTGCCTCCAGCAATGAACAAGAGCGTGGCACGATCATCATTGGCAAAGTTGTGTGTCGTGGATGCGTGGGGTGTGAAGTTCGCGCCCCCCTCGAAATAGGATCCGTGCCGGCACAGGAACGGCGTAACGGTCTTAGACGATCTCGCGCGCCCAGAGCTCGGGAACACGCAAGCCATCCCTTTCAACAATACGCAGTTTAACTTTTGGGGTGTTGGTAGCGATATAGCCTCAGTCGCGCTCACAAACGCATATTACCCATACCAGAACGGAGGTTTGGGGGCTTTCTTTGCGAACTGGGGCAACGTAATGGCCAGATGAATAGGAAACAACGTAGGCAGAAATGAAGATTTGGAAATCAAGGAAATCGGCGACCGTAGAGGTTCAGAATGTGCATCTTACGCAATTCTTCTCGTCCTCTGGCATTTCAAGAACTGTGCTTCCTCTGAAAGTCATCCTCAGCCGAACGGAGCGCATAGCCGATCTTTTCTTCGGTAAAAGGGGCAGTGATGACATCGAATCCACCAGTCGCCGAGACTCCCGCCCAGATCCTGACATCTCTACTGAGGGCGTAAACGAGGATGGAGGGGCGTGGCTCCAGACTCGACGCTCCCCATAAAGTCCACCAGTCGTGAGAAATGAGGCCCTCAGCATGCAGCAGTGTTACAGCATACCGTCCGTTCCTTGATGCAAGCACCAACTCCTCGACGCTGAAGCAAACAACCAGCCGCAAAGGAGATGCCTTTTCAAGATGCCTGGGAATCGATCGAAATGAAGATGGCACCAGCGCAAGTACGCAGAAGTTTGTCTGAGAAACCAACGGCTCACAACAAATGACGGGCATGATGCTCACGATAGAAGAGTTTGAACGGCAAGAAGAGTGAGCTAAGGCATGGGAAATAAACAAAGGTACCAAATTGGTTACTTGGATTGGGCTTTGATCCAGGTTATGCTTCAGCAAAATGATTACTGTTACTGAGTTATCGGAGAAGTTTCGCGACCTCTGGCCGCATTTAGATGAACGTAGGCGTCGGCTGATGGCGGCAAGTGAAGCGAAGGCCTTAGGCTGGGGAGGCGTGACTCTGGTCAGCCGTGCATGCGGCTTGTCGCGCAAGGCTATCCTCAAAGGCATTCGGGAGACTGAGTCTGGAGAGACACTGGAAGGTCGAATCCGCCGCGCGGGAGGTGGCCGCAAGCCGATTACTGAGAGCGATCCCAAGCTCGTTGACAAGCTGGAGGCGATGATTGGTGCCGAGACGCGGGGGGATCCGGAATCGCCGCTGCGTTGGACGTTGAAGAGCACGCGGACTATTGCCGACATCCTGACCAGGCGCAAGCATCCTGTGAGCCATGTCAAAGTAGGCCAGATTCTGCGTGATCTGGGCTACAGTCTGCAGGGCAACCGCAAGACCGAGGAAGGAGAAAACCATCCCGATCGTGACGCACAGTTCCGGCACATCGGTGCCGCCGTGAAGCAATGCCTTAAGCAGGACTCGCTGGTGATTTCCGTGGACACAAAGAAGAAAGAACTCATCGGCAACTACTACAATGACGGCCAGCAGTGGCTTCCTGCCAAGAAGCCGAAAAAGGTGCGCGGGCATGACTTTCCCCACCCCGATGTGCCCCGCGCGTATCCCTACGGCATCTACGATATCGGGCGCAACACCGCGTTCGTGAATGTCGGGACTGATCATGACACCTGCGCCTTCGCCGTAGCCTCGATTCGGGGATGGTGGCGCTATGAAGGGAAGCGACTCTATCCCAAAGCCAAAAGCCTCCTGATGACCGCCGATGGCGGTGGCAGCAATGGCTGGCGTTTGCGCCTATGGAAAGTCGAGTTGCAGAAATTCGCCGACGAATCCGGTTTAGCCATCTCGGTCTGCCATTTCCCGCCAGGCACCAGCAAGTGGAACAAAATCGAACACCGATTGTTCTCCTTCATCTCCTCGACTTGGCGCGGGGAGCCTTTGCTGAATTACGAGACTATTGTGAATCTGATTGCCGCGACCACCACCGCCAAAGGACTAAGCGTGAAGTGCCGGCTGGATCGACGCAAATACCCAACCGGACGCAAGGTCACAGCCGAAGAAATGAAACAGCTTAATATCCATCCCGGCAAATTCCATGGTGAATGGAACTATCTTATCAAGCCTCATCCTATCCAACAGTAGATCGATAAACGGTACCTTTCTTAATTACCGGGCACTAACTGTGATAACCCTGACGAATGTTTTGACCCAACACCGATTCGGCCAGAACTAACTCCGACGATTTATTCGATTGCTATCGAGCGCGAAGAGCAATCAGCTTGCTCAACCATCCCTGTTTCGCCATATAGGCAACTCGGTCGGGCAACGACAGGCTAACGAGTGTTCCATGGCCAGTTTCGCTGCGGATACTGAAACGCCCCCCAATTGCCTCTGCTCTTTCACGCATGCTCACAAGACCAAAATGGCCTCGATAATGAGCTAGGAATGCATTTGCGTCGAGCCCTACCCCGTCATCTTGAATCGACATCCGGAAATCCCTGGGCGAGAAGGAGACCTGAATGGTGAGGTTTTTGGCCTTGGAATGCCGACTTGAGTTTGTAAGAGCTTCTCTTGCGATCCAAATGGCCTCTTCGTGAGCAATTGGCCTCAACGGTACCGGGTTTCCTTGTGCTTCGACAGTCACTTTGCATTTGCGGTTTTCGAATAAACTCGCAACAATGCCCCGAATCTCTGACGTGACGTTCTCATTATCGGATAGCTGCCCTCGCATCTCCCTAATCCGGTCCCTGCCGGAAATGAGGAGCAATTCTGCATCATCGAGTGATCGCTCCATTTCCTCTTGCACGTCTGGTGACACACGCGCCGTATAACTGGAGAATCGTAGGACAATTCCTTGAATCGCCTGTAAGAGGGTATCGTGCAACTCTCGCGATATGCGCATACGCTCGGACATACGTTCATTAACGCGGAGCTCAATTCTCTCTGCAATCACCCGGATTCTGAGCAGATATGCGCCCAGAAAAACGCAGATGATCAAAGCTGCGGCGACGACGCGAAACCAAATGGTCTGATACCAGGCAGGCGCGATATCAAACTGTATGAAAGCTCCTTGTTCATTCCATACACCGCTGTCGTTGCATGCTTTTACGTGAAACGTGTAGTGACCAGGTGCGAGATTCGTGTAGAAGGCTTGGCGTCGTGCTCCCGCGTCTTGCCAGTCTGTATCGTGCCCATCGAGCTTGTATTGGAACAATACCTTGGCGGGATTTGGGAAGCTAAGCGCTGTGTAGTCGATTTGGATGTCGCGCGTTCTGGCCGCAAGACGATTGGCGGCGAGTCGCGGTATTCGAACATGATCGGCTATCAACGATTCGATCACTACCGGAGGTGGTAAGGAATTGAAGTAAAGACGTGCCGGATCCACCACTTGCAAGCCGCTTCCGGTTGCAAACCAAAGCTTTCCATCTGGAGATCGGGACAGGGTCGGCGAGAAGTCGCCCCAATTCACTTCGTATCCATCTTTCCCATCAAGGAAGAGGCGATTCCAAGGCTTTGCATCGGGCGAATTCCACCATTGGTCGACTTCTCCTTTTTGGATACGAATGAGTCCGCATTTGCCCGCGGCCCACAAAGATCCAGTTGTATCGAAGATGGATTGATGTATCCGGCAAGATGCCAATTGCGCGTCTGGAATGAACCTGCCTTCATCTCCACGGATCAGTATCAAGCCTTCGTTACACCATATGTACAAAGTCCCATCAGGTCCCTGCATTAAGCCGAGTGGATGTTTCTGTTCAAGAAGTTTGTTCCGCTCGGGTTCAGTCTTCCCACCCTCAATATGGGCGATGTTGCCCGATCTATCCAATATCCAGATGCCTGAGCGAATGTCTGGCATGGTGACGGCTGACATCCCAAGCTCGGTGACAAAGCGCCGGGCGACGTGGTCGTTTGGCTTCACGAAGGAAAGGATTTTATCGTTAACCAGATCTTCGAAAGTGGATATCCAGACATTGCCCTGATTATCCTGCGCCATGCGTCCCACCTCACCGACTGACTGTCCGTCCTCGGTAACAATCGGCGTGATCACTCCTTTCGAGATCCGATAGAGGTCGTTATCCAGACCCAGCCATATATTTCCGTTTCGATCTTCAAGAAGTGAGGTCCCCTGCGTTCCTGACAGGCGGACCGTGTCTCCAAGCCGTGAAACTGAACGTCCGTGGAGAATATCTGCTCCAGTTATTGACGTGGTCCATACGCTACCGTCGTGAGTTGCGAGAACAGCGTCAGGATAGTCGTTGCTAAAGTGCTGTGCTCCTGAATATGTGATGACGCTGGAATCTCTGAATCGGTCGATCCCCTTGTTTGTTACAACCCAGAGGTTGCCCTCCCGATCTTCTAAAAGATTCGTAACTCCATCTCCAGAGAGGCCGGCTTTAGAGTCATAACGCTCCACCTGATTGCCGTATATCCGCAGAATGCCTTCCGTCTTTGTTCCAACCCAGAGAGTTCCGTTCTTCTCGCTAAGAAGGGCATCCACCTCAAGGGTGGAGCCATCGAGTTTGGGAGTCCTAACGCGTTGGATATGTCCATCTTTCAGATGTTCGAGACCAAGGTCAGTACCACGATATGGAAAGCCGAACCATACACCGCCATGGGAGTCAGGAGCCACTGCCGAAACCCCGGAAGCTCCCACCGTTTGTACGGCAAATCTGAATGGAAATTGCGTTAATCTTCCGGACGAAAGACGAAATACAGCAAGACCGCTTGCCGCCCAAATAGCGTCGTCGGAATTCACCGCTGCCATTGCCTCACTGTTGAATAATTGAAACTGTGCTCCGAAGCAAGTAATTGTAGCTCCTGTGGGTCTGCATAAAGCGCCCTCTCTGTCTTCGTGCACCCTTTCACGAACAGCCCAAATTGCTCCGGATCGATCTTCCACGATTGCATCGAATCTGCCGTGACGGGTGAAAGCTGAGAGTTCTACACCATCCCAGCGGTAAAGATGATCGGACCCTCCCATCCAAAGACTGCCATCGGAGGCTCCCAGCAAGCTCCACACACTTCCGCTGAAACCAAGAGGCTTCCCAACGACATCAGCCAGAGGAACAAAGCGAACACCATCAAATCGGAGGACGCCCTCTTCGGTACTGATCCAAATGTATCCATCCTTGGTTTGAGCGATTGCTATTGGTGCTGCGTTGATTAAGCCGTCCTCAAGACGCCATGCCGTGTGAGCATATTGTGAGAGCTGAGTCTGAGGATTCATCGCCATCAGGCTCTTCGGCAATCCCAGAATCAGGATGACCACCATAAAAAGGCGCATCCTGGTCATTGTCTCGATCCTCTCGCGGCGCAGTACGAAGCCGCTTCAAGCTGATCGAGAATTGATCGAGATGAGGGTAGCACCAGCGCAAGTACGCCGAAGTTTTGCTCACAATCCAACGGCTCATCCCCTAAGTGACGGGTATGATGTTAACGATAGGAGAGTTTGATCGAGAAAAACAGTGAGCTAACCGTGATGAACTTTGTGTTCTTACCCACAAATCCGAATTAGTCGGAACGAACTTCGACCATGGAAGCAATTGTTTCCGGACGCGATGAGGACCGCGCTTGCTCCACCACTCTCGTTGCGCTGGGAGGCAACTCAATTGTGCGCGGCAGCTCAATCTTCAAATCGCCTTTGAAGCGAGACAAAACTAAATGAGGTGTTTCGGAGTCATTTCGAGCACCCGCGGAACATCTAACCGAGCATACTCACGCGTCCAGGTCGAAATAGCCTCTTTTTATGGCGATGGTCACCGCATGCGTCCGATCATTCGCATTGAGTTTAGCCATCGCATTGGCAAGATGAGACTTCACGGTATCCGGGCTGAGGGAGAGGTGATCCGCGATGAGCTTGTTTGAGAGCCCCTCCGCTACGTGGCGCAAAATCTGCAGCTCTCGCATCGAGAGCTCGTCGTCGGCCACATGCGAGGCCATAGCAGCAGCGATATCCGGCGGGATGACTTTTTTTCCAGCGTGCACAGCTCGTATCGTGCTTAACAGTTCCTTCCGCAGAGAACTCTTGAGCAAGTAGGCCATCGCTCCAGCCTTGAAAGCCCTGACCGCTTGAACATCGCCTTGATACGTAGTCAGCACGATGAAGCGAGCATTCGGAAATTTCGCCCGAATCTGCTCGATGGCTTCGTTCCCTGATATATCAGGGAGACGAAGATCCATTAAGGTAACATCGGGCCGAGAGTGCGTGAAGTGCTCCACCGCCTCTTGGCCCGATGTGGCTTCTCCAACGATCTCCATGTCAGGTTGGCTCCTAACCGAGGCGACCACGCCATCCCTCACCATCGGATGGTCGTCGACGACTAGGACGCGAATTTTTCGATTGCCAGATGTTAACTCCATACAGAGGCTCTCTCGATGCTCACCTAAATGGGTGACGGAAATCATGCCTGAAAAGGCGTTGAGCAGAAGGGCATTCCGCCTCAAACTCTCAATATAGCAATTTTGCGGCGACAGAATGTCTCGGGATTGTCGTCAATCTCGACTTTAAGGGAGACAACGATGAACATCACATCACGGCTGTTCCAAGATCAAGATCAAAGTCCCATCACACGCCCCTCATCGGACAGCTGGACTCATGGCGAAGTACGGGACGAGTTGAATCGAATACTCAACAGTCGTCTCTTTATCAAGTCGATCCGACTATCGTGCTTTCTGTCTACGGGTGTTGAATATCTTCTGGCAGGAAAAGCTGATGGTTTCAAGGAGTACACCGTAGGAACAGAGGTTTACAAGAGGCCGGCGAGCTATGATCCCACCCTGGACACGATCGTTCGGACCGAAGCGCGACGCCTCAGATCAAAGTTAAGGGATTATTACTCGAATTTTCCTGAGCAGTATCGAGTGAGGATCACCTTGGCTAGCGGAAGCTATGTGCCAGTGATTGAGGTGGTTTATCCATCGCCATTTGATGACCAGTTGGGAACACGCGACCGAACTACGCTGCAGTCCAATGACAAGTCCCTTTCGGTAGCGGTGCTTTCCTTTAATGCGAATCCCATTGAACCCACCGTCCAACATGTTGCAAACAATCTAGAAGAGGAGCTGACTCACGAATTGGCACAGACCCAAAACGTCAGAGTATTTCGGGCCTGTTTCGGTGGGTTGCAGACACCAGTAGACCAGCTCAGCCACTGGAGCAGGTCGGGAATTCAGTTCGCTCTCCGCGGTCACGTGCATCTTGCACCTGATGGACCCGTTGCCCAGATTCAATTGTCGACCATGCGAGGAATGATTCTCTGGTCTGCACGATTCAGCGGTGAGTCGCTGCAGGGTAAATCCAACGAGATCGCATCCACTGTTTGCAACTCGTTTCTTAGTTTCACGTGCCGTGACAATCGAAGCCGGTCTAGAGCATCCACTCTCGAGAATTGAGACTCGAAAATGCACAACCTTAGGCCATTCCGCACATTCATCAACGCGAAGTGCGGTTTATTTTCCTCACGGTGATCTCACTTTCAACACCGAAGTGTCGGCAGTAGATACAGACCAAGCAAAGATCAGGTTTTCGTACGCAGCGCAGCGAGGTTCAGGCGTCCAACGGACAACTCTCATTCGAGACGCAGTTTTCTAAGGGCTGGGCTACCGATCGATACACTGCTCCCACGCTCTGGTGGCTGCAGATGGTGTATGCCTGTTTGCTTATAAGGGGCAAACTGCGCTGCCGAGCCGATGGCTGGCTTCAACTATGGCCGAGACAAGACCGGCGCGTTCAGGGTTTATAGGGATGCAGTGCTCTGCGGGTTAAGTCTAAACTGCCGAGGGCGGCGGAATCGCCGCCCTCTTTGACTGAGTCAATCGAGTTCGCCCGCGGAGGGAACGAGTGCCCAATTAAGCGCAAAGTCCGCGACATCTTCCCAACCAGCCTCGCCGCAGGTGTAGTGGCTGCGGCCTGGAAATAGCTTGTAGGCAGTGATTGCCTCGGAGTGCTTGGCATTCTTCTCAAAATTCTCATGCTGTACGGCGGGTGGAAGAATATGGTCGTTGCCTCCAGCAATGAACAGCAGTGGGGCACGATCATCGTTGGCAAAGTTATATGTGGTGGATGCGTGAGGTGTGAAATTCGCGAACCCACCTTGAAACAGGATTCGTGCCGGTACAGGGACGGCGTAACGGTCATAGACAGCTTTCGTTTCCTCTTCGCTTAGATTGTTAGTGAACGCGTAGTGAAACTCTTCCTCGGTGATCGGAACAGCACGGTGTAAGTTTGCTGGATTGTGAAGGACTGGAAATGTGGCTCTGATCTCGCTGAAGGGTAGTGCCAATACGCCCTTCACGGCAGCTCCGTCGATAGATACACCCGCCGTGCCGAAGCCAGCATCCAGAAGTAGCTGAACGAATGTCCCTCCAAACGAGTGGCCCATAATGATGGGCTTTGCCTCAAGCTTTGAAATGACATCAGCCAAATGGTCGAAGACCTCGCGAACACCCAGATTCGCTAATGCGGATGGATCCCGCCGCAGTGCCTCAACTCCCGCAATCCCCTGCTCCACGCCCGGATAGCCTGGAGTGACGACCTTGAATCCTCGCTGCTCGTATCGCTTGACCCAATGCTCCCATGCCAGGGGTGTCATCCAGAGACCGTGAATTAGTACGACCGTGTCTGTTGCAAGATGCGCCATCTCATTTCTCCTTGTTTCGAAACAACTGTTATTACAACTCGCGGTGGTTTCACAAGACACATTCTCCTGCGTTAAGCGAAGTGCCTACTACTTTCCTTTTTCTCGACCCTATGTTCTCAGCGCGGAAACTCTCTTAACTGCCGTTTGATATCGTTCTCTGCTAAGTACAGATTGAGCCGCGAACTCAAGACATTTACCTTTGCGGCAGCGGCAGCAGCGCGCGCGTCAGCCATCGCCGATTCCAATACGGCGCTCAACCTGAGTTTTTATCCTCTAAGAGGCACTGAACATCAAGACCGAACACTGTTCGTTGAAGGCGCGAAGAATACTAGCCACACTCACAAGACTGCACACTTTTGTTCCAGGTGCGACCCCAAGTTCTGCTCAATGAAGATTACGCCGGAGATTCGTGACGCCTATGGACAAAACGAGAGGGAGTCAATGGCAGAGAAGTCCCGCGAATTCTGCGAGTCGGATCGCGCCGCACTGTGCCTGACACTTCTCCGATCAGGAGAGACTCACAGCTCGCACCCAGATTCCGGCAAGAAGTGCAGGCACCCATTTTTCTGCAGGGCATTGATTCCAACTGTCTCTCTGGAACACAACTCCCTCATCGCCTGACCGCTTATAAGCCTCACTCAATTTAAGAATGAAGAGAGTTCCTTTCCTAAATGGGCAACCTGAGACTGATCCAGCGGCAGTTGCTTGACGAAGAACTCCTGCCGGTGCAGCCAAAGATCTGCTTGCTGCTTGTTCTGGAGAAAGAGACTTTCTCAGACCGATGTCGTGGTATAAAGCCTGCATTGATCGAAGAGCCGTAACCAAATTGTGGATCGCGATTCCGGTCCCATGAATCGCCGCTCTATCGCCCGCGACCTTGGCGGCAAGAACTCTCCTGGCATTGCGGATTCGGCCAGTGATCTTCCAGGTGAGGCGTGTGACCGGATTCTTTATTCGAATAGCAGCGTTCAGCGTCACCGCGGCGGCCCAGCTCTCCTGAGTTGCCTTATAGGACGACTCGAAGACACGTCCTATGAGTTCCTGAAGAAGAATGCCCACGGCCTGGTCTTCACCGGTCCCCTTTAGCCATGTCGCGATGCTTTCCAATTCGACGGGACCATCGGAAAAGGGGGAGGCCTTGGCGTTCAGTCGATCCCACAACGCGTTTTGATTGTGTGCACGAACAGCGTCTTGCTTTGGCAACATCGTTGGGAAACATTTTTCTCGATAGGAAAGTGTTCCTAATACATTGCTCAGCAGCAGACCATTCAAAAGCGGGAGTTTCGAAGTGAACTGCCGATCAATTTCACGCTGCTGATTAGCAGCCTTGATCTCATTGGGGTCACTCACCTCGATCACGTCGATGAAACCTGGGATACGCTTTGCCTTCATGATGATCTTTGTCCTATTCTAAAAACGGCGGTCGAATGCGATTGCGAGCGCGTTGTTGGCCTTGAGAGCAATACCCGGGTAAGCGGTCGATGCAACATGGCCAGTACCAATGTCGATTGCCCATTTCTGGTTTGGGTAATCAGATATCCTTACGGCATAAACTTCAGTGGTTGGAATATTCGCGTACGCGACGTATTTGAGATGGTGTGGTTCCTGGTCGATCTCGACGGTGGGGGCAAACACCGCATGTCTCACGGGAATCGGTATCGCGAGAGCTCCAAACGCTCGTGCTTGCCAATTTGTAGCATTCCCGCCATAGCCGTATACCTCTGCATTCGTACCCCTTGCACCACCACTCAGCAAGAGCGGGAATTTCTTCTCAATGACGACGAGCTTCGTCGCAACCCCATAGATATCGCCATTCGTTGCATTTGTCTGCGCGGATGCCTGACTTACATACGGATCGTTTGTTCGGAGCGCGCCGCCGACTGCGACCGCCGGAATCCACTTCTGTTTGTGAAAGTTCTCTGGAAGGACTTTCGCTTTGATGTTGAAGATATTCATACCAGCGTCATTAAAGAGCGGACTCAAGGCCGGATTTCCGCCATCAGTGTGGTTGTCGCGGGTGTAACCAAACTCAAGCCAGCTCCCGAAGCCCTCTTCCACAGAGACATTGAAGTAATCGCCTGCAACTGGGCCTGCTGTTACGGCGTGATAGGAAAGGGTAGGTCCGTTGAACTTGCCGGGCGACGATGGCGCGACGTTTGCCCAGGGTTGGAAGAAAATCCCAGATTGGCCGTCCATGGTGAGGGCTTGCGCCGAAACCTCTTGCGTTGCAATTGCGGTTTCCGCCACGAACAACGCGGCGAACGCAACTCGGCTCAATGTCTTAACAATACGGTTCATTTGGTTTTCCCTTCTTTCCAATCGCTTTATTTCGACAGATCTCGGTGTTGCCGCTCAATGCGGTTGAACTAGCGTTCTTTAGCCAGTTCACACTACGGATTTATGGCGCAGAAGTATGGAGAACGTGATCTAACGGTGAGAACAGCCGTCGACCAATAGGCCTGGAAAGCGAACCCGGAAGTCCTCCGCGCCGACAATCGGCGCGGAGCCTGGGGTCACCTAGGATCACTTGCTGGATGAAGGGATGAGGGATTTCAGCTCTCGCTTGATTGGAATAGCGATCACTGTGGGTCCCTCCGCGGCAAGGGCTTTCTTGAAGGCGTGTTGGATCTCTTCCTTGGTGTCAGCCTTCGTTGCGTGACATCCATATCCCTTCGCCAGTGAGACGATGTCCAGGAAAGGCAGATCGAGAGACGGCACGTTGGGCGTCTTCTCGAGGACTGCGAACTCCTTCAGGATTGCGTATTCACCGTTGCATGGGACGATGTAGACCATCTTCAGTTTGTGTTGAGCGGCAGCAGCGAGACTTTGCACCGAATACTGCAATGAGCCATCGCCAATCACAACGATCACCGGGCGATTGGTGCCGAGCTTCTTCTGTGCTAACGCGACGCCGACAGCTGAAGGTGCATTGTGTCCTAGCCCACCGCTGGCATACGTGAAGTAAGAAGCTTCTTCAATCGAGGGCCACCAATGCAGGAAGTCGTTGTAGTTTGAAGGCGACTCCTGAACGACGATCGCCCCGTTCGGACGTACTTCGCTCAGAGCCGCGTAAGCCTCAATC
>Ga0208193_1000842_pt1 | contig 14448 bp, 10 predicted proteins | sample June2015DPH_17_2_FD_184716 | JGI IMG/M metagenome (GOLD analysis project Ga0208193, IMG submission 184716) | Peatland microbial communities from SPRUCE experiment site at the Marcell Experimental Forest, Minnesota, USA - June2015DPH_17_10... | ecosystem: Environmental > Terrestrial > Soil >... | reverse complement strand
GCACCACTCCATCTGCACCCGCACTGAAGGCAGCTCGGATGGCTTTGCGCACATCGTCAGGCTGGGTACGCTTGTCCGTAGGCTTGGTGCCCTCACCGAGAACGGGCACGTCGATGTCAATTCCGGGATAAATCTTGACCTCGCCAGCAACACCCTCGACTGCACGTCTGGTTTCTCGCGCGACATAGTCCGCCGAGAGTCCTGTACTCGCCAGCTGATCATAAGGAGCCTCCTGATAGTTCATAATTTTGTAATAAAACGGGAGAAAGTCGCTCGGAGTCGCGTCATGGAAGATAGTCTTGCTCAGGCGATCAAGGTATGCTGCCATACGTGGGCCGCCGGCGTCGTTATATGTCGCAAGCTTCAGGAAATCCGCATAGTTTCTTCTCTGGGTGTAGTCTTCTTCCGCCCTGTAAAACGGGCTGAAAGTCATGCTTTGCATGATGTGAAACCCAAAGGGCTTCTGCGGTGCAATCGATTTGGCAATGCCATAGAGGGACGCCTGGACTTCTTGAAAGCTCTCTGTCCATAGTGTTTCCCAACTAAGAATTTCCGGATACTTCAGAAGCAGTCTCCAGAAGGTGGTGAAGTAGCCATCGACAGGCCGCTGATCCTTGGCCGCTGCCTGAAATAGTTGCTCGAGCTGACGGTATCCTTCCTGTGCACGGGGCACTGAGATGCCCTGCTCGCGTGCCCTGGCCTGGCAGAATTGGCAGAAGCAGGTAATGACTCCGTTTCTGCCGAGCATGTTTTCAAACGGGCCCATGCGCTCGCTGCCCCAGGCGATGCCGTCCACTTCACTCGCGTAGCCACCGAGCAAACTCTCTACCTTGCCGCTCAGAAATGCCCGATAATCCGGATGATTGAAGCACGGGCTTGTCGTACGCCGTCCAAAGACGTCAACTTCGGTAACTTGAGCATAATTCGGTATCAGAGTATCCAGAATGGGTCCGGCATTGTTCAGATCCCACGCAAAGAAGTCCATCCCCCGCGCCTTCGCTTTGTGCGCGACTTCAGCGATCACGTTGAACTTGCCGTACTCCGAAGAGCGGAACTCTTTCAAAATCGTGTTCAGAAAATACCTTGGATCGTAGTCATAGAACGCTCCGCCTGTCACAGAGTCTCCGGAGATTCCGTGATCTGGAAGTGATCCGCCTTTCTTCAAGCGGGTTTCTCCGTAACCGAATGTATAGGCCCAGACCGTATTGACATCGCCTTTGTTCTGAATGTTGTCGAGCACCTGGTCAACGCCCTCGTCGACCCATCCAAAAGCCCTAACTTGAATGGCGACGACATTCTTGCGGCTCTTGACCTGCCCCCTTCCGACGTGAGGTACTGGAGCGACTTGTGGGTGGGCCGGCTTAGTGAGGAACGCAGCACAGGCAGTACATAGTTGGATAAAGGTTCTGCGATCCAAGATCGATCTCATAAACTAAAGTCTCCTTGACAAGTAAGCCTGGGGCTATGGTTAATTGCTACATTGGTCGCAACGAATTCGCTGACGGAATGGCTGGTTAGCGAATTGAATGCCGCTCAAAAGTTGTACTTCGCTGCGAGCTGAATGATACGAGCAGGATTCGCGGCCTGAATTTGACCGAAGGTTGACGAGCTGAGAGTATCCACTGGAGCTTCAAAGTTAGTGTGATTGAAAACGTTGAAGAACTCGAAGCGCATCTAGATTCTGCTGCTCATGAATCGTGAACTGCTTGGTCAGGTTTACATCCGAGTCGACGTAGTGAGGACCCAGAAGCGAGTTCATGCCGGTGGTACCGAAGGTTCCGGGACCGTTCGGAGTGAACGCCGCAGGATTAATCCATAATAGGCTTTTCGTATTTCTAACGTACGGATTCACCCCTGGCACGGCATCAGGCCGGTCTAAACCAACACCTGAGAAAGACGCGTCCGTACCCGTTAGCGGACTGAACGGATACCCGTTGTAGTAGGAAACCAAAAAGGCTGGCGACCATCCTCCAGCGAACAAGTTGAGCTTTTGGTTGTTGAATTTATAGCCTTCGTAAACGAACGAGGACACCAGGTTCTGGCGCAGGTCATAGTCGCACGGTCCATAGTCGAAGTTCCGGTCGTATGGGTCTGTCTCTGTATTTCCTTGCAGCTTGTTGGATAGGGTCTCTGTATCCTGCAAACAATGAGAATAGGTGTAGACCACCAGCAGCGTGTAGCCGTGCTTGATACGGTGTTGGCCCGACAATCTCAGCGCGTTGTAGCTTGTATTGACGCCATCATCCAATAGTGTGATGGTTGAATATGCGGCGCCAGTTGTGGGGTCGATTTGACTCAGGGTTCGACGTTGCTCCGTATTGGCCTCGGTCGAGTCGCCTGGTATATTGATTGCTGGATTTTCTTCCGTACCGGCGCGAAAGTGGGTAGCCTTGTTCCCTATATAACTCGCTGTTACCACCCAGTCACTTCCCAACTGACGCTCCAGGCTCAGGTCCCACTGTTGCATATAGGGGTGGTGAAGACCAAGAGGCAAATTGATGTATGTTCCGGCGCTGTTGAACGCCGCGTTCGCTTTAGGGGGGTAAGGGAGCGGAAACGGTGCGCCACCAGGATAAGCTTGAAACGGATTCACGAAACCGCCCGCAGGTTCCGTTAGAGTGATGGCATTCCCCCAGGGCGGAGCAAGTCCGAATGCACCGTCAGTGAAAGATTCGGGCTGATCGAAGAAAATTCCGTAGGACGATCGAATGCTCTCTTTTCCCTTTCCTGTCGGGTCCCAAGCCAGCCCGACCCGGGGAGCAAAGTCATCATAGCTGCCGTTTGCAAAGCCCTTTGGGATTCCTGGATCGCCATAGTAGAGCAACCCCGGAGGAGCGTTTGCGAACACGGACGTCTTTATTCCCGAGGTGAAATTCGCTAACGAGAAGTGGTCGCCGGCCTCGTGTGTATCATATTCCGGCAATGATGGTTCCCACCGTACACCTGCATGGACATTGAGTCTCTTCGTCAATTGCACATCGTCCTCGACGTAGAGAGCAAAGTATTTCTGGCGCAGGTTACTAATTTGGGAATCGGAATCCGCCAGCGAATTGAGGCTTCCTAACATAAAGTCGGCGAGGCTGTCCTTCGTGGCGGAACCATTGAAGGTGAATACTCCGTTTCCGTCGCTGATGTTATTTTGATACATCTGCCCGTAAATACCCTCGGTGCCAAAGCTATAGTGGCTACGGCCTTTTACCCAATCGACATCATCCGCCCATTGCCACTGATTTCTTATAAATCTGGCTTGAGCATTTGATCCACCGCCCACCGTAAAGTAGTTCGAGGCCGTTAGGTCAATGAAGTTAGGAACAGCGTCATACATATTTACACCCAACCCAACGGGGCTCGGCATATTTGACGGATTGGTGCGAGTGACGGCCAGCCGCGAGTAAGTAAAGTGAAATGAGTTAACGATTTCTGGGTTGAGGATATATTGATCGCTTAAAACAAGGGATTGAGAGCGTTGCAGCAGGCTCGGTCGAGTTAAGGTTAGGACATTGTTTGTATAGACCGCCGGATTCGCATAATCAAGTATGAAGTAGCGGGCGAACATCGTCTGCTTTGCACTCCGTACCCAATCGACCCTACCTAGGTATTGAAACTCATTGCTCGGATCTGATATCGCATACACAATGCGGCCACATGGGTTGGTGGAAACAGGCATGAGCTTGAGCAATGCCAGTGAGGGAGCAGTGAAAAGACTTGGACTGATGAAGTTATTCGCGAAGGGCTGTCCGGTTGAGGGATTGATGAGCTGCTTTGCGACTCCGCTTGTCTGGCACGCAGCGGACTCCAGAGTGCTGAAGTCTCCGGTCAGTACCGCCGCTGTCGGAACAAAAGAAATGGTATCAGAGGGAGCTTGGCGAATGTCGGTTTCCTGATACCCGCCAAACACAAAGAGCTTGCTTCTGCGAACGGGTCCCCCAATGGTGCCTCCGTACTGATTCCGGTGTAAATTGTCCTGAGTGGCTTCAAAGTAATTGCGCGCGTTGAAGTCGCCGTTGCGCAAAAACTCAAACACGTCGCCGTGGTAGCTATTGGCGCCGGACTTGGTGACTACGTTGACCACCGAACCCGGATGCAGACCGTAACGCGAGGAGATACCGTTTGTTTGAACGCTGTATTCCTGAAGGGCGTCCGGGAACGGAAACGGCATATTGATGTTGGAGTGCGAGTCGTTATTGTCTCCTCCGTCCAGCAGGTAGTTGTTGCCATTGAGTTGCCCTCCCGACACGGAGATCGCGACGGAGTTCACGTAGTCGTGGCTACTGACATCGCGGCTCGCGGCATTCGGCGGCTCCGCTGCACCGCCAGACTGCAGAATCAGGTCCGTGACCTGCCGCCCATTCAGAGGAAGATCGACGATACGCGCCTGGTCGACAACTTCAGATATCGATGTGTCCTGTGTTTCCACCATCGCCGCATCGGCCGAGACATGCACCTCCTGCGACACATTTCCAACTGTCAGCGAGATGTTGACTTGAACATTCTGCCCCACCTCCAATACGATTCCTGTTTGGAGATATTTGGTAAACGCAGGAGCGCTGACCTCCAGCGAGTAGCTTCCGACCGGCAGGCCGGGAATCACAAATGCTCCGTCAGCACTGCTCACCGTAGACTGAACTCGTCCGGTATCTGTTTGCGTTGCTGTAATCTGCGCGCTGACGACGGCCGCTCCGGATGGGTCTTGTACCACACCATGGATCTGTGCATTGTTGACCGCCTGCGCAAATGCGGCACTGTGCAGGTAGAGGGCCAGACCGATTGTGGTAATCCACTTCGCTGCGTAAAGCTTAGCCATTTATTTGCCTCCATTCCAATTTCCGTGTTCAGGTGAATCAATCTCCTCGCTTATCCGGCACCGGCAGCTTGGCGTGGGTCGTCAGCGGCAGTTGTATGTCCATCGACAACCTTAGCTCGGCTAGTTTGCGGTTTTAACCGGAAAGCGAGACTGGCTAGCAATTCCGGTGCCAAATATCCGCAGTTGAACAGTTCTCCCAAGCTTTCAAACCTTGTTGCATTTCTCTGGCGACGCAACACCAACTTCTTCGATTCGTCACGGTTTATATTTTTCATAGGCTGCGCTGTCAACGCGAGACAGGTCACATACTTGCGTGTAACTGTTACATTGTGCAGAATCAGGGGTTTAGATAGGTGTGATTCCGTCTTTATCCCTGTTGGCGATCTATCGAATGGATCCAGAGAGGTGGAGTAGTTCAACCATGGAACGGCACGGCAATTCTTAAATTCACTGAGCACGTGACCGAGGCCGCCGGTGCATCTTCGGCGGAGGGGTCCTATCTGACCCGTAGGATGTCATCTGAGAGATTTTCAGTGCGGGGTAAGCGCCCTGACGTGATCCCTCGCAGTTGGACCAATGCAACGTAGGTGTGGAGCTGGAAAGGGCGGGCTGGATTGAGAAAAACAGAGTGCCTTGATGATCATTCGTGCGGCTGAATGGCTTCTATCGATTGACTATTTTTACCACTAGATAGGTGATCTGCGTTCCCGGTACAAGGAAGAACTGATGCGGAACTCCGGCAGGGATTTCAATCACATCACCGGGACCGACAGCGCACTTTTCGCCACCTTTGATGCCGGAGCCCTGAATTTCGTTCGCAGCTGTGACGACGGGATCGATGACCTCTCCGCCCGAGACCAGGGTGGCAGCGCCGGACTGAATAATCATGACGTCGGCTTTCGTTTTGTGGACCTCCGCGCGGCCATTCGCAATGCGGTGGGAGATGGAAAGTATGTGATTGCCAAAGTCCGCCTTTTGGTCAATACCGCCGGGTGGAACGCCCTTGGACCAAACGGTGATGCCGCCGCTCTGCGCGAACGCGGTTGTCGAGGCAAAAACGAGGGAAAATAGGGTCGGCGAGCATTTCATAGTATGCAAATCTCCTATTCATGAAATTGGGGAAAGAATGGCTTGCGACATGCCAAGAAGGCCTACCCTTCATTCTGTCGGTAATTCAGGCGGATACGACGACACACTTCTTGATGAAGTCGGGATCAATGTCGACGCCGAATCCAGGCCCGCTCGGCAATTGAATGACCCCGTTGCCGTCACTGCGAAGGGTCGAAGTCGGACAATGGTAGGGCAATTCGTTGTTAAATTCCTTGAACTCATGATATGGCCCCGAGTTGGGAATGGCGGAGACGAAGTGCATCATATACACATAGCCGAGACCAGTCGAGGAGATATGCGGGATGCATTGCTTGCCAAATGCGTTGGCCATGCGTGCTATCTGAATGCAGCGCACCATACCGCCGAAGTAGAACATGTCCGGCTGGACGATTGAGAGAGCGCCGTTTGCTACCAGCCAGCGGAAATTGTGCGTGCTGGGCTCCTGCTCTCCGCCGGCGATTGGAATCTCGAGCGCGTCAGCCACCTGTTTCGTCTCCTCATACCAGTCGAATGGTACGGGTTCCTCATAGAAGGCGTACTTGTATTCTTGCATAAGTTTGCCGATGGGGACAGCCTGCGCAGGTGTGTACGAACCGTTGGAGTCCGCGGAGATGATCATTTGATCGCCGAAAGTCTTTCGCACCATGGGAATCAGCTTTTCACTTCTTCCTTGCGGGGTCTCAACGTGGCTCATGCGGCCGCCAACTTTGAATTTGATTGCCTTGGCGTTAGAAATTGCAACATCGCGTTTGAGATGTTCGATCGTTTCCTCGGCTGTGATGTCGCGTTCGCCGTTGGCCTGGTAGACGGAAATGCTGTGATTGTAGATCTTATCGCTGATCAGCATACCTATCGGCCGGCCGGAGATCTTGCCGAACATATCGAGGATCGCAAACTCGACAGTGGCGATTGGAACCCAGATAGCGAGTCCTTGAGCTTTGTAGTTACTTTCGTAGACAGTCGCCGCTGGTATCAGCTGTTCAATGTCGCGCGCATCCTTTCCAATAAAGAAAGGTGCGATGCGCTTAACGAAGATCGGGTACAGGGCATCCATCTGCTGCGCGTTCGAAACGGAAATGCCTTCATGTCCGTCTTGAGAGCGAATACGGCAGAGATATTCCTTCTTGTTTCGAAGCAGTTCTACGCTCTGAATCACGACCGGATCCGGAAAAAGGCTGCGATTGAATACCGGCTCCTTCAGGATGGCGTCCAGTCTGGTGAAGCGCTCACTAAGGGTTCCCGGGAGCCCGTGGCGGGGCGCATTGAGGAACTGGGCCCGTGCCGGATTGGGGAGAACTGCGGCAGCCGTACCGCCCGCCAGAGCGGCGGCGATGAAGCGGCGGCGATTCGTTTGCATGGTGTAATCTCCTTTTTAGTTCTCCACCGGCGAAGCCGACCCACGGGTGGATGAAACACTGGGTGCCCCATTCTTGCGATGCGTATTTGGTCACAAGGGGGGGAGCACAACCATCACACAGCGCTTCTTTGTCTTGTTGAACTTCCATTTCTGTTTCTTATCAGGACCACCTTGCCATATGCTTTCAGTTCCGACCTTCCCGCCAATTCGCGCAGTATCCTCTTCACCTGGGGCGAAGCCTCCCGGAACACAATGGGCATCCGAATGAGTTCAGGCAGACGGATGGATTGCTGTTCAATGCTTCACCTGACGGGCCGAACGTTTGGCTGGCGCCGCGTACCATCATCACGTTATCAGGATTGCTTTGTATCTAAAGGATTTGAACTGTGATGAACATGTATGTAACATGCGGATTAAGGTGTAGCGAAGACAAGCGGCCAAGCGCGCATGAACCACAGTTGAGTGGGAGCAGGATTGACAGAGGCTAATGGATTCTATATTGTTGGACACCGAGATTATACTTCGTGTGGAGGACCATCTTCCCGGCCCCAACAATCGTTTACATCGGAGTCTCAAACGTCCATCTCGCACGCAGCATCCCTGATCCCCAAGTCACAACCAGGGACGGCTTTGGGTGGACGACGGGCCCGCTTCAGGCCGCTCTCGGGACAAATTCTGGAACCACTCGATGCTCATCCCGGTGGGTTCCGGATCCAGATGACTTAGACCCGGGATCGTGTCCAACTCGCGCGAAGTGTCTATCCGCAACTCGGAAGACTTGCGGTTGCCCACAACTACAGAAGCAATGGAGCCGCAATTTCGACCGAAGTGGGTGGAAATCTAGGGGTAGACATGCTGAACCCGCTTTGAGTGGTCTTGGCATTTCCCTTTAGGTCCGGCCGGAGGTAACTTTGTTAGCGGGGATGGAAGTCGCAGAAGACAAACTGATTCAGACACAGATCGATCGCATTTTGCGCAGCGAGGATCTTAGAGGATCCGAGGTTCTGCGTCGCCTGCTGAAATTTCTCGCGGAGAAATCGATCTCCGGCGAAGCAGATGAGTTAAAAGAATACATTGTTGCGATTGACGGGCTCGGTAAGCCCGCAACATATGATCCTAGCCACAATTCGACGGTTCGCATTCAAGTGGGCAGACTCCGCCAGAAGCTCGCGGACTACTACCGGGGCGACGGACGGGAAGATCCGATCGTCATCGATGTTCCAAAAGGGAGATTCAAGCTCAGATTCGAGTATCGGACATCCCCGATACCTGAGCCTTCCTCGGTCAACGAAAGTCCGGGGGCACCGCACCAAACGGAGACAAAGGCTTCGGAAGGAGCTCGCAACAAAAGCTTCAGAGCTGCAATTGTCCGGTTACGCTCTGCCATTGCCGTATTGGTCGGGGTGATGGTTGCTCTCCTAATAGGCGAGCATTATTGGTTCAAGTCATCCAATGCAAACGCTGCCAGCATTCCGAATCCCCAAGTGTGGGATGCGGATATGCAGGATCTCTGGCGGCCATTCATCGAGACCAAACGGCCGCTGATTCTTGCCATCGAAGACCCTCTCTTTGCAGAAATGAACGGAAGCACGGAGACGTACTTTCGTGACAGGACGCTCAATAACTGGAATGAGATCGCGTCTTCTCATACTGTTGAAACGCTTCGAACTGTATTGAAGGCTCCGGCAATTCAACCTAGCCGGCATTACACATCGTTTGGCGAGGTTGATGCTTCTTTTATGATTGCCAAGCTGCTTGGGCCCCGAGAGCAGAATATCTCTGTTGTAAAAACGAGCGATCTTTCTTTGCGCCAGATGAACGATAGCAATGTAATCTTTGTTGGCGTGGAAAACCTCTTCTTCAAGGAAGAGACTCAGGCAATGCCGATCGAGGCCGAGTTGCAGCCGGTTCGCGAAGGCATCCGAAACGTGCATCCAGGCCTAGGTGAGCCTCCTCTTTTCGCCGACCAATATTCGACCGCGCCCTTGGAAGAAGGCTTTGCGTATGCCCTTGTGACGCATCTTCCCGGCCCTCTCAGGGATAGCGATGTGGAGAGCTTTAGCAGCAGCAGGTCCACCGGGTATGTTGGTGCGGTCAAATTCTTTACCGATCCGTCTTCGGTCCATTCTCTCGCCACAGAGTTGAGGAAGATATGCGGTGGTCGAATGCCGCGCTACTATCAGGTGCTGCTCAAAGTAAAATTCGAGAAAGAAGTGCCCACATCGATTACTTTCGTTCTAGCGCGGGAACTCCACTAAACCCGACCAATTCTTTGAGAGGTATGCTGCCTGCCCTGCTTTTAATTATCTTGCGCTCTTGCCGGAGATCGTGGGGCCACTGCGCGCAACGGATCAAGCGCACTTCGCCGGCGGTTAAGTCATTTTTCATTTTCATGAGGATGGCGCAGTCTGGTTCGCGGTAGTTGACCGGCTGCAGTCGTCATGGAGTATATGCATGCCGATGATACATGGAACAAACCAGTTTCTTTCCCTCAGGGGAATATTTCTCCTCTGTTCTCTAGCAGGCTGTACGATCGCTCCGCATCATCGTCTATCAAGGTTAGTAATTGGTTGGTATGACGAGAACGCGCTTTAAATCCAGGGGGTGACCATCATTGCACCTGCGCTGGTTCCACAGCTATTCGGCGATCGGCAACAGTCTCGGTGCTACGGCGCTTATAGTATCGATCCCAGTCCGCTGCGGAAGTATGAACCGTCTCTGTCGTCTTCGTAGTGATTCCGCTGGGCATTATCTGTCAGATAGCTCGATTCAGCCTCCTCAGGCTCCTAAACTATATCCGCGACGCAATCGTGATAAACGCTGGCACTGCCTCCTCCGAAGCCGTTCTCGCGCCATTAATGGATAAGCTGCAGCGGCTCGGCTGTGCGGAACCTGTTGTCGGTATGGTTTTTCCCGATGGCTACGCCTTAAATGCAGACGGCACGGCTATCTATCTAAGCATGGCGACTCTCTTCTTTGCTCAGACTACCAACACACATCTCAGCCTCCGCGATCAGCTTGTCATTCTATTGACGGTGCCGCTTACATCCAAAGGTTAGGCTGGTGTCAGGGGAGCAGGCTTTGTCACGCTTGGCGGCTCGCTTGCATCTATGCATACTATTCCTGTTGCCGGTCTTGCGTTTCTACTCGTCGTCGAGTGCCTGACAAACATCGCACGAACCGTGGTGAATATCATTGGCAGCAGCGTCGCTACTATCGTAGCCGCCAAGTGGGAGAACGCCTTCGATCCTGAATCGAAGCGGATTGCCTTCGGAATCGTGCCGTCAACAGTCGAACGAGCTAATTGTTGATATCAGCGGCAGCGCCCTGCTCCGCTGCTCTCGTCTTCTCAGCCCATGCTTCATAGGTCAAGCGATCTTTCTCGCGTTCCCATTCTGTTCTCGGCAGTGACATCAACATGTCTCTTGGAATGGCAGGAATATTCTCACCAAGAGCATCGATACCGGCCTCGCGGTCTTCGCGCGCAAATCCTTTTGCAACGTCAACATTATTCTGCTTGACCCAAATTCCGACGTGCGTTGTCGGCTCCTTGGCGATCTTCGCGGCATCCCAAAAGGCGAAGTGAAGTTTATCGTTTAGCCACGCCACACCGTCGCGATCTACCCATGAAGGCCTATGGCTGATACCGGGATAGACAATCGTCTGGAAGATGTTATTCTCTGCCTGCGAATTCGGCCCTATGAGACTCAACGCTCGCTCACGTTCCTCTGCAAACCATGCAGGTGGATGATGTTCGATGTCCATCACGCTGTCATTGGAACCATTCATTACCAGCAGAGGCCCACGCTCTGCGTTCAGCGCATACAGTACCGCTCCGCGATCACCTAGTGGCAACATCGCTTTGTATGGCGGCATCTGACAGGGTAGCGGGTTTGAGTCGAAGTAGCCACCTGGCCCATCATAAACACCACCCCCTGAAATCAACACCGCGTGAATCCGAGTATCGATTGCGCCCGTGATGCCGACGATGAATCCACCCATTGAGTAGCCGGCAATTCCGATGCGCTCTTGATCTACATCATGTCGTGATCGCAGATAACTCACGGCCTGCATGACGTCCACCTGCATTAGTCCCGCAAGCCGCTGTCCCCAGTCTGTCCGCGGAAGTTTCGCAGGTGGGCTCACCCAGGTGTCATGGACGCCATCCCTCGACGCTTTATTGCGATTCCGTTCGCCTTCCCCAATCGGGTCGTATGTCACAACGACTGCGCCTGCCTGTGCGAAGAGCATGCCGCTGTACATCGCATACCAACTGAACTTGTCACCACCGTGCCCATTTACGATGACAATGCCAGGCATCTTTCCCTTAACATGTGTCACTCCAGGATCGGGGTAATACACGATCGCAGGCACAATCATGCCATCCGCAGTGGAATAAGTCACACGATCTACCATAACGCCATGCATCGGCGAAAAGGTCGACCATGTTTTAGCATCCAGTTTCGGCAGTGCGATTGGTATATAGAGCACTTTGCGAATCGTAGTTCGCCATACTCTTATCCGAGTCTTCTCGTCTGCGCGATTGAGACTTGCTGCAGATCGAAGTGGATCAACCGGCGCGCCAACGCCTGCTTTGGCGCGCTCCGCCGATGTCGCACGTCCGTCTGGATCATTGGCGGCAATGGTCTGTCCGGTTGTCGCTATGCAGCCTTCCGCCAGCGCCAAAATCGTCATCGCCCGTATCAGTGCTTTGATGAAACCCATCTAGTTCCTCGCTGACGCTCAAAAGCTTCCCAGTGTCGCTCCCGCTCGCTTTTGATGATTGTTCTTAGAACAGCAGTTTCATAGCCAACTGCCCGATGCGCGGATTACCATTTGTGTTCAGGTTGGTAATACTTCCGAATCCCGGTGAGTTTGCCGTTTCATTGAGGAGCCATCCAGATAGAAGCCAGTTTGGTTGGCGCGGTCGCCGTTCGCCGAAACCGTGATTGCAACGAGAATCGTCTTGTACTCTCCTCGACCAGCGTTGTCGGGCTGCTCTTGCGCCCGTACTTTTTTAAGCCAGCCTGAGACGCAAACGCCTGTTGAGCCATCGCACCCCACCCCCAACCATAAGACTAATCAATCAGGTCGAGGTCGCAAAGCTTGTGCAGAATTTCCCTAAGCGGAATTATGCCTTTATTTGCATCTGACACGTACTGGCGCAGATAGCAGCCGTAGCTGTGGAGGGTTTTCGGTTTGTGCGTGATCGGCGACTCGTTCTCCTGCGTCTCATCGCTATCTTCCTTCAGGGTCGTTGTGGTAGGGGGTTGTCGGTCGAGTTGGCCGCATCGTTATGGCCGAATTGCACGATGACCCAGTCCGGGGGGCTGGAGTTGATCCATCACCTTCTTCCATGCGCTTTCGTTTATGTAACTGTGGCTGCTGCGGCCTTCTTGGCCATCGTTGTAGACGTGGACCTTTGTGGCATCGATCATCGGGATGATTTCAGCACCCCAACCCAAGGGCCCCATAGAAACGTCACCGGTGCCGGTGTGCATGACGGAGTCGCCTACAAGGAACAGTGCCGGGGACTGCGTGGATGCGGCGGAGACCGGAGCATTCTGCGCGCAAAACGATGCAGCATAAAGGACGAAGACAATGGTAACAAGATGCAAGCGGCGGCGCTTTACAGATCAATCGGCTCCTTCGACTGGCTTGGTTGGTGAGGCACTAGGCTTGAGGAGGTCAGGAGGGAAAGTGTAGAAGTCGCGCTCGACGGGCTTGCCAAGCAGGTACTTGTCGGCGAAGGCAAGCATCGCGTCCCAGTCACCCTGCACCATGCCGTGGGGCCGGTCTGCGAAGCTGACGCCGAGTTTGCCATCAGCGTGCAGGAACGAGAAGACCGGCCTGGCGGCGAGGACGCTCTGGTAAACCCCGTTGATATTTACGTTCTGGTCGTGCGTGCCTTCGAGCGTGATAATGGGACGCGGAGCACAGAGTGCGAGGAACCAATGCTCGTCGAAGGGTAGCTTGTCCTGCTGTCCCCAGAATTCATGCAGGTGTGACGAGAACCAGTTGGGATATTTGCGCACCATCTCGGTGAGGCCTTCTTTGCCACCGCGGCCTTCGCCGCTGAAGCGGAATGCGGGTGTACCACCGCCAGAGCTAGCGACCGGAGCCATCATAGCAATGCGGTCGTCAAAGGCCCCGGCAACGAGTGCGGACTTGCCAGTGCGTGACACGCCGGTGACGATCAACTTTGTCTTGTCGACGCTGGGGTCAGTTTGCAGATAGTCGACAATGCGCGAAACTCCCCATGCCCACGCGCGCAGCAGTCCCCAGTCGTAGTTGGGATACGCAGGATAGAAGCGCGTGGTGCGATATGCCCAGCTGCCATCGGGCAAACGCAGCGTAGTGTCTTCGCCGCAATCGTTATTGTTGAAGGTGACAAAAGCGTAGCCGTGCGCGAGCGCCGGGTTTGTTGTCGCGATCTCTTCTGCTGTGCGCAGACGGAACGGGCCAGCAGGGCCGCGCCGTGGGGGTGCAGGCGTTTCGCCTTCACGCGCGCCCGGCGGCGGCGGCGCAGTCGTGGTCACCATAGGGCCGGTAACAAGTAGAGCATCCTGCCCTTTGCCCTGGTTGGCTCCCTGCGCAAGCCGCGGCAGAGGCGTCGCTCCCGGAGGCGAGCCCGAAGGCGAGATAATCGCCGGCGCCGGAGGGACGCCGACTGGCGTGAAGATGCCAATGTCGAGACTGAGGCTTTCCTCCGGGCCGAAGGTGAGATGCACGAGACGATACTTCACCTTGCCAGCGGCAAGCATTTGATCGCTGACCACACGACCCTTGACGTTGCCCGGTGGCGGTGGCGCCTGCCCGACGGCATAATACTCCAGCGTGGTGCGAATCTCTTTACGGCGCTGTTGCCACTGCTTGTCCGTGCGGACGCGCTGACCGTTGTTGAGAACCAGCGGATCGGGCATCGTCGGATGATCCGGCAAAGCATCTGGCCCGGGCATAGCCTTCATGCTGGTGTGAATCGGCGGGATTGGAATCTCGTTGGGATCAGGACGCGCTGGTGCCTGTGCGGATGCGCAGAGCGCTACCGTCATCATTCCTGTAGCCGACAAAACTCTTATTCTGGTCTTCACGAGAATTTTCCTGTTGCGAGTGAGGGGGAAGACGTTATGAACCGAGCACGTAGGGTTTCGCGGGCGCGGCGACCGGGTCGGGGACC
>Ga0208193_1000840_pt1 | contig 14454 bp, 11 predicted proteins | sample June2015DPH_17_2_FD_184716 | JGI IMG/M metagenome (GOLD analysis project Ga0208193, IMG submission 184716) | Peatland microbial communities from SPRUCE experiment site at the Marcell Experimental Forest, Minnesota, USA - June2015DPH_17_10... | ecosystem: Environmental > Terrestrial > Soil >... | reverse complement strand
TTCCGGAATCGGTGGCGGTCTTTCCGGCTGCGCGGGCGCGGGAAGTACATGTCGCGGTGAAGGCGAATGTGGCCAAAGCGTCCGGTGAATTGCGGCTCGATCTGCCGGCGGGCTGGAAAGCAGAGCCGCGCTCGCGGCCGTTCCAGATCGATGCGGCGGGCGAACAGCGGGAGATGACGTTCGAGGTAACTCCGCCATCCGGCGAGACCGTTGCGAACGTGCGCGCGGTGGCCACGATTGCAGGCCGCGACATCGCTTCGGGCATGCAGGTGATCGCTTATCCGCACATTCCGGCGCAGACGCTTTTTCCGCCGTCGGACATCAAGGTGGTGCGGGCGAACATTCGGGTGACCGCGCGTAGAGTTGGCTACATTATGGGCGCGGGAGACGCGATGCCGGATTGCCTGCGCCAGCTCGGGCTCGAGGTTACGCTGCTGAGCGAATCGGATCTGGCGCAGGGCGATTTGGCGCGCTTCGATGCGATAGTGGCCGGCGTTCGCGCCTATAACGTCCGCGCCGGTCTTCGCGCCAACCATGCGCGCCTGCTCGATTATGTGCGCAAGGGCGGCACGTACATCGTGCAGTACAACATTCCCGACCCGGCGCTGAACATCGGGCCGTACCCGATCACGATTCCCGGCGGCAACCAATACCGCGTGACGGTGGAAGAAGCGCCGGTGACTTTCCCGCATCCCGACAGCCGGCTGTTGCAGGCGCCGAACCACATCAGCCCGAAGGATTTCGAAGGGTGGGTGCAGGAGCGGGGCCTGTATTTCGCGACTCAATGGGACAAGCGATACGAGACCGTGCTGGCATCCCACGACCCCGGCGACAAGCCTTTGGAGGGCGGCGAGCTATGGACGCGCTACGGCAAAGGCGTCTACATTTTCACGGCGTATTCCTGGTTCCGGCAATTGCCGGCGGGCGTGCCGGGGGCGTACCGCCTTTTCGCCAACATGGTTGACGCTTCCGCAAGCGGAACGCTACAGTAGAGTGGTCCACTTGCACTCCGGCAAGCACGTCCCCATCGTCTAGCCCGGCCTAGGACATCGCCCTTTCACGGCGGTAACGGGGGTTCGAATCCCCCTGGGGACGCCAGATTGATCCGCTTCGCGATCAGGCCGCGAGGGTGGGGTCTGAGCAAGAGGCGGGGGACGCGATTCCGCGCCGACGGCCCGGACACGCCGGCCGCAGCTATTTCGCCGCTTCGCGCAGTTCCGCCCCGAAGCGGCGCGGGTGGTGAAACGCCGTCTCTATGATTTGTCACGGCATAATTTGTCGCGGCGCGGTTTGCAGTTGATTGCTACCTATTTCGCGGCGCGCCCCGAGCTACGCCGAAAGCTCCTGCTGGTTGGCTGCGCATTGGCTGGTCTTGCGCTCAATTGCCTCATAGCGCTTGCCAATTTTAGTACGCGGGATGCCGATTTCAAAGTGCTCTATTCGGCAGGAAAACTGGTTGGAAGTGGCCGCCTGTATGACTTGGAATCGGTCCGAGCTTCGGAATTAGAGCGAAATGCCAAAGCGATGCCATTTCCACGCATTCCGGCCGTCGCCCTTGCTTTCGAACCGCTCTCGGCGCTGCCCTATCCCGTGGCGCGGGCGCTGTGGCTGTGCGCCTGCATCGCGGCGCTGGCGGGTTTCGTCTACCTCTGGCCTCTCACCAGCCGGGCATGGGCGTGCGTGGCAATCTGCTGGTCGGCGCCGGTCGCCCTATGTCTCCTTCTGGGCCAGGATTCAATGTGGTTTCTGTTCTTCATCGCGCTGGGACTCAGATTACTCATGGGCGGTCGCGATTTCTGGGCCGGACTGGCCTTTTCAGCCTGCATCGCCAAACCACACCTCGCCCTGCTGCTGCCCGTATTCCTCATCGCGCGATCCAAATGGAAAGCCCTCCTGGGCATTGCGGCCGGCGGAACTGCGAGCGTTTCGCTCTCCTTCGTCGCGGCGGGAAAGGATTGGCCGCAGCGTCTCATTGCCATGGTGCGCGTGATGGAACTTGATCCGGCTGCGGACCGCATGCCCAATCTGCGCGGGTTGCTGTCGTTCCTGGGCGGCGGCGTCGCGGCTGAAGTCGCGTTGGGGCTGGTGGTGGTAGCTGCGGTCTGGTTTCTAAGCCGCCGCCATCCCCTTCCGACGGCGGGCGCCATCGTGCTGGCAGGTGGTCTGCTGCTGAGCCACCATGCTTATGTGTACGATGCACTGCTCCTGCTTCCGGCCCTGCTGCTGCCATTTCAGGCGCCCCATTTGGAGTGGATGCGCAAGTGGGCCATCTTCCTCTTGTCGCCCACGCCGTACCTGTTTCTGATGACCACCGTGAGCATTGTGGGGGTTTTTCTGGCGCACGTTGCCATTACCGGCTACACGGTGGCGCTGATAGCCGTAATGGTCCGGCGCAATCAAGGCGAAGATGGCACGACGGCCGGATCGTGAATCTGGCGCGGGCTGCAATGGCCGGGAAACGGCGCGCTCAAGCCGGCCGCTCCAGAACGACCCCAGTACCGCTTATCCCGCTACAGACATCGGCGGCCAATCCGAATTCGCATAATAAATAGGACGGGTTTTCCCGCACCGGCCCGCACTTGCCAGCAGCACTTGCCGGCCGCGTGAAACCATTTCCCAATCGGGAGGAAGAATGGCGGTCAACGTAATTGCCAATCCGGTCAATCTGAGCTGGTCGAATTTCCGCGTGGTCGATTCCAGTCCCGATCTGTCGGGCGATGAGGTAGCGCAGATTCATCCGGAGATGCGCTTGCCGCCGAACGTTCAGGTGGTGAACAGCAATGGCGCATTTCGCCTGAATGCGTTCACCATCACGGTGGCGCCCGTGCCGCAAGACACCATCGTGCTGCGTTCCGCGACGCAAACGGCCGATCTGCTGCGGCATGAGCAGGGGCACTACGATCTGCCGATTCTGGTCGCCAAGGCGATGGCGCGGGATTTGGGAGCGGCCACGGGTTCCTCCGCATCGGCGCTCAACACGAGAGTGCAGACCATACAGCAGACGCACAACGCCAACGCACAAGCGATCGATGCGGCCTACGACACGCAGACCGATCACGGCAAGGACTCCCTGCAGCAGACGAGCTGGAATCAGGCCATCGCGGCGGCTCTGGGAAACCCCGCGACCGGTACAGTAAGGGGACTCCGGTTGTAAGGACGAAGCCTGCCTGGCGCCGGTTGGGAACAAAGCTGCGGCAAGCTTTGTCTAATCGCCATGCTGGAAATCGAGGGCCTGACGAAGCGATACCATCGCGTCGCGGCGCTTCAGGATGTCAGCTTTTCCATCCGGCCGGGTGAGATTCTCGGCTATCTGGGTCCGAACGGCGCCGGGAAAAGCACAACGGTGAAGATCCTCATCGGATTGCTGGAGCCTAGCGAGGGCCGGGTGCTGAGGGACGGGCGAAGCGTCATCGAAGATCTTCCGGCTTTCCAGCGCCGGCTCGGTTACGTGCCGGAGGAGCCCAATCTCTATCCACACCTTTCCGGGCGCGAATACCTGCAACTGGCGGGGCGGCTGCGCGGGATTCCGCGCGCGGCGCTGGAAGCCAAGATCGAGCGCTTCCTGCGCCTCTTTTCGCTGTGGAGCGATAGAGACGCGCCGGTGACTTTCTACTCCAAAGGCATGCGGCAAAAGATTCTGCTTTCGGCCGCGCTGCTGCACAATCCCGAGGTGCTGATTCTGGACGAACCTATGTCCGGCCTGGACGTGGGAGCGGCGCTGGTGTTGCGCGAGCTTCTGCAAAAGCTGGCGGCGCAGGGGAAGACGATCCTGTTCAGCTCGCACGTGCTGGAAGTGGTGGAGAAGGTCTGCTCGCGCGTGGTGATTCTCAGCAAGGGGCGCGTGGTGGCGGACGATTCCATCGACCGGCTGCGCGAGCTGATGCAGTTGCCCTCGTTGGAGGATATCTTCGCCCAGTTGACCGAAGAGCGCGATACGGCGGTGGCAGCGGACCAGATCATCGAGGCGATGCAGGCTTGAAGCGGCTCGAAGAAACGCACGGGCCGGTCTTCGAGCTGACGCGCCACTTTCTGGCGCACATGTTCGATAGCGAGCTTTTCGCCGGACGGGACCGGTGGCGGCCGGTGGCCATCGCCGCATTCATGCTGCTGCTGCACACGGCGGTACTGCTGCCCAAGGCCGCTCGCTACCAGCGCCTTTCCCGATTGCCCGCGCCGCTGCTGGCCAATGAGCTGGCGGATGAGGCGGGGCAGATCACGCTGTTCCTGGCCATCGCCGGATTGGTGGCCATGCTGCGATGGCAGATGCTGCTGCCCAGCCGCCGCGATTACATGGCGCTGGCCTCGCTTCCCATCCGGCCGCGGCAGATTTTCCTCGCGCGCTTCGTGGGGTTCCTGGTTTTCGCGGCCGGCGTGGTGGCGGCGCTGAATGCGCCACTCGGTCCGATGGCGCCATCCCGCGGGGCGGCGTCCGCGCTGGCCTGTATCTTTGCGCTGTTCAGTATGGTTGCATTGCAGGGCGCGCTGACGAACCTGCTGCCCGCGAAGCTGCACGCGCGCGTCTCGGCGTACGCGCAGGGAGCGCTTGCGGCGGCATTCTTCCTGGCGGCGCTGGAGAGCTGGCACATCGGCGATTCGCCCGAACAGGCTGGCGGCGTCGATGATCTTTATCCCCGGAATGCGTCATGCGCTCTCGATACCGGTGGAGATGGGCGGCAACTGGATCTTCCGCATGACGGAAAGCCAGGGCCGGACGCAGTGGATGTCCGCGGTGGAGAGGTTTGTGATGGTCTATGCCATCCTGCCGATCTACGTTCTGCTGGCGCCGGCCGCCGTGATGACGCTGGGGTGGGGCGTGGCGGTGCGGATGATGGCGCTCCAGGCGCTGGTATCGCTGACTATCTTCGAACTGCTTTTTAATAACTGGCAGCAGCTACCGTTTGCGTGCTCTTATGCGCCCGGGAAAAAGCCCTTGACAAGCGTGATAGGGACTTATCTGGCGGCGGTCTTCTTTCTGGCGCCGGCGCTTTCGATTATCATTGCCGCTCTGAGCCAACTTACTGCGACATTCCTGTTCGGACTGACTCTCTTTCTGGCGGCGTGGCTTGGCGCGCGGCGCCAGCGGCGGCAGGGCTGGGGCGAGTCTAAGTTGATCTGGGAGGATCTGCCGGAGGCGCTGGCGGATCTTGGGCTGAAAGACTGAGGCCGAGCGTGCAAATCGATTGGAAAAATCCGGCCGCCAAGCTACGGCTGAGGCTGGCGGCCGGAATGTGTCAAACGCGGATTCCTGTTATCCAGCGCTCTCCGCGACGCTGCGCTGATGTCCTTCGCGCCACACCGCCTCTTCCAGGCGAGCCGGATCGGTTCGCTGATCCTGTGTTTCCGTGTCCTCAATGCCAAGCTTCTTCATCTTGTAAAGCAGCGCCTTGTAGTCGATCTTCAACAGCACGGCCGCCTGTTTGCGATTCCACCGGGTGGAATTTAGAGTTGCCAGGATGGCTTCGGTTTCGGCCTGCCGCTTGGCCCTGGTCACCTGCTCCAGAATGGGCCGGTCGGCGACCTGATGGGCGGCGGGAGCGGTATACATATCGGGGATAGCCGCGCACATTGTCGACTTACGCGCAATTTTGGCGCGCAGCTCACGCGCCAGCGAATCGGGCTCGCGCAGAATGAGAAACTTTCGAACGAAGTTTTCGAGCTCACGCACGTTTCCCGGCCAATGATGGCTCATCATCGCGTGTTTCAACTCGGCATTGATTACCGGATTGGCGATGTTCTGCGAGGCGTGCCTCTTCATCAGGAATTCCGCCAGGGGAATAATGTCCTCGGTGCGCTCCCGAAGCGGCGGCATCACGATATTGATCACGTTGAGGCGGTAATATAGGTCCTCGCGGAAGGTGCGTTCGGCGATCGCCTTCTCGAGGTCGCGGTGGGTTGCAGCAATTACGCGGACATCCACCTTGATGGTTTCCTTGCCGCCGATGCGCTGGAATTCATGATCCTGGAGGACCTGCAGGAGCTTGGCCTGGAGCCGCACGTCCATATCGCCGATCTCATCCAGCAGGATGGTGCCGCCGTCCGCCATTTCGAACATGCCGGCCTTTTTCTGATATGCTCCGGTGAAGGCGCCGCGCTCGTATCCGAACAGCTCGCTCTCGACCAGTTCGGTAGGAAGCGCCGCGCAATTCAGCTTGAGGAAAGATTTATGAGCTCGAGGCGATTGGGCATGCAGCTCGCGCGCCACCACTTCCTTGCCGCTGCCAGTCTCACCCTGGATCAGGACCGGCGGTTCAAACCAGCCGATTTGCCCGATCAGCGTTTGGATTTCCTTCATCTGCGGATTGCGACCGACAAAAACCTTCGTGACAGGCGCGGCGCCCCGCGAGGGAGGTAGAAATTCCGGGCTCCTGGATTCCAGGGCGCGCGTGATGGCCTTTCGCAGATCTTCGTGCGCTACCGGCTTGCAAAGAAAATCGGTCCCGCCGTTTTTCATAGCAGTAACAATGTTCATCGTGGAAGAGGCGCCGGAGACCACAATGACCGGGATGTCGGCATTCATGCGGCGGATCTCGCGCAGCGTATCGATGCCATCACGGCTCGGCATCACGATGTCCAGCAGTATGGCGGCGAAGTCTGTCCTGGAAGATTGCAAGCACGCCAGCACTTCGTCCCCATCCTGGGCTAACTCTACGGAATAGCCGAGGCATTTTAGGGCCATCTCGAGGTATCCGCGGACTTCCAGCTCATCTTCACCTACGAGAATGGTTCGGCTGTTCTTAACATCTTGCATTTGACAGTTGCTCCTCTTTGACTGGTTCTACCAATTGCTCCGCGGAATATAAGGGTTCTCGCCGGTGCATTGGAAGAACGAACGAAAACATAGGTCCGGAATCCGAATTCTCAGCCCACACGGCGCCGTCGTGTTGACTCACGATCAAGCGTGTGATAGCCAGTCCGAGACCGCCTCCGGAGCGGTCCCTCCCGCCGGCGTAAGAAGTATATTCCTCAAAGATACGCTCCAGATGTTCCTCTGGTATCGCGTTGCCGGAATCTTGAATGTCGATGCGGTAAGTGTTGGGCTCAGTGGTGGTGCGCCAACGCCGCTCCGCTGCCGGCGGCAGAGAGGATTTGCTGATGCGGCGCTCCCAGAAAAAAGGATAACCGCGGATATCGATCGTACCGGATCTTGGCGTGAACTTACAGGCGTTATCCAGCACGTTGATCAAAACCTGCTCCATTTGGCCGGCTTCGAAGTAGAGGGGATGATCGCACGCAGCGAGTTCGACGCGGATCGCGATGCCCTTCTCGTCGGCAAAGGGAATGATCTCGTGCAGCGCCTGTTCCAGGCACTCCCGCATGTCGCCCGGCCTCAGGTCGGGCAGCCTTTTGACTTGCCGGCCCACGCTCAACTGAAACATGGCGCTGGTCATCCGGGACAGACGCTTGGCGCTGTGCTGCATGCGCCGCAGTACTTCTCTCTGGCTTTCGCTTAAAGGCCCCAGGGGCTCGCTCAACAGCAGCCCGCAGTAGCCGCTCAAAGCTGTCAGAGGCGCCCGGAAATCGTGAACGGCCCGGGCGAGAAACGTGGTACGCTCCTGGTCGTATTCCTGGAGCCTCAGGTTGGTTTCAATGAGACATTGCAAAATCTCATCGCGATCGGCGCGCAACGACGTGGTCGCGGCTTCGCGGTCCTGGTAAGCAGCCAGCGCCTGCGCCAAAAATACTTCCAGAGTGGCCCGTCTGGCGGGCTTGAGGAAAATTCTCGCCTCGGCGGTTGCGATCCGTTCGCGAAACAAAGGCAGGTCGTTGCGATGCACGAGAAACAGATGCTTCGAAGGATTGTCGTCAACATCCGGAAGGCGCGTCATATTAGGTTCGAAATCCCAGAGGAAAACGTCCGCTTCGGCTTGCGCATCGGCGTCATCGGATGCCGCGACCGAAAACGTGCAATGTTGATGCGGGAGGTTTGTAACAATCTCCCGGCACATTTTGAGCAGTTCGCGATCTTGAGTAACGAGTTTTACATCCATCTGGAAGTTCCTAATAATCGCATTACGAGCAACGCCTTCGGAAACTTTGCTGAGGACTACTGATTTCGATTCTTGTAAAGGCTACGCGGCCAATGACCAATCCTCTAACTAGTTCCCAAGCATACCTTACTTCCAAATCAAGTCAAGGGGAAAGAGTACCAACAATTCGGTAGTATCGGGATAGCGTACTGGGGAATTTGATAGAACTACTAGAACTTTGACCAACTTACTGGTTCCAGAGAGGAACTTTGGCACTCAAAAGAACGGCATAAGTGGATATTTTTGAGGTTGGGCTCAGGTAAGTAAGGGAGTCTGGTCTGGGTACTTACATAGAACGATCTGCAAATTGCCCTAGCAAGGATTTCTCATCAAATGCGATGAAAAAATCCGGGTTAAGGACGTTCAGCGGACCGGCGAGACGCAGGCAGCGTCGATCTCTACCGCTACCGACCGTTCCAGTAAGGTTAAGGAAACAACCAGGCGGAAGGAGTTTTTGACTCGGATCAATATTCCCTCAATGCCGGACATAGACCCGTGACAAATGCGCACAGTCTGGCCGATCTTGAGGAAAGGCCACGGTTGAGTTTCCGCTTGGGAACGGATCATCGTGCGGATGGCCTCGATCTCTAAGTCGCTCACGGGAATCGGTTGGCGCCCCGCTCCGACGAGCCCTACAACGCCATCCGTGGTCACAACCCGATTCCTCTGTTCCAAAGGGATTCGGCAAAAGACGTAGCCTGGGAAGAGCGGCAAGTCTAAAGTTTTCGTACGATCGGTCCAGGTGCGGCGGGAGCGGTAGGTGGGCAGGAACTGCTCCACGCCTTTGTGCTCTAATACGATGCTCACATTGCGCTCGAAATTGGACCGCACGCGCACGGCATACCAAAGCGGCGCCATTTCAGGCGGCAGGATCAATTGGGTCGGCTGATGGGTGTATTCCAGCTGCGTTTGCATGAGGGGCGCTGCCGTATTGAGCATATTTAATTCCATAACGACCATTCATTCGGTATCTGGCCGGATTGACCTGATGAAACAGCTTAACACATGGTGCTGAAGTATGGACTGTGGACCGCGGGAAACTGCCAAAGCAGAGGATATAGTACCGTTTTATTTCACTATGGGGTACTTGCCTGAAGAATTGTAGTGCGATTGGGTAAGGCTTGGGGCTGCGAGGCCGTTGCTGCTCGCAACTAGCGGTTTGATTATAACACTGATTGTGGCAATCTCGCTGCTTAGTAGTTCTAAAACCGTACTTGGGTCTTCAATTATTACAGTGCAGCCGCATTTGGAAAAAGCTTAGGATTTGATTCAGATTATTGGCACCACGCATTTTTGGCAAATTGAGGGCTTGTTCCGATGGCACGGAAAGTGCAACAGCCGACTTACTTTATGCCAAGTCGCCCAGAGCGAAGGAAACGGTTGCGGTCCCACGTGCATTGGCAGGTGTGCTTTTTCGGAACGAATGCGGGCCGCACTGTCGAAACCACGACGGAAAACCTGAGCAGCGCTGGGTTTCATTGCTTTTCGCCCGTCCCCCTCATCGCCGGCGAGCTGGTAACTTGCAGATTGCGTGTACCTTCGCGCCAGCCTTCCAATAATGGCCGCGGATCGTCGCTCGAGTGCAAGGTCCGCGTCGTACGGGTCGAGCCCGCAGGCGAACGGCAATCTTACGGCGTTGCATGCGAAATTGAAGATTACCGCTTTATTGAATCCAACTGCTTGGTTTACCTGTAGTTGGTGCTGCTAGTTGCATGCTGCCAGTTGTATACTGCGACAGCGTTTTGGCGATCGAACGTAAAAAATGCCAGCGCAGAATGGCCCGACAGCTATTTTTCACACTATTATTAACACTATCGCCGCGTGAGGCATGGCCGCGTGAGGCGCCGATCGAAGCCCACCACCGTCAGCGTGGCGCCGCGATCAACTCGAAATTGCTGCCGCGCCTCCGCAGCGCCGGCAGATGCAGCAGCACATCGTCCAGCGCGCGCGCAACCCGGTAGCCGAACCGCCATCCGGGCAACAACCCGGCTAGCGGCGACGACCCGAAGTCGTATACCTCGGTGCGGACTTCAAAGCCGGCGCGGCGGAACAAGCATGCCGTCGCGGCCGCTTCCAACTCGCGCTCGTCGGCGGTCTGATACTTCTTCATCAAGCCTGGAATAAGCTTGCGTCCCACCACGCCCGAAAGCCGGTCCCGGCTGGGGTCCAGCGAGTAGAAGACTCCGGTAGGTTCGAGGATCTCCCGCAACTTCGCCGGCAGCTCGGCCAGCGCCGCGTCCGCCAGGTGGTGCAGGAAGAAGATGGCAATCACCGCATCATAGCGGCCGGGCGCCTCGCTGCCCACTTCGAAGCGCGCATTGCGAATGCCCAGCCGCTGCGTATCGGCGCGCGCCTGGCGGACAGCCGCCGGAGATAGATCCGCCCCCACAATTTCGCGCACATGCGGCGCCAGCAGCAATTCCGTGTCGCCGATGCCGCATCCCAGGCTGAGCACGCGCGAGCTCTTACCGGCGCCGGTCATCCGCAGAATCCGCTGCGCCATGTGCGCTCTCAGCGCCCGTACCGCGGGACGCGCAAAATGCGCCTGCGCGAATCCGGAGTAGAGCTTTTCGTGATACGCCAGTTCGCGCTGAAGAACGCCGTCGCCGCTTTGTGGGGCAGGCAACACTGGCTGCAGCCGGCTTTCAGGCGGCTCCCGGCACTCGCGGACGCGTCGGCTATCGCCGCCCGTGTCCGCGCTCATGCCGCGATCTTGGAACGGTTCAGGAAGGCCATCGTAGTCACCAGCAACGCGGCCGCAACCAGCGTGCCATCGCGCAGCAGGGTCTTCCACGAAATGATCTCGCCCGGACCGAAGCAGCCGCAGTCGATCGCCATACCCTTGGCGTACGCACGCAACATGAGGACGAAAAATGTCAGCAGCACCAGCGAAACGATGGAGCCGGAAATTCGCAGCCACAGGCCGAAGATCAGCAACAGACCGAGCGCCAGCTCCGCCCACGGAATGACGCGCGCCGCCAGTTCCACCGCGGCCAGCGGCAGAATCCGGTAGGAATCGATGCTCATGGCAAAGAGCTGCCATGGGTCGCGCAGTTTGACCCACGCGGCATAGACGAAAATCGCGCCCAGCGCCACGCGCAGAACCACCAGCAGAATGCGGGCCAGCTTACTTGAGGCCATCGATCATCGACCGGAAGAGCGAGTAGTTGTCGAAGTTCGGCAGCGGGTATCGCCGCATTCCGTGCGTGAGGAAAAGACTGGGGGTAGAGTTGACTCCGAGCCTCATTCCCAAATCGTAATCGTTCTGCACTTCGGCCAGCACCCCCGGATCTTTCGCCAGCGCCAGCACCTTCTTCTGCTCGGCGGGAGTGAGAACGGCCGCCACCTCGTCCCATACCTTGCCGCTGTCGTGCCATGCCGGCTGAGTCAGAAACAGCCTGTCGGCTACCGCCTCATACTTGCCAATACGCGCCGCCGCGGTGGCATAGTTGGCGGCTTCGTGATTGTATTTGTGCGCCGGAATGTTCAGCGGAAATTCGTGGCTCACAATATAGATCTTGCCGCTGGCGCCGTAATCCTTCTCCACCTGCGGCAGGATTTGCATATGGTACAAGCGGCAGGAAGGGCACTCGAAATCGCTGAAAATATCCAGGCGGAAGGCCGCGGAAGGATTGCCGAATGCTTTATCTTTGTCGGCCGGAAGGGGCTGGCCGAGGCACGGGATTAGAGCGGCCAGCAAGAGCGCACAAAGCTTCATGCCTCTATTCTACCGTTGCCAGCTCAGATCGCGCAGCGGCCGCGTGGTTTTGTGCTCCTGCTGGAAAACACTCCCTTACGGTCGTGGCTCCGATAGGGGAACTACTCGCTGCGCAGAACCGCAGCCGGGTCGATGCGCGAGGCGCGCCGCGCCGGCAGATATCCGGCCAGCAGGGCAACTCCCAGCAGCACCGCTCCGGCCGTCGCAAACGTCACCGCATCGCTGGCTTTGACGCCGAAGAGTAACGATTCGAGGAAGCGTGTTAGATACAGACTCGCGCCCAACCCCACGGCGATTCCGATTACAGCCAGCGCCAGGCTGCGCCGCATCACCATTCGCACCACATCGGCGGCGTCCGCGCCCAGCGCCATGCGGACGCCAATCTCGCGCGTGCGCTGATTCACGGCTTCGGAGACTACGCCGTAAATTCCGATGGCTGCGAGGCACATGGCGAGAAAACCAAACACCGTGAGCAGAATGGTCTGGGTGCGCCGGTGGCCGCCGGCTTCGGAGACGCGAGCTTGCATGGTTTGGACATCATACACAGGCTGTTCTTTGTCGACGGACCAAACCGCGGCGCGGACGGCGGGAACCAGCGAGGCAGGATCGTTCCTGGTGTGAATGACAAGGCCGAGGCTTGGGATTGGGAACTGCACCGAAGTCACGAAGAGGTGCGGATCGGCCGCCGTCTCTCTGCCTTTGTCCCGAACGTCGGCAACTACGCCGATTATGGTGGTGTATTCGGGGACGCCATATAGCCGGATGCGCTTGCCCGTGGCTGTGTCTCCCGGGTAGAAGCGCTTGGCGAAAGCCTGGTTGACGATGACTACCTGTGGAGCGCCGGCAGGGGCAGCGTTGCGATCGAAGTTCCGGCCGGCCATCAGCGGGGTTCCCATGGTGTGGAAATAATCCGGCGTGACGACGCTGAGGGCGAAATTAGGCCTCTGACCCGGCGGCGGCGCCGGTTGGCCCTCGAACAAAACACTCGCGAGGTTAGTGGCCGCGGTCATTGGCAGCGCACTGGTTACAGCGGCCGATTCGACGCCGGGCAGAGTTCGTACGTTACCAAGCAGCGCATCTACAAACTGGTCCCGTTTGGCGACGGTCGAATAGCGGGAAAGAGGCAAGCGCATCTGCAAGGTGAGCAGGTTTTCCGCGCGCATTCCGAGACCTACCGAGAGAACGCGCTCCATACTGCGCAGCAGTAAGCCCGCCCCTACCAGCAAAGCCAGCGCGAGCGCCACTTGGGTCACCACCAACGCCGGGCGCAGATACGCGCGCTGGCCACCGACCACCGAGAGGGCGCCACGCTTCAGAATCTCGTTCAACTCCAGGCGCGGTCCCGCCAACGCGGGCGCGAGTCCCGCGGCCAGCCCCGCAACGGCCGAGAGCGCGAAGGTTGCGGCCCAGAGTATCCAGCCGGTTTGCAGATCGAAGGAACCGGCCAGTGGGAATCCCGGCGCATGCCGCAGCAGCGCCGTGAGTGTGTAGGCGACTGCAATTCCCAACACGCCGGCCATCGCGCCGAGCGTCATATTTTCGACGATCAGCCAACGGGCCAACCGGACGCGGCTCGCGCCTAGCGCGGCGCGAAGCCCGATTTCGCGCTGGCGCTCAGTGGCGCGCGCCAGTTGCAGGTTAGCGACATTGACGCAGGCAATCAACAGCAGCAGGCCCACCGCGCCTAGCAACGCGGCGAGGGCCGGTCGCCGGTCGCCTACCAGCCAATCGCGGAGAGGGACCAACACCAGCGGGTTGCGCAGCAAGGCGTGCTGGAAGAAGGGCGGAATATTCCGATCACGCTCCGTGATGGCCTGGAGCTCGGCTGCCGCTTGCCGAAGGGTGACGCCGGGCCGCACGCGCCCGAAGACTTGCAGGATCATGAACTGACGGTCGGTCCACGAGAATCCGGCTCCCTGGAACGGGACGACCAAATCCACCTCATCGTCGCCGGGAACGCGAAACTGGCGCGGCAAGATGCCGGTTACGGTGTGCGCGCGATTGTTCAGCGACACCGCCTTACCAACCGCGGCGGGGCTGCCGCCGAAAAGCCGCCTCCACATGGCGTCGGAGAGGAGCGCGACGCCTGGCGCTCCTGGATGGCCCTCTGCAGCTGCGAAATCGCGCCCGATGGCCGGGCTGACACCCAGCACGGTTAAGAAATTCGTAGTAACGACGGCCGCGTGTACCCGCTCCGGCGCGCCGGTCCCCGTCATGTTGTAGTCGTCGCCTCCCCTTGCGGCCACGCCTTCTAAACCGTGAATGTTGGCGCGCCAGCCGGCGAATTCCGGCGACGCGACAAAGGGCTGCCCGCCATCCATGTTCCGGCCAATGAACAGCAGTTGGGCGTCGTTGCGGTACGGAAGCGGGCGGATGAGCGCGTTATAAAACAAGCTGAAGATGGCTGCATTGGCGCCGATGCCGAGACCGAGCGAAAGCAGCGCCACCGCCGTAAAGCCGGGGTGCTTGCGCATCGCGCGGAAAGCGCAGCGGACGTCCTGCCAGAACCCGGTGAGGCAGTGAAACGGACGCACCTCGCGGCATCGCTCTTTCACCTGCGCCATGCCCTCCAGTTTCAGCAGCGCGCTACGGTGCGCGGCTTCGGGCGTCATGCCGGCGCGAAGGTTCTCATCGATTAATAAATCGAGGTAAGCGCGGAGTTCCGCGTCCAGCTCGGCTTCGGAATTTCTACGGCTGAAGAATCTCATA
>Ga0208193_1000838_pt1 | contig 14475 bp, 11 predicted proteins | sample June2015DPH_17_2_FD_184716 | JGI IMG/M metagenome (GOLD analysis project Ga0208193, IMG submission 184716) | Peatland microbial communities from SPRUCE experiment site at the Marcell Experimental Forest, Minnesota, USA - June2015DPH_17_10... | ecosystem: Environmental > Terrestrial > Soil >... | reverse complement strand
CGCCTGGGGTACGTCATCGATTTCATACACTTTCACTGGGATCGAGCGTATTTTCCTGCATTCAACGTGGCGGATTCGGCGATCACGGTCGGCGCCGCCTGCCTGTTGTTGGATGCCTTATTCGAATCGAAACGGAAAACCTGATGCAAATATACTTAGCCAATCCGCGCGGATTCTGCGCCGGTGTGGACCGCGCGATCGACATCGTCGAGCGGGCCATCGTGTTGTTCGGCGCGCCGATCTACGTGCGCCACGAAGTCGTCCACAACAAGTACGTCGTGGATCGCCTGCGCACCATCGGCGCGATCTTCGTCGACGAATTGCACGAGGTGCCGGACGGCGCCACGGTTATTTTCAGCGCCCACGGCGTGCCTCGCGTGGTGCAGCAAGAAGCCCAGCGCCGGGCGCTCAATGTATTCGACGCCACCTGCCCGCTGGTGACCAAGGTGCACATGGAAATCACGCGCTATGCCCGCGAGGCGCGTGAGGTGTTCTTGATCGGCCACGCCGGACATCCGGAGGTGGAGGGCACCATAGGTCAATTCGACTCGACGCTGGGCGGCTCGATCTACCTCATCCAGACCGTGGAGGATGTCGACAAAGTGGTGGTCCGCAATCCGGGGCACCTGGCCTTCGTCACCCAGACCACCTTGTCGGTGGACGATACGGCCTCCATCGTCGCCGCCCTGCGGGCCCGCTTTCCGGGACTCAAGGCCCCGGTGAAAGAGGATATCTGCTATGCCACCCAGAATCGCCAGGACGCCGTCAAGGACCTGATCGGCCGCTGCGAAGTGCTGGTGGTCGTGGGCTCGAAATCCAGCTCCAATTCCAATCGCCTGCGCGAAATGGCCGGCAAGAACAACAAAGCCGGATACTTGGTGGACGGCCCGGAAGATCTGCACCGCGAGTGGTTCGACGGCGTCAAGACCGTGGGTGTGACGGCCGGGGCCTCGGCACCCGAGATTCTGGTTCAGGGGGTGATTGCACAGCTTCGCCTATGGGGCGGCGAGGTGGCCGAGGAGCTGTCGGGGCGGAAGGAGCACGTAATATTCGCCCTTCCCAAGACCCTTCGCCAAGTGGTCAAGGACGGCGGCAGTCTTTCGTCCGTGGGCCCCACAGGTTAGAATGCGGCCCCTTTCGGGTTGCGACGCCGCAATAGCTCAGTTGGTAGAGCAACGCATTCGTAATGCGTGGGTCAGGGGTTCGAATCCTCTTTGCGGCACCAATACTTAAATTTTTCAAGAAGTTGCGGATGCTACAGGGGCGCGCGTCCGTGATGCGTGGCTTCTGAGTCCATGTGCGGCCGCTACGTAAGCCCCGATGATGCTGCGATTGAGCGCGAGTTCAATCTCGTCCGCGCTGAACTGAAATTCCCCGCGAGCTTCAACGTAGCACCGACCCAACTGGTAGCGGTGATTCGGTCGATCAACGGCGCCCGCGAAGTCTCCCTGATGCGGTGGGGGCTGGTACCGTACTTCGCGAAGGGGGTGCCCGGACCCTACAGCACCATCAACGCCCGAATCGAAACCATCGAGACCAGCGCGAGCTACCGGGGACCGTGGAAGGGTGGGCAGCGGTGCATCGTGCCAGCGGCGGGTTTCTATGAGTGGCACGTCAATGCCGGCGGTAAGAAGCAGCCGTTCTATGTTCGCGTCGTCGACCAAGATGTCCACGGTTATGCTGGGCTATGGGATGCTTCCAAGCGCGAGGACGGGACAGTGCTCGAGTCGTGCACGATCATTACGATGCCGGCGAACCCCTTGATGGCCGGCATTCACAATGCGCCGGGCAAGCAGCGTATGCCGGTCATTCTGCGGCGCGAGGACTACGAGGTTTGGCTGTCTGGTTCCCTCGATGAAGCGCGGAGCGCACTCATCCAATATCCCAGCGATGGAATGCTTGCGTGGCCCGTAAGCACACGCGTCAACGCCCCGAAGAATAACGACGCGGCATTGATCAACGCCTTATCTTCCGTGTCCGGTTAGCCATCAGCGAGCTTGCACAATGCATCGCGCCTGCAAAGAGGCTCATCGGCGCAGCAACATCGCCACTCCAGAAGCAAGGAGCTTTGCCAGCAACCTTAGGGGGTAGCCCGGATAGCTCGGCACGTCGTCGGAAAGAACTACGTCTGGGGCTTTGTACTTTGTACAGATGCGCATTTGCAAGGGCGGCAAATCCCCCTGAAACCGCGCCCGGTATGCCGAAACCCAATGCGGACCTTTATCGAAGTTCACGAACATAGCCGAACTGCAGCAGGTCGCGACAACTCTGTTGGTGACTGAGCTCTCTCTAATCTTGTAGCTCTTCAGGAGTGACGTGCCTTTGGAACACTCAATACGGTCCCTTCGGTAGAGTAAATATGCGGTACCGCCATCGGGATCCCGAACGGGACCTGCATTGGGTAAAGCCTCGATTTGACGCGAGCCTTGCTGGCAATCGCGGCAGTAGCAGACATTACTCACGATGGGAGCACCGATCGCCACGAGTTCAACGTTGCCGCACGCGCACGAAGCTGTCATGTCGATCCTCGATGGTGCAGACATCAGCTACTCCTGAGTTCATCGCGATCGTCGTCCTATTGGCCAATGAGAACTATCCGATCGAGGCTCGAGTGACCGCCGCCCACGCAATTCTGACGCGATTGGAAGGCTTAAGGAATCCCCCGACCTGACTTGAGGGGTGTGCGAAATAGTCGCCGACATGCGCGATAGGTAACTCTGCCGTATCCTTTGCCCACTCACAGCAGGCTCAGAGGGGAGATGAATGAGAATTGGCTCTACGGTTACTCGGATGGCAACGCTGCTATGCACTGCCGCGATCATGCTCGGTTCAATGCAAGCTGCGGAGGCACGCACACAAAAGCCCGCCCTTCACGCCCAGCACTGGATGGCGGTCACCGGCAAACCGCTGGCCGCGACGGCCGGGGCAATGATCTTTCAGAAAGGCGGCAACGCGGTTGACGCCGCGTGCGCCATGATTGCCGCGACCTCCACCATGTGGGACACGCTGTCGTGGGGCGGCGAAACCCAGGCTCTGATCTACAACCCGAACACCGGCAAGGTCATCGGCATCAACGCACTTGGCGTCGCACCCACCGGGGCGACACCGGAATTCTTTCGCAAGAAGGGGATGAACTATCCGCCCGAGTTTGGCCCGCTCGCCGCGGTGACCCCGGGAACGCCGGGCGGCCTCATGACCATGCTCGCAGAGTACGGCACCATGAGCCTCGCGGAGGTGTTGGCCCCCGCCATCCAAATGGCCGACGGCTACCCGATGGAGGCAGAGCTCTCCAACACCATCGAAAAATACAAGGACAAGATTGCGCAATGGCCCTACTCCAAGAGCACCATCCTCATCCACCCGGGCGAGGCTCGCGAGGGCCCGCAGCCCGGCGAGATCTTCCATCAGCCGGAACTCGCTGCGACCTTGCGCAAGCTGGTCGAAGCTGAGCACAAAGCTCGTGCAGCCGGCAAGGATCGCAAGGCCGCGATCTACGCCGCATACGACCGCTTCTACAAGGGCGATATCGCGCAGGAATTGGTGCGCGGTACTCGCGAACAAGGCGGCCTGTTCACCATGGAGGACTTGGCCAAGTGGAAAGTGCACATTGAAGAGCCGGTGCACACGAACTACAAAGGCATCGAGGTCTATAAACTCACCACCTGGGTGCAGAGTCCGGTGATGCTCCAGGCTCTGAATATCCTCGAGAACTTCGACCTGAAATCAATGGGCTACGACAGCGCCCGCTACATCCATACGCTGTATCAGACCATGAACCTGGCCTACGCCGACCGCGACTTCTACTACGGCGACCCGTACTTTCCGCCGGAGTCGCCGATTCGCGGACTGCTGTCGAAAGACTATGCGCGGGAGCGTGCGAAGCTGATCCAACCCGATCACAATGATCCGGACATCCGCCCCGGCGATCCGTATCCGTACCAGGGCGGCAAGAATCCCTTCACCGCGATTCTGCAGAAGTGGCACAGCAAGATGCCTGCCGGAACCCCGGCTGGCGCAGCGGAGTGGAGCCCGACCGCGCTCGTCGAGTACGACCGCACTTTCCGGCTGGGGACGACGAGCGTCGAAGCCACCGATGAAAAGGGTTGGGCCGTGTCGGTAACCCCCAGCGGCGGCTGGACTCCTGCCGTGATCGCGGGCCACACGGGTGTGGGTTTGAGCCAGCGCATGCAGAGTTTCGTACTCGATGCGTCCGAGAATCCCTTCAATGTGCTGGAGCCCGGCAAGCGCCCGCGTGCAACACTCACGCCGACTCTCGCCTTGAAGGACGGCAAGCCATTTCTCGTATTCTCCGTACAAGGCGGCGACACCCAGGATCAAAACCTGCTGCAGTTCTTCCTGAACGTGGTCGAATTCGGAATGACTCCGCAGGAAGCCACTGAGGCTGCCAATATCACCAGCTACCAGATGCGCGATTCATTCGGAGCCCACGAGTCCATACCCGGCCGCCTCACGGTGAACACAGCGACTCCGAACTGGGTGCGCCAGGAACTGGTGCGCATGGGGTACAGGCTCGACTTCGAAGAACGCAGTTCCGGACCGATCAACGCGATCGAGTTCGACAGCGCGCACGGAACGATGTGGGGCGGCTCGAGCAACCACGGCGAGGACTACGGTATCGGGTGGTGAGTTTCGATCGGGCTCGGCCCCGCCGTGCTAGTTGATCGGCTCCAACTGGCTCCAGTTCCCGGAGAGATGCTCGTTCGGGTTGAAACTCGGATCGTTGCTCATGATGTAGTCGTTGGTCCCATTTTGCCAGGCGTGATCGTAGAGATTGCTCAACTCCTGGGTCTGCCCCGTTGCCGGGTCGCGGAAGGTCTGGACGCCGCGGATGTTCTGATCCTCGTGGAAAACACTGGCGTCCGCACCCTTCATCGCATTTTGCGTCTCATCATTGATCATCTGCGCTTCCTTCGCATAGAGGTCGGACCACATCTTGTTGATGGTCGCGACCTTCTGGGCCTGCGCCCGGTAGAGCTTCGACAGCATTCCGCCTGAGTAGGTGACCCACTGGGGCTCAGGCTGTATCGAGCTCGTGATCACCTGGAAGAGCTTGTCGTTGCCATCCAATTTGCCCTTGGGCGCGGAAAAGGCGATTAGCGAGGTGGCATGGGAGTCGTAGAACGATCCACGGCCTGAAGGATAGATATTGACGACGACGGCTACCGCCAGCCAGGCCTCCTGGTCCGTCCCATCCTTCTGATAAGTCAACCGCATGCGAACGGCCTCGGTGCGAGTGGATCCGGTACTGCCATTCCCCGGAGCCAGACCCTGTCGCTTACGCACGATCTCGTTGAGTTCGGGAAAGGGCGCCACCGAGACGACCGTAGTGCCGCTGGGGTAAAGCTTCAGGATGTTCTGTCGCAGGTAATCCTCGGCTTTCTGCGGTTTAGCGACCGGACAGGGCTTGTTGCCGATTCCGAGCGCGCGGCGGTTTGGATCGTTCAGACTCTTCACGACGGACGGGTCGTCGGCGTATTGCCAGCTGTAGTCTGGGCCGGCAGCGAAAATCGTGGAGCCATCTGCGCTGGTAGCTTGCAGGTTGATGGCATAGAGGTCTGAAAAACAGCCGCTGGGACTGCCACCGAAGACGACGCCGCCTTGGATCTTCCAAGTCGAAGGGATCATCAGATCGTAGGCGGGCATGGTGGGATGCGCGGCATCCGGGCCGGGACCTGTGACCTGGACCTTCTTCATGACGAGGTAGGATCCATCCGCGCCCTTCGTTGGCGACTTGGCACCGGATGAGGCGTTGGAAGCGTGCGCGCGCCTGGACGTGGATGCAGCGACGCCGGCGGCCGATGCCGGAGTGGAGGTCGCGGCGGGAGCGGCGATGAGCGCATCGGCGGCTCCCGCTGCGGATGTCGAGCTGGACGGCGGCGCGGTGGGCGCAGGCGCACCCTGCGCCCCTTCGGAGGCCATTCTCGAGGCCTGAGCCGCCGCCTGCTTGCACTTGTCAGACAGGGAGTCCTTGTTCTGTTTGAGGCAGGCAATGATCCGGCCACCGCCGGGTTGCACATTGGAACAGAACTTCCGTGCATCGTCGGCGCAGCCGGCCTGGAGAATCTGCATGGGCGTCTGTGCGTTGGCCAGACTCCATGCTACGGCGGCGGCCGCGATGACCACCGACAGCAATGACAAGTGCTTCATGGGGGACCTCAATAAGGAATACGCTTCTACAGAGATGGCGTATTTGCTGCCCGGAACGTGTCACCAATCGGCATCTTTCATCGTGGCACGCATCCCTACTCGCCGCGTCTCTCCATCGACGGGAGTCGTTCGAGATAAGGCGTGGCCCCATCGCGCAGCTCTACGGCATTTCTCAAGTGCTTTTCGATGATCTCGAGATCCAATTTGTCCAGCTCCCAGTGACCGATCGCACCCTCGTACCAAGCGTCGTAAGAAAGCTGCTCGTAAAGGACGCTGAGTGCGTGGCCTCTACGCTTCAAGATCAGCTCCAGATTCGCCTCGCCCGCGAGCGCAGACAGATAGATGAAGCCGCCAATCTCGGCGGCGCCGCACCAATGGGCTTGCCGCCAGTGCTGGTACCTCATTCGTGTCGGCATCGAGAGCGCTGCTGCGGGAGGAGCACGCGAGAGCGCCCGCACACAACCGAGAAACGGGACCCGCTGCTGGATCGATATCTTGCACTCCACCTCATCCGTGTCGGATGACTGGGCCGCCGACACCACTCGACCGCTGACGATCTGACTCAACTCGATCTCCGAGGGCTGATCGTCCCAGCCGTTCTGCTCGGAGTAGGGCGGATACCACAATAAGTCGAGGGTCGCCTCCACGGAGACCGCGTATCCGCAGATGCCATATCGCCGACGCGACGATCCGCTTCGGCGTCACCAGTTCCATCGGGCGCGCCTCTCAGTAGCCATGCCTGTGCTCCTGATGTCGTGAAAGTGGATCTCATCCCATCTCATAAAGGCGCAGGGGATGCTCATCTCGTATCAGGCAACGGCGCTCCTCGGAACGTTGATACGAAACTCGGCGGCATTGCGCCTATACGTATGGGAAACCGCATCCCGCGGCAACCCGAGTCAAACCCGGGAGAGTCACATGCATTTGAGTCCTGAATTGGGCCAGCGCGGCTCAGGATCGATCCCGCCGAAGGGGATCTATTGCCCCACCAACAACATACAACCTCGCGCGCCATTGAGGGCGGGCGCCGGCAGATGCGGGGTCAGCGGCTGCAATTGTCCAGAATACAGCGGCAGCGGCCAGCTCTGTGCGAACTGCGGCCACAACTGGAGCGCTCACTGGTGAGGGCGTGAGAGCGGTGCCGCTCGAGGCGCCGCTCTCACGAGGCCGCTTGCGTCGGTGAGGTACCTCGTGCCAACGCTCCGATCGCAAGCCATTGATTTCATGGAGCGGCACTTTCATCGCGGGCCGGAGAATCTTCCAACTCGGCCTCCAAGGATCCAAACTGTAGACTAGGGCCGTTTCGGGCTAGACTAGAAAAAAAGCCCAAGGCTCGGATGGTCGAATCAACATCTGCAAATCCTGCCCTGACGGTGCTGTTGGAGCGTTGGTCCCGTGGCGACCGCGGTGCATTGGACCAACTGCTGACGCACCTGTACACGGACATTCACGCAATTGCGGTTCGCCAGTTGAACCAGGAACGGTATTCGAGCTTGCGGCCGACCGCATTGGTCCACGAGGCGTACCTGCGCCTGGCCTCTTTGCATGAGATCAAGTTGCAGGACCGGTCGCATTTTCTATCGATGGCGGCACGCGTCTCGCGTCAGGCCTTGGTGGACGAGGCGCGGCGACGCCAGGCGGACAAACGCGATGGCGGCAGTCCGGTCACGCTCAGCGACACGAACATCGGCGACGCCGATCAAGCCTTCGACGCGGTCGACATCGACGATTTGCTCACGGAACTGGAGCGCCACGATGCAGAAGCCGCGGAAATCATCGGCTTGCGCGTGTTCGGAGGACTCACCATCGAAGAGGTCGCGGAATCACTGACCCTCTCGGTGGCCACCGTCAATCGCCGCTGGGCCGCCGGCAAGATTTGGCTGATGCGCGAGCTTGCCCGGTGACCCTCGGCTTCGATCGAGGCCAAGCCTTCCACGTGTTCGAACGGGCTCTCGCCTTGTCGGGGCCGGCACGCGCGGCGTTTCTTCGCGAGAGCTGCGGTGAGAATGCCGCCTTGCGAATCGAGATCGAGGCCCTGCTCGAAGCAGCCGAAAAGGACCAGGTGCATACCAGCCTGCTGTTGGGTTCTCCGCCGCGGCCGATCGAGAACCTGATCGGTAAGTGCTACGGACACTTTCGACTCGTCGAGCTCGTCGGCGAAGGCGGCATGGGACTGGTCTATCGCGCGGAGCGCACCGACGGAATCCGCCAGGTCGTGGCCATCAAGCTCATCGCACGCGAGCTCGGCGAACGTGGCCGGGAGCGTTTCTACCGCGAGACCCAATTGCTCGCGCGATTGGAGCACCCCGCCATCGCCCGCTTGATCGACGCCGGTGTCGAGGCGGGGCGCGCCTGGATCGCGCTCGAATTCGTTCCCGGCCAGCCGATCGACCGATACTGTGACGCGAACCGGCTGCCGTTGCGGGCACGGGTGGCGTTGCTCGCGAAGCTCGCGGCTGCCGTAGCGGCCGCACATGGCATGCTGGTCGTGCACCGTGACATCAAGCCCGCCAATGTGCTGGTCACGGCCGACGGATTGCCGAAGCTGATCGACTTCGGGATCGCCACGGTCCTGCACGACTCGAGCGCCGCCCAGAGCCAGACCATCGACGTCGGCCGCTTGTTCACTCCGCACTACGCGGCGCCGGAGCAAGTCTCGGGAGAGCCCGCGACTGTCGCCACGGATGTGTTCGGTCTGGGTGCCCTCGGCTTCCGCCTTCTCACCGGACAGATTCTCTATCCCGAAGCCCGGGGGGTTGTCGGTTATTTACTCGCCATCACCCAGCGGGAGATGGCCGAGCCGAGCCGAAGCGCCGCAGATCATGGCGATCCACGCCGCGCCAAGGAGCTGCGCGGCGACTTGGACGCCATTCTCTGCAAGGCCCTCGACCGCTATCCGTCGCGCCGTTACGTATCGGCGGCCGACATGCAAGCCGATCTACAACGCTATCTCGACGGCATCCCGGTGAGCGCGCGCAAGCAAACGGTCGGCTACCGCGCCGTCCGATTCGTGCACCGCCACCTCTTCGGCGTAAGCGTTGCCGCCGCGCTCATCTGCGCGCTGACGGCGGGCGCCGTGATCTACGGCCAGCAAGCGCAGAGCGTCGCGCAAGCGCGCAACATGGCGGCTCGCCGCGACGAATTCCTGGAGAGTCTGTTGAAGTCGGCGGACCCGCGCAGCGGCAAGCGCGATGTCTCCGTCGCGCAACTGCTCGACTCGGCGACCCAGGAGCTCGATCGCAAGCTTTCCGGCGAGCCGCTGGTGGAGGCCTCGATGCTGAGCCTCATCGCCCAGACCAACATTGGGCTGGGACGCTACCAGGAGGGCCTAGCAGCCAACGACCGCGAACTCAAGATCCTGCGCGAGCACGGCGGCACCGCGCTCGAGCTCGGCCAGGCGCTGTCCACCCGAGGCGAGCTGCTGCGCGAGCAAGGCAGGTGGGCGGAAGCCGATCCCGTTGTCCGGCAAGCGGTCGCGGTGCTGTCATCGTTGCAGGTCCCACGGGATCTGTGCGGCGCGCTCTACTTGCTCGCGGTCGTGCTGCAGCACACCGATCGTGCGAACGAGGCTGAGGCTACCTATCACCGAGTCATCGAGATCGAGGAGCGCGGCGACACGGATCTCAAGCTCCAGCGCATGTACCCCTATCAAGGACTCGTCATCCTGCTGGCGGATCAGGCGCGCTACGCGGAGGCGGCGATATACGCCCGCTCCGCACTGGAGCTCGCGCAGAAAGGATTGGCCGACGACGATCCGGCGTTGCTCGGCATGCAATGGAGCTATGCGGGCGCATTGATCAACATTCATCGTGCCGCCGAAGCGGAGCCGCTGCTGCGCCGGACGATCGAAGCCGAGAGGCGCGTGCTCGGGCCCGGACACAAGGATACGCTGATCGCCCAGCGCGTCCTCGCGGACGACCTGCTCGAACTGCATCGCGACGCTGAGGCGGCGGCGGTGGCGCTCGCGACCGCGCGGCAATTCGAGGCCTTGCTGGGAATGGACAACACGTACACGTTGGCGGCGTGGAATGATTACGCCGCCGCGCTTTGCAACAGCCACCAGGAAGAGGCGGGTCTCAAGGTATTGGAGCGGGTCGATCAGGCGCGCCGCAAGGTATATCCACCGGGCGACCGTTACATCTACACCACCCTGCTCAGCATCGGCGTATGCCACTTGCGCTTGCAGCATTACGCACAGGCCGAGACGGAACTCAAGGCCGCGAGCCAAGGTCTCGAGGCGGCGCGCGGCTCGCGCTACCGCCGCACCCAGCAGGCCTATCAGGCGCTGCACGAGTTGTACATGCTCACGGGACGCAGCGAAGAGGCAGGCTTGTGGGCCGCCAAGACGGGCCCATGACCCGCAAGTCACGGCGTCTTGCGTTCGAGCCTGAGCGACTGGATGCGCGGCGGACGCGTGGGGGCTAGCAAAATAGTGCCGGAAACCCGGCCGTGCGCGCATCGCCACGTAAATTCGCCCGACAACGCATTCGTCGCCGTGATGGGCGCGGCCGTATCGCAATCGCCAACCTGTTTCCAAAGACTTGCAAGATCCTGCCCCCACCCGGCTGAGGCCCGGTCCAGAAGGAAATTCATCGCAAGCTGGTCCGAGGCCACCTCAACGTCACGCTGCCTATAAATCGCTCCGACTGCGCGATAGGCGCTGCCGAGTTGCTCGCTGACCGGAATCGGGCGATCCTTTAGAAATCCTGCCTTGTTGAGGACAATAGCCGCATCCCACACCGCTCCTATGGGGCCCGCATAGGTGCGGTTCGCGAACGCGAATAGACCTACGCCACGATCCGGCAGCAGAAGCACGTGAGACCCGTAACCCGGGTAACCACCGCTATGGCTGAGCGTAAAACCCAAGTCACAGTCAACCGCCACCCACATGCCCATAGCGTACGTCGCTGCCTGGCGGCATGCGTCGGTCCCCGTGTGCCCGGGACGCGCCCGCAGTCGCGGGAAGTTCGACCCCTGCGCGAGCTCTCGCACCGTCCCTCGCTTCGCCGGCCCCGAATCCGAGTCATCGCGCGGCGGCCACGCCGACAGCAGGTAAGCGACCCACTTCGCATAGTCGATGGCATTGGTCTGCAGGCCACCCATCGCTCCAAATGCGCCGGGCCCCAGAGTCGGCTCGAGACGCCACGCGTCGTCTTCCCACCGATAGCCGAGCGCCCGCAGTTCCCGGGGTGCCGCCTCAGCGACAAAGCCGGATGCTTGCATGCCGAGAGGTTGTAACAGTGAATGGGTGATGGTTTCCGCGTACGGGTGTCCCGACACATTGCTTATGACACGCCCAAGCAAGGCGAATCCCAGATTCGAGTACTCCATTGCCGTGGCTGGGGCACGCGCAAACGGGACGCCATCATGCAGCAGTTGTGAAAACTCCGCTTCACGCATTGGCGTCTGTCGGTCGCCCCAAGGATCGTCCGTCACGAAGCCGGCGGTGTGGTTCAACAGGTCGCGCACACGAATGCGCGGCGAATCCTGTGTCGGGTATTTCCAGCCGCGCAACTCCGGAACGTACGTTTCCGCCGGCGCGTCCAGCTGCAGCTTACCGCTGTCGCGAAGCGTTAAAACCGTGAGCGCCGTGAAGGCCTTCGTCATGGAGGCAATACGGAACAAAGTATTCGGGGTCACCGGCCGGTTGGACTCCAAGTCCTGAACCCCCAGCCCTCGAACATAAACGAGTTTCCCGTCCGCCACGATGCCATAGACCAGCCCGGGAATATGGGAATCGAGGACATAGTCCGCGAAGATGTGGTCCACCTCGGCGAATGCCCTCGAATCACCGTTTTCAGCGGACGCCTTCGCCTCCGATGCTTGGGCAGCCTCCGACGCATAGGTCCCGGTAACCTGGAGCGGCAAAGTCAACGTTGCGGCCAACGTGACCGCGGCAACGCGGAGGCCGGCCCGGACGTAATCGGAACAGGCGGCGCGTTTTGTCATATGTTTCCTTCAGCGGGTCGGACTGGATAAACCACTTTCCGCCGCGGGCGCGCGCAGCAGTCCAGCAATGCTCATCGCTCGATCACCTCGTGTCAACGCGCTGAACCGCCTCGCCCGGCCAAAACAACCTCCAAAACGCGCAACATTTGCGCGACACACAAACTGCGATATAGTCACTTCATGGAGGACACGAGCAACGGAGTGCCGCAATTCGCAACCGCTGAATATGCGCCGAACAAGCCGGTGCCGACGTGCGCCGCCTGCAAGCAGCCGATCACCGGGTCGTACTATCAAATCAACGGCCTGCCGGCCTGCGTTGGGTGCACGACAAAGATTCAGGCGAAAAATCCTTCGGACTCGCATGCTGCATTCGTCAGAGCGCTGGTATTCGGCATCGCCGGTGCCGTGGTCGGATTCGCTCTGTACGTCTTTGTTGCGTTGGCCACCGGGCTCTCCATCGGTTTCGTATCGCTTGCCGTGGGATTTATCGTCGGCAAGGCGATGCATTTAGGATCCGGCGGTGTGGGTGGGCGGCGCTATCAAATCGTGGCCGCGCTTCTGACCTATATTGCCGTCTCGATGTCGGCGGTGCCCATCGCCATCCATCAAATGCAGCAACGCCAGCCGCATGCGCAAGTGAGCGCCACAGCTAAGCAGAGCCAGCCCCACAATCTTGCGAAGGTGATCGGCGTGCTGGCTTTGGTGGGTGTGGCTTCACCCATACTGGATCTGCAGAACCCGACGCACGGCATTATCGGGCTCATCATATTGTTCGTAGGCATGCGCTTCGCTTGGAGATTCACGGCCGGCCGCAGCCTCAGCATATCGGGACCGCATATCCCGGCGCAGGCTGGGGCGATTTAAGGCAGCGCATCGTCCGTGACTGACACGCCCGGGCACTGCGATCGTTGCGGCGCCGCTCTCGCGCCCGGCGCCTTGGTGTGCACCCAGTGTCAGGCCATGGTGCATGCCCAAGACCTCGAAAAGCTGTCGAGCAGTGCCCGCGCACATGAACAACAAGGTGAACTTCTCGCGGCACAGAGCGATTGGGCGGCTATGCTCCAGCTGCTGCCGGCGGATTCGTCTCAGGCTCAGTGGGTGCGGGAAAGGATCGTCGAAGTAACCCAAAGCATCGCAGCCGCGGGCGCAAAGAAGTCTGCGCCCGCCTGGACGCGCAAGCTGGGCCCCTTCGCGCCGGTCGTTCTCTTCTTGCTCAAGGGCAAGTTCTTCTTCTCCCTGCTAAAACTCAAATTCCTCCTGAGTTTCGCCGGTTTCGCGGGAATTTACTGGGCGTTGTACGGCGCGAAGTTCGGCATAGGGCTCGCTGCGCTCATACTCTTGCATGAGTTCGGCCATTTCATTGCCGTGAAACGACGGGGGCTACCCGCAGATCTCCCGGTGTTCATTCCGGGCTTTGGCGCGTACGTGCGCTGGGCCGCGGTGGGCGTGACTCCGGAAACCCGCGCCGAGGTGAGCCTTGCGGGACCTCTGGCGGGGACCATCGGCGCGGCGGTGTGCGCGCTGCTCTGGGTGCAGACTCAGCAGGGCCTGTGGATGGGGCTCGCGAGCTTTTCGGCGCTAATCAATCTCTTGAACCTCATTCCCATCTGGACCTTGGATGGGGGGCAGGCCATGGTGGCGATCAATCGTGCAGGCCGTATCGGCATTGCGATCGCGGCGGTGATGTTCGCCGCATTTTTCTCACAACCGCTGTTGTTGCTGGTGGCCGGCGGCGCCATGTTTCGCGCATTCGACAAGACGCTGCCGCCGGACGCGCCTCCGCACTATGGGGTGACGGCGTACTTCGTGATTCTTCTATGCGTGCTGGGGTATGTGTGTACCTTGGCGCCTCTCGGTGCCCACGCCCGGTGAGCTCCGGGGCGCCAACGGCCGAGCGCGCGATGGACCGCGCGCTCGGCTCGGTTTTTATGCGCTCTTGCGCTTGCGTACCAGCGCGCCCAAGCCGCCGAGTCCGGAGATCAACAGCCAGGCGGACGCGGGCAGCGGCACGGGCGCGACCGCCGTGCCGTCGATCTGCACGTCGGCGAAACGCCAATTGCCGGAATTGTTGTTGTACTGGACCGGAGCTCCGGACACCACGGAGGTTGCCGACGCATACTCGTTGCCGAGCGTCGGATTGAAGGCCGACACGAGGCGGACGCCGAACGAGGCATCGTTGCTCACGCCGCTGATCGATGAGAAATCGACCGTATCCGTCGCAAAGCCGGATCCCGCGGTGCCGGTCGTATTATTGTCGACCGTCGCGCTCAACACCGAGCCGATATTGGTCCAGCCGGACGCATTGTTGATATTGGTGTTGTACTGGACCTGCAGGTTGCCGATCCCCTGCGTCGTCGC
>Ga0208193_1000837_pt1 | contig 14483 bp, 10 predicted proteins | sample June2015DPH_17_2_FD_184716 | JGI IMG/M metagenome (GOLD analysis project Ga0208193, IMG submission 184716) | Peatland microbial communities from SPRUCE experiment site at the Marcell Experimental Forest, Minnesota, USA - June2015DPH_17_10... | ecosystem: Environmental > Terrestrial > Soil >... | reverse complement strand
TATTCTAATGGGGCGATCCCAGCCAGCGGAGCCCGCTATGGCTTGTCCGGTTCCTTTTGGAGCACGGGTTCCGGGACCGTCACGCCCATGCGCTTCAACGACCGATACGCATTTTGCCGAACGTAAATAAATATTGACATTACCGTATCCGTTATTGGAGAGGGCAGGATCGTCGAGCAAAGGTCTGAGCCGTGCCGCGTTCGCATCCGACGGGAAGTACCCCAGGGCGTCGGCGGCCTCCGAACGTTCATCGTCCTGTTTCGAATCCAAAGCGTTTAAAGCCCACCGCTCAAGATCGGAATCCGCTGGTACGGTCGTTTTAAGCCAAACAGCCACGCCGAGTTGCCGCGCGATCGCAGGAGGAATGCTTCTGGAGAACGTAACCATCCCGTACACATTGCGATGGCGGCCGATGGCTTCTTTGGCGGCCCGAAGGATCTCCCCCGGATCGACCAATACGCTCATGTCGGCCGTAAGAATCTGCAAATCGCGCACCGAAAGATCGATGGTCTTGACCTTTGCGTTGCCCCAGGAGCGATCGCTGCCCAGGTGATCGAAAATGAGTAAGCGGCTTCCTCGATCCTTCCAGTCCGCGAGCGTAGCCGGCGGAGCATCGATTCTGAATTGGAATCGATCGCCCGGGTCGCCCTTCAGATGTTCCTCGACGTTCACGATAACGTTGTTGTCCTGGCTACAGTGAGCCGGCGTGCAGAGGTCCGCGATCGTGACCACGAAAACCTCGGCCGAGTTGATCGCCATGGTGTCGAGACAAGGAACGTAAGAAGGCCCGGGCTGTGCGAGTGCGAACGAGACCAGTAGCAAGACAAACGAAACGCCATGTCGATTGCGCAAAGGCATTCTTATCCCCGAGAGCCCGGCACCACCGCCGCCTCGCGCAACTTCGCCAGCTCGCGCCGCGCGATGTTCGCCCAATGGCTCCCCGGATCCAGCTTCAGATAATTCGTCCAATGCCGCACCGCCCGCATCATTTGATTCGAGCCCTGATAGAGCAGTGCCAGATTATAGTGCGCGTCGGCATAATTCGGCGCAACGCGCAGCGCCGCCTGATAATGCTCCATCGCCTTGTTGCGGTCGCCTCGCTCATCGTACAAATTTGCCAGATCGAAATGCGCCAGCGCGTATTCCGGGTCCACTTCCAGGGCCGTTTCGTAAAACTGTTTCGCGCGCGCGAAATCCCGTCCGTTGAAATGAATGGTACCCAGGTTCACCAGCGCGCCCGCCGACTTCGGGTCCAGCTCAACGGCCTTCTCATACGCTTCGACTACGTTCTCGATCGGCGAACCGGTCTGTTCCAGTTCGAGGCCGCGCTGAAACCATCGCTCCGCGGTTGCTCTCCGCTCGCGCTCCTCAGCCCCCGGATCCTTCGCGGGAAACGCCAGCATCCGCCGCAATTCCACTTGGTCGAAGTTGAGCAGCAACTGTCCGGACACGGCATCCATCGCCTTGCCATCGATCTCCACGCGGACTTTTTTCCCGTCCGCGTAAAGCTTCAGCTCAGTAAGCGGATTCTCGATATGCCGCAGCTTTTTCGAGAGCGCCGTCAGCGCGCGCTTGATCTGCAAAGGCGGCACACGATCGCCGCGCAGCTTGACCAGCGTCCGAAGTGCCAGCAATTCCAGGAAGGAGAACAACGTGTGATGCGCAACCAGCTTCTGATCTTCCCAGCTCTTGAGTTGCCGCTCAGAAATGCCGACGAGCCGTCGCGCTTCTTCACGCGTATACGCTTGCTTGGCGACAGGATCAGGCACGAATACTAAATGTTATCAAGATCCCCTATCAACTCTGAAACATGGAGATCCCCGCGACTCCCGCCGCTCCCGCCTGCACGCACGCCTCGGCATTATTCTCCGTAATCCCGCCCAGCGCCAAAACCAGAATCTTTACCGCCTGCGAAACCCTCCGCAATTCGTCCAACCCGCGAGGCGCCAGATCCGACGTTTTCGATAAAGGAGCAAACACCGGCCCATACAAAACATAGTCAGCGCCTTCCTTCTCAGCGCACAAAACGTCATCGAAAGAGTGACACGAAACCCCAATCAAGAATCCCGCCGGCGTAATCGCGCGCCAGTCCGATGGTGCAATCGAGCCAGCCGGCAGATGCACGCCCGCCGCGCCCGCGGCTAGCGCAACATCGACGCGCGTATTCACCAGAACCTTCCCGCACATCCGAACCGCTCGCTTCACTACCGCAATCAATTCCCGACCACCCAGATCCTTATCGCGAACTTGCACCCAATCCGCTATTCCGACGAAACTCAACGACCGGTCCGTGATGCAGTACCGAATCATTCTGGCTCCTGGCTGCTGGCTACTGGCTCCTTCTTCTTCGTGATATAACGAGGAAGCGATGACGAAAGAAGAAATCATTCTCGCCAACCAGCAATATCTGTTTCCCAGCGTCTTCCACTACTATAAGGACCCGCTGGTGGTCACGCATGCCAAGGATCAGTTTGTCTGGGACGCCGACGGCAATCAGTATCTCGATTTCTTCGGCGGCATTGTCACCGTCAGCGTCGGCCACTGCAATGAAACGGTGAATAAAAAGGTGCATGAGCAGATCGATAAGCTCCAGCATGTTTCCACCGTGTTCGCGAATGAGCCGCAGGCCGCTCTCGCCAAGCGCATCGCTGGAATAACCCCCGGCGGCAAGCTTACCAAGAGTTTCTTCACCAATAGTGGAACGGAAGCCAATGAGACGGCCATCCTCGCGGCCCGAGTCTATACCGGCTCGCACGAAATCGTCGCGCTGCGCCACAGCTATCACGGCCGTTCCGCCATGGCGATGGCCCTCTCTGGAAATGCCACCTGGCGTCTCGGCGGAGCCGCTCCCTCCGGTTTCGTGCATGCGCTGAACGCCTACTGTTACCGCTGCCCTTTGCATTTGACCTATCCTTCCTGCAACGTGCAATGCGCCCGCGATATGGACGAGATGATTCGCACGTCGACCTCCGGCCGTATCGCCGCCTTCATTGCGGAGCCCATTCAAGGCATCGGCGGCTTCATCACGCCTCCCAAGGAATATTTCGAGATCGTCCATGGCATCGTGAAAAAGTTCGGCGGCCTTTTCATTAGCGATGAAGTGCAAACCGCGTGGGGACGCACCGGCGGAAAATGGTTCGGCATCGAACAATGGGGAGTCACGCCGGACATCATGACCAGCGCGAAGGGCCTGGGCAACGGCTCGCCGATTGGACTGACGGTAGCGCGTCCGGAAATCGCCGATGGCCTGAAGGGCGCAACGATTTCGACATTCGGCGGCAATCCCGTAACCGCCACTGCCGCGAAGGCCGTCATCGACTATATCGACGATCATAAATTGATGATCAACGCCGCCGAAACCGGCGCCTATCTGCGCGGCAAACTGGAAGAAATGAAAGCGAAGTATCCGCTGATCGGCGACGTGCGCGGTATGGGACTCATGCAGGCCATGGAACTGGTAGAGGATCGCGAATCGAAAAAACCCGCTGTCGACGCGACGCTCGCCGTCATGGAAATGGCCCGCGAAAATCGCCTGTTGATCGGGAGAGGCGGGACCTGGGGCAACGTGATCCGCCTTTCGCCTCCTCTGAATATTTCGAAAAGCGACGTCGACGATTTCGCGCTCCGCCTCGACGCCAGCTTGAAACAAGTGACGCAAAAACAAATGGCCACAGCCTAATGGAAGAAAAATCTTTTTATCGCGAGTCCCCGACCACCAAACCGGCGACCTTGAACTGTCCCTACTGCCGCACCCAGGATACCTACGACCTCCGCTGGATGGTCCGCAAGAAATTGGACCAGGTGCCCAGAGGCGCCGACGAACGCGACCGCGCCAGATTCGCGAAGTTCCTCAGCTACATGGTGCTGATGGACGATAAAGCGATGTGCAAGAACATGCGCTGTAGAAAACGCTTCGACATCTCCGGCGTCAAAACGATGGCGTTTATCTAGCAGCAGGTCCAAAAAGAATTGCAACTGATTTGCTGTTTTTGGTTGACTTCCAAACCACTCGTCTCGTAATATGGACCAAAGAGGTCCTACATACCTCTGACGGAGCGGAAACAAGGAAAATAAAGGGTCTCCACGGCTATCTTTTGGCGAAGCGCCGTGGAAACCCAAGACTCGACAACCCGTAAGGCTGGCGACCAATTTCATTATAAGGCTGTCGGCCGATCGGTGGCGTGATTTTTCCAAAAATCCCATTGGGGAGAGCTGCGTCCACGCAAGGAGAACGATCGGTGAAGTTCAATATTTTGATTACGCTGTTGGGAACTTGCCTCTGGGCCAGTGACGGAGGAGCCTTGTTGGGCACCGTTACGGATCCCCACGGCGCCGCGATTCCAGGCACGAAAGTGACGGCAACGGAGATTGCGACCTCTGTAAAGCAGAGCGTCTCTACGGATCGCCAGGGCTTCTATTCCTTCCAGAACCTGTCCGTGGGACGCTATGACGTGGATTTTGACGCCTCCGGTTTCAAGCCTCTGCGGCGGACCGGGGTCGTGATGGACGTGAATAGCAAAGTCGTGGTCGATGCCGCTCTTGCCATTGGAGAGAGGACCGATGTCGTCACGATCTCCGCATCCGCCGCCCATGTCGAAACCGTCGATACGCAGATGGGCCAAGTCATTACCGGTAAACAGATGACGTCGGTGCCGCTGAATGGCCGCAGCTATACTGACCTGCTGGCGCTGCAATCGGGCGTGGTTCCGGTGACCTCTGTGACCTCTGATACGGTGCAGGATGTAGGCGCCAGCGCGCTTTCTCCCTCCGGTGGTCTGAACCCCGGGACCATCTCGATTAACGGCCAGCGGGAATTTGCCAATAGCTTTGTTCTCAACGGAGCCGACGTCGAAGAAGACGTCAACATGGGTACGGCCATCATCCCCAACCTCGATTCCATCGCCGAGTTCAAGATTCTCACCAGTAACTTCGACGCCGAGTATGGAGAGTTCAGCGGAGGCCAGATCAGCGTGGTCACAAAGTCCGGATCCAATGAATTACACGGCGGCGTGTTCGAATTTTTGCGCAACACCAACCTCGATGCCCGCAACTATTTTTCTCCCACCCGCGGCGCGTTCGACCAGAACCAGTTCGGTGGCACGCTAGGCGGTCCGATCCGCCGGAACAAGCTGTTTTTCTTCGCCGATTATCAGGGAACGCGGTTGACGCAGGGCGTCGATACAGGCGAGATTCCGGTTCCTTCGATCCTCGACCGCAGCGGTAATCTGTCCGATCTTACCGGCTCCTTCACCACCGTCGATCAGAATGGAAATTCGGTCCCGACCACGGTGAGCGGTCCTTATTTTGCCAGCCAGCTTGCGCAAAAGCTCGGCTACGGCGTTTCCGCGGGCGAGCCTTATTACACCCCCGGATGCACCACTCCTGTCCAGTGCGTTCTTCCCAACGGCGTGATCCCGCAGAGTGCGTGGTCGGCTCCGGCGGCCAGCCTGCTGAAATATATTCCGGCGCCCAATAACGCCAACGGCACCTTTTCCACTTCAGCCTTCAACCAGACTTTACGGGACGATAAAGGCGCTTATCGCGTGGACGGTACTTCGCCTTGGGGAATGTTATCCGCCTACTATTTTCTCGACGATTGGAATCAGAACAATCCCTATCCGGTGGCGCAAGGCGGCGCGAATGTGCCGGGATTTAACGCCTTGAACCTTGGCCGCGCGCAACTGCTCTCGCTCGGCGATACCAAAACTTTCAGCTCGACCGCCGTCAACGAATTTCATTTCAGCTTCATGCGGGACGCGACGGATCTTGGCAAGCCCATTGGCGGAGTCGGCATCAGCCTGGCATCACAAGGTTTTACCGGCATCGTGCCTTTATCGCCGAAAACTGAGGGCGTAGAAAGCGTGGACTTCAATAACTTCTCGATTGGGACCAATACCAACGAGTTGAGACAGGTCAACAACACTTTTCAATGGCGCGACGGCTTCTCGAAAATCGTGGGAACCCATACCATCAAGGTTGGCGGCGAGTTTCACTACGATCAGGTCAACACCAATCCTATCGCCCAGTTGAATGGCAATTTCATCTTCTTCGGCAGTGAGACCGGCGTCGACTTCGCGGACTTCCTGCTCGGCATCCCCAGCCAGTATAACCAGAGTCAGCTTCAGCCTTTCTACGGCCGCAATAAGTATGTGGGAATTTACGCGCAGGATAGCTGGCGTCTGCGGAAAAATCTGACGTTGAACTACGGCCTGCGCTGGGACCGGGTCGAACCGTGGTATGAAAAGTACAACCAGCTCGCGACCTTCGAACCCGGCAAGCAGTCCATCGTTTTCCCGGGCGCGCCCGCGGGAATCCTGTTTCCCACCGATCCCGGCGTACCGCGCACCATCGCGCCGCCCGGAAATAAGGATTTCGCCCCGCGTATCGGCCTCGCCTGGGCACCCGATTCCAAGACCAGCGTGAGAGCCAGCTATGGCATGTTTTATACAGCCATTGAAGCGTTGGCGATTGGAGTGAGCAGCGCCAATGCGCCTTATGGGACGACCTATAGCAGCCCCGCTCCGCCGCTGTTTTCGAACCCCTTCGTGACTGCCGCAAGCGGGCAGAATTTAGGTCAATATTTCCCGGTCCAGCTTGCGCCTTTGAACACCTCGGCCAGCCATCCTGATTCCAACATCGACTGGTCGCAATTTGAGCCGATCACCGGCATCCCAAACTACGTGACCACGAATAAGACTCCGTACACCGAGGAATACATGCTCTCGATCGAGCGCGGCTTCGGCAATAACAGTGTGCTCGATGTCAGCTTTGTGGGCACCCAGTCCCATCACCTGCTGGTGCTGGAAGAAGCGAATCCCGGCAACCCGGCGCTGTGCCTTCAGCTCAGTAATCCGGTCAACCTGGCGCCAGGCCAGACGCCGTGCGGTCCTTTCAACGAAAGCAACGTTTTCACCACTGCATCGGGTCAGGTGATTAATGGCACCAGAGGACCTCTGGGTCCGAATTTCGGCAGTGACACGCTGGAGACCACCATCGGCAACTCCAACTACAATTCTCTTCAGGTCACTTTCCGCCACACCAGCGGACCACTGCAAATGCTGGCCGCGTACACCTTCAGCAAGTCGATCGATCAATCGTCCAATTTGGGCGAGGAAGTTAACCCGCTGAATCCCTCGCTCAGCAGAGCATTATCATCATTCGATATTACGAACAATTTCGTCGTGAGCTACAGCTACCAGCTTCCTGTGGAGCGGGTTCTCCGCGCTAAAAATCGCTGGACGCAGGGATGGGAATTTTCGGGGATCACACGGCTGACGACCGGCCTGCCGGTGACGCTGATTAACTACGGCGATAACTCCCTGTTGGGCGCGGAGCCGAACGGGATCAACAATTTCGGCATCGACGAACCGGATGTCGCCTCCGGCTCGCTGAATCTGAATCACAATCCACGAAACGGCCAATCGTATTTCAACGCCAGCCTGTTCAGCGAAAATGCCTTGGGCACGCCGGGCAACGCCTCGCGGCGCTATTTTCATGGACCCGGAATGGTGAACTTCGATATGGCACTGCTCAAGAACGTGCGGCTGACCGAATCGAAATCGCTACAGTTCCGCCTGGAAGCCTTCAACGTTTTCAACCACGCTCAATTTTTCGGACCGCAATCTGTGGACGGCAACATCAGCAGCGCAACGTTCGGCCAGGTGGTCAGTGCTGCAGCGCCACGGCTGCTGCAATTGGGCGCGAAATTTACCTTCTAGTTGGACCGGTCGAAAGAGAGATTGCTATGAAAATCATTACCCTCATTGCCTTCATTGTGCCGATTTGCGGTCTTGCTCAGAGCGTGTGTCCGCGCTTTCCGGCGGGGAGCACGGTTACCGCGCCTAAGGATCTTTTCAGCGAGCACGGGGTCCTGCGCGTGAATATGACCTATCAAACCACGGTCGATCAGTATGGCAATATTCTGTTCTGCTTCATGACGGACGGCGGCGCGGAGTCTCCCACTCTGCATGTACGCCGCGGCGATCGGCTACTCATTAAATTGACCAACAACGTCCCGGAGGCAGTTGCATCTGTCCATAATCACAAGATGATGGAAATGAGGGTTTCAGGTAAGCCATCGAGCACCTGTGGAGCCGTAACTATGACCGCTTCCTCCACCAACATTCATTACCACGGCACGAACACGGCTCCCACCTGCCATCAAGATGAAGTGATCCGCACCATGATTAATTCGGGCGAGACATTCCAGTACGATGTACGGTTTCCATTGGATGAGCCGCCCGGGCTCTATTGGTATCATCCGCACATTCACGGTATCTCGGAAGCAGCGGTACAAGGCGGCGCGTCAGGGGCGCTGATTGTCGAAGGGATTCAGAACGTCAATCCGGAAGCGGCGGAATTGCCGCAGCAGATTTTGGTGATCCGGGATAATCTGGTCCCCGGAAATCCGACTCCTGGCGGGAACATCCCTTCCTGGGATATCTCATTGAACTACGTTCCGATCGCGTATCCGGATTTCACACCCGCGGTGATTCAACTGAAGCCTTCCCAAAAGCAGTTGTGGCGGGTTCTCAACGCGTCGGCCGATACGATCATCGATCTGCAACTGCAATACGATGGAGCGCCGCAGTCGCTGCAAGTGGTGGCGCTCGATGGAGTCCCGACCGGCTCGCAGGACGGAACGTCGGTAGGCAAGAGCCTTACCCAGACAGACATTCTGCTGGCGCCGGCCGCGCGCGCTGAGTTCATTGTGACCGGACCTGCCACAAGCGTCCAGAACGCCACGCTGCTGACGCTGAATGTCGACACCGGCCCTGACGGCGATAACGACCCCACCCGGCCCATCGCTGTGATTCACGCCGATGAGAATGCGCCGGAGCCGGCTCTCTCCGTCCCTCAAGTCTCCGAAGCGCCACTTGTGGAGCGCTTCGCGGCGCTCGATCGGGAGAGGCCTACGGCCCACCGAAAGCTGTACTTCTCGGAGGTAGTATCGGACCCCAGCGATCCCAGCAGCCCCACAAATTTCTACATCACCGTCGATGGGCGGACGCCGACTTTGTTCAGTCCTGACAATCCGCCGTCCATCGTGACCACGCAAGGAGCGGTGGAGGATTGGACAATCGAAAATCGAGCGATGGAGAATCATGAGTTTCACATCCACCAGATTCACTTTTTGCTACTGGAACAAAACGGCGTGCCGGTGAATAACGGCCAATTTCTTGACATGATCCAATTGCCGTATTGGTCGGGAACGGGGCCGTATCCAAGCGTAAAGGTGCGCATGGATTTCCGGGGTCCGCTGGTGGGAGATTTTGTTTATCACTGCCACATTCTCGGCCATGAGGACAGTGGCATGATGGCGACTATCCGGGTGAACCCGAGCCACGCGAGATAATACAAGGTTCCGCGCGTGTACCCCTGCGTGGGCGAGCGTCTTAGTACGTTCGTACCTTAGGCGATACGGTGGCGTAAATAAGCGCTCTCCCCGATTGGGCCTCCAGTGCCCGCACTCTACAATCCTATTAGTAGAGAAACGAGGATTTGTATCTTGCAACTGACCAGAACGGGAAAGTCCCAATACTCGGAGACGGAAGCCGCCGAAGAATTGGGGGTTTCAGTATCTCAACTGCGCACCATGATCCGCAGTCATGTGGTGGAGCGGGATGAGGACCTGAACAATGTGCCTGTCACCACCTTCCAACCATCGGATTTACTAATCCTCAGGCTTCTCTCAGCGAATCAGCAACTTCGGGATTAAGTAAATTCGGGGGGCGCCGTCCCTCCATCACCGCGTACGGGTCTTCTTCGATAGAATCTATTTCATGGCACAGTTAGGATTTCTTGGACTCGGCATCATGGGTGCGCCTATGGCCCGGCACTTGTTGAAAGCGGGGCATGACGTCGCTTTGTGGTCGAACACGACGGCGAAGGCTCATGAGTTGGCTAAGGAGGGCGCGGGCAAAGCGTGCGCGACGCCGGAGGAAGTGGCGAAAACTGCCGACGTGATTTTCTATTGCGTCGGCGATTCGGCGATGGCGCGGGAAATCGCGCTGGGTCCCAAAGGATTGCTGGAAGGCGTGCGAAAAGGGGCGATTATCGCCGATTGCAGCACGATTTCTCCGGCAGTCAGCAGGGAGATTGGCGCCGAGTTCGCGGACCATGGGGCGCATTTCTTAGACGCGCCTTGTACCGGATCGAAGCCAGGCGCTGATAAGGGTACGCTGACGTTCATGGTAGGCGGCGAACAAGCGGCGTTCGAGCGGGCGAAGCCTTTTTTCGAAATCATGGGGAAGGTTTTCTATTACTGCGGCCCGTCCGGGCAGGGGTTGCAGGCCAAACTGACGCAGAACCTGATCCTGGCGAATATCATGCAGGCGTTTGCCGAGGGGATGGTTTTGGCTGCCAAAGGTGGGATTTCGCCTAGCCTGATGCTCGAGATCCTCGACAATAGCGCCGCCAAGAGCGCGTTGATCTCCTTCAAAGCGCCCTACATCATGTCGCGGGACTTCGGGACACAGTTCGCTACAAAGTGGATGCATAAGGATGTCGGATTGGCGCTGGAGTCGGCCAAGTCCCTGGGAGTGCCCCTTCCGGTGACGGCGCTGACCGAGCAAATGTTAAGGGCGAATATGGCATCCGGGCGAGCGGAGGACGATTTCTGCTCTGTAATCCGGGTTTTGGAAGATTGGACAGGGGTCGAGGTTAAAAAGAAATAGGCCATATGTCCAATAGAAACATAACTGTAAGAAACACTCGGACAACATGGTGAAAATATTTTAAGGTTTTTCTACAGAAAACTGTTGCTTTTTGGATCAGGATATCCTAATATTGGAATCAAGCCGGGGAGGCCAAACTCCCACCAAAGCGAGACTAACCTCATAAAGACCCCTGAAGCAATCCTCCCCGGCGCCCCTTTGGGGTTCGAGGTCAGGCGGTTAAGAGGTTCCCAGAAAATTTGAAGCTCGCGTAATCTTCCGGCGATGATAATATAGAGAGTAAGGGTGACTTTACTTACACTTCTGGGGTCGACCGGGTCGATTGGGACCAGCACCTTGGATGTGGTGCGCCGATGGCCTGACCGGTTCGGGATTTATGCCCTGGTAGCCGGGCGCAATATGGAGCTTCTGGCTCGCCAGATCGCCGAGTTTCGTCCGCAAGTGGCTGTAGTGGCAGATGAAACGGCTCTCAAAGATTTGCGGGCGCGGCTAGGTTCTTACGTTCCGGATCTGGGGTTTGGGGCGCAAGCGCGCGTCGACGCAGCGAAGGCGTCGGAAGCTGGGTTCGTTATGTCAGCGATTGTCGGCGTGGAGGGCATGGAAGCCACTTATGAGGCGGTGCGACTCGGGAAACGGGTTGGGCTCGCAAATAAGGAAACGCTGGTCGCCAGCGGCAAGCTCGTCATTGAGGCCATGCGCGCATCCGGGACCGAACTGCTGCCGGTCGACAGCGAGCATAACGGCGCGCATCAATGCTTTCGAGCCGGGCGGCGGGATGAGGTCGCGAAGCTTATTTTGACGGCTTCGGGCGGCCCATTCCGGCAGACTCCGGCCGAGGCGCTGGCGAAGGTGACACCGGAACAGGCTCTGAATCATCCAACGTGGAAGATGGGGCGGCGTATCACGATCGACTCCGCGACCTTGATGAACAAAGGCTTCGAGGTGATCGAGGCGTGCTGGCTATTCGATCTGCCGCCGAAACAAGTAGAGGTGGTGGTGCATCCCCAATCGAAGGTGCATGCCATGGTGGAGTATACCGACGGCAGCGTGATGGCGCAGGTATCGGCGACGGATATGCGGATGCCGATTCAATATGCGCTGACCTATCCCGAACGCGCCGATGCGCCGGTGCCGCGCCTGGATTGGTCCGAGAGCTCGACATGGAATTTCGAAGCTCCCGATTTTCAGAAATTTCCTCTATTGAAACTCGCTTATGAAGCGCAGGAAGCAGGCGGTTCGGCTACTTGCACGCTGAATGCTGCCGATGAGATCGCTGTCGAGGCGTTTTTGGCGGGCAATATTCCGTTCCCGGCGATTGCGGCGACTGTGGCGGAAACGCTGGACCGGATTCCGGGCCGGGAACCACGGACCATCGCGGAAGTGTTAGAAATAGATCGTGCCTCCCGTGAGGCGGCGCGGCAGGTGATTCATACTCGTTGGGGAAAGAAAGTTACAACCGAAGCGGCGCTTCGCGCGTAGGAAGTTATAGGCATGGTTTTTCTACAAAATATCTGGTGGTATCTGGTTCTGATCGGGGTGATGATCCTGGTCCACGAACTTGGCCACTATTGGGCGGCTCGCTTTTTCGACGTGAAAATCGAGGCGTTCAGTTTCGGCTTCGGGCCGCGGCTGTTCGGCTTTAAGCACGGCGAGACCGATTTCCGCTTCTGCGCGATCCTATTCGGCGGATACGTGAAGATGGCGGGCGAGCAGTTCGGCGATATGACCGATCCGGGCGACCAGAATGCCAACGCCGATCCGCGCAACTTCCTGGCTAAGCCGCGTTGGCAGCGGATGATTATTTCGTTCGCCGGTCCGGCGATCAATCTGGTGCTGGCGGTGGTATTGCTAACCGGACTGTTCACTCAACATTACATGCGCGTTCCGCTGCCGCATTCGCCGATTGTGGGAGTGGTGACGCCGAACGGCGCGGCACACCAGGCGGGGATTCGCGAAGGCGACCAGGTGGTGAAGGTCGACGATATTGAAAATCCGACCTGGGAAGACGTGGTGATGAAGGAAATCGCCGGTGCCGGCCAGGCGATGCAGTTGGAAGTGAAGCGGGACGGGAAGCTGCTGCATTTCTCCGTCACTCCGGCGTACGATCCAAAGCTGGGCGCGGGGCAGTCGGGCTGGATGCAGGAATCCCAGGTGCAAGTGGCCGGTTTCGTGAAAGGCAACGACGCGGCGGAAAAGGCAGGTCTCGAAAAAGGAGACATCCTGCTGAATATCAATGGTCAGCCGCTGTTGAAGGCTTCGCGGCTCCAGGAAGTGCTGGAGCAGACGAAAGGCACTCCGATCCATCTGACCTATTCCCGCAACGGAGGGCTGCATGAGGTAATGCTGACACCGGAGCAGCGCGAGATCGAAGGGCAGACCCGTTGGATGATCGGCGTGCAACTGGTACCGGGAATGGAGGTGGTGAAGCTGCCATTGGCGCAGGCCTTCACCGAATCCTGCCACCAGAATGTGCAGTACGCCAAGCTGATCTTCAAATTCCTGGAGGGGATACTGGAGCGCCGGATGTCTCCGAAATCGATCGAAGGGCCGTTCCGCATTGCGCAGATGTCCGGTGAGGCGGCGCGCGCGGGTCCGGTTGAATTCATCATGCTGATGTCGGGCGTGAGCCTGAATCTGGCGATCTTCAATCTGCTGCCGATCCCGATTCTGGACGGCGGCGTGATTCTGATGCTATTGATCGAGATGCTGTTGCGGCGCGATCTGGATCTGAAGGTCAAAGAAGCGGTGCTGAAGGTCGGCTTCGTGTTCCTGATGGTGGTGGTGGTTTTTGTGCTGTATAACGATCTCTCGAAGATTCTGCCTCCCAGCTAGACAATAACCACTACGTATATTACTCATCTTTTTCCGGTACACGTTGGGGTGTGTGCGCTCGTCCAAGGTTGTGTAGTGGTTCTGCGCCCCCCTTGCCCCAATCTCGTGTAGCATTATTAAGGAGATTTTTCATGTTTAAAGCCGTTTTCCTGTCTGCGATGGTGCTGGTTTCTCAAAGTATCGGGCAAAGCCTGATTCATGACAAGGTGGATGAGAATCACTTGGTTACGCTGGCGGGAAATACGCGTCCTGAGGCCAATGCTGCGAACGATTTGGGCCCGGTGGCGAATAGCCTCAGCCTGGACCATATGCTGCTCCAGCTGAAGCGGTCGCCGGAACAGGAACAGGCGGCAGCCCAGTTCGTAGAGGATCTGAGCAACCCCAAGTCGGCGAACTTTCATAAATGGATCAGCGCCAGTGAGTTCGGCCAGAAGTTTGGTCTGGCGGAAGAGGATATCCAGACCATCAGCGGCTGGCTGGAATCCCACGGCTTTATGGTCAATTCGGTCTATCCGAGCGGGATGGTGATCGATTTCTCGGGCAGCGCGGGACAAGTGTCGAGCGCATTTCACACTTCTATTCACAATCTGGATGTGCAGGGCGTCCGGCATATCGCCAACATGAGCGATCCTCAGATTCCAGCCGCGCTGGCGCCGGCCGTGGCAGGCGTAGTTTCGCTGCACGATTTCCAACCGCATCCCATGGTAAAGCGTTCGAAGTATACCTATTCCGAGGGCCGGAGTTCAGGACACGCCGTTGTTCCCGCCGATCTGGCGACGATTTACGACTTCAATTCTCTGTTCACCAAAGGGATCTCAGGTCAGGGGCAAACGGTGGCGGTGCTCGAGGATACCGATCTTTATACTACGGCGGACTGGAACACCTTTCGCAGCACGTTCGGGCTTTCCCAATATACTGCCGGGTCTCTGGTAACTTCTCATCCCGCGCCCCCCAGCGGAGTCAACAATTGCATCG
>Ga0208193_1000834_pt1 | contig 14522 bp, 12 predicted proteins | sample June2015DPH_17_2_FD_184716 | JGI IMG/M metagenome (GOLD analysis project Ga0208193, IMG submission 184716) | Peatland microbial communities from SPRUCE experiment site at the Marcell Experimental Forest, Minnesota, USA - June2015DPH_17_10... | ecosystem: Environmental > Terrestrial > Soil >... | reverse complement strand
TTGCTCGTCGCTCAACCAAAATAGATTTCTGCTCACGATCCCCAATCCTTTCCCAAACAGAATCAGTATCGTATTGTCAGAGCAGAAAAATTAATGAGTTCTAACCCTAGTGGTCCGATTCTAACATTTGCATCCCGGTTTGGCATGCACCTTTGCAAATGTTAGAATCAAAGGAGCACTAGAAAATATAGGTTTCTAGTAGAGTTTTGGATTTGACATTCGCATGGCGAATGCGCGGCCAGGGGGTAGCGAATGTCAAATCCACTCCACTAAGTCGATCGTCGGTGCTATCCCCGGCAGGGAGTTCTCGCGTGGCTGGCCGCGTTCAACCTCGTCAACTGGCATTTGCGCTCCCGCACGCTGAAAGCTTGACGCGCGATGACTTTCTGGAGGGACCGGCGAATACTGCCGGCCTCGCGCTGGTTGATCGCTGGCCGGACTGGCCGAACCGGGTGATGTTTCTGGTTGGCCCGGAAGGGTCCGGCAAGAGCCATCTCGCCACGATATGGGCCGAACAATCCGGCGCCCGCTCCACGTCGGCGCATGCACTGACGCCTTCGGAAGTTCCGGGCGCGCTGGCGACAGGCGCTCTCGTGATTGAGGATCTGAAAGCCGCAGACATCGACGAGCGCGCGCTGTTCCATTTGTTGAACCTGGCTCGCGAGGATGGCGCCTTCGTCCTGATCACAGCCCGCGCAACGCCGACGGAAGTCGAGCTTCGCGACTTGCGGTCAAGGCTGCGGGCGGTACCGACCGTGCACCTGCTGCCACCGGACGATCACCTGTTTCGCGCCCTGATCGTCAAATTCTGCGCCGATCGCCAACTCGCCGTCGACGAGGCCGTGGTGAGTTATCTCGCCTCGCGTCTTGAACGTTCCTATACCGCCCTGCGACAGGCCGTCGAGTTGCTGGATACCGAAGCCCTGCGGCTTGGAAGGCCGGTTACCCGGGCGCTGGCGGCTGAACTTCTCCGCGGCAATGCCTGATTGGGATAGTAACTTATTGATTCTAATTCGGCTTTGACTTTGAGATTCCCAAGACGAACTTGCCGCAACACTGATAGGAACTTCAAATTCGCCGCACTAGTGGAGTGGATTTGACATTCGCTACCCCGTAAGCCGCAGGTTCGTAAGGCGAGTCAAACCCGAAACTCCACTAGAAACATATATTTGCTAGTGGTCCTTTGATTCCAACATTCGCAAAGGTGCCCGCTGAGTAGGGATGCGAATGTTGGAATCGGACCACTAGCTGCCATCTTGACGCGGCCCATAACGCGAACATCAATGTCATTGAAACGTCGCCGCGAAACTACATCGTCCCTGCCATCCTTTCGCGGCTTGAGATGAAATGGATCGGAATTTCATGGAATCCGCCCAAGCCATTGTAACTAAAGAAAAAGATTCTGGCACCGACAGCACGTCCGCAGTCAGCGGCAGCCCTGAACGCTTCATCAACCGGGAACTTTCCTGGCTGCACTTCAATCGCCGGGTGCTGGAGGAATCGGTCAATCCGAATCATCCCGCCCTGGAGCGGGTCCGGTTCCTGTCGATCTCCGCCAACAACCTCGACGAATTCTTCATGGTCCGGGTCGCTGGCCTCAAGGCCCAGGTGCGGGAGGGTATCACCGAGCGCAGTCCTGACGGGCTTACCCCCGCCGAGCAGCTCGTACGGATCAACGAGACGGTCTCTCAGCTCGCCAGCGACCAGCAGGCGATCTGGCGCGACCTGCACAGGATTCTCGCGGATGTCGGCATCGTGCTTGTCGAAGGCCGCGACGTCACCAAGTCCGAGCGGGCCTGGATCGAAGATCATTTCCTTCACAACATCTTTCCGTTGCTGACGCCGCTGGCGATCGATCCCGCCCACCCCTTCCCGTTCATTCCAAGCCTCGGCTTCACCGTCGCGCTGCAACTGGCGCGGGTCGCCGACGGCAGGGCGATGAATGCGCTCATTCGCATGCCCGGCAAGATCGATCGCTTCATCCGCCTGCCGGCCGGCAAAGACGGCGCGGTACGGCTGCTCACGCTCGAACAGGCCACGGGCCTGTTCATCGGCCGCCTGTTCCCGGGCTACACCGTCAAGGGCCAGGGCGCGTTCCGGATCATCCGGGACTCCGAACTCGAAATCGAGGAAGAGGCGGAAGATCTCGTCCGCCTGTTCGAGACCGCGCTGAAGCGCCGCCGCCGCGGCTCGGTGATTCGCCTCGAAATCGAAGCCAAGATGTCCGAGGAGTTGCGGGCCTTCGTGCAACGCGCGCTCTCCACCACCGACGACGAGGTGTTGCTGGTGGATGGCGTGCTCGCCATGAACGAGTTGTCACAACTGACAAGGCTCGACCGGCCCGATCTCGAATTCACACCGTTTGTGCCGCGCCACCCCGAACGCGTGCGCGATCACGGTGGCGATATCTTTGCTGCTATCCGGCAAAAGGACCTGATCGTCCACCACCCTTACGAATCCTTCGACGTCGTCGTCCAGTTCCTGCAACAGGCGGCGCGCGACCCCGACGTCGTGGCCGTCAAACAAACGCTCTATCGCACCTCGAACAACTCGCCGATCGTGCGCGCACTGGCCGAAGCTGCCGAAGCCGGCAAGTCGGTTACCGCGCTGATCGAACTCAAGGCGCGGTTCGACGAGGAGGCCAATATTCGCTGGGCGCGAGACCTCGAGCGCGCGGGTGTGCAGGTCGTGTACGGCTTTATCGAGCTGAAAACTCACGCCAAGCTGTCGCTGATCGTTCGCCGCGAAGGCGGCAGCCTCACCACCTACGTACACACCGGAACTGGAAACTACCATCCGGTGACCGCGCGCATTTACACCGACCTCTCCTATTTCACATCCGATCCAATCATCGGCCGCGACGCGGCGCGGGTGTTCAATTACATCACCGGCTATGCCGAACCGAGCGATATCGAAAAGATGGCGGTGTCACCCATCACCTTGCGCAAGCGGATGCTGGAACACATTCAAGGCGAGACCAACTATGCCCGGCACGGCAAGCCTGCCGCGGTCTGGCTGAAGATGAACTCGCTGGTCGATCCCGAAATCATCGATTCACTCTATGAGGCCTCGCAGGCAGGCGTTTCGATCGAACTCGTGGTGCGCGGCATTTGCTGCCTGCGCCCGGGCGTTCCCGGTCTTTCGGAGAATATTCGCGTCAAATCCATCATCGGCCGATTCCTCGAGCACGGACGAATCTATTGCTTCGGCATGGGACAAGGCCTGCCGAGCGCCAAAGCTGCTGTGTATATCTCCTCCGCCGACATGATGCCGCGCAACCTCGATCGCCGCGTCGAGATACTCTGCCCATTGCAGAATCCCACGGTGCATCAGCAGGTTCTCGAACAAATCATGGTCGCGAATCTGAAGGATACCGAACAAAGCTGGCAATTGTTGCCCGACGGTTCCTCAACGCGTATGAAGGCCGCGAAGGGCGAAGAATCCTTCAATCTGCATAACTATTTCATGACGAATCCGAGTCTGTCTGGCCGTGGAAAGTCACTTAAGGAATCATCACCGCGTCGCCTCACCCAGCGCACCTAGTGGTCCGATTCTAACATTCGCATCCCTTCTCGGCGCCCATCTTGCGAATGTTAGAATCAAAGGACCACTAGCCAAATATAAGATCCCAGTGGAGTTTTGGATTTGACATTCGCTTTGCGGACTCGTGGCCGGGTGGGTAGCGAATGTCAAATCCACTCCACTGCCGCCAGCAATCGTCATAAAGGGCTTGGGCTGTGAAGCGGGCGCGCAAGCGCGCATCGAGCGTCGCAGTCATCGACATCGGTTCGAATTCGGTACGTCTCGTCGTCTACGAGACGATGGCCCGCAGCCTGATCACGATCTTCAATGAAAAGGCGCTTTGCGGCCTCGGCCGCGAGGTGCAATCCACGGGCCTTTTGGCCCCCGACGCCGTCACCAAGGCACTGACCTCATTGCGGCGCTTTCGGGCGCTGTGCAGGGTCATGAAAGTCGGTCGTGTCTATGCGATCGCAACCGCTGCCTGCCGCGACGCCAGCAACGGCCCCGATTTCATTGCCAAGGCCGAACACATTTGCGGGACAAAAATCGAAATCCTGTCGGGCCCGCGCGAGGCGAAATTGTCGGCGCTCGGCGTCGTTTCAGGCGTGCACCGGCCGGACGGCCTCGTTGGCGATCTCGGCGGCGGCTCGCTGGAATTGATCGACGTACGCGGCAATCGCGTTCACGGCGGATTGACGCTTCCGCTTGGAAGTCTTGCGTTGCAGGATTTGTCGCACAAATCGCTGAAACGCGCCGAACGCATCGTCAAGTCCGAACTTTCCGACATCGAGCAGATCAAGACCGGCCGCGGCCGCACGTTTTACGCGGTGGGTGGAACATGGCGCGCGTTGGCGCGCATCCACATCATCCAGAGCGAATACCCGCTCGGCGTGATGCACGGCTATTCGATCCCGGCCACGGAAGCACTCGACTTCGCGCGGCGGCTGCGCCGTCTGGTAGCGGCGGACATGCTGGCCAATATCGAGGCCATCGCCGACGCAAGGCGGCCACTACTGGCCTATGCCGCGCTGGTTCTCGAATACATCATCCGGGTCGCCCGGCCGAAAACCATCATGTTTTCGACCTTCGGGGTGCGCGAGGGCCTGCTCTACGAAATGCTTTCCGACACCGAGCGCGCCAAAGACGGCTTCCTCTGCGCCGCCCAGAAGCTCAACGAACTGCTGTCGCGATCTGCCCGCCACGCCCAGGAATTGATCGAATGGACCGACCGGTTCGTGCGGGTCGTCAAGTTGCGCGAGACGGAAGAAGATCGCCGCCTGCGCCACGCCGCCTGCCTCTTGTCGGATATCGGCTGGCGTGTACATCCCGATCACCGCGGCGAGGAAACCTTCAACCTCATCACCAACGGGAATTTCGGCTCGATCAGCCATCAGGGCCGCGCCTTTGTCGCCCTCTCGGTTTTCTACCGCTATGCAGGCCTGAGCGAGCAGAACGAGCCACCGGAAATCATGCGGGAACTGGTGCCGCCAGCGATGCGTGAACGCGCCCGTATGCTGGGAGCAGCCTTCCGCGTCGCCCACCTGATATCGGCAGCACGCCCCGGCGTATTGCCGGCGACGCATTTTCGCAGCCATGGCCGCAAGCTGACGCTGGTGTTCGAGCACAAGCTCGTCGATCTCGTTGCCGATCGCGTCGGCAGCCGTTTCAAGCAGCTCGCGCGCCTCGTCAGCCGTTCCGGATCAATCGTCAGACGCTAAAGCGCGATGAGATTTGGTTGAATCGTCATCGCGCTTTTGCCTTTTGATTGAGCATGGTCTCCGCGCAAACGCCTTTGGCGTTTGTCGCGAGGGAAAACCGCTACGCACCCCGCATCAAGTGCGGGGCAGGCTTTTTCCGGATCATGCTTTAGATTTTAGATTTTGCGGAAGGTTCAGCCGGCCTTTCGAGTTGTTTCAGCCGGCGCGCTCGCCATACCGATCCAGCAACAAAAACGGTGAGCGCTCCGAGAATCGACGCCAGATATCCGACGACCTCATTCGGCGGCACGCCGAAAATGACCAATTTAGCGTCCAGATAACGTGCGATCGTGCCGTCGAGCAATTGATGGAGCCATGGCTGAACGGCGGGATCGCTTTCGATCACCTCGCCCGCGATCCAGCCAAGCAGGAGCGCTCCCAACCACACGAGAATTGGAAAACGATCGAGCACCACCATGATCAGCGCAGCGCCGGCGACAATCATGGGAATGCTGATGGCAAGACCGAGGACGAGAAGCGAGAGCTGGCCGTTGGCAGCGGCTGCGACCGCAATCACATTGTCGAGGCTCATGACGATATCGGCAATGACGACAATGCGGATCGCATGCCAAAGCGTAGTGCCGGCCGCGATTTCATCATCCTCGTCTTCGGGCACCAATAGTTTGGCCGCGATCACGAGCAGCGCGAGACCGCCGACCAGCTTCAGATAGGGCAGCCCCATCAGCGTGGCGACGACATCGGTGAAGGTAATCAGGAGCACGACGGCAATGCCGGCGCCGATGACCATGCCCCAAAACCGGTGCCAGCCATGCAGGCCACGGCAAGCCATGGCAATCACCAGGGCGTTGTCGCCGGACAACAGAACGTTGATCCAGATGATCTTGCCGACCGCCAGCCAGAACGCGGTCGTCCGCATATCGGCCTGAATCTGCGCGAAGAACAAGCCGATATCGGCCGCCTGGAACAGCGAGTTCACAGCCTGCCCCCTTTTGCCGCGGGCCGCTGTGGCCTGCGGCTAATGTTGAGACGGCGCGCCGTTTTCAATCAACCGACAATCTCGTTGCCGGAAAAGAACTGCGCGATCTCGACGGCAGCCGTTTCCAAGGCATCCGAACCATGCACCGAGTTCTCGCCGATCGACTTCGCATGAACTTTGCGGATCGTGCCTTCAGCGGCCTTCGACGGATCGGTCGCGCCCATGACTTCACGGTGTTTGAGAACCGCGTTTTCGCCTTCGAGCACCTGAACGACCACCGGACCGGAAGTCATGAAGTCAACCAGTTCGCCAAAAAACGGTCGCGCCTTGTGAACGGCATAGAAAGTCTCCGCCTGTTCGCGCGACATGCGGATTCGCTTCTGCGCGACGATGCGCAGCCCGGCTTTTTCGATCAGCGCATTGATGGCGCCGGTCAGGTTGCGAGCCGTCGCGTCCGGTTTGATGATAGAGAAAGTGCGTTCGATCGCCATGATTTCATCCTTGAAAAGCGCGCGAAGGGAAGTTGCGGGCTTATATCGGTGTGGCCGGTGCACGGCAAGCGACGCGAGAGTACGAAAATGGGCTGCTCAGGCCCGTGACTGGGGGGCGGGATTACGACGATCTCACCAAAATGAACCTTTTCTGAAACGATCGTCCCGCTCTCGTTCACTTGTCCGGGCTTAGGTTTCTCCTCAGCTGGACGCCATTCCGCTTCGAAAAGGCGTTCAGGGAAAGTGCTTTTCACCGATGGCGCTTTCGGGCGCCTAAGCTTGAGGAGACGACGATGTTACGCAAACTTTCGCTCGCTTTGGTTGCCGCGGTTTCGCTTGGCGCGGCCGCGTTGGCCCCCACCTCCGCTTCCGCCTGGGGCGGCTGGCACGGTGGATGGCACCGCGGTTGGCATCATGGCTGGGGCGGTCCGCGATTCTTCGCCGGCGGTCCGGTCTACTATGGCTACGGTTACTATGACGTATATGGCGGCTGCTATGTGCGGCGGCTGGTTCCGACCCCCTTCGGGCCTCGCTGGCACCTTATTAACCGTTGCTACTAGTGCTCCGATTCCGAAGTTCGCCAGCCTTGGCCGCACCACCTTATGCGAACTTCGGAATCCAAGGAGCACTAGCAAACTAGGGTTTCTAGTGCGGTTTGGAATTTGAAGTTCCTATGACGAGATTACCGCGAAACTGATTGGAACTTCAAATTCACCGCACTAGCGCGGCGCTTTAGAAGTCCGCTGAGACCGGCCCGATTGGGCTAGTGGTCCGATTCTAACATTCGCATCCCGTCTCAGCGGCCACTTTTGCGAATGTTAGAATCAAAGGACCACTAGCAAATATAGGTTTCTAGTGGAGTTTTGGATTTGACATTCGCCCGGCGAACCCGCGGCCAGGTGGGTAGCGAATGTCAAATCCACTCCACTAGTCGCCAAGGGCTCCGACCTCTGGCGGTCGGGGCCGGCTGTTTTAAAGCTACGTGTTCTTTATCGAAAATTTGCGAAAACGGCCCGGAACCCACAGGCAGGCCGGAAACAATTTGCGTTCCGGGGACTTTATATGCCGTCACCTGATCGAACAGATGATCGGAACACGGAAGTCGTCATGAAGAGCCCGCACACAGACATCGAATCGCTCGATCCCAAGTCCAGTCGAGCCATCTGCGATGCTGTGGGCGAGCGCCTTCAGCAGGTGCTGCGCCCGGAATCGACAGACACGTCTTCCCATCTCGAGCATCTCGTCGACGAATTGCGAAGGCGCGACGACGCAGATGGCCCGAAGTCGCATTAGGCGATGAGCGGCCGAACAATCCTTGGCCCGCATTTTTCCGGGCCGCCGTATCAATATACGGGGTTGTGTTTTGGCGCGGCTGCGGTGAAAAGCCCGCATGCTTGCGATATCAGACATATCGGTCCGGATTGCCGGACGCCTTTTGATCGACCACAGCTCCGTGCAAATTACGCCGGGCGCGCGCGTGGGCTTTGTCGGCCGCAACGGTGTCGGGAAATCGACGTTGTTTCACGCCATCCGCGGTGATTTGCCGACCGAAACCGGCACCATCACAATCCCTCCCCGCTGGAGCATCGGAAGCCTCGCGCAGGAGGCGCCTGACGGCCCGGAAAAGCTGATCGAGGTGGTCTTGAAGGCCGATCGCGAGCGCGAGAGCTTGATGCGCGAAGCCGAGGTGGCCAGCGATCCCATTCGCATCGCCGAAATTCAAACCCGGCTCGCGGACATCGAGGCGCATTCCGCGCCCGCTCGCGCGGCTGCCATCCTGAGCGGCCTTGGATTTTCTTCGGACGACCAGAGCAGGCCTTGCTCGGAATTCTCCGGCGGCTGGCGGATGCGCGTCGCGCTCGCCGCGACGCTGTTTTCCGCACCCGATCTGTTGCTGCTGGATGAGCCAACGAACTATCTCGACCTCGAAGGCACGCTCTGGCTGGAAGACCACCTGGCCAATTATCCCCGCACCGTGATCGTCATCAGCCACGACCGCGACCTCTTGGACACGTCGGTCGACCAGATCCTGCACCTCGATCGCGGCAAGCTCACCCTCTACAAAGGCACCTATTCCTCGTTCGAGGAACAGCGCGCCACGCGCGAGCTCCTGGATGCCAAGCACGCCAAACGGCAGGCTGAAGAGCGCAAGCGGCTGCAAGCTTTCGTCGACCGCTTCAAGGCCAAGGCTTCGAAAGCCAGTCAGGCGCAATCGCGCGTCAAGATGCTGGAGCGAATGAAGCCGGTGACGGCGCTCGTCACGCGGGACGTGCATGAGATCGCATTCCCGCAGCCCGAGAAAATGCTGTCTCCGCCGATCATCGCCGTCGATGACGTATCGGTGGGGTACGACCCGAAACAGCCGGTCCTCAACCGCGTGACGCTGCGGATCGACACCGACGATCGAATCGCGCTGTTAGGGGCCAACGGCAACGGCAAGTCGACGCTGGTCAAACTGCTCGCGGGCAAGCTTTCGCCGTTTTCGGGGAAGATTACCCGCGCCGACAAACTCTCGGTCGGCTACTTCGCCCAGCATCAGGTCGATGAACTCAACCTCGACGCTTCGCCCTACGATCACGTCCGCAAGCTGATGCCCGACGCCGTCGAGAGCAAGATACGCGGGCGCACCGGCGCCATCGGCTTCTCGGGCAAGGCCGGAGATACGATGGTGAAAAATCTGTCGGGCGGTGAAAAGGCCCGCTTGCTGTTGGGCCTTGCGACTTTCTTTGGCCCCAACATGATCATCCTGGACGAGCCGACCAACCATCTGGATATCGATAGCCGCGCGGCGCTGGCCGAAGCGATCAACGAATTTCCCGGCGCCGTCATCATGGTATCCCATGACCGATACCTGATCGAAGCCTGTGCCGATCAGCTATGGGTCGTCGCCGACCACGCAGTGACCAGTTATGACGGCGACCTCAACGATTATCGGCGAACGGTATTGTCTGCGCGCGGCGCGCGGGCTGCCGGGCGCGAACGCGGAGCCGAACGGAGCGTCCGAAGCGATGCGAATTCGTCCCGCCCGAAGGAAAAGCGCATTCCGCTCAAACAGCGGATTGCGGAGGCAGAAACCGAAATGACGCGCATCGGCGGCATCATTGCAAAGATCGACGCCGCGCTAGCATTACCCGATCTGTTCACACGCGATCCAAAACAGGCTGCCCAACTCAGCAAGGCCCGGGCGAGCGCCGCCGACGCCCTGACGAAGGCCGAGGAAGAATGGCTGGCAGCGAGTTCGGAATTCGATTAGGGCCCGCTTGGGGCAGCCAGGCCAGAGCGGGATTGAATGCGATCAGGTCGGCGCCGGTGCGGCCGCCGGCTTTTTCTTCTTCGGCTTGGTGGGCTTGGGCTCAGCGACAGGCTCGGCGCCGCGCTCGACCGAGGTCAACCGCCCCGCTGTAAAGGTGTAGATTCCGGCGCGCGCGCCCTGCGAGAAGTTAACCACCGCAACGCGGTCACCGCGTGGGTTCTTGGAGATGTTGACAGCGTCCGGCGCGCCTATACCGCGGACCACGTCGCATTCCGTATGGCCAAGGGCAACCGTGCCGGCGGGCGCAGGTGCCGGAACCGCTGTACCGTCCGATGATGCATTGGCATTCGTCGGAACACTTGCGGCCGCCATTCCCGGACAGGCGCCTTCGGCGCTGACGAGATCTTCGGCCGTAACCGGCTTATCGGGCGTGAGCGGTGGCGTATCGATCGACACGTTCTTGATGAAAAGCCTGCCGGTGCGCGAGAACCATTCGGCATCCTTCGACATGAGATCCGGGGCAAAAATATCGGAAGCCGTGGCTCCGCAGCCCGCCAGCATGGGGGCGAACAGAAGCAGCGCCAGCACTGATTTCCGGTGACAGTATTTGTCTCGCACGACGAACTCGATCTCACCCCTCGCCTTAAGCGATTGTCCGACCATCACTTTGCGGCACGACCGTGGCCTTATACAGGCTCACGCACTAAAACCATAGTTTATCATTAATCGTGGAACAGGTTAATCGCGCTTTTGCCACCGGCCCCGTTCGTCCGCCTGCCAATAGGTTACGTCAAATCCCCGCGCCTTGCAGTCGGTCCAGGCCTGACGCGCCGCCGCGAGCGCATCGGCGTCGTCGCCGTTAAAAAGCAGGACGACGCGGTCGTAGGTCTCTGAGTCCGCCGGCAGGGGGGCATTGTCGACCAGAAACCTTACATTGGCGCGATTCGGGTTGCGGTCCTCGACCGCCAGAATGACCGGGTGTTCCTCAGCATCGGCAACGCGCCAAGTCGCATGCGGCAAAAACGAATCCTCGCGATAGGTCCACAGGTGTGCATCCAGTGCCTCAGCGCGTTCCTCTGAGGTCGACTGCACGACGACCCGCCAGCCGCGTTCGAGCGATTTTTCGAGCAGCGGCGGCAACACGTTCTCCACCGTCATGTCTTGCAGGTGATAGAACAGGACCTCCGTCATCGCCTGGCTTCGTAATGCTCCGCCACCAGTTGATCCAGCAGGCGAACGCCAAATCCTGAACCCCAACTCTGGTTGATCTCGGTTTTTGGCGCCCCCATCGCCGTGCCGGCAATGTCGAGGTGGGCCCAGGGCGTGCCATCGACGAAACGTTGCAGGAACTGCGCTGCCGTAATCGATCCGCCGTTTCGAGTGCCGGTGTTCTTCATGTCGGCAAACTGCGAATCGATCTGCTTGTCGTATTCGGGGCCGAGCGGCATGCGCCACACGCGTTCTCCTGTCGCAAGTCCCACCTTGATCAGACGCTCGGCCAGTTCGTCATCGTTGGAAAACAGACCAGCATATTCGGTGCCCAGCGCAACCATGATGGCGCCGGTCAATGTGGCGAGATCGACCATGAATTTCGGCTTGAATTTCTTGGCCACGTACCAAAGCACATCCGCCAATACCAGCCGCCCCTCGGCGTCGGTATTGATGATCTCGATGGTCTGGCCGGACATCGAGGTCACGATATCGCCGGGACGCTGCGCATTGCCGTCGGGCATGTTCTCGACCAGACCGATCGCGCCGATCACATTGGCTTTGGCTTTGCGCGCCGCCAGCGCCTGCATCAATCCGACGACACAGGCCGCCCCGCCCATGTCGCCCTTCATGTCTTCCATGCTGCCGGCGGGCTTGATCGAAATGCCGCCAGTATCGAAGCAAACGCCCTTGCCGATAAAGGCCACCGGCTGCTCACCGCGTTTGCCGCCATTCCAGCGCATGATCACGGTCCGGCCAGGTTGCGTGGAGCCCTGGGCCACGCCGAGCAGCGCCCCCATCCCGAGCTTCTTCATCGCGGCGATGTCGAGCACATCGACCGCGACGCCAAGCTTGCGCAATTGACCGGCACGGCGCGCGAATTCGACCGGGAACAATATGTTCGGCGGCTCATTGACGAGGTCGCGCGCGGTGATGACGCCATCCACAATATGGCCGTTTGGTACAAAGGCCTTGCGGGCAGCTCCGGGATCACCGACCGCGATCGACACATTGGCTCGCAAGGCCGTATCTTCGCCTTCCTTTTTCTTGGTCTTGTAACGATCGAATTTGTAGACCCGTAGGCGCATGCCCGCGGCGACCGCGGCGGCCTGATCGGCGCTCATCGTACCCTTGGGCAGTTCGGCGATGACGGTGACCGAGTCGGTTTTGGCCGTCAGCTTGCCGGCCAACGCGCCGCCAAGTTTTAGAAAATCATAGTCCTTCAGCTCGATGGGTTTGCCCGCCCCGATCACCACAAGGCGCTTGGCCTTGAGACCCTGCGGCGCCAGAATATCCAGGATTGAGCCGTTTTTTCCTTTGAACTGATTGGTTTCAGCCGCACCCTTGATAAGTCCCGAGGCCGCTCCGAGGGCTTTGCGAGTTGCAGGACCGAATTCGAGCCCGTCGTCGCAAAAAACCACGAGGACTCCGCTCGGGGCGCCAGAAAACGGGACAAAGCCGACCTTGACGGCGTCGGTCATAAACAAATCCTCCAAGAATCAGGGGTGTCGTTTGTTGCCTGGTGTGGCGATTCAGAAGTCCGCATCATTGTCGCCGCGAGTTCGTCATGCGGACTTCTGAACCAAAGCCACACTAGATCAATAAGGTTTGCTAGTGCCCCGATTCCGAAGTTCGCAAAAGTGGGGCCGAACAATGATACGAACTTCGGAATCGGGGCACTAGTGGTCCCATTCTAACATTCGCATCCCATCTCAGCGGCCATTTTTGCGAATGTTTAGAATCAAAGGACCGCTAGCAAATAGTGGATTCCGGTAGGGTTTGGGATTGACATTTGCCTTCCGTGCTTGCGGCCGGTCAAATCCACTCCACGACCGTGGCGGCAGGGTCACTAATCCAAAATATTAACCATATCCTAAGGCCGCCATGGCCCAGCCATTTTGTTGACGGATCAAAGGGATGGTAGTGAGAGAATGATGCCAGCCTGAATACGGCGGAGCGGCCAAAGGGGATCCCATCCGGGACTGGCCGCCAACCGCTGCAAAGGCGTGCCAGGATGGGACCGTACGGTTAGCGATGGGGTCGATCGACAGGTATATCTTCCGCACGACGCTGGCGTCGTTTGCGCTAGTCTTGGTCAGCCTGACGGGCGTGATCTGGATTACGCAGGCGTTGCGCGGCATCGACCTGATGACGAGCCAGGGCCAGACGATCCTGACCTTCCTCGGCATCACCAGCCTCGTCATTCCGGCACTGGTTCTGATTATCTCACCAATCGCCTTGATGATCGCGATCTCGCATACGCTGAACAAGCTGGCGACCGATTCGGAAATCATTGTCATGAACGCGGCCGGCTTCTCTCCGGTCCGGCTGTTTCGTCCGTTTGTTTTTGCAACGTTTGTGGTCGCACTCCTGGTGGCCTTTATTGCCGCCTACCTGGCCCCCGAAGGCCTGCGCCGAATCAAGCAATGGGACGCGGAAATCACCGCCGACGTCCTGACCAACGTCTTGCAACCCGGCCGCTTCGCCCAGCTCGATCAGAATCTGACCATCCGAATCCGCGAACGGCAGCCGGGCGGCCTGCTCAAGGGCATCTTCATCGATGACCGTCGCGATCCGAAGGAGCGAGTCAGCATCGTCGCCGACCACGGCACCGTTGTGAAGAATGAGGGCGGCTCGTTCCTGATTCTCGAGGATGGAAATCTCGAGCGTTTCGAGGTCGGCAAACGCGATCCGGCGCTGGTTGCGTTCGGCCGCTATGGCTTCGATATGTCGAAGTTCAACCAGAATCACGACGTCACACTGGGTATTCGCGAACGTTACCTCTGGGAGTTGCTGGCCCCTGAGGATTCCGATCCGATCTATCAACAGCTGCCCGGACAATTCCGCGCCGAATTGCATGACCGCTTCATGTCGCCGATCTATCCGTTTGCATTTGCCGCCCTCACCTTTGCCTTTCTCGGCGCGCCGCGCACCACGCGCCAGAGCCGGAACTTCTCGATTGGCGGCTCGATCCTTGCGGTATTCGGATTACGGATGGCGGGATTCGCCTGTTCGGTCCTGACGGTGAAATCACCGCTTGCGGCAGCCGTCCAATATCTGATGCTGGTTGCCGCGATCGGCATCAGCGTCTGGATCATCATTGGAGGCATCGTGATCGAGCCGCCGGCCGGACTGATAGAAGCCATCAACCGATCGAACGAACGGATCCTGCGGCTTCTGGGACGGCCAGCCGCGGCATGAGCATGGTCAGCAACACGCTCGGGCGCTACTTCGCCGGCCGCTTCGTGGTTGCGGCGCTGGGGGTTTTTGCCGCCATTTTCGTACTTCTGGTGCTGGTCGATTACATCGAAATGGTGCGGAAAACGTCGGGACTGGTGGATGTTTCCGCGATC
>Ga0208193_1000833_pt1 | contig 14525 bp, 10 predicted proteins | sample June2015DPH_17_2_FD_184716 | JGI IMG/M metagenome (GOLD analysis project Ga0208193, IMG submission 184716) | Peatland microbial communities from SPRUCE experiment site at the Marcell Experimental Forest, Minnesota, USA - June2015DPH_17_10... | ecosystem: Environmental > Terrestrial > Soil >... | reverse complement strand
GCGGATGGTCCTGTCCGGGCCGTCGGAGGCGCGTGGGCGCGGCATCGGCATGGTATTCCAGCATTTCTCCCTGTTCGACAATCTCACGGTGGCCGAGAATGTCGCGCTCGGGCTCGACGGCAAGGAATCCTTCAAGGACATGTCGGCGCGGCTCGAACAGGTATCGCGGACCTACGGGCTTCCGCTCGATCCGCGCCGCGAGGTCTGGCAGCTGTCGGTCGGCGAGCGGCAGCGCATCGAGATCGTGCGCGCACTGATGCAGAACCCGAAATTCCTGATCCTTGACGAGCCGACCGCGGTTCTGACCCCGCAGGAGGCCGACCAGCTCTTCATCGTGCTGGAGCGATTAAAGCAGGAAGGCCGCGCCATCCTTTACATCAGCCACAAGCTCGACGAGGTGAAGCGGCTCTGCGACACCGCGACCATTCTGCGCGGCGGCAAGAAGGTCGCCACCTGCAATCCCAAGGCGGAAACCGCAGCCTCCCTGGCGCGGATGATGGTCGGCACTGAAATCAGGGAAGTCAAAGCGGAGGCGGCACGAAAGATCACGGTGCCGCGGCTGGTCGTCAATGATCTTTGCCTGGAGCCCGACGATCCCCATGGCGTGCGGCTGCAAAACATCTCGATCGAGCTTCGGGGCGGCGAAATCCTCGGCATCGCGGGCGTTGCCGGCAACGGGCAGGACGAATTCTTCGCCGCCCTTTCGGGCGAACGCTACTCCAACGACCCCGGCACGGTCGTGATCGAAGGGATTGCGGCCGGCCATCTCTCCATCACCCGGCGGCGCAAGCTCGGCGCGGCCTTCGTGCCGGAAGAACGGCTCGGTCACGGCACCGCGCCGCGCATGAAATTGTCAGAGAATGCGCTGCTCACAGGCCATGCCGCCAGCGGCATGGTCAAGTTTGGCTTTGTCGATACCCCGGCGACCTTGTCCACCGTCGACCGCGCCACGAAAACCTTCGATGTGCGCAAGGCCAAGCGCGATCCGGAAGCGGCAAGCCTGTCCGGCGGCAATTTGCAGAAATTCGTGGTGGGGCGCGAAATCCTGCGAAACCCGGCCGTGCTGGTGGTGAGCCAACCGACCTGGGGCGTCGATGCGGGGGCAGCCGCCGTGATCCGCCAGGCGCTGCTGGATCTCGCGGCTGCGGGTGCAGCCGTTCTTGTCACCAGCCAGGACCTCGACGAACTCACTGAGATCACCGACCGGATCGCGGTGATGTTTCACGGGCGGCTGTCACAGGCGCTGCCAACCCGGGAAGCCACGCGCGAAAAACTCGGGCTGTTGATGGGCGGAAGCAGCCTCGATCCGAAGGAGGCGGCGCATGCAGCTGGTGCTTGAGAAGCGCGCCGAGCGATCGAACGCGATTGCAGTGGTTTCGCCCTTGATTGCGATCGGCATGACGATCGTAACCATGGTCATCCTGTTCGCCATCCTCGGCAAGAACCCTGCTCTGGCGCTGTGGGTCTACTTCATCGATCCCCTGACCGACAGCTATTCCTTGCAGGAAATCGCGGTCAAGGCGACGCCGCTCGTCATGATCGCGATCGGGCTGTCGCTCTGTTATCTCGCCAATGTCTGGAATATCGGCGCCGAAGGACAGTTTCTGATCGGCGCCGTCGCAGGCTCCTGGCTCGCCGTGAAAACCAACGGTACCGACGCCGGGCCCTGGGTATTACCGGTGATGTTGCTGCTTGGTGCAGCCGCGGGCGCGCTCTATGCGCTGATCCCGGCGATCTGCAAGGTCAAATTTGGCGCCAGCGAGATCCTGACCAGCCTGATGCTGGTCTATGTCGCCGATCTCTTCCTCGATTATCTCGTGCGCGGCCCGTGGCGCGACCCGAACGGCTTCAACTTTCCGACCACGGCGGAATTCGATCCGGTAGCCACCGTTCCCGTTCTTTTCGAAGGCGGCCGTTTGCATTGGGGCGCGATCATCGCGCTCGTTGTCGTCGCCGCGGCGGCCATCCTGCTCAGCCGAATGATCAAGGGTTTTGAAATCCGCGTGGTGGGAGCCGCACCCCGCGCCGCTCGTTTCGGCGGCTTCAATTCCAACCAGCTGATCCTCTTGACCTTCGCCATCTCCGGCGCGCTCGCAGGGCTTGCCGGAATCATCGAGGTCGCCGGTCCCGTCGGGCACCTTCAGCCGGGCTTCTCACCGGGTTATGGGTTCACCGCAATCATCGTCGCCTTCCTCGGGCGGCTGAACCCGGTTGGAATATTAATTGCAGGGCTTTTCCTCGCGCTGACTTTCATTGGCGGCGAACAGGCCCAGATCGCAATGAAAATACCTCTCGATGTGACCAAGGTTTTTCAGGGCATCCTGCTGTTCTACGTGCTCGCCTGCGATTCCCTCATTCTCTACCGGATACGGCTGGTTTCCACCTCGCGACAGGTGCCAAGTGGAACTGCTTGATCCTAAATTCCTTGAATCCGTTATTCTGTCGATCCTCGCGGCATCGACGCCGTTGTTGATCGCGGCCACCGGCGAACTCGTGACCGAGCGCTCCGGCGTCCTCAACCTCGGCGTCGAAGGGATGATGATCGTAGGCGCGGCCTGCGGATTTGGCGGCGCCTGGCTCACGGGTTCGATCCTTGTGGGGGCGATTTTCGGCATCGTCGCGGGCGTGCTGATGTCGCTGATCTTCGCGCTGATGACGCTCGGTCTTGCGGTCAACCAGGTCGCGACCGGGCTTGCCTTGACGATACTCGGGCTCGGCATCTCCGGCCTGATCGGCGCCGGCTTCATCGGCGAGCGGATCGCGCTGGCGCCGCATCTCTATATTCCGGGCCTCACCGACATTCCCTTTGCTGGCCGAATCCTGTTTGGCGAAGACGCCTTTGTCTATCTGTCGCTGGCTCTGTTGATCGGCGTCTGGTGGTTTCTCTATCGCACACGCGCCGGACTGGTGCTGCGCGCCGCCGGCGACAATCATGTCTCGGCGCATGCGCTCGGCTATCCCGTACTTCGGATCCGCCTGTATGCCGTGATGTTCGGTGGCGCCTGCGCCGGCCTTGCGGGCGCCTATCTGCCGCTCGCCTATACGCCGTTCTTCATTCCGGCCATGACCGCCGGCCGCGGCTGGATTGCGCTGGCGCTGGTGGTGTTCGCTTCCTGGCGTCCAGGCCGCCTCATCATCGGCGCCTATCTGTTCGGCGCGGTGACCATCCTGCAATTGCACGTGCAGGCGCTCGGCCTCGGCATCCCTTCGCAGTTCATGTCATCCCTGCCTTACCTGGCGACTATCATTGTCCTTGTTCTGATTTCGCGGGCGAGAACCGGCGGCTCAACCGCGCCCGCCGCGCTTGGCACAGTGTTCGTGCCTGATCGCTGATTTTCTCGTTTCAGGGCACGGCTGAAGGGGGCGCCGCGTTCTGGATGTAAGTTTTACCCCGACAGTGTGGAGATCGATGATGAGGAAAAAACTTCTTGCGGCCGCTGCCGCAGTTCTGCTGGCCGGAAGCCTGAGCGCTTCGGCCGCCGACAAGTTGAAGGTCGGGTTCATTTACCTCGGCCCGGTCGGTGATTTCGGCTGGACCTACCAGCATGAAGTCGCGCGACAGGCCCTGGCGAAGGAGTTCGGCGACACGATCGAGACGACCTATCTCGAGAATGTCAGCGAAGGCCCCGACGCCGAGCGTTCGATCGAACAGCTCGTACGCGCCGGAAACAAGCTGATCTTCACCACGTCCTTTGGCTACATGGACCCGACGCTGAAGGTCGCCAAAAAATATCCGAACGTGCATTTCGAGCACGCCACCGGATTCAAGCACGACAAGAACATGGGGATCTACAACGGCCGGTTCTATGAAGGCCGCTACATCCAGGGCGTCATCGCCGGCAAGATGTCGAAGGCTGGCGTGCTCGGCTACATCGGGTCGTTCCCGATCCCGGAAGTCATCATGGGCATCAACGCGACGATCCTCGGCGCGCAGTCGGTCAATCCGAACATCAAGGTCAAGATCATCTGGGCCAATACCTGGTTCGATCCCGGCAAGGAAGCCGACGCCGCCAAGGCGCTGCTCGATCAGGGCGCCGACGTCATCATGCAGCACACGGACTCTCCGGCCGCGATGCAGATCGCTTCCGAGCGCGGCAAGCTGGCGTTCGGCCAGGATTCCGACATGATCAAGTTCGGGCCGAAGTCGCAGCTCACCTCGATCATCGACAACTGGGCGCCCTACTACATCTCCCGCGTCAAGGCCGAGCTCGCCGGCAAATGGGAAACCGACAATGACTGGGACGGCCTGAAGGCCAAGATGGTCGTGATGGCGCCCTACACCAACATGCCCGACGACGTGAAGAAACTGGCGATGGATACGGAAGCCGCGATCGTTGCCGGCAAGCTTTATCCGTTCAAGTGCCCGATCGTCGATCAGGACGGCAAGACGGTTGATTGCAAGGGCGGCGACCATCTCGACGACGGTCAGGTTCTCGGCATGAACTTCTACGTCAAGGGCATCGACGACAAGATGCCGGGCAAGTAGGCGCTACACTTTCCAAGCCAAAGGCCGGGCGGAAGCGCCCGGCTTTTTCTTTTTCAACGACTCCAGAGCAGCATGATTCTTGGTTGAACCATCGACGGCGTCGCTTCACCTCGCCCCGCCTGCGGGGAGAGGTCGAAATTCAAGCAAAGCTTGAATTTCGGGTGAGGGAGAGCGCGCCCCAAATCATCTCTCACCGCCTTTGCAAAAGCAGCCCCTCACCCCAACCCTCTCCCCGCAAGAGCGGGGCGAGGGAGCACATTTTGATCTATCCCGCCTGCAAAGTGCGCGCGGCCGCGCTGTGGCGGCGGATCAGATCGGCGACATCAAGACCGGGAATGGCGCCGTCAACGACGGTCCACTTCCCGGCCACCATCACGCGATCGGCGCGATGCGCGCCACACAAAACCAGCGCCGCCAGGGGATCGCCGTGACCCGAGAAGCGAAGCTCATCGAGCTTGAACAGCGCGAGGTCGGCGGCCTTGCCGACCGCGATCTCGCCAAGCTCGGGACGGCCGACGCAAGCGGCTGAGCCTTTGGTCGCCCAGCGCAGCGCGTCCTTGTGGCTCACCTTGCCGACACCATAACGCGAGCGTTGCAACAAAAAGGCGGCGCGGACTTCCTGCATCAAATTGGATTCGTCATTCGAAGCCGAGCCATCGACGCCGAGCCCGATGCCGACGCCAGCCTCTTCCATTTCGCAAACCGGGCAGCCGCCGGATGCCAGAATCTGGTTGCTGCACGCACAGTGGCTGATTGTCGTCTTTGCCTTGCCGAGACGTTTTATCTCGGACGAGTTGAAATGAATGCCATGTGCGAGCCAGGTTCGCGCATTGAGCCAGCCGCAGTCCTCGAGATAGTCGAGCGGTCGGCACCGATAGAGCTGTTCGCAGAAACGGTTCTCGTCCTCGGTCTCCGCCAGATGGGTGTGCAGGCGAACGTCGAGCTTCCCGGCGAGTTCCGCCGTCTTCTTCATCAACGAGGTCGTCACCGAAAACGGCGAACAGGGCGCGAGCGCAATCTGCACCATCGCATCTTCGCCACGCTGATGAAATTTGGCGACAACGCGTTCGCTGTCGGCCAAGATGACATCTTCGTCCTGCACCACGCTGTCCGGCGGCAGGCCACCGTCGAGTTGCGACAGATTCATCGAACCGCGGGTCAGGAGCGCACGCAGGCCGAGGCGTTGCGCCACGGCAACTTCGATATCAACCGACTCCTCGAGCCCCGCCGGAAAAACATAGTGATGGTCCGTCGTGGTGGTACAGCCGGAGAGCATCAGCTCCGACATCGCCACGGTGACGCCGAGTTCGAGTGCCTTGGGCGTCAATCCCGCCCATATCGGATAGAGCGCCTGCAACCACGGGAACAGCTCGCGGTCCATCGCCGCCGGCACCGCGCGTGTCAGGGTCTGATAAAAATGATGGTGGGTGTTGATCAGCCCGGGCAAGACCACATGCGCCGAGGCATCGAAGACCGCCGCGTCCGTCTTGGGTGTCGCACCCGCCGGCACCAGTTCGACGATCCGCCCGCCCTCCACGACAATACCGCGGGCAGCGCCCTCGGCCAGAATTCCCTGGGGGTCCTTGATCCAGATCGCCTGCGATTGCGTCATGGCGCGGTTTTCCTGTCGCATTGCGCTCAAATCATCCATCGTCATTCCGGGGCGACGCGCAAGCATAGAACCCCCGAATCTCGAGATTCCGGGTTCGCCTCTTCGAGGCGTCCCGGAATGACGACAACCAATTTATCCTACAATTCGAGAGCCAAATTGGCGCTGGTTTTGCAAGACTGTTACATAAAGAATGTTGGCGTTGAAAGCGTTTGGCCTGGTGCAAATGTTAGAATCGGACCACTAGCGCATGGACCTGAATACGATCACGGCGGTGGCGCGCCCGAAAGCGCGCTCTGAACTGCCCGCTTGGACGGCAGGCGACGCCTGGCTCGCGGGCGGCACCTGGCTGTTTTCGGAACCGCAGACCCATTTGCATCGGCTGATCGATCTGGCCACGTTTGGATGGCCGGCGCTCACACCAAGCGCCAATGGACTATCGATTGCGGCGACCTGCACCGTTGCCGAGCTTGACGCGATCATCTGTCCACGGGACTGGCTCGCCGCCCCTCTGATCAATCAATGCTGCCGGGCCTTTCTCGCTTCCTTCAAGATCTGGAAGACCGCAACTGTCGGCGGCAATATCTGCATGTCGCTGCCGGCGGGCCCGATGATCTCGCTGACGGCGGCGCTCGATGGCGTTTGCACGATCTGGCAGGTGGACGGCGGCGAGCGAACAATTGCGGTTTCCGATTTCGTCACCGGCAACAATGCCAACGTGCTCAAGCCCGGCGATCTGTTGCGGCAGATCTATATTCCGCTCGCCGCGCTGAAACGCCGCTCGGCCTTTCGCCAGATTTCGCTGACGCCGGTCGGGCGCTCGGCGGCGCTGTTGATCGGCAGCATCGCGCAAGACGGCGCTTTCGCGCTGACGGTGACCGCCTCGACCAAGCGGCCGATAAAACTATCCTTTCAAAAATTGCCCGACGCCACCGAGCTGCGTGAGGCGATCCTGCAAACCATTCCCGACGGTCTCTATCACGACGACATTCATGGCAAGCCGTTTTGGCGCAAGCATATGACGCTGCGACTGGCTTCCGAAGTTTGCGCCGAGTTGGTGGAGTAGATTTGACATTCGCTACCCACCTAGCCGCGGGTTCGTCGAGCGAATGTCAAATCCTAAACTCCACCAAAATCTTGAATTTTCTAGTGGTCCTTTGATTCTAACATTCGCAAAGTGACCGCTGCGAGGGGATGCGAATGTTAGAATCGGACCACTAGCATGATGTTCAAGGTCAACGGAAGGCATTTCGAGCAGCAGCCACGCGCCGGGCAGTGCCTGCGCACGTTTCTGCGCGAGCTCGGTCATTTCGGCGTCAAGAAAGGCTGCGACGCCGGCGACTGCGGCGCCTGCACCGTGCTACTCGACAACGAGCCGGTGCATAGCTGCCTGATTCCAGCGTTTCGCGCCGAAGGCCACGCGGTCACCACCATCGAGGGCTTTGCTGGCAACGCCGCCATCCATCCGATGCAGCAGGCCTTTCTGGACGCGCAGGGATTTCAATGCGGCTTCTGCACCGCGGGCATGATCCTGACCTGCGCCTCGCTGAACCAGGCGCAGCAGCAGGATCTCGGCGCGGCGCTGAAGGGCAATATCTGCCGCTGCACAGGCTATCGTTCGATCGAGGACGCACTCAACGGCAAGAAGAACGTCGAAAAGGCCGACGCCGGCGACGCGTTCGGCCGCAGCCTGCCCGCGCCGGCGGGGCCGCTCGTGGTGCGTGGCGCGGAGCGTTACACCTTCGATACCGAGATCGAGGGCCTGCTCCACATCAAGATTTGTCGCTCGCCGCATCCGCACGCCAGAATTATCTCCATCGACAAGAGCGCCGCGCTCGCCGTACCCGGCGTCCATGCGGTGCTGACTCACGAAGACGCGCCGAAAACGCTGTTCTCGACGGCGCGGCACGAGAATGACTGGATGGACCCTGAAGATACCCGCGTGCTCGACGACGTCGTGAGGTTCGTCGGGCAAAAGGTCGCGGCCGTGGTGGCGACGAGCGAAGGGGCCGCCGAGGAAGGCTGCCGGCGTCTCAAGGTCGAATACGAAATATTGCCGCATGTGGTCGATCCCACTGAGGCGATCGCCGAGGGCGCGCCGCTGATTCACCCCGGCAAGACCGCCGAGCAGCGTATCGGCAACTCCGCGCGCAATATCGCCGCCGAGACGCACGGTGAATTTGGCGACGTTGCCGCGGCATTATCTGCGTCCGCCGTCACCTACGAAAGCACCTTCACGACGCAACGGGTGCAGCATGCAGCACTCGAAACCCATGGCGGGCTTGCCTTCATCGACGCCGACGGCGTTCTCACCGTCCGCTCGTCGACACAGGTGCCGTTCCTGACCCGGCGCACGCTTGCCGAGCTGTTCGGTCTTCCTGCGGAGAAGGTGCGCGTGTTCTGCGAGCGCGTCGGCGGCGGCTTTGGCGGCAAGCAGGAGATGTTCGTCGAGGACGTGCTGGCGCTGGCTGCGCTGAAGACGAAACGTCCGGTCAAGCTTGAACTGACGCGCGAGGAGCAATTCATTTCCACCTCGACGCGCCATCCGATGCGAGTCACAATCACGGCCGGCGCCGACACAAACGGCAAGCTTACGGCGCTGAAACTCGACGTGCTCTCCAATACCGGCGCCTACGGCAATCACGCCGGGCCGGTGTTGTTTCACGCCGTCAGCGAATGCATCAGCGTCTATAACTGCCCGAACAAGAAGATAGACGGGGTCGCCGCCTATACCAATACGGTACCGGCCGGCGCCTTCCGCGGTTATGGCCTGCCGCAGACGCTGATCGCGGTGGAGGCCGCGATCGATGAACTCGCCAGACAGCTCGGCATCAGCCCGTTCGAGATGCGCCGCCGCAACATCGTCAAGCCCGGCGATCCCATGCTGTCGCCGCCGGAATCCAAATATCACGACGTGATGTACGGCTCCTATGGGCTCGACCAGTGCCTCGATCTGGTCGAGCGCGCGATGGCTGTTGAGGCGCCGAATCCGCCATTATCCGACGAATGGCTGGTAGGCGACGGTATTGCTCTCACCATGATCGATACCGTACCGCCGGCCGGCCACATCGCGGACTGTTATGTTTCCTTGCGCGACGATGGCGGGTTCGAACTCACCGTCGGCACCGCGGAGTTCGGCAACGGCACGACCACGGTGCATCGCCAGATCGCGGCGACGGCGCTCGCCACCACCGTCGATCAGATTCGTCTCAGACAATCCGACACCGCCCATGGCGGCCACGATACCGGCGCCTATGGTTCGGCCGGGACCTTCGTCGCCGGACTTGCCACCAAGTTGGCGGCGGAAAATCTCGCCGCCGAGATCAAAACCTTCGCCGCGCGCGCTTTTGCCACGGACGCGGCTGCAAGCGTGCTCGAACGGGATCATCTCGTTTGCGGCAGCGAGCGTCTGCCGTTTGCGCTGATCGCGACAGCCGCGCAGGCGCGAGGCAAAACACTTCACGCTCACGGCAATTCCGCCGGCACGCCGCGCTCGGTCGCCTTCAATGTGCAGGGCTTTCGGGTCGCCGTGAACAAGGGCAGCGGCGAATTGAAGATTCTCAAAAGCGTGCAGGCTGCGGACGCCGGCCGTGTCGCCAATCCCATGCAATGCCGCGGACAGGTCGAAGGCGGCGTCGCGCAGTCGTTGGGCGCCACCCTCTATGAGGAACTCGTGATCGACGACGGCGGCCGCATCGTCAATCCGCGCTTCCGCGACTATCATCTGCCGTCCTTTGCCGACGTGCCGCGCACCGAGGTCTACTTCGCCGATACCTACGACACGATCGGACCGATGGGGGCGAAATCGATGAGTGAAAGTCCCTACAATCCCGTCGCGGCCGCGATGGGCAACGCCATCGCCGACGCCACCGGCATCCGCTTTACCTCGACACCGTTCAAGCCCGACCGGCTGTTTCCCGCGCTGAAGGAAAAGTTCGGCGGATAAAGCTTCACGCGAAACCTGCGCGGCAGCGCGTCTGGCACGGGGCTTGAATTACTGCAAAGGCGTGACAGCGGCCGGGCACCGCTTGGCGCAGTGGGGGGTTTAGCCATGAGCACCGAAATCCATCCCGTCGACGAAGTCCTGCCGATCCCGCGGCTGCTGGCACTGGGGCTGCAGCATGTGCTGGTGATGTACACCGGCGCCGTCGCCGTTCCCCTGATTATCGGCCGGGCGCTGAAGCTTCCACCGGAAGACGTCGCCTATCTGATCAGCGCGGACTTGTTTGCCTGCGGACTTGCCACGCTGGTACAGTGCATCGGATTTCCCGGCGTCGGTATCCGGCTGCCCGTGATGATGGGCGTGACCTTCGCCTCCGTGGGCCCGATGCTGTCGATGGCCGCTTCTCCCGACATCGGGCTGCTCGGCATCTACGGATCCGTCATCGCTGCCGGAATCTTCGGCATTATTGCCGCCCCTTTCATCAGCCGTCTGCTGCCTCTGTTTCCGCCTGTTGTCACCGGCACCATCATCATGGTGATCGGCATTTCCCTGATGCGGGTCGGCATCAACTGGGCCGGCGGCGGCCTGCCGACGCTGACCAAGGTGGTGGACGGCGTTCCCGGCGCCTTTCCCAATCCTGCTTACGGTCAGTTGCAAGGGCTCGGCATTTCCGCCTTCGTGCTGCTCTTCATCCTTGGCCTGATCAAATGGGGAAGCGGCTTCGTCGCCAACGTCTCGGTGCTGCTTGGAATCATCGCCGGCGCTGTTCTCGCGAGCATTCTCGGCGTCATGCATTTCGAAAAAGTCTTGGCCGCACCGTGGGGCGACATCGTCATTCCCTTCCGCTTCGGCATGCCGCAATTTTACCTCGTGCCGATCGTCACCATGTGCATCGTCATGATCGTGGTGATGATCGAATCGCTCGGCATGTTCCTCGCGCTCGGCGAGATGACCGGCAAAACCATCGACCGCGACGCGCTGTCACGCGGCCTGCGCGCCGACGGCGTCGGCACGTTGATCGGCGGCATCTTCAACACCTTCCCCTACACGTCCTTCTCGCAAAACGTTGGTCTCGTCAGCGTCACCGGCGTGCGTTCGCGCTGGGTCACCATCGCCGGCGGCGCCATCATGCTGCTGCTCGGCCTGGTGCCCAAACTTGCCGCGCTCGTCGAAGCGGTGCCGCAGGTGGTGCTCGGAGGCGCGGGGCTTGTGATGTTCGGCATGGTGGCGGCGACCGGTGCGCGGATACTCACCGCCGTCGACTTCAAAAACAATCGCTTCAACCTGTTCGTGGTCGCGATCTCCGTCGGCTTCGGCCTGATTCCGCTCGCCGCGCCCGGCTTTTTCCACAACCTGCCGCGTGACCTTCAGCCGCTTCTGGAATCCGGCATCCTGCTCTGCGCCGTCGTCGCGGTGATCCTGAACGCGTTCTTCAACGGGCTCGGCAGCAGCGCCAGCGCGAAAGCCGATGCGGCGGCCGTGGCTTCATCCGCGCAGCACGTTTAAAGCGCTATTGCGCTCTAAAATCTCAATTGCGCATGATCTTTCGGAAAACCAGTACCCACTTTTCCGGATCATGCGCTAACTGCCGCGATAGGTCGCATAGCTCCAGGGCGTGACCAGCAGGGGCACGTGCAAGTGCCCCTCCGGTTCGCTCACCGCAAAACGTAAGGCGATGTCGTCGAGGAACGGCGGATCGGAGAGCGGCACCTTTCGCTCCTTGAAATATTTCCCGACACCGAAGTTCAGTTCATAGCGGCCGATCGGCACCGGCCGGCCACCGATCAGGGGCTGATCGGTGCGACCGTCCGCATTGGTTATCGTCCGCGCGACAACGCGGCTTGCGCCAAGCCGTGAGCGCTCAACGAGTTCGACCTCGATCCCCACCGCGGGCTTGCCGCTATGGTTATCGAGCACATGGGTCGAGAGCCGCCCGTGAACCGGCAGGCGGTCGCTCGCAACGACAAGCTGATCGAGCCGCAACGCCGCGATCCGGCAAATCTCTCCGATCGAGGCCTTCGTTTCCGTCGCAATATCGTTCGGCAGCCGGTGCTCGAAATCGGCCAGGATCGAATCCCTGGTGTGGCGGCGGACGCAGACGATATAGGGAAAACCGAACTTCGCGCGGTAGGCGTTGTTGACGCGCTCGAACGCTTCGTACTCCGCATCCGACAGCCGGTCGAGCCCGACGCTGTTTTGCTCGGCGGTAGATTCGGCGGTGAGGCCCGCGGCCCGCCGGGTTTTGTCGGCGAGATCAGGATGCGACTTGATCAGCGCGAGCCGCAGTTCGTCTGGCGCACGCTCGACCGCCGTCTTCATCGCGGCAAACAGCGCATTGATGCCGGCAAAGGGCCTGGCCGCAAAGGCCTGTTCGGCGACCCAGGGCGAATATTCGAAGATATTGGCAAGCGCTGCGACGAAGTCGCCTTGCGTGCAAGCGTTCAGCTGCTCAAGCGGCTTCTGCAACATGCACCTTCATGGATTTCGCCCTTGGCCGGCCGCCCCACCGTTCCGATCAAAGGACAATCCGAAAAGCCCGCCGCGCTGTACTTCCGGCTCTGGCGCCGGCTGAGCTTCGGCTTGCGGCGGCGGAGGCGGCGGCGCCGGAAGGTTGGTACAGCTCATCGAATAGATCAGCTCGCGGCTGGCAGTCTGGCCGATCGGCGCGCACGGGTCGACGCGCGCGGCTTTCGGAGCCGGCTTGGTTTGCGACCAGGCCGGCGTTGCGGCCCCCACCAGCATCATGCACAGGAGAAGTTTCTTCATCATTCCTACCTCGAAATGGTGTGGCGACTCTGACGTTCCTTTCAGTGTGGCCGCGAGTTCTTTGGAGGAACGTCAGAGTCAAAGCCACACTAGAATCATATGGTTGCTAGTGTCCCTTTGGTTCTGACATTCGTAAAAGTGCCCGCTGCGATAAGATACGAATGTCAGAACCGGGACACTAGGCCCCCGCATCATTGAACCGGATTGAAGCGGCGAAGTCCACATGCTGCATTTTTGGGCAAATAGCCCGTGCACACTGCCAATCGTACGCGCTGGAAAACGACGTTGATAGATGCGACACAGAATCGGGATACTTGGGGCATCTGGGCGCGGTTGACCAGAGAAGACGCACGGAACCGTCGCCGCACAAGCGGCGCTAAGGGATGGAGCCGGCGATGTGGGCATCGATATTGTCGGAATGGGCCAGCCTGATTTTTCGCTGGCTACATGTGATTGCAGCCATGGGCTGGATCGGAAGCTCGTTCTACTTCATCCACCTCGATCTTGAACTCAAGCCGCGCAGCGACTTGCCCGAAGGCGCCCATGGCGAAGCGTGGCAGGTTCACGGCGGCGGCTTCTATCACATCATCAAGTTCCTGGTCGCGCCGTCGAAGATGCCGAGCGAACTGACCTGGTTCAAATGGGAAGCCTACACGACCTGGCTGTCGGGCTTCGTGCTGATGGTCATCGTCTACTATCTCGATGCCGAACTGTTTCTGGTCGACAAATCGGTGCTCGACCTGACGCCGTTGCAGGCGGGGCTGTTCAGCTTCTTCAGCCTTGCGCTCGCCTGGCTGCTGTATGAGGCGGCCTGCCGTAGCGGCCTTTCCAGCCACGAACTGCCTTTCGCCATCGGCGGCTATATCTTCCTGGTCGCCCTCACCTACGCCTTCACCCATGTGCTGAGCGGGCGTGGCGCCTTCAACCAGATCGGCGCGATCATCGGCACGATCATGGTCGCCAACGTCTTCGCCCTGATCATCCCGAACCAGAAGAAGGTCGTGGCCGCGCTGCTCGCCGGGAAGACGCCTGACCCGAAATACGGCAAACAGAGCAAGGAACGCTCGGTCCACAACAACTATCTGACCCTGCCGGTCGTCTTCCTCATGATCAGCAATCATTATCCGCTGATCTTTGCCACTCGCTTCAACTGGGTGATCGCGGCGATCGTGCTCGCGCTCGGTCCCGTCATCCGTCACTTCTTCAACGAGCGCCATGCCGGGCGAAAATCGCCGTGGTGGGTGTGGGGCGTGGCGGCCATCGGCATGATCGCGATCGCGTTCTTGTCGACGGCCGGTCCGCGCGACGCCAAAGCGAGCGCAGTGGTGCCGAAACATGACTTCGCCGCCGTCCAGGATGTCGTGTTGTCCCGTTGCAGCATGTGCCACGCCGCCGAGCCGGTGTTTGACGGAATTACCGCCGCGCCGAAGGGCGTGCGTCTCGACGATCCCGATCAGATCCTGCGCAACCGCCGGCTGATCGGACGAAACGCGGCCTGGTCCAGCGCCATGCCGCCCGGCAACGTCACCGAGATCACCGCCGACGAGCGCGCCGTGCTGGCCGCCTGGCTCGCCGAGCCTGCGCACTGACGTCGGCTAGGCGACCAGTTCGGCGACGGCCTTCTGCATATTGGACGACATATCGCCGGTCACAGCGCTCTGCTCTTCGACGGCGGCCGCGGTATTGGTCACGAACTCGCTGACATGCTCGATGGCGCCCTT
>Ga0208193_1000832_pt1 | contig 14525 bp, 13 predicted proteins | sample June2015DPH_17_2_FD_184716 | JGI IMG/M metagenome (GOLD analysis project Ga0208193, IMG submission 184716) | Peatland microbial communities from SPRUCE experiment site at the Marcell Experimental Forest, Minnesota, USA - June2015DPH_17_10... | ecosystem: Environmental > Terrestrial > Soil >... | reverse complement strand
GCGCGGGCCTCAAGGCACACTCTTCGGATCGGGTTCGATGGGCGGCACGGTAAGATTGATTTCCAACCAGCCGAACTTGTCGGAATTTCAATCGACGGCACAGAGCGTCCTATCCGGCACCGAGGGCGGCGGGTTCAATCACAAAGACAACTTGATGGTCAACCTCCCCCTGATCGACGACACCCTCGCAATCCGGTTGGTGGGAACGGAAGATTACACCAGTGGTTGGATCGACCGCATCGTGGCTGACCCTTTTCCAGTGGCGGGCGGAAACCCGGACGGCACCGTGCGCGGCAATGTCCAGGACGCGCCCATCGAGAAGCAATATCCGGGCTCGAATGCCTATCAAATCTATGCGGCGCGCATGACTCTGCTGTGGAAGCCGACGGAAAAACTGTCGGTCACGCCGTCATTCTTCCACGAGACCAGCACCCAAAATGGCATCAGTGCCTATGACAGCGATCCGGGCACCTTGGCGCACTACCAGCCTTTCGACATCGCCGAACCGCTGACCGATTCGCTGACGGCCTACGGTCTCAACGTGACGTACAGTTTTCCGAGGTTCGACCTGACATCGACTACCGCTCGATGGACTCGAGACTCCACTCAGGTGGAGGAGGCGAGCGAGGCCTTCAACAATCCGCTCGAAGCGATTGCGTACAACTATAACTATGGTCTTTCGAACCCGGGATACTATGGCCCGACCGGCACCGGCCCGGAGCACGGCGTAGAAGATGATCCTAGCCATCAGTTCAGCGAGGAACTGCGAATGGCTTCGACGGGGAGCGGAAAGGCCAGCTGGGTGGCCGGGCTCTATTACAGCGACTTTTACTCGTTGTGGACCTTCAACGGTACGACCCCCAATTACTCCGCGTATATGGATCTCGGCACGCTTGCGCCGGCAACCACACCCCACTGGTTCGACGCCTACTCGCCTACCACGCTCTCGCAGTACGCGGCCTTCGGCGACGGCACTTATGCGCTGACCGACAAGCTCAAGATCGATGTCGGCGCCCGCCTGAATCACTACGACTATCGCTTCTCCTCCTGCCTCAGCGGCTGGGGATCGGCCAACGGAGCGGCTACGCCCTCGTGTTCCGGTCTCATTGCGCTATCGTCGACCAGTTTCAATCCAAAATTTAATTTATCCTACACGTTCAACCCCGACCTGATGGCGTATGCAACCGTGTCGAGCGGCTTCCGTCCCGGCGGAGGCAACGCGGCCTATCCGACCACCGGTTCCGCCTGGGGAGCGGCTTTCCAGCAGCAGAATTATACGAGCGGCAAGTGGCCCTCCACGTACGAACCGGACCGTGTCTTGAGCTACGAGCTCGGCGAGAAGGCCAGGCTGCTCGATCACCGCCTGACCGTGAACGCCAGCATCTATTATGAGGATTGGCGCCACCCCCAGCTCGAGGCGTATCCCAACGACTGGGCGCTGAACATCAACGGCAACTATGTCCATATCTACGGCGCCGACATCGACATGCTCGCCGATCTGGGGGCGGGATTTCAGTTCGAAGTCGCGGCCGGCTACCTGTACGAATATCTGGACGGAGGCCAGCACTGGGTGATTACCCCGGTCCACAAGATGCCGGAGGTCGCGCCGGAGAGCGGCACCGTCGCTCTCAGCTATTTCAAGCCGCTCGGCGGTTCCTACACATTCACGGCTCGATTGGAGAATTCATACACCGGTCCGCGCTACTCGATTTTTTTCTCGAATCCCTACGAGTTCACCGGCACGTACAGACAACTTCCTGGGTATGACCTGATCAATGTCCGTGCGGGAGTTAAGTTCCGTGATACCTGGAGCGCTACGTTGTTTGTCAACAACCTCACCAACAAGCACGCTCAGCTCGAGAGCATGTTTACGGAAAATGAACCCCAACCCGATTTTACTCGCATCGAAACCAACCAGCCGCGCACGGGGGGTATCGACCTGACCTACCGCTTCTAAATTCGGCGAATCAAGCGCCTAATCTCCTGACACAAGAATTCGGGTCTCAGTCACCTCGACCCGCACGCCCTTGAGGCTGCGTAGGAAAGCAATGAATGCCTCGGTATCGTCGCTGGCGAAGACTCCGCTGATTCGAAGCGTCCGCAGCGCCGGTGTGGCAATCTCGATCGGCTTCGAGGTGTAGCGATTGTATTCGGCGGCGACCCGCTCCAGCGGCTCATGGTCGAACGCAATTTGCCGATGCAGCCAGGACGTGGTGCGCTCGGCATCAACCGCGACGGGGGTGGCCGGCCACTCTCCCTCGGCCACGCGGAGCTGCTGATTGGCGGTGAGCTCAATCGATCGAACCGCGTAATTCGGGCTCGAGCTCTGAGGTCCGACGGCGACCCGCCCCTCAATCACCGTGACAACCGTCGCCCCTTGCTCCAGGCGCACATCGAATTGGGTGCCAATGTCGATGATATCTGCCGATCGGGTATGCACCCGAAATGCACGATTGGCCTCATGGGTGACTTCAATTTCCGCCTGGCCGGACATGAGCGTGACCAGCCGTTCGCTCTTGCTGTAGCGGACGTTGACCGCACTGTCGGTATTCAAGTGCAGCACGGAATTATCCGCCAAACGCTGCGTGAGCTGCTCGCCGTGCCCGGTCTCAAAATGCAGTGTCACGATGCCGGTCGGCCCGGCGGGTCGCCCCGTGGGCCTCAGGTTCCAGGTGAACAGCAAGCCAAGGCTCAGCACCACGGTCATCGCGGCCACGGCGGGGAACCAGCGCCCTGAGGGAGTCGGCCAGAGCCGTTGGACGGGGGGTCCCGCCTCGGCGCTGGCGCGAGCGAGGATAGCCTCCAAAGAGTACTCGGGATCGCTGCGGGCTTCCTTGAGATCCCGTGCGACCACCGACACGCCGAGGAATTCCTCGATGTGGACGGGCGAGGTCATGAACCACGCCGCAAGCGCCGCGGAGTCCCGCGCATCCATCGGCCCTTCTTCGTTCGCCACGAACCACTCGCCGGCCTGTTCGGCGATCGCGGCACGGATTCGTTTATCGTCGGAATTCATAAGTTCAACCCAGCTGTGCCATGCGGCGTCGACAATGACTTAACCCCTGCGCCACGTACTTCTTCGCCATCTGCGGGGACACCCCGAGGTGCATGGCGATCTGCCGATAGGACAGGTCATGGGTGAAGCGCAGCTCCACCGCGGCGCGACATTTCGGACGCAACTGCTGCAATACGGTGCCAAGCCTCAGGACCCGCTGTGCCGCATCCAGGTCTCCGTCGAACGCCGGCAGGGTCTCGAGCTGCTCGTGTGCCGGCGCCTCATCGATGTCGATGCCGCTCGCCTGACGACGCTCGAGTACCGCATGCTCCTTCACCAGGTTGTTCGCCACTGTGTAGAGGTAGCCGATGGGGTTACGAATCGCATCCTGGTTGCTGACCCGTAGCATCCGTACGTACACCTCTTGCGCCAGATCCGCTGCATCGGCCTTGGCGCGGACACGCCGCAGGAAGAACATCCGCAGCGCGCCCCCGTGATCGGCAAACAGCCGCTCGACCAGCGATGGTTTCGGCTCAGCCGCTGCCATGGTGACGCATGCAATTGTCCCTCATCACCTATAAGAGTCCCTCCGGCGTGAATTAGCTACCACTTTTTATTCACTTGCCGCGACCCGCTGGCCGACCCTTCGGGAGCCCGTCATCTTAGGGTCAGAACCCATCATCCAAAATTTAAGGGTGTCCAAATCGCTGCCCGAGGACTCATTAGTTAACGAACGGAGCATCGCGTCCTCCGCGTTCAGGTGCCGATCTCCTGCGCGCTCGATGTTCGCTGATGAGGACCCGACGCTCCGCTCGTGAATTGCAAATGACACAAAAATCAAAAAGGAGACGCAATCATGATTCGCGATATGTACCATGCCATCGAAAAACGCTCCGCAACGCAACAAAATCACTCGGAGGTTAATTTCATGAAAACAATTCTCATCGGAATTGCTGCAACTGCCGCCTTATCGCTTTTCGGAGCGTCTGCGCACGCCAACTGCGCGTATCTACGCGCCGGGAATCCGCAGCAGGATATCCAACTTCCCGCGTATCGCCATCACTTCGCGGACCATGAGGGCATCGTGGGAACCTGGCTTGTGAATTATGGGCCTGTTGGCCAAGCTTTCATTCAATGGCACAGCGATGGCACTGAGTGGGAAAACATCACTCACCCCGCCATAGGCGGAAACATCTGTATGGGTTCTTGGGTAGCGACAGGCCCATGGACTTATTCCCGCAACCACTTCGGTTGGGTTTTTGATTCGACCGGAACGATCGCCGGATATTTTAATGAGACCGAGACTGACGCACTGTCGAAAGACGGAAACGCATATACCGGAACCAACGTTACGATTTTCTACGACATGGCCGGCAACGTGGTGCCAGCACCGGGAGCACCGTCGCCGGCACCCTCGGGTGGATATGCTGGCACGTCGTCGGCGGTTCGAATCGAGCCGTAATATCAATTGATCCGCAGACCTCATGCTCCCGTCGTCGCGAAGTATGCGACGGCGGGGCCGTCCGAACTAGGGTGACTGAGAGGAGAGCCACAATCGGAGCAAAAGCTGCGAGTCGCGAGACTGCCGCTGCCAGCACGAACCGAGTACGTCTTGGGTATGCCGGTGATCGCTATGTCCGACACCCGCATGATGAAGCCGGAGGCAAAAGGAGCGCCACTGGAGCGCTGGCAGTCTAGGCAGTGGCAGTTGAGCATCGCAACTGGCCCGCGCGAGCACACATAGCGAATTGATCCGCATGCACACCCGCCGGAGAAGGGAGCAGTCATGTTGCAGTTTCCTCCGGCAGCCTATGTCTACGGACAGTCTAATCTACCCGCCGTGCCTGGCCAAATCGAGGGACGTTCGCTGATCCGCCGCAGCACATCGACAAGGTAGATGTAGGGGGGAGTAACCGAAAGTAAGGGGTGTGCGACGCAGCGAAACGCTCGCATTGTGATGTCGTGTGCATTTTGTCCTAGGATGGCGGTCATGATGTCGTTAAGTTCGAATCGCCCCTGTTCGAACACCGCCGATCGCGGCTTTACGCTGCTCGAATTGATGGTCACCGTCAGCATTGCGGCGATCCTCACCGTCATGGCCCTACCGGCTTTCCATGCCTTCGTATTGAATGACCGCGATATTGCGCAGATCAATTCCTTGGTCGCCAGTTTCAACTACGCGCGCAGCGAGGCGGTCAAACAGAATTTGTCCACCGGGATCATGGTGTGTCCGTCGGGCGATGGTTCCAGCTGCAACGGAACCACGGCTTGGTCGGGCGGATGGATCGTGTGGAATACGAATGCCGCCGTGCCAAAAGGTCAGATGGTGCTGCAGGCGGTTCCCGCCTTGGCTGGCCGCAATACGCTGACGGCAACGGGCGCGGCCGCCGCCGGCATTACTTTCCAATCCACCGGCATGGTCGATGGACCGCTCACCATCGTGGTTTGCGACCCGCGCGGCGCGGCCTACGCGCTCGATGTTGAAGTAAATGCCACCGGGCGAGTCGCGGCTTCGCAGACGCCGGGCAGGTCGGTGTCCGGGTTGGTCCTGAAATGCTCCTGACGCCATGATCAACTCGCGACGGCAAGCGGCAAATCATCGGCGCGCTCATCGCGGATTCACCATCGTGGAGGTCTTGGTCTCACTGGTGATATTGAGCTTGGGGTTGCTTGGAATTGCCAAGTTGATATTGCTCACCGCGCGCTCCACTGACAGCGCGTATCTGCGCAGTCAAGCGACCGCATTGGCCTATGAGATCCTGGATGATATGCGGGCCAATCGACAGATCGCGATCGCGCATGGCTACGACACCTCGATGACGACGGCGCCCACCGCGGCCCGATCTTGCATCGACACCGCCTGCTCGCCGCCCGATCTGGCGCTGTATGACGTTTACACATGGAAGCAGCGCTTGGGGGTATCCACCGGCGGGGCCCTCCCATTGGGTCAGGGCTCGATCACGACAACGACGACGGCGGCCGCGACCACGACCGCGGTGGTCATCGTGCAATGGGACGACGAAGCCGCGCAATCTAGCTTCGGCGCACCCGTGGGTGTGGCGGCAATCGTGCAGGTCACACTGGAGACCCTGCTGTGATTCGGGTCCGCGGATTTTCTCTGGTGGAACTCATGGTGGCGGTCACGCTGGCATTGATCGTCACCGCGGCGGTCGTGTCGGTGTTTGTCGGCACTCGCTCGGCTTATCAATCGACTACCGGAACGGCGGCGGTTTCCGATGGCGGGCGATTCGCCCTCGATTTCATTGAAGCGTCGGTGCGCGGCGCCGGATTCATGGCGTGCGGAAAGTCGGGAAATCAGTCGAGCATATTGAATCCAGGTCCATCGCCGTTGTACTACGATTTCGCCGAGGCGCTGGGCGGTTTTGAGGCCACCGGCACCGCGCCGGGCGGCGCCTACGCGATTTCACGCGCCTCTCAGGACATGCCCGTGGTACCGGATGGTACGGCCAGCGACTGGGCGCAGGATTTAGACCCCGCGCTCATCACACCTCCGATCGTCATCAAGGGCAATGACGTGCTGGTCGTGCGTTCCACGCTGCAGAAAACTCAACCTGTCTATGTCACGTCCATCGTGGACGGCACCGCGCAGTTCACCGTCAATGCAGAGGGCGGACTGGCCGCCAAGCACATCGCCGTGATTTCCGATTGCGCGGCCTCTCTGGTCATTCAGATCTCCGGTGTGCGTCCTTCCGGTGCCAGCGCGATAATCAGCCATCACATGAACACGGGCGCCCCGCCGGGCAACAGTACCTCGTCATTCAATCCGCTCAGTTTTCAAGTGGGCTCGCTGGTCACGACGGTCGATACGGTGGTGTACTACATCGGTCAGGGGGCCGATGGCGACGGCGCCCTGTTTTCCTATGACTTTTACGGCAACGATACGCGGACTTTTACCGGCAAGTTCGTTGCCAACGAGTTGGTGCCCGATATCGAAGCGATGCAGGTGCTCTATGGTGTGGATACCTCGGGCACGAAAACGATCAGCGGGTACGTCACCGCCGATCAGGTGGCGGACTTCAACACGGTGATGAGCGTGAAGGTGGCGGTTTTGGCCGCCAGCGCCCCGGGAGCTGTCAGGCTGCCGAGTTCGGCTCCCACCTACAGCTTGCTCGGTACCACCGTGACCGCGCCCATCGATTCGCGCGCGCGCCAGGTGTTCGATGTGACCATTGCCGTGCGCAATGCTCTGAATTGAGTGGGAGTTTTCATGCGTAATCCCCTTCATATCAAGTCTCGCCGATCGCAACAGGCGGGCGCCGTGTTGTTCGTGGCGCTGATTCTATTGCTGATCCTGACCTTGCTTGCCGTCAGTTCCGCGCGGATGCAAACGCTCGAGGAACGCATGGCGCGCAACGAGGACAACCGTCAAATCGGCCTGGAAGCGGCCGAGGCCGCGTTGCGCAGCGTCGAAGCCGGTCTGCAGAGCGGCATCTATCAAGATTTCGGCACGAGCCCCGGGCTGTACGTGCTGCAATCTGAATTGCAAACCTACAACGGCAGCGTAGTCCCGACATTGGATTGGACCAACGCCTCGCAAGTGCAGACCTACTCCGGGCCAGCCTTGAGCGCGGTTTCCACTGTTCCTGCACCCAAATACGTCATCGAACTTTTGCCGCCGGTAGTGGTGGTGGTCAAGGGCAAGCAACTCAATGGCGGCACTGCGGTTCCTGTATATCGCATAACGGTGCAGGCGTATGGTGCAGACCAGACTTCGACGACGACCCTGCAAAGCATCGTCTACCAAGGTCAAGGGCCCACCATGAGCCGTCAGGGCTGGTGGGAGATTCGCCATTGAAACGGATATAGTTGACGAGAGGGTCCTGAGCGCAATCTTGTGAAAACGAACGGCTTCAGCTTGTTAGAGCTCATGATGGCGATCGGCATCATCGGGATTATCGCGGCCATCGCCATTCCCGCCTATACGAACTACACGCGTGCGACGAACCGCACGGACGCGATCCGCACCATGACCAACGATGCCCAGGCGCTCGAGCGCTGTTATTCGCAGACGTTTACGTATGCGGGATGTACTGCCGCGCCGGCGGGCACCGCGAATTCAGCGCAGGGCTATTATTCGGTCACGATTGTCATCGCCAGCTCGTTCGCAAGTTACACGATCACCGCCGTGCCCATAGCCCCGTCCCAACTGGCCGACGACAGCTGCGCGACGTTTACTTTGAACAGTGCAGGCTCCCAAGGCGCCACTTCCAGTAGCCACTCAGACACAACCGCTACCTGCTGGGGTTCAACCTAGGCGGATATGAAGATTTTGCGCTGCGATTGTTGTTGCTGCGGCGTGACGTGAAATAATTCAGCAATCCGTGGCACGATCGCCTCGCCCAATAGCAATTCGCGGCCACATCAAGCGGGAAGGTTTCGGCAACCTCTGCATTTCTGAAACCCCGCGGACGCGCCGATCGCTGCCGCGTCAAATCGAGGCGCTAGAGAAATGAATTGATGGCGGCCGCCACGCCGGGGGGATCCTCCCAGAAGGGATTGTGGCCGAGACCCTCGAAGATCTTGACTCGAGCCGCGGGCAGGGCGTCGATCAGGGTCTTGCGCACGGGCTCTTCCATGATCGGATCTTTGCTTCCCCAGATGAGGAGCGTCGGCGCCTTGAGCCGTGGCAGCGTGCTCTGTAGATCGGCATATGCCGTGCCGCTCGACAAGCCCTGATCGAGCACCGCGAGCCACACCTTCAGGGGGATGGCGGCTGAGTCCCTGCGCTGGCGGCGGATGAACTCAGGATCAACCGGCGTGGGCGAATCCCACCAGGCGATCATGAAGGGTGAATCGGGATCGATCGGCTCCTTGAGCTTGCGGATCTCGGCGGCGAAATCGAATTGCGGAGGTGCTGTGGATCCTGGCGGGCGCCCGCCGGTCGAGGCGATGAGCACGACGCGGTTGGTGCGCTCGGGCCAGAACTCAGCGAAGGTCTGCGCGACGATGCTACCCAAGGAATGGCCGACGATATCGGCCCGCCGGATCGAGAGCGCGTCCAGCAGCAGCTTGATGTCGTACGCAAAATCGATCCGCGTATAGCAACACTCGGGCTTGCTCGATTTTCCGTGCCCGCGCAGGTCGACCAGGATCAAGCGGAAGCGTTTCGACAGGTAGGGCAGCATGGGTACCCAATCGCGCGCATTGTCCGTGTAGCCGTGAACGAGCACGACCGCAGGACCGGCTGGATTGCCCGTGTCGATGTAGGCGAGGACCTCACTGTTCGGCAACGCGACCGTCTTCTTCATCCCATCGAACGCGTCTAGATCGACCCCGAGCGGCGGAGGCCGAGGCGCGCCGCGCGCCGCGCTCATGTTGGCGAGGCCCACGGCCGCTATCACCGCGGCAGCAAAGAGTCCAAAACGGCATCGCGCGCCGGTTTCGAGGCCCCGCCGCGACCTGCATGCATGAAGATTCGCCATATCCGCTCGTGAAAGTGACCGATATCGGATGCAAAGGGTACGCAGATCGGGCGGCCTCTGCACTCCTTCCGCGCCTGAGCGGCGCCGACGCGGCGCTAGCGCAATCTCACGAGGGTCGCGATCCCCAGAAGACAGGAGAGCGGCTTGCGTACGAGGTCGGCATCGCGCACGCGCACGAGCCTGACTTTTGCGAAAAACCCGGTAGCGAAATTGCATCGCCGGTTTTTGCTCCCCCAGTACACATATGTTACAAGGCCGTAATGGGGGGGGCACCGGCGGCGGTGCGGGGGCACCAGAGATAGAAGCAAAGTGCCGCGCCGAGAGGGGGGACTCAAGAGCTCGCAAGCCCCAGGCCAAGAATCCGAACCATCAAACCGTCGATCCGGCGGCCACCAGGGGAGAAAAGCCTATGCCTCGTCGAAGCTTGTTTGCTCAACTTCTGGGTCTGTCGGCGGCTTGCGGTGCTGCGTTGCATGGGGGCGCGGCTTGTGCGCAGGTCACGACAGCGGCGGGGACGGAGACGACGACACTCGATACCGTCATCGTGACGGCGCGCAAGCGCGACGAGTCCCTGGCGCAGGTACCGGTGAGCATCACCGCGTTCACGTCGCAGACTCTCGAGAACTACAACATCCAGTCGTTCGACGACTATGCGACCAAGACGCCGAACATCTCCTTCGCCTACGGCGGAGGTCCCACCGGCATCGCGGACGCCCGCACGATCGCGATTCGCGGCATTACTGGACAGAATCTGTTCGGTACGGCGGGCGCAACCGGCTTCTACATCGACGACACGCCAGTGCCCGGATCCGTGGATCCTCGAGTGCTCGACATCGACAACATCGAGGTGCTCAAGGGACCGCAGGGTACGCTCTACGGCGAGAGCTCCCTGGGCGGCAACGTGCGTCTGGTGACGAAGAAACCCAACCTCACCGAGGATACGATCGGCTACATGCTGGAGGCAGGAGCTACCTCGGGCGGCGGCAGCCCGGACGGAGGCACCGGCGTCATCGGCAACCTCGTGCTCAGTCCCGATCTGCTAGCGCTGCGCGTGGTCGCGTTCGGCAACCATGACGCCGGCTATCTGACGCGCACTTTCCCCAACCCGCCGCAGGGCGGCACCATCGGCGACATCGTTACGTTGCCGTTCGAGGCCGTACCCCGCACCAGCGTCGGCAATCAGGGGGCGGATACGAGCTACGGCGGCTCGGTCGCGCTCCTGCTCAAGGTGACGGACAATCTCGAGGGGCGCTTGCGTGTCCTTTACCAGAACACCGAGGATCACGGGTTCCCCGCGACCTTCGCGCCGCTCCCCTACCCGAACGAGGCTCACAGCCCACCCTATTCGGAGTACATCCCGCAGTACACGGTCAACCGCGACTTCAACGTGCAGCCCGACGCCCTCGATCGATGGGCACTGCCTTCGTTGGACGTGACCTACAAAGGGAGCGGCTTCAACGTCGTATCCTCGACCAGCTACTTCTACCGCCACACGCACGACCTCGAGGACTCGAGTTACGGTACCCAGCAGTTCCTCTACTTCTACAATTACGGCGCCAACGCCGTGCGCAATCAGCCCTACACGTGGGACGGAGAGCACTACCACAGCCAGATCACCGAGGAGGCGCGCATATCGTTCGATCCGATCCACAACCTGTCCGGCACCGCGGGCGTCTTCCTCTCACACAGCAACGTGCGCTTCTTCATTCCGAACACCTACGCGCAGGGTCTCTCCGCGGCCACCGGCTGGCCGAACGATCTGATCTGGACGCAGAACAACCCGGCAACGCAGGACGACCGCTCGATCTTCGGAGAGCTCTATTACAAGTTCTTCGACCGGTTCAACCTGACCGTCGGCGCGCGGCGCTACTGGCTGAAGCAGACGAGCGATTACACGGCCAACGGCTTCATCAACCTTGGGCCCACGCCGAGCAGCCCGCAAGCCAATCATGAGCAGGGCGTCGACCCCAAGGCGGGTCTCTCGTACCAGGCGACCGATGCCCTCATGCTCTACACGTCGGCCACGAAGGGCTTTCGCGCCGGCGGTGCGCAGTTCAACTTCCCCGCCTGCGCGCTTCCCGGGCTGCCCCTCTCGGACATCGAGCACATCAAGTCCGACACGCTCTGGAGCTACGAGGGCGGCGTCAAGTGGCAGGTGCCGCAGACCGGATTGCTCATTACGGGCGCGGGCTTTCACATCAACTGGGATAACGTGCAGCAGCAGGTGGCGCTGCCCTGCGGCTTCTACCTTCAGCTCAACGGCGGCTCGGCCTCGATCAACGGCGGGGAGGTCGAGCTCGCGGGTCATCTCACGCCCGAGCTCGAGCTGCGCCTGGGCGCCGGCTACGAGAAGACCGAGATCGTCAATCCCGGCGCGCTCTCCAATGCCGGCATCACTGCGGGCATGCCGATTCCGGACGTGCCGAACTGGACGGCGACGCTCGGTGCCGTGTACACGCGGGCTCTCAGTGCGGCGCTCGATGGCTTCGTGTCCGTCGATTACAGCTATACGGGAAACAGCATCTCGCTCTTGAACGGCGGCCTCACGTCGGACGGTCACGGTCTGTTCGGCAGCCGCGCACCGTACTCGCTCGCCAATCTGCGCTTCGGCGTGCGCCACGAGAAGCAGGAGCTGTCACTCAACTTCCATAATCTCGGCAACGCCAAGCCGAACCTGGGAGACATCGGGTACGTCGGCTACGCGCAATTCGAGCCCGATTACAAGACGCCGATCCCGCAGGTCGCGACGCTGCAGCCGTTCACCGTTATGATTCAATACAAGAATAACTTCTGAACTTCTGACAGATCCGACGCAAGTATCGACCGCTTGACATCGTCCGAAATTGAGAACATGTTGCACCGGGAATGGTTCACGGATTTGACGGGTTTTGCTTGCCTTAATGGCTTATTAAGGAGGGCTGAAAAATGGAACTTCGTCGCATGATTGCCGCATTAGCCATGTCGGTACCGCTCTCTCTGTTCGCTACGCTAGCCGGCTCGCAAACCATCAACTTTGGCGCAAACTTGCCGGCAGGCCCAGTTCCCGCCGGTTACGCCGGCTTTGATTGGGGGACGGGGGCAAACGCGGCTATCAATAGCGGACCTGACGCAGCGATCTACTATTTGCTCAGCCCAGCGGCCTACATGGTGCAGTTCGGCCGAACAAGTCTGTTTGATCTCAACAGTGTTGGTTACTCGATGTATGTGTCAGATTTGAGCTATGAGGGTAACTTCAACGACCTCACCACCGTCGTCTCGGGATATCGAGGCACGACATTGGTGAAGAGCGTGATTGAGCACTATACGAGCTCGGGGCCGGACTCGTTCACCGGATTAAACATCGACGGTGTAAACAAGATCACATTTTCAACCACCGATACCTACGGCTATGTGAACTACTCGAACGGCGGCAGCGGTAATCCGGTGATCGTCGCGACTAACGCCCCCGACTCGACTTTCGTTGACCAACTCAAAGTGAGTTCTTACAGGGCGGCGCCGGAGATTGATCCGGCTTCGGCCGCGAGTGCACTCACGCTGCTGTTGGGGGGCTTGGCGGTCTTACGGGGCCGCCGCGCCGGTTAGTGATTCGGCTCAGCTTGATGGGCCGCCTTGGTACCGACGAGGTCTCCAAGTGGAAGTACAGACCGTATCAACTCAACGGCCAGCCCACCCCGTTCCGGACGACCGTAATTCTTAACTTTCCCAACATTTAACCATCCCACGCACTGCGAGTTCTCCGAGATGGATAACGCAGCTTTCTCTATGAGATAGTAACCTTCCTGTTCTGCGGTCGCCGTCATTTTCGGGTCGGGGAGGGCGCGCGAACGGCGGCACAGCGCTTATGATCCCTCATGTCCCTGTGTCGGCCCAGGTCACTAAAATATGTATATACGGTAACGCCACCACCCATGTCTGAGTATGTCGCCGGTCGCCTGATGGAACCACTATTGACGCTGAAATTGCTCGAGCAGATGCGCTCAGCGGTACACAGCGGCTTGAGCGCCGTCGCCTGCTCGTTGGATCTGCAGCGCTCGACCACCGAGGTCAGCCTAGATGCCAATGGATGGAACTGGGGCGAGCGACGTTTCCCCTATCCGCAGCAATGCAAGGATAGAACCATCTACCATTGGACAGGGGTTGCATTCGAGCCCGCTGCGCGTTACTCGAACTCGTTGATCAAACTCGTCCCCACGGATTGGGGGGCGCCGACATTCGAGATCGACGGCATCAAGATGCTGCCCACCGCCCGCGTCTCACCCTACGCCGATGCCGAGCGCAAGGTGCGCTTGATTCAACCCCGTGGCAGGGTGGTCTTGGATACCTGCGGTGGGCTCGGTTACTTCGCCGCATGGTGCGTTCATGGCCAGGCCACTCAGGTGCTGTCGTATGAAAAGAACGCTGATGTCATATGGCTGCGCAGCCTCAATCCATGGTCGCCCGTTCCCGGCGGCGTCCTGACTTTGACTCAGGGCGATATCACCGAGCAGATTACAATTCTGCCTGCCCGCTCGGTCGACGCGATACTGCACGATCCGCCGCGCTTTGGAATCGCCGGGGAACTCTACTCGCAGGCGTTCTATGACCAGCTCGCTCGGGTGATCCGGCGCGGCGGCAGGCTATTTCATTATACCGGGACGCCCAACCGGCTCACTAGCCAGCGCAATGTTCCGCTCGAGGTCGCGCGGCGTCTGGGTCACGCCGGCTTTGCCACACAGCTCGACGGTGATGGTGTGCTCGCCATCAGAAACTGAGGAGCTGTCGCGCGTCCTGAAGCCCGCCCAGCGGCTACCCAGTTAAATATGCTGGGCGCGCAGGCCCGGTAGGGTCTGATACGCTCACGACCATGAACCTGTCGATCAAAATTTTAGTCCTCGCCATTCTTCAACTGCTCGCGATTCGGACATTAGCCGATGAACCGCCTCGACTTGATGTCCCTGTCGCAGATCCAAGCGCGCCGCTGACATTCATCGCCTACGGTGATACGCGCTTTACTCAACGCGATGGCGTGGCGAATGCCATAGCGCGCCGTGCGCTGGTCGCGAGGATGGCAAGCGAAAACCCGGCAGCGATTTTTATCGGGGGCGATC
>Ga0208193_1000831_pt1 | contig 14545 bp, 16 predicted proteins | sample June2015DPH_17_2_FD_184716 | JGI IMG/M metagenome (GOLD analysis project Ga0208193, IMG submission 184716) | Peatland microbial communities from SPRUCE experiment site at the Marcell Experimental Forest, Minnesota, USA - June2015DPH_17_10... | ecosystem: Environmental > Terrestrial > Soil >... | reverse complement strand
TATATTCTTCCGTCAGGTCGCCAACGAGCGATTCGACTCGATAGCCACCGACTTGATGATGGAGCAACCAAAAAGCTAGTTTGGATGGGCTGACAAGCTTCATACAGAATTTTCTTTTGGTATCGGTGTGCCCTGCCATATGTTGACGAAGGCTTGCCGTGCCTCATTGGCTTCCCTCAACCCCTTCGCCGTCACACGAAAATAAGTCTTAGCCCGCCCACCCCGCTGTGGCGTGGCCTCTCCGAGATGTGCGGTGACAAGTCCCTTACGCTCCAGTCTCTCTAATGCGGCATAGACTCCGCTGACGGCTACATAGCGGCCGCTGTGAACTTCGATCTCCCGGGAAATGGGCACTCCGTAGGCTTCCTTCCCCAATCGTAAGATGGAGAACAAGGTCATTAGCTCATACACACTTAGAAGACTGTCTTTGCTCATTTATTCCATAATAAGGAATAAATAAATGACTCGCAAGCCCTGATCGAACGACCCTACGGCCCGTTTCTGGGAACAGCAGCGTCGGGAGACAACCGTCTCCCCGACCAAAGAAGTTGCCTCAACGGAGCCCATATGGACACACTCGTGATTTCGTTTACGCGGGCAAAGGCTTGGGCTTCAAGCCCGTTCGCACCGGCCGACTTGCTGCACATGCGATAGTGGCCCTCCCCTCGTGACCGCCGGTAACGATGGCGACTCAGCACCCGGATTGCGGTACCCTTCTCCCAAACGCCGTCGCCCGCAGGAGAAGCATCTCTTGAACGCCGCTGTTCCCGCATCCCGCGCTCGCGAGTCTCATTGGACCTTGATCATCGTCTTGACCGTGCTTGCGGCGGGGCTGCTCTGGTTCGTGAGCGACAAGATCCACTACTTAACCCATTACTCGCTTGCTTCCTACACTGACTACTATTGGCCGCGCCGCGCCGGGCTTCTGCCCCATCTCCTGGGCGGGTCGCTCGCAATCGTCGCCGGGCTGGTGCAGATTTGGCTGGGGCTCACCGGTCGCGTGAGTACGCTGCATCGCACCCTGGGGAAGGTTTACGCCATTGGCGTTTTGATCGGCAGCGTGGGCGGCATCTACATGGCGCTGACAATTCCGCCGGGTTACCGACCCTATGCCATGGGGCTCATTGGGCTCGATGTGGCCTGGATCGTGACGACCAGCATGGCGCTCTATGCGATTCATCTGCGCAACATCGAACAGCATCGAGATTGGATGCTACGCAGCTACACCGTGACCTTTGCGTTCGTGACCTTCCGTCTTGCGACGCTGTGGGTGCATCGCTGGCTCGGGTTGGCCGATGACGACCCGGTCGCTGACGGCATCGACACCGCCGTGGCCTGGGCCTGCTGGGCGTTGCCGCTGCTGTTGGCCGAGCCGTTGATCCAGCTGCGTTCGATGCGCAGACCGGTCCGCCGCGTCTGAGCCGGCGCGGCGACGCCGCTCCTCTGGCGAAAGTGCCATGCCGGCTGCACGGGCCCGACGTGACGCTGTCAGGGATACACGGTTAGACGTTCGGTCGCACCGGTGGTCTTTGGTTATTCACCTAAGATGCTTCACCGATGTGAATCGCTGCTGCCATAAGGTATACGTTCGGCCGATCGCGATCCCGATGAGCACCAGGTTCACCATAAATTTGAAGTTTTTGAGCATGGAAGCTTCTCCGTAACGCGCGAGCAGACCCTGCTCCAGACCTCAAGGTACCCAATTGTGCAGGGTAAACAAGCCTCCCACTCTAACGAAGCGCCGTAGGACATCACCTATAATTCGCACGGCTAGCGTCCGACCGCCAACGTAAGCATCATTACGCTTGGAATCAGCATAGCGACGTCGCAACTTTGGCGCCTTCGCAAGCCGCAATACCGTCGCTGCTGCTCTGAGAACACCGGCCGTTTACGGGGGCTGAAGTGGATCCAAAACTCGCAGGTCCTTGAATCGGCGAAAGTCGCGGTCCGTCGAGCAAAGGATTGCTCCATTCTCCAATGCTAACGCCGCCAATGCCGTATCGGTTACCAGCGGGCCGCTAATCTGCGCCTCGAGAACCTGCCCGCGGAAGATCTCCCAGAATCTATCCCCGGGACCCAATACGGTTACATTCGGGCGCGACAGCCAGCTCTCGACGATTGCACATGCGACAGACCCCGTGAGTGGTCGTTGAGTCGCCTTTGAGCTGGTTGCGATGCGTACGAAGGCGAGGATCGTCTGCCAAGGAAGTCCCACTGTTTCTTCGGCATTGAGCGCCGCCTCGAACCACGCAAGGCACGCCGCGTGATGAGGCGAACTGCGGTCGTAGGCATAAAGCAAAATGTTGGCGTCGAGCAGCTTCACCGATGGTCGGCGCCTTCAGCTTCATCAAGTAATGCGCCAATGTCATCATATGAACGACCGGGCACCGGACCGCCCATATCCACGGGCTTCACGCGAAAGGGAGCCGCAGACTGCACCGCTTTGCGCTGTGCTATGGCGGCGCGAAGAAACTCATTGACCACCACCTTGAAGGGTCGCCCCGTACGTCGGGACTCCGCCTGCAGCCGAGCCGCAACATCATCATCAAGGGTCAGAGTCGTTCTCATCATCAAGATGCTATGATATTAGCATCATGATGTCTAGCACGGCCGAGTAACTTGTCTTTAAGCAGTATGATGCGATGCGGTGGCGCGGCGACGCCGCTCCGTCTTGCGATTGCCATCGCGCAGACACTCAAATGCGGATAATCGTGATCTGAGCAGTCGCGGGCCCACTCGCACCAAACAGTGCATGAGGAATTTTAGCGCTGTTCAGCAGATGTGTGACGTCATGCACATCGGAGGTCACGATCGTCGCGGGACGCAGCGCTATTGCAATCGCGACGACGTTGCCATCGACAATTGCGGCGGTCTTCGAGAGCGAGAGCAATCCTCCCACTTCCCGCGCGCTTTGTTCGTTCAGTTCAGGAAAGCTGTCAATCGAGCCGAGCAAATGAGCGGTGCGCGCATGGGTCGAGTGTCCGAGCCAAGTTTCGGCGACCACGGTGGCGGGCACCAGGATCGGTGTCCGATTTTTGCGCGCGGCCTTCAGTATCGCGGCCATCGTGGGATCATTGCGCTCCGAAGCGATTATCGCACCAGAGTCGAGGATGATCCTCACCGGGCAAAGAGGTCTTCGAGACGGGCCGTCAACTGCGGATCGATCGGTCCGTGATCCTTTTCGTAGGAAGCAACATAAGCGGCACGGTTTTGATCTAGTAGTTCCCGCGCCATGGCGCGCGCGACGAACCTCGAGAACTCCCGTTTGCCAACCTTTGCTCGTACTGCCTCAGTCAGCGCGCGGGGCACGCTTGCCGCAACGGTTTGCACGGGTCCGGCAAAGCGCGTAATCGGGTCGTCGTCTGTGCGCAAGATTGAACCCTTACTGCGTGGAGTTCCCATGGGTAAATTATAACTAAAACTATAAATTGATCCAAGGCTACGCGCGTTCCCGCACTGCGATGCTGTCTGATCAACGAGGGCGACCCTGGCGCGGAGAAGACTCATGTGGCACCTTGTAGAACAGTCACCCGACCGCACACATATTTTCCACAATGAGCGCCATAGCACGCCGGCATGGCCGCGGGATGAGGAATGGCAGATCTCCAACCCGATAGCGAAATGCCCCTGAGGCGTCCGATTCCCCCATTTCTACTGGGCGGCGGCGAGATGGGCGCGTTGATGCGGGCGCACGACTGGAAAGCCACGCCTATCGGCGAGCCCGACACGTGGCCTGCATCCCTTCGAACCTGCGTGTTGTTGTTGCTCAATGCAGAGCAGCCCATGTACATCTGGTGGGGATCTGAGCTGCTGTGCTTATACAACGATACTTATCGCCGTTCGATCGGACCCGAGCGCCATCCGGGTTCGATGGGGCGCCCGGCGCGCGAGGTCTGGAGCGAGATATGGGACGTCATTAGCCCCCAGATCGACCACGTGCTCGCCGGTCGCGGCAGCGTTTCTCACGAAAATGCGTTGGTGCCGATTACCCGCAACGGGCGGCTCGAGCAAGTCTATTGGACGTACAGCTACAACCCCATTCTCGATCCCAACGCGCCGACGGGGGTCGGCGGCATACTGGTCATCTGTACTGAGACCACCGAGAAAGTGCTCTCCGTTCAACGCGAAGCCGCCGAACGTCGGCAGCTGGCCGAGCTGTTTGAACAAAGCCCTTCTTTCATGACCATGTTGCGAGGCCCCGAGCACCGATTTGAGCTTGCCAATCAGAACTACCTGAGCCTCATCGGCAACCGTGGGATCATTGGCCGAACCGTCGCCGAAGCACTCCCCGAGACGGTATCCCAGGGCTATCTTGAACTGCTAGATGAGGTCTTTCGCAGCGGCAAACCCTACCGTGCGATCAGCGCCAGATACGCGCCGCAAGCCGCTCCGGGCGGAGTCGCCGAGCAACGCTATCTGGACTTCGTATATCAGCCGATTCTCGACTCATCGGGAGCAGTCACAGGCATCTTTGTTGAAGGCGTGGACGTCACGGATCGCACGTTGGCCGAAGCGGCGCTCCACGAGAGCGAGGCACGGTTTCGAGACATCGCGGATGCGACGCCGGTCTTGATCTGGATCTCCGATACCAACAAGACCTGCATTTGGTTCAACTCCCGTTGGCTGGCCTTCACGGGCCGGTTGATCGAACAGGAGACGGGCTACGGATGGATGGATGGCATCCATCCGGATGATTTGGATGCGTGTGTCGCCGCGTACAACTCTTCTTTCGACCGTCGGGAGCCCTATCGCACTGAATACCGGCGTCGGCGCTTCGATGGCGAGTGGCGCACGCTCGATGCGAGCGGGGTGCCGCGCTTCATCGACGGCGAGTTCGTCGGCTACATCGGTTGCTGCATGGACGTGACAGAGCAAAGAAGTGCTGCAAGGGCTTTGAGTGAAAGTGAAGAGCAACTACGTCTGGCGACGGAGGCCGCGGAGGTCGGTCTTTGGGACCTGGACATGGTAACGGATACACTGTATTGGCCCGCCCGGGTCAAAGCCATGTTCGGTATTTCCGCGCAGGTACCTGTGTCGATGGCGGATTTCTATGCGGGGCTTCATCCCGAAGATCGCGCGCATACCGTCGCCGCCTTCACCGCCGCTGTGGACCCCATGCGTCGCGCACTTTACGACGTCGAGTATAGAACGGTCGGCCAGGAAGATGGGGCCGTTCGCTGGGTGGCGGCAAAGGGACGAGGTATTTTTCGGGGTGATCAATGCGTCCGTGTCATCGGCACCGCCATTGACGTCACGACGCGAAAGACCGCCGAGGCTCAGCTGCGAGAACTCAACGAACGCCTCGAACAGCGCGTGGCCGACGCTTTGGCCGAACGCGCCGAGGCCGAAAAGCACATACGACATACGCAGAAGATCGATGCGATCGGACAGCTGACCGGCGGCGTCGCCCACGACTTCAACAATCTGCTCATGGTCATTTCCGGCGGCCTGAGCCTTTTGCAGCGATCGGAGGATATCGGCCGGCAGCAGCGCATCATCGATCAGATGCGCCAGGCGGCGGATCGTGGCGCCTCGCTGAGCCGACAGCTGCTTGCTTTCGCCCGTCGCCAGGCGCTCAAAGCCGAACCGCTCGATTTACACTGCCTGATCGACGGCATGCTCGAAATGCTGGATCGCACGCTTCGCGGCGATATACAGGTGAAAACCAAACTTGCCGATGACCTCTGGCCTATCATGGTCGACCGGACCGAGTTAGAACTGGTGATCTTGAATTTGTGCGTGAACGCTCGCGATGCGATGCCGGATGGCGGAATCATCACGATCTGCGCGAAGAATGTCGCCCGGCTGCGTGAGCGCGACTTATCGGGGGATTTCGTCGCGCTCACGGTCGAAGATACCGGTTCCGGCATCCCCCCCGACGTCCTGGCACGAGTTTTTGAGCCCTTCTTCACCACCAAGGAAATCGGCAAGGGGTCCGGTTTAGGGCTCCCGCAGGTCTACGGGTTCGCACAACAATCCGGCGGTTCCGTCAAGATCGATAGCAAGGTAGGCGTTGGGACGACGGCCACGCTGTTCTTACCGCGCTCGGATGTGGCTCCTACGGCGCCCTCGCCCGAAAACGATGGTCTCGACAGCACGGCGCGACGGCGGGCGCTCCGGGGTTGCATTCTTCTCGTCGAGGACGATGATGCAGTGGCCGCGCTCGTGGCAGAAATGCTGAAAAGCTTGGGCTATCGGGTCACGAGAGTCGCGAGCGCGCGGGCCGCGCTCGGTGCGCTCGCGGATGATCCCGGAATCGATTTGGTCTTTTCCGACATATTGATGCCCGGTCCGATGACCGGTGTGGACCTGGCGCGAGAGGTACGGCGCCGTCGTCCGGGGGCGCCCATTTTGCTCACATCGGGTTATGCGGGCGCCACGCTCAAGGCCACCGACGTCGACGATATACAAATACTATTCAAGCCCTATCAGATCGGGGCGCTCGATGCGGCCTTGCGAGAAGCGCTCGGCAAATCCGATGAGGCCCGCGGACGATATGCCTAACGGCGGCTGCATAGCGAGGCGACGGTTGCAATCAACAGCTGGGGGTCCAATGGCTTGACGAGATGTTCCTGGAAGCCGGCAGCCAAAGCTTGGGCTCGATCTTCCATTCGAGAATATGCAGTCAACGCGATGGCCGGCAATGACGACTCGCCGTGCCCCGCGTCGCGCAGTGCGCGCAGCAGCTGATAGCCGTCGAGGTTCGACATGCCGATGTCGCTGATTAGGATCGAGGGTTTGCAGGAGGCAACGCTGGCCAACCCCGAGTCGGCGCTGTTCGCCTCCCTTACGGTGGCGCCGACATCCGACAGAACTCTCGCCGTCAATGCCCGCGAATCCGCGTCGTCGTCCACGATCAAGACAGTGATGTTCGAGAAATCCATCAAACGACCCAAGCGGGCATCGCTGACTTCGAGAGGGTCATCTGCGTCACTGAGCGGCATCAATACTTTAAACGAGGCTCCCCGGCCTTTCCCTTCGCTCGAAGCTTCAATCGTTCCTCCATGTAATTCGACCAGCTGCTTTACGATGGCGAGGCCCAGCCCCAGGCCGCCGTGCGTCTTCGTGGTGGTGCCGTCTTGCTGGCTGAATCGCTCAAAAATACGCGGTAAGAATTGCGGTTCGATTCCTTTGCCATGATCGGAAACGATCACATAGAAGCTATTCCCCGCCCTACCCGCGCTCAATTGAACTGTGCCGCCTTTGTCCGAAAATTTGACGGCGTTGGTGAGCAGATTGAGCACGATCTGCTGCAGGCGGGCGGGGTCCGCGTCCAGGCGCAGGGGAACATCCTCATACGAAGTATCGATCCGCACATCCGATGACAGCGCGACGGCCGCGTTGACTTCGACGGCCGCACGAACTACCGGATACGGATCAATATACTCCGGCACACACCGTATCCTGCCAAAGGCGATGCCGGCATAGTCGAGAATGTCCGAAATCATCCTCGCTTGGACTTTGGAGTTGCGCTCGATGGACTGAAGTCCCCGCACAACGGGTTCAGGCAAATCGGGAATTCGATTGAGAATCGTCGCCCAGCCGACGATGGCGTGCAGGGGATTGCGAAGTTCATGAGATAGCGTCGCGAGAAATTCCTCTTTTGACCGATTGCTTCGCTCAGCGTCGGCGCGCGCGGCGCGTTCGCTCGCCAGCAGATTTTCCTTTGCCTCTTCGTTCCGGAACCGCTGCGTAACGTCGGTGGCGACCAGAATTCTCGTCGCCGATATGTTCTCCCGTGCAATTTCCCACTCGAGTTCGGCGGTACTGCCGTCCTTTTTCCTGAATCGAAGCTGCGCACCGGTGCGGCCGGCATCGTTGGTCGCAGTCGTCGCCAAGTCCTCGAGCGAGACCGAGTCTGATGCCAATGAAAACGTCACTGGGCGGCCGACCAGCTCTTCAGGCGCATATCCGGTCAACGCACAGTAGGCGGGATTCACGGTGGTGTAGGTAAAATGTTCGTCCAGAATCGCAATGCCGACCGGAGCCAGATTGAACACGGTACGCAACTTGGCATCCAGGCCGCGCCTAATCGCGTCGGATTGTTTGGCAAACAGCAACGTCCGTACGGTGGCAATCAAGACGGGTGCTTCGACGGGACGCGTAAGGTAGCTATCTGCGCCGGCCTCCAAACCCAAGTCGAAATCCGCCGACTGCGTGAAGGTGGCGGACAGGTGCAGCACCGGAAGTTGTTGCGTGTCGGTACGTGCCCGCAAGCGTCGGCATACCTCGAAGCCGTCGATGTCGGGCAAATTGACATCGAGCACGATCAGATCCGCCGCATTGGCTTTGGCGAGCGCCTGCGCGCCGGTGGTGGCTTCAATGACCTCGAATCCGGCGGAGCGCAGTACGCGCGATGTCGCGTAAAGTGCGGCCGGATTGTCATCTACCGCCAAGATGCGAACCCGCCCTGGCGACTTTGCATTCTCGGTAGGGGCTGTCATCGCTGCGGCGGAGCGGCGTTGTATCGGAGTGGAATGCGCACCGAAAATCGAGAACCCTTCCCAAGTTCACTTTCGGCGAATACTTGGCCACCGAGGAGTTCGGAGAATTTCTTGGCAAGAGAGAGCCCCAACCCCGTGCCGCGCAGACGCTTGTGAATTCTCGTATCGAGCTGCACAAAATCCGAGAACAGAGTGGAAAGATGCTCCGGAGCAATACCGATGCCCGTGTCCGTGACCGCAAACTCGATCCAATTTTCATCGCGCAATTGCGCAGTAACCCGGACTTCGCCCTCGCTGGTAAATTTCAACGCGTTTGAAATGAAATTTCGCAAGATCTGCGACAATTTCTTGTCGTCGGTAAACAGACGCGGCACCGATTCGGGCTCTTCCAGTATGAGCGCCACGGTGGTATTTCCGAGGATGGGCCTGAACATGCCGCGCAACGCTGAAAACAGATCGACCATCTCGAACCATTCGGGAGATATGGAAATACGGCCAGCCTCGACCTTCGCCAGATCGAGCAGATCATCCACCATTTCCGTAAGCTCGTGGACACTGCCCTGAACGAACTTCATTTGCTTCTGCTGTTCGCTCGTCAGCGGTCCGTCGAGCCCACGCAGTAGAATATCCGTGACACTGGTAATGGAGGCCAGCGGCGTGCGGAACTCATGGCTCATATAGGACAAAAATCGACTCTTGAGGTCCACTGCTTCCTTGAGCTGAATCGCGTTGTCGTCCAATTCGGCGTACAAGGCGAGAACGCCCTTGTTGGTTTCGGCAAGCTCGGCGGTCAACGAGGCAACTTCGGACTGCTGTCGAGCGATCTGTATTCGAAGGTCTTCGGTTTCGGTGGTCATGGTCGCCGCCGAACCACGATTACCGTGGCGTCGTCACGCTCCCGGGCAAAGTCACGGTAGAGGATCCCGGCGATGATCGCAGCATGGCGCTGGATGAGCCCGGGGTAAAGTTCCATATTCCATCGTGCCGACAATCCGTCGGAGTGCAGAACGACGAGGCTGTCGAGCGGCCATGGATACTCAAATTGTTGAGTACGTAGCAGCTGCATACCGAGTGTTCCGTTGTGCGAAACCATACCGCGTTGCCGACCGCCCGTGACGACACTGCCGCATATATTACCTACCCCTGCATAGTCTACTGTGGCTCCGCTCGGGTGCAACAGTGCACATGCCGCCGCCACGCCCCGCGTGCCTGAGGTGGCTCGGTGCAAGGCTGTCATGACACTTGCCGGCGAATCAAAGGGCTTCGATGCAAATGCCAGCACCGCCGCCTTTGATGCGGCCGCCGCCGCAGGCCCATGCCCCAGTCCATCGGCCACCACCATGCCGACGGCGGCGCCCCCATCGGCGATCCGCCAGTTATCGCCGCACTCTATTTCGCCGGCCACGGCTAGACATATGGCGCCCAATTCGAGGGTGGTTTTCGTCGTCTGTGCCGCGCGCGATTCCGCCGAAGTCCGCGTGCTGCGGGAAAGTAGGACCGTACCCTGGCCAGGCGCCGAAAACACATCGAAAGTCATCGACAGCCTGGCTACGGCGCCCAGTCCCGTACCTGCGGTGCCGCCTGTCGAGAAGCCGTCCCGCATGCAATGGCCGATGTCGGTCATACCAGGTCCTCGATCGATCCCCAGTATCTCGAGTTCAGGTTCGACGCTGTCATCCAGCATTTGTATCAGAACGCGTCCCGTTCCGGCGTGCCTCAGGATATTGGTGGCGATTTCGGTGACAATGATACTGATACGGCCGATGCTCAAGCCGTCGAAGCCGTAGCCCTCGGCCAGGGCCTGCGCCGATCGCCGGCACTCACCCACGGTGCTGGCGTCCGTGACCGCCACGCTCACCTGGGTCCCGCTGATGATCCGAGCGGTCATTTCCACCGCGTTACGGTTACTCGTGTTCCTTGACCCACGACGGAGTCCAGCTCGAAATCATCGACGAGGCGGCGCGCCCCCGATAAGCCCAGTCCCAATCCATGACCGGAAGTCCACCCGTCAGTCAATGCCAGTTCGACATTGGCTATTCCGGGTCCCTGATCTTGAAACGTCAGGCGCACGCCTCGCTTGAGGCCATCCAGCAGCACCTCCCACTTCAGCATACCGCCGCCTCCATAAATCAGCGCATTTCGCGCCAACTCGCTCGCGGCGGTGACGATTTTCGTTTGATCGACCAGCGAAAACCCCTGCTCCTGCGCCAGGCGGCGCACCATCTGCCGGCCGAGCACCATGTCGTGCTCGGATTTCAGCGGCAATTCACCGCTTGAGTGCAGTGTCGGCATCGGCTTCGTCACGGGTGTGTCTCAGGAGCTGCATTCCGCGTTCCACGTTCAGCGCCGTGGCGACACCCGGCAGCGATAAGCCGAGTTCGACCAGTGTTATGGCCACCGCAGGCTGCATGCCCACCAAGACGGTTTTGGCATCGAGAATCCGCGCCATTCCCGATATATCGGCGATCATCCGGCCGATGAACGAGTCCACCATTTCGAGCGCGGAAATATCGATCAACACACCTTTTGTGCCATTCGCGTCGATTGCCTGTGTCAAGTCATCTTGCAGACGCAACGCCAGTTGATCGTGCATGTCGACTTGGATGGTCACGAGCAGGAACTCGCCCATCCGCAAGATAGGAATACGATCCATCGGTCAGTGCTTGCTGAACGAGAAGCCGCTGCGCTTCAAGGCGAGAGACAGTGCATCGGCCAGGTTGGCTTTGGTGGTTACGCCTTGCAGATCGACACCGAGGTGCACAATGGTCTGCGCGATCTGCGGTCGGACTCCGCTGATGATGCAATCGGCCCCCATGAGACGGATCGCAGTCACGGTCTTCAGAAGGTGTTGGGCCACCAATGTGTCGACCGTCGGCACACCTGTGATATCGATGATGGCAATCTGCGCTTCGGTCTCGACGATTCTCTGCAACAGCGATTCCATCACGATTTGAGTGCGCGCCGAATCGAGCGTGCCGATCATCGGCAGAGCCAGTATGCCCTCCCAGATCTTGACGACCGGCGTGGATAACTCCAGAAGTTCCTCCTGTTGCCGGTTGATGACATCTTCGCGCGCCTTTTGGTAGCTCTTGATCGTATGCAAGCCCAGGTTGTCGAGCAGTACCGTCACCTGCCAAATGCCGTCGGCGAGCTGAATCGAGTCACCGGAGAACTCTTGCTTCAAAGCATCAAACAGCGAGCGCTTGAGAGAAAAAATGAACTTTGCCGTTTCATCCGACGAGAAGCCGGCGAGCACCCGGCGCTTCGACAGTTCATCGAGAAAAGCGCGTACTTCCAACCACTCGCTCCCATTGATGTCGTCCAGCTGCAGAGTTTGCAGGGCTGGATGAAAGATATCTAAAAATTGCTTCGCTTGATCTGCCACCTCTGCCGACGTCAACCGGCCCTTGGCTGAAGTGGAGGTCGAGGACTTCAATTCACCCGTCCATTGGGACTCAATATCGTCGCGACGCTTCGAGAGAGCCTCGGAAATGGAGGTCTTCTTGGTCACTGTCATCCCCTGGAAGTGTTAGGAGCCATAGAATGGCTTGAGCAGCACAATTAATCAAATATCGCCGTTTCGCCCCGGAATCGGCGGTGTTCCGGGGCCGTGTCATACCTTGCTGCGAAGGTGTACGATTGCCGTGAAGGTGTAGGAGAATTCTGATCGCATGCCCTCATGCATCGCTCTTGTGCCGGCATCGCGCACTTGCAAGCATGAGCCGCCAACAGTTGAGGCTGAAATCATGCGCACGAGAGTGGTCGCCTCGAAAGTACGACGCGTATTGTGTGTTTTTCCGGCGTATGCGCCGGCATTCGGTACTTTCTCGCACGCCTTTCGGCTGGTGGGCGCCAAGGCGTTCATGCCGCCGCAAGGTCTGCTGCTGATTGCAAACTATCTGCCTGAAGACTGGCCGGTACGCTTCATCGACGAAAATATGGTCCGCGCCGAGCCGGCCGATTTTGCCTGGGCGGATGTGGTGCTCGTCACGGGTATGCACATTCAGGCGGCCCAGATCCACGATATATGCCGTCGCGCCAAGGCGGCCGGGAGAGTCGCGGCTCTGGGCGGACCCTCGGTGTCGGCTTCGCCGGAGACCTACCCTGAATACGACTATCTGCACATCGGCGAATTGAGTAACGCCACCGATCAGCTGATCGCTCGGCTGGATGCGACCACCGACGCGCCGCCGGCGCAGGTGCGCTTCGTGGCCAAGGAACGCCTCCCGCTTACCGATTTTCCGTTCCCGGCTTATGACCTGGTCCGGCTCGATCGGTATCTACTCGGCACGCTGCAATTTTCGTCGGGCTGTCCGTATCTCTGCGAGTTCTGCGACATTCCCAACCTGTACGGACGCCAACCGCGCATGAAATCTCCGCCGCAACTAATCAGCGAGCTCGATTTCATTCTGTCGCAAAAGGCCTATCCCGCATGCATTTACTTCGTGGACGATAACTTCATAGCCAATCGCAAGGCCGCACGCGAGATGCTGCCGCACCTGGTCGCATGGCAGAAAAGAACTGGCTATCCGGTTTCATTCGCCTGTGAAGCAACGCTGAACATCGCCAAGCAAACTGACATCCTCGAGATGATGCGCGAGGCACGCTTCGATGCCGTCTTCGTCGGCATTGAGACCCCCGAACTCGACGCCCTCAAGGCAATTCACAAGGAACACAATGCCTCTCTGCCGATGATTGAAGCCATCCGGACGCTCAACAGCTACGGCCTGGAAGTGGCCTCGGGAATCATTCTCGGCCTCGATACGGACACCGCGGAATCCGAAGGGCACGTCAAGGAGTTCGTCGAGCGTTCCCAAATCCCGATGCTCACGATCAACCTGCTGCAAGCGCTGCCGAAAACCGCGCTCTGGGACCGCCTGGCACGGGCCGGCCGGCTGGTTGAAGACAGCGCGCGCGAAAGCAACGTGCGCTTCCTGCGCCCGTACGATGATGTCGTCGCCATGTGGCAGCGCTGTGTCGCCTACACATATGATCCGGAGCGGCTCTATACGCGCTTCGTCCATCAGATCAAGGAGACGTATGTCAACCGCCTCTGCACCCCCGCTGGCGGCCGCCTTACCAGGTCCAACTTGAAGAGAGGCGCGACGCTGTTTTTCAATCTGCTGCTTCGGGTTGGATTCCTTGCCGACTACCGCCGGCCCTTTTGGCGCATGGCGTGGCAGGCGATCAAGCGTGGCCAGATCGAAGCGCTGTTCGGCGTCGGGTTCATCTCGTATCACCTGATCGAATTTTCACGGGAAGCGTTGCGCGGCGATCAAAATGCCTCCTTTTACTCGGCACGGGCGCGTGAGACGACCCGCGAGATGCAGCAGTTGCGCTCCGTGCCATGATGGCGCGAATCGGCATGACGCGACCTCGGGAGCCTCATACATCAATGCTTACATTAATTAATCGAGAAACTGCGCCTCGAGTCGGCACGGCTCATGATTGAGCAAAGCCGTCATCCCATCCAGGTTGTCGCACAAGAAACGGGTTTTGTTGATCCTCGCCGGATGCGCGAGGCCTTCTTACGGACGTTTGGTCTCCCCCCGCAAGCCTTTCGCCGTAACGCCCGCGAAAAAGTGGCTTAAGCGGTCGGCAAACTCGAGCGTTGCCACCTCTCATGCGCCCGGCGGCAACACAGCACGATACTGACCTCCAATCTTCTCATCTTCCAATTCACATTAGACTATCTATGCAACTAATTGAAAATGCACACTATGTCCCGCCCAGAATTATTGAATAGTTACAACATCTACCCAATTGATTGCGAGCACGTGGCTTGCGCCCTGACGCGGGGTGGTAGGGCGATGAGCACAAGCTCACCGCCCTACCCGCCCCGACCTTGAGTCAGGGCCGCGCCGTCAAGATCTCATCGAGCCGCGCGGCTTCGGCCGTGTCGCGCTCGAGGTGCGGATAGCGCAGTCCATCGTGATAATCCACGTTGGCGACCCTATATCGATCGCCGATCTTGAGGATCAATTCGATTGGCTGCTGCCGGCTGTGCGCCTCGCGAATGGCGTCCTTGAGCACATCGGGGTCGTAGGCAATGCCGTTGATGGCGAGAATTTGCGCGCCTTCCGTGAGCTTGGCCTTGAACG
>Ga0208193_1000830_pt1 | contig 14581 bp, 11 predicted proteins | sample June2015DPH_17_2_FD_184716 | JGI IMG/M metagenome (GOLD analysis project Ga0208193, IMG submission 184716) | Peatland microbial communities from SPRUCE experiment site at the Marcell Experimental Forest, Minnesota, USA - June2015DPH_17_10... | ecosystem: Environmental > Terrestrial > Soil >... | reverse complement strand
GATGGGCCAAGAACCCGGGCGATCGCAATCGAGGTAAACAACTGGACAACGAAGTTGATTACGTTTTCGAGGCCGTACCAGCCGGTGTTCTTAGCGATCGTTTTCGTATTCGACATCTTGGCTCAGCTCTGCTCCCGGTAGACTGGTTGCGCTTTCTCGGTAAGCTGCTCGGAATACCCGGGCGCGCAGCCGGTGCGCTCGGCACTGCTCACGCGCCATCAATCCCTCTCTGCAGTCTAACCAAGCCCTTCGAGCGCGGTCCTTGCATCCTTGGCCGCGGGTGAATCGGGAGACAGTGACACGGCCTTCTTGAGGTGCGTCTCGGCGTTGGTCTTGTCGCGAAGCTTGCTATACACCATTCCCAGGTGATATTGCATCGAAGCATCGTTCGGCTCTGCCTTCACCGCATCCTCCAGCAAATCGCGTGCAAACGAATAGGTACCCTTGCTGTAGTAGGCCCATGCCAGGGTGTCGGCGGTATTCGGGGAGTTGGGCATCGCGCGCCGGGCGGTCTGCGCCAGCGTCAACGCTACGTCCACGTTCTCGCCATTGACCAGCATGCGATAAGCAAGGTTGTTGGCGGCCAGCGGCTGCTGCGGTTGAATCTGCAGAGCCTTCTTGTAGTAAGCCTCGGCCTTGCCCACATCGCCGCGCGATTCTTCAAGCGTTCCAAGAATAGCATCCGCGCCGGCGTCGTTCGGATGCGCGCTGGCCCACTTTTCCCAGGCGCTGACCGCGTTTGCCGTCTGGCCTCGCTGCACCTGAATCTGTGCAAACAACATCACCGCTTCACCGTCGCCCGGATTCAGCTGCATCGCCTTCTGGGCCGTCGCGGCCGCCTGGTCAAAGTTCTTGTTCTGCGCCTCTAACTGCGCCAGCAGGTCGTAAAAGCCGCTGTTGTTCGGGCTCTTGGCAATCTGCGCATTGAGCCGGGCCAGAGCCTTGTCATTCTGCTTCAGGCTCAGGTCGTAACCCACGATCAGGCGCAGCGCCTCGTGCGAGTTGGGGTCATACTGGAGCGCCTGTTCGAGCAGCGCGACCGCTTCCGGATAGCGCTTCTGCGTGAAGCGGATTCGACCCAGCTGCAAATACGCCTGCGGGCTCTGGGGAGCCACGGTCATGGCCGTCTTGAGGTCGGCTTCGGCCTTATCCGGCATGGAGCGGTTCATCTCCACCCCGGCGCGCCACACATAACCTCCCGCGAATTTCGGCGCGGCGGCAATCGTCTTTTCCGCCACATCCGCCAGCAGGTCCATGTCTCCCTTTTGCGCCGCGATGCGCGCCAGCTCTTCTTCCGATGGCAGGTTGGAGGGAGCCAGGGTTGCAGCCTGGCGAAAGCTCTTCTCTTCGAGGTCGGTATCTCCCTTGGCCTGAGCGGCCTTGCCGAGCCAGTACTGCAGGAAGGCGTCTTTCGGCGTATCTTTCACCGCCGCTTGCAGCGCGTTCACCGCGTCGCTCGCTTTGCCCGCGTTGAGCATGACGATTCCATTCAAACCCGCCACCTCCGGGTCTTTTGAGTTCTTTTTCATTAACTCGGAAACCACGGTCTGTGCGGTTGAAAAATCCTTGGTCTCGAGAAGAACCCGAATGTAGCCCTTTTGCACGGAGACGTTTTTCGGATACTTTTGGGCAAGTCTGGCAAACTCGCTCTTGGCTTTATCTGCCTGGCCGGTGGCCACGAAGTAATCAGCAAGAACGCGCACGCCCTGAGGATTGTCAGACAGGTCCTGCGCCGCCTGGCGAAGCACTTGTTCGGCTTGAGGCTGGTTGCCCTGGCGCAGGTATACCTGCGCGAGACCCCGGCGCGCAACCAGGCTCTTGGGGTCGGTCGAGATGGCGTCCTTGCTCAACTGCTCGGCATCGGCCCAGCGCCCGCTCCGCATGTAAAACGCCGCCAGCAGCAGCTTGGCATTGATCGACTTCGGATCGAGCTTAACCGACTCCTTCAGCTCATCTTCGGTCGAGGTTGCCTTGGACGGGTCCCCCACCTGGAGCAGCGCCAAATCTTCGTGGAACGCTGCCCGGCCCGGCTCCAGTTCGAGCGCTTTCTGAATTTCGGCAAGCGCCTCATCTTTGAGCCCGCGCCGGAGGTCGATGGCCGACAGAAGTGCATGCACGTCCGGAGTGTTCGGCTCGGCCGCCAGCACGATATTGGCCTGTTGAGCCGCATCGTCGGTGCGGCGCGCCGCCAGCAGCAGGTTACCCAGGTCAAGCCGTGCCTTGTAGTTGGTCGGCTGGAGATCCACGGTGCGCATCAATTCGCTGTGCGCCGGAGCATACTGGCCCAGGTGAACGTAGGTCTGTGCCAGCTGGTAGTGGGCATCGGCAAAGTTCTTGTCGATCTTCAGCGCGTTCGAAAACTGAATCGCCGCTTCCCGGTACTTGCCTTCCGCAGAGTAACGCTTGCCGCTCTCGAAATACTTTTGCTTGCGCACGTTCGGATCCGTATGGCAACCACCCAATAAAGCGGCCGCGACAAACAGCGTCACAACCCAAAGAAGTCCTCGTTGATTCATTGCTCTACCCCTGCCGTCGAAACGCATTTGAACTGCCTTGTCTTTATCCTTCACTGTCTTCCATCCTTACCGGCTGTCGTGGCCGTGAGCCCCGCCCGGAAACCCTCGTCGCAATTATCCGGTCTTGTTCGATTGGCTTAGTTCGGAATGAAGCGGGGAAGCATGGGTGCCAGCAGTGCCGTGAATTTCTCCGCCCGCGCCCTTGCCCCCGCCTCGCCGTCCCGCGCATCAATCTGTGTAATCACGCGCACCAGCGCGCCGTCGGTCCTGTTCATCCGCATCGCATCGGCAACCATGTACACCTTGGCCATGTATTCGTTGGCTACGCTGCGGCCATGCGCCTGGTACCAGTAAATGACAAACTGCCGGCTCTCTCCGTTGGAGATGATGTATTCGCCGACCCGGTGCGATTTTCCGTCTACGTCCTTGAGATCGACATACTGCGACGATTCAAAAGCCCATCCCGCCCCGGGCAGGCAATGCTTCGGCGAGTGAATGGTGACGCCGGTTCGCTGGCTGGGGAAATAGCCGATGAACAGCCCCACGGGCGGCCCATCCCCAACGTAAAGCCGCGACATGAAATCCCCCGCGCCCAAAACGTCGAGCGTCTCCTGGTCAATCGGCACGTCGATCGCGTTCCGTGAATCGAGCTGGCGGGGAACCTGCGCCAACGGTTCGCTGGTTGGGATCAGCTCAAAACTCTCGCGTTTATAGAGCAGCAATGCTGTCGCTGCCAGCAAAATCGCCACAACCCAGAAGCGAAGATTCTTCATGCCGCCCTCCTTCTCGAGGGAAACGGCAGCATGATCCGGTGGACAAAGAAGAGGCAGCCGAGCGAAACCAGGAACATGACGAACCCGGAAAACTCGTGGAAGAACCCCAGCGCCTTGTCCGGGTCCCAGTATTGAACGCACAATCCGGTTCCCAGGATGCGCACCGCGTTGGCTGCAATCGCAATCGGAATACTCGCGAGCGCCAGAATCGCTCGCCGGAGGAAGGTCTTCTCGAGGAAGTAGCCATAAAACACCGAAAGGGTAAACAGGCTCATCAGCGAGCGGATGCCACTGCATGCCTCGGCCACCTCCAGTTTCATGGCGGGCAGTTCAATCACATTGCCTTCGCGCAGAACCGGTACCCCCGCGAGGGGCAGCAGGAGGCTGGCCAGCTTGGATGCCAAGTTCTGCAAGGGAAGGGTTATCTGATTGAAAAGAATGGCCGGAATGGGAATCGCCAGCAGCAAAACCAGCAACACAAAGCGTAGTTCTCTGAGCAACTGCCAGCCGCCGAAGCACAGCACCAGCCCGGCGAGCAGGATCAGCAGCGAGACGCGGGACAGGAACAGCTCTGCGCCATACACTCCCAGGACCAGGACCACAAGTCCGAGAACAATCACGCCAACTCCGCTCCAGGAAGGGACGATTTTCGTTTCTTCAAGTGTTTTGCGCTTGTTCCACACCAGGTACCCGGCAAAGATCGGCACCAGGAAGCCATGCGAGAAGTCGGGAATCTCGTACCAGTCGAGTACCAGCTTGGCCAGCACCCGGTAGTAAACTACCGCTATGAGCAGGCAAATAAGGGCGAATCCCCAGGCCCAGGAAGCCGACTGCGCCTTCCAGGCATACTTGGGGCTCGGTACTGTCTGTAAGTCTTGGGCCATATGCTCCGTAAAAATACACTGCGGCGTCAAAAGCCGCCACCCTTCTCTTGCAATCGCAATGCCGAAGGTGGAAATGCTCAGCGGAGGGGGATCTCCCCTCCATTGTCCACTATTAAGAAGCCGCCTTCCAGCCTAAGTGGAAAACAGTTTCCACTTTTCGTGAAAATCGATGCTACAATCCTTGCCATGTGAGGGAAAATACTTTCCTTTTCCTAGGTCAGAGTCCTTCCCGCTTGCGCTCCTATCAGCTGATACTACGTATGGAACTCGGATTCCACTTCTCGTCCCTGGGTTTGGACCCCGCATTGCTAAGAGGGAAGTGCAGAATATAGGACCCTCCATGGCAGCCAGTGCAACTATTTCAGGTGTAAAGCGACAAGCGAAGGCCTTCGCGCCGACGCGACCTTTTGCGCCCATCGGGGCGCAGATTCAACGGGCCATCGAACGAATTGCCGAGAGCGACTGTCCGGTTTTGATCGTGGGTGAGCATGGGGTCGGAAAGCGCTCCATCGCCGCTCAGATCCATGCGCAATCGCATCGCTCACGCGGCCTGTTTACTGAGATCCACAGCGCCGATGCCGATGCTGAGGCGATCAGTTCGGCCCTGTCCGCCAAGGGAACGGTCTACCTGGCGGAGATCGGGGAGCTGAGCCTTGCCTTGCAGGAACTGATCATCAACATCTATTTTCGCTCCGCGGAGCCGCAGACCAGCCGCCTCCTTTGTGGTACGAGCCAAGAACTTTTGGAGGAAGTCAAAACCTGGCGCATGCGAGAAGATTTCTATTATCTAGTCTCGGCCGTCACGCTTCGGCTTTCGCCGCTCCGGTATCGCAAGGCGGAGATTCTTTCAATTGCCGACGACCTCTTGACGCGTTACTCCAAACAGTTTGACCGGCCCAAGCCGATTCTGCGAGAGGAGATCAAAGGATTTCTGATGGAGCACTCGTGGCCTGACAACCTTTCGGAGCTGCAGACGGCGATCAAGACCTTCGTGGCCATCGGCGACCAGTCCGTCTCCCTGGCCGCGCTCAAGGCCGCCTCTCCCGCCCTCAAAGGGAACGGGCAGCGCAGGTCCCTCTCGTTGAAGGCGGCTACCCGCGCCGCCTCGCTGCAGATCGAGCGGCAGTTGATCGCTGAAGTTCTGACCGCCACCGGCGGTAATCGCAAACGCGCCGCTGACCAATTGGGGATTAGCTACAAGGCCCTTCTCTACAAGCTCAAGCAGGCAGGGCCGGAATCCGAGGCCGCCTCTATCCGGAACGGAGTCGCACTGTGAAACTTCGAAGACTATTGACTGTGGCATTGTTTGTTCCCGGTCTCACTTGTTTAGCCCAGGATCAGACGACGCCAGCGCCGAGGGCCGCCTCCAGCAACCCCACGCTGCCCGCAACCCAGCAGGCAACCGCCATGCTTCGGGCAACCGCCGAGGTCCCGCCGACGTCCACCCAGGCGGCTCCGCAAACTCCCCATGCCCCGGCTCAGGTTCCGGTCCAGGCCCCGACCCCGGCCGCTGCTGTTCCGGTCGCTCCTTCGCAGACGGCTCCGCCACCGGTAGCCGGCGCTCCTTCCGATACCTACATCATCGGGCCCTCGGATGTTTTGAGCATCACCGTCTGGAAGGAGCCGACGCTCTCCAGCAGTATGCTGGTTCGCCCTGACGGCATGATCTCACTGCCTCTCCTCGGCGATGTGCTGGCCACCGGCCTGACCCCGCTGCAACTGGGGGATCAGATCGCCTCCAAGCTCAAAAAGTTCGTTCAGGACCCCAATGTTTCCGTGGTTGTCAGCCAGATTCACAGCAAGATCGTGTACCTTCTCGGCGAAGTTGGAAAGAAGGGCCCCATCGAGATGACGCCCGGGCTCACCGTGCTTGAGGCCATCGGCTCGGCGGGCGGACTCACCGACTACGCCAACGCCAAGAAGATTTATATCCTGCGCAACGACGGCGGGAAAAACGAGAAAATCCCGGTTAAGTACAAGCAGGCGCTCAAAGGCGACAGGAGCCTCGACCTGGTTCTCAAGTCCGGCGACACAATCGTGGTTCCCTAAGGCTGATCGATGAAGACGATCTTCAAATTCGGCGCGTTCCTCATTGTCTCTGCGACTGCAGTGCATGGGCAGGTTGCGCCCGCGGCCACCTCAGGGGCGGCCGGCCTGCAATATAGCTTTCGCTATGCCCAGACCGCGGAATTCACCAAATCCGACGGCGACTTCCAGACTCTGTCCCCCTCTGCGTCGGTCGAGTATTCTAACGGCGCAGAACGCCATCCTTTCAGCTTGAAATATACCGGTGGGTACAACTGGGGATTCTCCGGCCCGGCTTACGATACGGGATTTTTTCAGCGCCTCAGGCTTTCACAAAGCATGGTGTGGCCCAAGTGGGAGGCATATGCCACTGACAACGTGAGTTATCTACCGGAGGCTCCCACCATTGGCTTTTCAGGAATCCCCGGAGTTGGCGAACCGATCGGAGAGCCGAATCCGGAGCCGCCATCGAGCGAATCGATCCTCAGTCAGAACACCCACATCGTCAATAACGTGGCGACCGTGGGGCTGACGCGCCAGGTTGATCGCGCCGTCAGCATCGGCGGAGGCTTTACTTCCGAGCTGCTCCGCTATCCGGACGGCAACGGCCTTGACACCGACACCCAGTTGGCCACTGCGCACCTCACCTGGAGCTACAATCCGCGCAACCAGATCTCCGGCAATTACCTGTATTCCGAATTCACCTATCCAGGGAATCCAGTCAGCTTCAGCACCCAAACGGCAATGATTGGATTTCGTCGCCTGTGGAGTCGCCGCTTCACCACCAACGTCAGTGTAGGCCCGGAGTGGGTGCAAAGCTCGGATAGCTCGGTAGTCCCTTCTTCGACCAGGATCTCGGCCAATGCCGGCTTGAATTATCTGCTCCGGTTTGGCCAGGCCGCACTGACGTACAGCCACGGAACCAACGGCGGCGCAGGGTATCTGCTCGGCGCCGAATATGACACGGTCCGCCTTACTTTCTCACGGGAATTCGTGAGGAATTTGACCATCGGGTTTGACGGCGCTTATGACCGGACATCAGGACTCGTCAACAACGGCGTGACCAACGGAAAATTTGGCGGCGCACAACTGTCCTGGCGCGCCAACCGTTATCTTACCGCGTTTGCAAGTTACACCGCCTTTGACCAGTCGACAAGCTCTTCCCTGTCCAGCACCGCAGTGAGCGGCCTGGAGCAGGTTGTCAGTTTTGGCGTCGGATATTCGCCTCGCGGAACTCGCCTCATCAGGCACTGAATTTTAAGGAGTCGTATGCTCGGGCATCGTGAATTAGCAATGGAAGATTACGCCGCACTGTTGAAGCGGCGAAAGTGGTTGATCCTGATCGTCACCCTCGGTGTCCTGGTCGTGAGCGTGGTCGTCAGCTCCATTCTGCCTCCTAGATATGAGTCCCAGACGTTGGTGCTCATCGAACAGCAGAAGGTTCCTGAGGACTACGTGAAGCCCGTGCTTGATGAAGACCTGGGCGCACGCCTGGCTTCGATGAAGGAACAGATCCTCAGCCGCTCGCGTATTGAGCCCATCATCACTAAGTTCAACCTGTTTTCGAGCAACGGCAGTTCGATGGACGACCGCGTTGAGCGGACCCGCAAGGCCATCAAGATCACCCAGATTCATTCCGAGCAGGCTCGCAGCGGCGGAAGCATGCCCGGCTTCTTCATCTCCTTTGCCGCCCAGGACGCGCGCACCGCGCAGCAGGTCTGCGGTGAAATCACGTCCCTGTTTGTCAGCGAGAATCTCCACGCCCGCGAACAGTCCGCCGAAGGCACCTCGGACTTCCTCAAGCAACAGCTCGATGACGCCAAGCGCAAGCTCGACGAGCAGGAGGCCAAGCTGGCCACCTTCCAGGAGAAGTATCTTGGCCGCCTGCCCGGCCAGGAAGCTTCCAACTCCAATTCGCTGCAGGCGCTTACCACGCAGCTCGATGCGTCCACCCAGTCTCTGAATCACATGCAGCAGAGCGAAACCTTCCTTGAAGCCATGATCTCGCAGCAGAGCCAGCAGCTTCAAAGCGCCGAGCCGGTCGCGACGATCACCGCCGACGAGCGCAAAAAAGAGCTTAAGTCGCTCAAGGAACAGAAGGCGGCTCTCGACGCCATCTATACGCCCGATCATCCCGATGTCGTTGCCGTCAATCGCCGCATTGCCGATCTCGAGGCGCAGATGGCCAAGCCCGCTGCCGATCCCGTGCCGGCTCCCGACACCCCGGCTTCCTCTACGCGCCCTGACCCGCCGCAACTACAGCAGCTCAAGGCGCAACTGAGCTCCATTCAGATGTCGATCGCCAGCGCCAGGAAGAATCAGGGCGGCATCGAAGCGCAGATTCGCAACTATGAATCCAGGATTGAGGCCAGCCCGCAGGTCGAGGAAGAGTACAAGCAGATCACGCGCGACCATGACACGGCGCTCGAGTTCTACGACTCGCTTCTGCAGAAGATCAACATGTCGTCGATGGCCACCGCGCTCGAGCAGCGCCAGCAAGGCGAGCAGTTCATTGTGATGGACGCTCCCAATCTTCCCGATGCGCCCACATTTCCCAATCGAGCTATCTTCGCCGGCGGCGGCTTTGCCGGCGGACTGTTCCTCGGCCTGCTGCTTGCGGCCATCCTCGAATACCGCGATACGACTCTGCGCAATGAGCGCGACATCTGGGCTTTCACCAAGCTGCCCACGCTGGCCGTCGTCGCGCACATCAATAACCTGCCCCAGCCGGAAAAGCCAAAGAGACTCTGGAAGTGGTTTTCACGGTCGCCCAAGCCGCTTGAAAGCGCAGGGGTTTAATCATGTACAAAGCCTTCTTCGGTCTTCGCGTTCTTCCCTTCGGCGCCAGTCCCGATCCGCGGTTTCTTTACATGATGCCGCAGATTCGCGAGTCGCTGGCCTGCCTGCAATACGGCATCGCCACCAGGAAGGGATTCGTTGTGATGACCGGAGAAGTGGGCACCGGGAAGACCACGCTGCTCAAAGCCGTTCTCAGTACATTCTCAAAAAATCGCATCTCGTCGGCTTTCGTCTTTAATCCTCGCCTGGACGTGCTCGACTTCCTTGAATTCGTGCTCACCGATTTCGGCGTCCCGCCCACTACGCGCACCAAGTCCGGCATGTTGTTGCAGCTCAATCGCTGGCTCATCGAGCGCTTTCGCGAGCGCGGGCTCTGCGTCATCGTTGTCGACGAAGCGCAGAACTGCTCCTGGGAGCTGTTGGAAGAGATTCGCCTTCTCACCAACCTCGAAACCTCTTCTGAAAAGCTGCTCCAGATCATCCTCTCCGGGCAGCCCGAGCTGGCGGTAAAGCTCCGTCACCCCAGTGTGCGCCAGTTGCGCCAGCGGGTTTCCGTCTGGTGCAAAACCCAGGCTCTCACGTCGGAGGAGACCAAGGCTTATATTGCCGAGCGGCTGCGCATCGCCGGCGCCACGGAGCCCGTATTTGCCCCCGAAGCCATTGATCTCGTCCATCAATATTCCAACGGGGTCCCGCGCCTCATCAATCTCATCTGCGAGCACGCCTTGATCAATGCTTACGTCGATCAGATCAAGCCGGTGCCCGCCCGCATCATCGACCTGGTGTCTGTCGAACTCGAACTGGACCGGCAGCCATTCATTCTCTCGTCCATGTCGCTCGCCGGCCTGGCGGAGTCGAACGTGCCGGCCGGCGTAGCGAGCAACTTCAACTCTATTAAAAACTTCCCCAACCCCCTGAAGGACACCGAACTATGAGCCGCCTATACGAAGCACTTCAACGAGCAGACCAGGACCAGAAGAAAGCGCAGGCATCAACGCAGGAGCCCCTCATCAATGCGGCTGTGCTGCCGGTGCTCGAGGAGCCGCCCGCCGATAGTGTGCATGAGGGGGGTATCGACGACATCGCTGCCCATCCGTGGAGCCCGTCTCTGGCATCCTTTCCTACGCTCGCAGACCGCGGCGTGGGGGTCGAGCAGTTCCGCAGCCTTCGCTCGCGCATCTACCAGGCCCGCTATGAGGCGCCCCTCAAGACCATCCTCGTCTCCAGTGGAATGCCGTCGGAGGGCAAAAGCTTCATCGCCGCCAACCTGGCCATGAATCTGGCCCGCAACACGGTCAACAACATTCTGCTCATTGACGGCGATCTTCGCCGTCCCACGCTCCACGGCCTGCTGGGCGCACCCGACTCGCCCGGGCTTTCTGAGTACCTTGCCGGCACCGTCGAGCTGAGCGAAATTCTGCAGCGCAACAGCGCGCCCCATCGCGCTGAGGGCTCCAGCAAGGGCAGCATTTCCAGGCTCACCTTCATCCCTGCCGGCAAATGCGACGACAATTCGTCCGAACTGGTTGCCAATCATCGCATGGAGCAGCTGATCTCAACGCTCGCGCCGCATTTTGACTGGATCATCATCGACTCGCCGCCGGTACTGGCCGTCACCGATGCCGTTGAGCTTTCCCGCGCCGCCGATGCCGTGTTGCTCGTCGCTCGCGGCGCCCGCACGCCCTTTGATGTTGCCCAGCGGACCCAGGCTGCGTTCAGCAACTGCCGCATCCTCGGTTTCGTTCTCAATGACGTCAAGGAAGTTCCGCGGCGCGGATACAACTACTACGACTATTATGGAGCCGTGCAGACCACGGCCAAGGCCAGGTAGACAGGGGACATCGAGGGATGATCAGGCTTTTTAATGTCTACTATTCCACCCGCACACTGGTGCTGCTAGTCTGCGAAGCGCTCCTGGTGGGCAGCTCGTTCCTGCTCGCCGCCACCTACATGATGGGCGAAGACACCTACATCGCCCTGATCTATGACAACGGCCTGCTCAAGATCGGCGCCATCACTGTTCTTACCCTGCTTCTGTCCTACTACTTCGATCTCTACGAGCCCCAGCGCATGTCGGAGCGCTGGGAGATCTACTTCCGCCTTCTTCTGGTTCTCAGCGTTCTCTCCTTCATTCTCGCCGGCCTGATGTACTTCATCGCGGATACCTACATCGGTCCGCAAGTTTTCACCGTCGGCATCTCCATCCTTGCTGTCGTCCTTGTCCTGTGGCGGCGCGCCTACGAATGGATGATCGGTCTGTCGCTGTTTCGCGAGCGCGTCTATGTTCTCGGCAGCGGCGCGCGCGCGCGTTTCATCGTGGAGACCCTGCGCAGCCGCCGCGATGCGGGCATGGAAGTCGTTGACGGACTGGAGCTGGACGGCCCCACCGGCCAACTCGAACATTTCGCCGCCGACCTTCGCGCCTTCCGCAAGCCCAAGGCGCGCATTGACCGCGTCATCGTCGCCATGGAAGACCGCCGCGGCGCAATGCCGGTTCGCGAACTGCTCGACCTGCGCCTCAACGGCGTAATCGTTGAAGATGCCAGCGCCCTGATGGAGCGGCTCTCCGGCAAGCTGCCGCTTGATGGGCTCAATCCGAGCACCCTCATCTTCACCCACGGCTTCAACATCAAAGCCTCGCAGCAGATCGTCCGCCGCCTGGTCTCCATCATCGTTTCGGCCATCGGCCTGGCCATCTGCCTGCCCATGATCCCCTTCATCATTCTCGCGGTGCGCCTGTCTTCGCCCGGGCCCATCTTCTTTCATCAAACCCGCGTCGGGCTGCGCGGACGACATTTTTCCGTCATCAAGTTCCGCACCATGCGCCAGGACGCTGAAGCCGCCGGCGCGGTCTGGGCGACCAAGAACGATCCTCGCGTCACTCCGCTCGGCCGCTTCATGCGCAAGACGCGCCTGGACGAGATCCCCCAGCTGTGGAATGTTCTCCGCGGCGAAATGGGCTTTGTCGGCCCGCGTCCCGAGCGCCCGGAATTCGTGCAGTGGCTGTCGAGCGAAATTCCTTTCTACGAGCTGCGCCACATCATCCGCCCCGGCATCACCGGCTGGGCCCAGGTGCGCTATCAGTACGGCGCCAGCCTGGAAGAGACCAAGCGGAAGCTCGAGTACGATCTCTATTACGTCAAGCATCTGTCCGTCGGCCTTGATCTGCTCATCATGTTTGAGACCATCAAGACCATCATTCTGCGAAGAGGTGCGCAGTGAAAATCATCTTCTGGCTGTCCCTCATCGGCGTGCTTTACACGTATGCGGGATACCCGGTGGTGATCTGGCTGCTGGCGTGTCTGCGGCCCCGACCGGCAAAGTCAGCCCGCATCACGCCCTCGGTCAGCATCGTGCTCGCCGTCCACAACGGCGCAGCGCTGCTTCCAGCCAAGATCGAGCATCTGCTCACGCTCGACTACCCCAACATCAGAGAGATTATTCTCGTCTCTGACGGATCGACCGACGCGACCGCCGATCTGCTCCGCGCCGAGCGCCATCCCCTCATTCAATCCGTCATCCTCGATGAGCATGGCGGCAAAGCGGTCGCCGTCAACGCCGGTGCGGCCCGCGCTAGCGCCGACGTCATCCTGTTTGTCGACATCCGCCCGGAGATCGCGCCCGGCGCCATTCAAGAACTGGTCGGCAACTTCGCCGATCCTGAGGTCGGCTGCGTTGCCGGGGAACTCAATTTACGCCAGGAGGGCCATGACCGAACCTCGGCCGCCGTAGGCGGCCTCTACTGGCGCTACGAGCAGTGGATCAGAACCTGCGAGTCCGCCTTCGATTCCCCGGTCGGCGTCTACGGAGGCTTCTACGCCGTGCGCCGCTCGCTGGCCGTCCAGCAGCCTCCCGGCATCATTCTCGATGACATGTTTCAGCCGCTTTCGATCATCCGCCAGGGCTATCGCTCCGTGGTCGACCTCGGGGCCTGCGTCTATGACACCTGGCCCAAGCAGGCCAGCGGCGAGTTTCATCGCAAGGTGCGCACCCTGGCTGGCAACTTCCAACTCATCCAACTCGCGCCGTGGACGCTGACCTTTCACAATCGCGTTCTGTTTCAACTGCTCTCTCACAAGCTCATGCGCCTTGCCGCCCCGTACCTGCTGGTCTCGCTGCTGGTCTCCGCATGGGCGTTGTCCGTTCATTCGCCTCTCGCGATGGGCCTCGCCGTCGTGCAGACGTTCGGTTTTCTTGTCGCCATTGCCGGCCTGCGTTTCAAGCTTCCCCTCCTCGATCGCCTGGCTGCGCCGGCCAGTGCGCTGCTGGTCCTGAACGCCGCCGCGGTCGTCGGGCTCTACAAGTTCCTTTCCACCCGCGGTCCGCTCTGGAAGATATGGAATACCGGGCCGCCGCAGCCCATGGCTCACAGTTCTCCGACCATGGCGAGTTCTGATTCTGAGGCTCGTGCCGCGTCGACGGCAGCCGTTGCCCTGGACCCTGTCCACATCCACTCGAGTCAACCCGTCGGGACTGAGTCACCGATCACTTCGCAGGCCAAATAGCAACGCGCTTGAATCCGGGGTTGGGGTTCCCCTGAGCAAAAGGCAAGCGTCGCGCTGAGGCTTTCGCTCCCTGCTGGCGACCGGCCGGCACAGCTGCTCGTCAGGCGCCAAGACGGCTGCGATAAAGTTTCATATACTCATCGACCATCGTCTGCAGACTGAAGCGCGAGACAAACGCCGCTTGCGCGTTGCGGGAGTATTGCTCTCGAAGCCGATCGTCCTTGGCCAGCGTGAGAATCGCAGCAGCCATCCCTGCGGCTTGGCCTGCCGGCGTGGCAATGCCTGCATGCGCCAGCCGGACAACCTCGGCCATCCCACCGACATCGTTCACGATTGCCGGTAGTCCGAGCGAGAAGGCCTGCAGCAGCGAGATCGGCAGACCTTCTGACTTCGACGACATGATGAAGGCGTCGGCTGCGGAAAAGTACGGCGCGACATCCAGTTGCTGCCCCCAGAATGTCACCTTCCCGGCGATGCCCAGTTCCTCGCTCAGCCGCTCCAGCCTTGGCCGTTCGCCGCCGTCGCCAACCATCCAGAGCCGCAGCTGGGGCAGGTCTCCGAGGGCCTCGCGGAAGGCATTGAGCAGCAGGGCATGATTTTTCACTGCGACCAGCCGCCCGACGTATAGCAGCGTAAATCCAATCTTTTCCGGCTGCTCGTGGCGCGCGACCTGCCGCAGGGGTACGGCACCGTTATAAACGCGTACAATCTTGCCTGCCGGAATGCTGCGCATGCTCTTGATGTTGTCGGTGGTTGCCTCGCAGATGCCCACAATCCAGTCGCAGAATCTGGCTACGACCGCGTACTTCAATTCCGCCATCAGCCGGTGCGGGGGCGCCACCAGGCTGTGCCGCGTGGATACGATCGATGGCACACCGGCCAGCCGGGCCGGAACGCCGGCATAGACCGCCGGCGTGGGGTTATGCAGATGAACGACGTCAGGATGCGACGCTTTGAAAATGCGGAGAAAATTACGCATCGAGTCGATAAAATCCCGACCCACATGCGTCTCCACCTGGAAGCCTTCCCGGCGCAACTGCTCTCCCAGTAACCCAAGCGTCGATATCGAATACACGCAC
>Ga0208193_1000828_pt1 | contig 14589 bp, 12 predicted proteins | sample June2015DPH_17_2_FD_184716 | JGI IMG/M metagenome (GOLD analysis project Ga0208193, IMG submission 184716) | Peatland microbial communities from SPRUCE experiment site at the Marcell Experimental Forest, Minnesota, USA - June2015DPH_17_10... | ecosystem: Environmental > Terrestrial > Soil >... | reverse complement strand
GATAAATCTGCCCAAATCAGAACGTATAAATCTGCCCAAATCAGAACGTGAGGAGATCCGACAGCGCGTATCGAACTTCAAAATGCACCAGCCTGTGCGTGAAAGGGCCGGTCCCGCGAATTTGACGATCTGTGAGGAGCGCCGCGCGCCGCGCGAAAGCTTCTTCTGCAGGCAGCGATAACGGCAAAAAATGACATCAATGCAAAATAGCTGATGCTCGATTCATCAGGCTGCCCCGAGAAGTCGCAAAACCATAAGCAAACGTTCAGGCTCCCTGTCATGGGATCAGTGGCGGCAAACGGCGAAGCAGCATATCGAGCATGTTTCGCCGTCATCTCTTTTATCTTGCAGCCTGCTCGCCTGAGGGACTAGCCTTGCTGCCGCTGGGCGTTTCTTTTGCGAGGAGTGGAGAGCGATGATCAATAAGGTCCGCCAATTTCTTACCTTGGATTATGCTTCATTTAGCCGCCGTGATTTTCTATCGACGTCCGCCGCGGTCGCGGGCGGTCTGGCGATTACGTCCGTCGGATCGAGCCTTGCCCGCGCCGCCCCTCTGAAGCAAGTGCGTTTCAGCGAAGCCGTCCACAATCTCGGTTACATCAATCTTTATGTCGGTATGCACTCGGGCATCTTCGAGAAAAACGGCCTCGACATGAAGGTGACCGCGGCCGGTGGCGACACTCAAACTTTCGCCGCGGTGCTTGGAGGTTCGTCGGATTTTGCGATCGGAGATGCCACGATGGCGCAAATTTCGCGTGAGAACGGTGGCCCAGGCGTCGTGGTCGGTACGGTCGTGCAACGTGCGCATTATTTCGGTGTATCCAAAACGCTCAAGCCAATCACCGACCCGAAGGAATTCAAGGGCCTGAAGATCGTCACTTCGCCTGAACCAAATACAAATTACAGTGTCGCAAAACGGCTTTTGGAGAAGGCTGGCCTTAAGGTCGGCGTGGATGCGACGATTGTTCCAGTGAATCCGGGTACCGAAATCGCAGCTATGCTGGCGGGTCAAGCCGATATCGCTATCGCGTATCAGCCAAGCGTCGCCGCCGCAGAAGCGCAGGGCGCAAAAGTGGTGTTCGACTTCGCAAGCTACATTGGACCATTCTGCAACACCGGTATCATGGTGCTGCCCAGCACCATTCAGAAGGATCCGGAAATGGTACAAGCGTTGGTAACTTCCTTTGAAGAAGCTTCCCGGAAGACCTACGCCGATCCGGCGTTTGCAAAGCAAGTCGCCCGCCGGGAATTTCCGGACCTGCCCGGTGACGTTGTCGACAAGGCTATCGATGCGGAGCTCAGATATCTCATACCCGCACAGTCTGTCGTCACCAAACAAGACCAATGGAAGAATCTGATGGACATGCAGGTCTATCTTGGCAACGCCAAAGGCACGATACCGTTTGATCAGATCATCGATAACAGTTTCGCGGATAAGGCGGTCGCCAGCCTCAAATGACGGGTGAATTAAGGGGATCGAGTCCCGGCAAGGCTCCTCCTACCGGCGGCCCCAATGCCGATCGCGTCATTCCGCTCGTCGTCGAGCATGTTGCAAAGAGCTATGACGTCGGTGACCGAGTTGTTCCGGTCATCGGCGATCTCAGTCTGGCGCTGGACAACAGTCAGATCGTCAGCATTGTCGGACCTTCAGGTTGCGGCAAGACGACGCTGCTGAACACCTTGTGCGGATTGCTGACGCCGGACTCGGGCCGGATCAGCTGGTATGGCCGGGCCATCATCGGTCAGCCGCAGAATGTTGGCTACATGCTGCAGAAGGATTTGCTTCTACCCTGGCGAACCGCGCACGGCAATGTGATGCTTGGTCTTGAAATCCGCGGCGTGGCGGCCAATGAGGCTCGCGATCGCGGCCGTGCCATGCTAGACCAGCTCGGACTCCACGGCTTCGCCGACCACTATCCATCGACGCTTTCGGGCGGCATGCGTCAGCGCGTGGCACTGGCTCGTACCCTGGTGAACGAGCCCGCGGTGCTGCTGCTCGATGAACCGTTTGCTTCGCTGGATTTCCAGAACAAGCTCTTGATCGAGAGCGACACCGCAAAATTGGTTCGCGAGGGTGGCCGATCGCTTCTGCTCATTACCCACGATGTTGAGGAGGCGGTATCGCTCGCGGATCGTGTAATCGTGCTTTCGAAACGGCCGACCCAGGTCAAGGCGATCTACGATATCGAACTCGGCATCGAACGGACCGACATGATGGCGGCGCGTGACAGCCGCGATTTCAGCAAATACGTCAGGCAGATTTGGGCCGACCTCGACGTCGTGTTGCAATGACCGCGGATACTGAGAGCGGGATGAGCCGCGCAACTGATCCGGCTGCACGAAAGTCTGTTCCGGCAACCGTCCGGCGTTGGCAGAGGCTGCGCTCGGCGGCGCTCGTCCTTACGACACAATGTGCGCTTCTGGCCGTGCTGCTCGGTTTTTGGCACTACATGACGACGAACAACAAGCAGGCGGCCTTCATGTTCGGATCGCCTTTGGCGATTGCCGGCTTTCTGGAGCAGATGATAAAAGATGGCAGTTTGTGGCGCGATAGCTGTGTCACCGGAGTTGAAACCGTGCTCGGCTTTCTAGTCGGGAATTTGATCGGCACCATCACCGGTCTATCGTTATGGTACTCCAGGTTCGTTTCTCGGGTAGTTGAACCGTTCGTGATTGCGCTTGGCTCGATCCCGATCATCGCCCTGGCGCCTATCATCATTATCTGGTTCGGTACCGGACTGATTTCAAAAGTTGCGATGTCGACCTTGTCCGTCGTGATTGTTGCCTTGGTTACGTCTTACAAGGGCGCAGTCGGGGTCGATGCAGACCAGATCAATCTGATGCGGACGCTGGGAGCGTCAAAATTTCAGATCTTTCGCAAGCTTATCGTGCCGGCCTCGCTTACCGATATCTTCGCCGGGTTGAAGCTTACCGTCGGTTTTGCGTTGATCGGCGCAATCGTCGGCGAATTCATGTCGTCATCCGAGGGCTTGGGACACGCAATCTTCAAGGCCGGCTCACTCTACATCATTCCCAAGGTCTTTGCCGCGTTGGTCGCGACGATCGCGTTGGCTCTGCTTCTAACTTCTGTCGTGGGCAGAATTGAGCGATTTCTCATGCCGTGGCGCCGCGTTCATTGAGATCAGAGGGAACCTCCAAGATTACAAATCGCAAGCCCGCCATGAACCGGAGTCATTCGGCGGGGCTCACCGGATGCGTACCTATATCTCGCTCAGCGTCCTTGGCCCTTCCATGCGGCGAGGATTGATTTCGATACCTTGCAGATATAGGTGTATTTGGGATTCACGACCTGCGTGCAGCGCGCCTCGGCGATCTGGCCGAGCAGCATATACCCCTCCGTTTCGGGAATGCCCCAATCGTCGTTCATCCAGTAGACCATCTCTTCGAAGGCGATGCGCATCGCGTCTTCAAGCGGTCTGGCGCATCCGGTCGTACAAATGTGGGTAGCAGTTTCGATGCGCGGATGGTTCAAGCGGGCTGGCGCGTTGGAGAAGGAAGCGCGGACGGTGAGCGTCGCCGCGATCTCTGTGGCGCCCATGCCGTTGGCCTCGCCATCGCCCTGAATGGCGTGGCAGTCGCCCAGGAAGAGGTGAGCACCCTCTTTCTCCACACGCAGCGTGATGGCGCTGCCGGTCGTAACTTCCTGAATGTCGAGGTTGCCGCCATGCGGCCCGTTATCAACCGTGAGCACGGCGCCATGAACGGGCGCGACGCCAATCACGCCGATCATCGGGCGCACCGGAAGCTTGAGATTTTCGTTCCAGTGGACGACGCCGTCCGAGACCGCCATGACTCTGGTTTGAATTCCGAATTCCTTGCGCCGCACCCAATCCGGGAACATGCCGATCCCCGGCCACAAGGCGGTGAAACCAAGCTTGTCGAGTTCCATGCCGAGGATCTCGACCTTGAGCGCGTCGCCCTTCGTCGCGCCGACGACTTCGATCGGACCGGTTGCGCCGTTAACATAGGGAAAGGTCACGTCAGCCGGCGTAAGCTGCTGGCCGACATGTCGGATCACGCCGTCATTGACATTGATCGCGCATTCGACTTCGAAGACGTCGCCGGGAGAAACGCTGGCCACGAACGTCTCGTCGCCGGAGAGCGCGTATTTGATGTTGCCGGCCTTGCTGACTCGGATCGTCATGGGAGATTCCAGGGGCTTGAGGAGTGAAATTCGACGGCAATATTTGATCCGGATGGAGCATCGTTCAATTGCTCTGGCGAGTGATCTCGTGGGGCCACGGTTCGACGGAAGGCGCGTTGCCGGCGCGTCTGCTGGTTACGCCGCATCAATCTAACCAGGCCCGAACAGCGTTGCGAACGAAGGCAAAGTCGACTGGGTTTGACTCGGGCGCACCGGCTATATGTCCCCAGATGGACGGGATCGGCCGCAGCTCGGCGTTCGCGAGATGAGCGATCTCGTCGGCGTTGTCAGCGACCGGAAAATACAGGTCGGTCCGGGAAGGCATCAGCAGCACGTGCGCGCGAATGGCTTGCAACGCGCGGACCAAATCGCCGTCGTACAACTCGTTGGCGCTAATGTCGGAGGCCATCCAGGTGCAGACCTGGGCGTAAAGATCTTCGGCGGCGCGACGGGTAAAGCCCGGCTCCCAATGCTTGTCCAGAAAGTCGTCGAGCGTTGCGGCTCCCGCGCTGCTCAGATGCAAGCCGGCTCGGTACCAGTCCTGGCTCATCGCCCAGCCAGCGTAGACTCGCGCGAACGCGCGCATCGCCGCGACCGGCGGGCTGGAGAACCGCCCGCGACCGATGTGCTCCGGAGCGGCCTCCAGCGTGGCCAACAACGAGCCGAGGAAGACTTTGTTGTGGACGGAGGTGCGAGCGCTTCCACAGAGGATAACAGCCCGCTCCACTTGATCCGGGTACAGAGCGGCCCAGTGATAGGCCTGCTGAGCTCCCATTGAGAAGCCATACACGCAAGCAATCCGCTCGACGCCGAAGGCTTCGCGCAGCAGCCTCTGCTGTGCGCGAACATTGTCGGCCGAGGTGATCAGCGACGGATATGAAGTGGTTGTGGAGGGACTGGACGACAACCCGTTGCCAAACATATCGGGAATGACGATGAACCACCGCGTCGGATCCAGGATGCCGTCGGGCCCGATCAACCATTCGAGATCGGTGTGTTGCGCCGAATAGCTGGTCGGATAGACAATCACATTGTCACGGGCCGGCGCCAGAGCGCCGTATGTCTTCCAGCTCAGCTCCGCCGCGGGCAATGTCCCGCCTGATTGCAGCGCGAGTTCGCCGAGCGCGAACCGACCAGTCTTAGTTGCCCAATCCACAATCTGCTCCTTATGTTTGCGGTTATCCGTTTATTGATGAGAACTGGCGAGTTGTCGATTTGGATACGAAGATTTGACGACGTTGACTCTCCATTCATCTGGCGAGTGAATGGAGAGTCGTCGTCAGACCCGCACGATCATGAACCGCACACTCGACCGTTGGGGCGGCAATACGTCCGCCGCCCGTCGGGTCAAGAGGTTACGCGGTAAAGTGCGCCTTGGAGGCGTCGATCGATCCGTTCGGATAGATATACAGACCTTCAAGTTCGGCTTTGCGCCCGTGCAACAGCATGGCGGTGAACAGGGAATAGGACGGAACCTTTTCGGCGACTTTCATGCAGGCGGCGTGGACCAGCGCGCGGCGCTTTTCCAGGTCGGTTTCATTGGTTTCGGCATCTATGACCGCGTCGATTTCCGGATCCTTGCATCCGTTGAATATACCGCCAACGGGACCCACTTTCGAATAAAACATGGTCCGCAGAAACAGGTTGGGTTCGGCGGAGCCGGTGTTGAATCCGTGATCAATCATATGGGAATAGGGTTCCTGCCCCGGCTTGAGGAAGGCCGCGGTCAGGAACGCCGACGTTTCCATGACGGTCAGTTTGCAGGGGATCCCCTGCGCCTGCAATTGCGCCACGATCAGTTCGGCATATTCCTTCGTCTTCGCCCACAGGCCCGTCGACGTTGCATATTGCAATTCCGGCATTCCCTGACCGCCTGGGAAGCCGGCCTTTGCCAGAAGCTCCTGGCATTTCGCGGGGTCGTATTGAGGGTAGTTCGGGACCGCCTCGCTGCCGAACTTCACCGCGGGCAAGAAGGTGTCGCTCTTCGAACCGGCCGGTCCCATCAACTGAAGTATCTGCGACCGGTCGATCGCATGGGCAATTGCGAGTCGCACCAACGGATTGTCGGTTGGCGCCTTCGCGTTTCTAAACGCCAGAATCATGTTCTCGCCGGCCATCGTGCTGGAGACTTTGATTCGAGGATTGTTCACCAGCGTCTCGTATTGCTCGGGCTCGAGCTTCTCCGTGATGTCGATCTCTCCCGATAATAGCCCGAGCATGCGCGTGCTGGCGTCCGCAATCCAGGGAAAGCGAATGTGATTGAGGATCGGCCGGCCGTTGAAATGGTCGTCGTTCGCCGTGAGCACCGTGACGTCGCCCTTTTGTTCAACAAACTTGAACGGTCCGGTTCCGTTGAGGCGCTGCTTGAGGCGGGCGGGGTCGTCGACGTCGGATTTGCTCATAATAGGGAGGAAGGATGCGAGCAGAAAAAAGGACGACGCTGGAAATCCGCCGGCCTTGGTATGGACTCTCGCCGTCAGCCGATCGACGACCTCGACTTCGCAAACCCCCGGATACCATGGCGCCGTCTTATTGCGCTGCGACGCATACTCGAATGTCGCCTTGACGTCTTCCGCGGAAAACGGCTTTCCGTCGTGAAATTTGATGCCGTCCCGAAGGCTATATTCGATTGTATAGAAATCGATCAGCTTCTGGCCTGTGGCGAGTTCCCAAACCACTTCGCCAGGATTTTCCCGCCGCAGCGGCATGCGGAAAAGCTGACCCATCACATGCAATTCCATGTAGTGCTGAGGCAGTATGGTGTGGCTGGTCGGGTCCCAGTTGCCTGTGACGGGCTCGCTGTGAGCCTGGACCATCGTGTCGCGGGCTGCAGCCGAGGCGCGCGTGACGAACGGCGTCGGCAGCGCGAGCGATGCGGACCCCGCAGCGATCCCCTTTATTAGCGATCGACGTGAAGTGTTGATCATTTGCCAATGTCCTTTTCTTGCTGTCTATGAGCCTGCGAATCTCTTGCCGACGAACCCGGTTCGTGTCTTCGTCGCTTGTTCAGTCGTGTCATCGTGAAGCCAATGTCTCCTCGACGGCGGTGTTGAATGAACGGGCTTGCTGCCCGCGATCTCGTCGCGCCTCCGGTTCACGCCGCCACCAACGACAGGGACGCTGCCGGAGCCGTGACGTGGCATGCCGCGAACCGACCGGGCTCCCGCTCGACGAGCGGGGGTTCGATCCGTCGACAGACCGCGACGGCCTTGGGGCAACGAGCAGCGAAACTGCAACCCGGCGGCAAATCGATTGGATTGGGCGGTTCGCCTTCCAGCAGGCAGTCCTCGGCGCGATAGGGTTTGGCGTCCAGGGTGGGGACCGCGGAGAGCAACGCCATCGTGTAGGGATGACCCGGGTCGTAAAAGAGGCCCGCGGTGTCCGCGATCTCGACCAATTTGCCCAGATACATGACAGCGATGCGGGTGCAGGCGCGACGCACCATCGCAAGATCGTGCGAGATGAAGAGGTAGGTCAGGCCATGGCGGGCTTGCAGACGTTCGAACAAATCCAGCAGACGTCCCTGCTCGACGGGGTCGAGGGAAGAAAGGGTCTCATCGAGGATCATCAGGCGGGGTTCGAGGATCAGCGCCCGTGCGATGTTGACGCGCTGCCGCTGGCCCGCGCTCAGCCCTACCGGCAGACGTCCCGCGTCATCCGGAGAAAGGCCGACCTCCGCCATTACCTCACGCGTCCGGTCGGCAATCGTCCGGCGGCTCTCGCCATGCACGGCGAGTCCCACCCCGATGCTCTTGCCGACGGGCATATGTGGGGGAATGCAATTGTAGGGATCCTGGAGCACGAGCTGAAATCGTCGCCGCATGTTGAAGCGCTCGCGGTTCGTCATGTCCCCGATGCTGGCGCCCTCGAACAGAATGCGCCCACTGTCAGGCGTTTCTATCCACGATAGCAGCCGCGACAGGGTCGACTTCCCGCACCCGGATTCCCCGACAAGACCAAAATTTTCCCCGGCAAAAACGTCGAAGCTGACGCCGCGCACCGCTTGAACGAGTTTGTGGCCGAAGAAGCTTTCTCGGGTTGCGACCTTGTAGATTTTGGCGACATCGTCGACCCGAAGGATCGGGTCGCCGGAGCCTGCCAGCGCGGCGGGTTGCTCGTCGCCGGTCCAGATGCGCGGGGTGCGCTCCACTAATTGTCTGGCGGCTCGGGACTGCGGCCTGCGCGCCAGGTCGTCGGGAGCGCCGCGCTCGACGATCCGGCCGCCGGCGAGCACCACCGCCTCGTCGGCGACTTCCGCCATCGACGGCACCGATGTCGTGATGAAGACTATGGCGCACGCGATTCGATCGCGGAGTTCGCGGAGGAGCCGCACGATCTGCGCCGCCACCGTAACGTCCAGTGGCTGGATGATATTGTCGCAAATGAGAAGTTCAGGGTCCCCAATCAGCGCGTCGACGATCACCGCGCGCTGCAGCATGCCGCCCGAATACTGGTTCGGAAATTCGTCGTACCGGCTTTTGGCGGAAGGTATCCGGACTGCGTCCAGGAGTTCGACGACGCGTCGGCGCGCCTCGAGTTTCCCGACATCCGGTCGCAGGACCCGCAGCCGTTCCGCGATTTGCGCGCCGACCGAGAGGGTCGGATCGAAGGCGCTCCCCGGATCGGAGCCGACATAGCCGATGCGACCCCTGGCAACAAGCTTGGCGCCGACCTTCATGGTGAGCAGGTCCTTTCCGCCGAACAGAACCTCGCCACCTCCAACGTGCAGCGGCGGCGGCGCCCAACCGACCATCGCTCGCGCCAGCGTCGTTTTGCCGGAACCACTCTCGCCCAATATGCCAAGTACGCGGCCCGGGTGAACGTCGAGATCGATGCGGTCGAGGATGGGCGTCCGCTCGCCGTCTCGGATCAAGTCTATCGACAGACCGCAAATCCGAAGCAGGGGCTCGGACATCAAATCGCCCCTCGCAGCAGCATGTTGCGGGCCCGTTCGACGCAGGCGCCGATCAGGTTGATGCCCAGCAGTGTGGCGAACAGGAATAGGCCAGGCATGGTGGGAATCCACCAGCCGTTGATCAGATAGTTCCGCCCATCCGCGATGATGGTTCCGAAGGTCGGGGTCGGGGGCTGTATGCCAATGCCGATGAAACCCAGAATCGCCTCGAAGATCATCATCCGCGCAATATCGAGAACCGCGACGAACATTACCGGCGGCAGAATGTTCGGCGCGATCATTTGCAATATGATCCGAAGGTCCGAGGCCCCGAGAATTTTGGCGCCTCTTACGTATTCGCGGCGGCGTTCAGACAGCATGACCGACCGGGTCACGCGGGCGTAGGCCGGCCATCCAGCCAGCGAGAGCACAAGGACGATCGCTTGCGGTGTCGGTCGATGCACCGTCAGGAATGTTATCGCCAGGACGATCAACGGAATCGCGAGTTGGGCGTCGGTTAACCGCATCAGAACCGTGTCGATCCAACCGCCATAATATCCCGCGGTCATGCCGATCGTGGCTCCGATGACGAACATCAATACGACCGAACAGAGACTGATGAGCAGCGCGTTCTGCAATCCAATAAGCGTGCGCACGAACAGATCGCGGCCCAGTTGATCAGTTCCCAGAAGGTGCTTCAAATTGCCGCCATGCATAAAAAAAGGCGGCAGAAATCTTTCCATCACCGAAATCTTCGTAGCCGAGACATTGGCGAGGTTCGGGTAGATAAATGCCGTGCCGATCAAGAGCGTCAATAGAACGAGCCCAATCTTGAACTCAGTTTGAGCGAAAGCTGCTGCCAGGAGACGCCTGTTCGGGCCAATCGATTGGTGGTGGAGGTCGGCGACGCTTGCGACGCTGGCGATCGGAGCGTTCATCAGAAATCAAGCCTCGGGTCTATCCAAGTCGAAATCAGATCTACGAGCATATTAATTACGACGAACAACATGGCAGATAGCAACGCCGCGCCCTGTATAACGGGGAAGTCTCGCTGCGATACCGCTTGAACCGTAAGAAGGCCAAATCCGGGGTAGTTAAAAACGTATTCTACGATCAGGACGCCACTAAGCAGCGCGCCAATTTGAACCCCAAAGAGGTTTAGAATTGGGACGGTGGCGTTGCGCACGATGTGATGAAGGAAAATCCTCGGGAAGCCGATGCCGCGGATCGTTTCAAGTTGAACAAAATTCTGGCGATGCACGTCGGCGATCGAGATGGCGAGCGCCCGCATGAAAATCGGCGACATCTCGATGGCGATCACGACCGCCGGCAGGATGGTATACGCGAAGCCCTCATAGCCGATGGAGGGAAGCAGATTGAGCTGCGCGCTCACCACCAACACCAGCACAAGCGCACACCAGAAATTCGGTACCGAAACGAAGATCGACCCCACGTAGAACGCCACCTTGTCCGGCAGCCGACCGGAAAAAAGGCCCGCAGCGACGCCGAGCGGCACCGAGATCAATGCGGTAAAAACCAGCGCCAGTCCTGCGAGTTGCAATGTCATCGGCACAGCGCCGCGCAGCAGATCGACTACTCTTGCCTTATCGCTGTCGCTTTGCTGGTCCGCGCGAGCGGACGACTGACCGGCCTTGCCTTTGCTGAACGAATTACCCAGATCGCCCCGAACCACATTACCGAGCCAGTGGAAATACTGGACGGGGATGGGGTCGCGTAGCCCCAATTTTTGCGCGGCGGCCTCAACAGCCGCGGCGTTAGCCATCGGACCAAGGATCATCCGCACCGGATCGCCGGGTACCATGCGTAGGATGGCGAAGATGCCGAACGATACGATCAGGACAATGAGGATCCCTTGAGCAAGGCGGCGCGCCAGGAAGTCGAAGAGAAAGACCATATCGCCCCCCGGCCCTCAATTGTTCAGGGGCGCTGAACGTCGAGCGGGAAGCGCAACCAAATCTTTCCGGAATGCCGGAGTCGTCTCGGCCAACCCCATTTTGCGCCCAAGCCGGCCCTGCAAAGCGTCGACATTGAATGACACCACCGACAACTGGACTGCTAACCAGTCCACTATACCTGTTGTGATTCCTTTGTCACCAGCTATTTGGAAAAAATCTCAGGGAAGCCGACGCTACGACCTTCCACGACGCCAGCTCGTCAGGCATCGATTGCTTTGATCCTACTCGAACCGATGGCGCGATGTAGGGTATTCAACGCCTTGTTAAGCTCCTGACCGCTGATAGATAGACGTTCGACTGTGGTTTCTTATTCGCGACGCGAGGTCAGCGCAGGACCGCTGCGCAAAACGGAACGTAACGCCACTCAGGTCGAATAGACGTGATGGATATGTTGCCTGAACGCATTAGCGACAGCCTTTGGATCGCGGTCCCTCAAGCAAACAACAATATGGCGATGATCGACCAGACTCTGTTCGATAACCCCAGGTTTCGCTATCGCTAACCGTCGTTGAACCATCATATGGGTGTAGAGATCGACGACGAAATCGGCGAGTAGCCTGTTTTCCGTGGCATAATAAACCGTCAGATGGAATTCTCGATCGCAGATCAGAAAGCGCACGGGATCATTGCTCGCGAGTTGTTGCGCCTCCAAGGAATATTCGAGGCTTTTGACGCCAGCCGGACTCAGCCGGAGCGTCGCGTCCTCAACGACCGCTGTCTCAACGAGCAGCCGGGCCGTTCGAACCGCCTCAAGGGAATAACCGTTTATCGCATTCGGATTCGTCACCCCGATCCTCTGTTTGCCGACATCCACGTTAAGGTTGGTGACGCGTGTCCTCGCTCCCTGAGAAACCTGAACGATGCCCTCTCCGGCCAATCGCTGGATGGCTCCCCGGACCGTCTCTCGACTGACGAGCAGCATATCGGCAAGTTCCCGTTCGCCTGGCAGCTCGTCGCCGACTTGCAGAATCCCAGAAGCGATTAGCGAAACGATCTTGTCCCGAATCATCTCTTTCGCGGTCTGCTTGTGAATCGCTTCGCGGAGAGGGAAGAAAGGAACTGTCATGATGAATCTGCCAGGACTGAGCTAATAGTGAGCAGTATGCCTAAGTCATAAGCAAGCTTTTGTCACCGACGATTTTGACAAACGAGCCCAACTCGCCGCTCTCCGACCGTCGCAGCAGTTCTCACGGGAGCCATCATATGAGCGGGCGCAACATTTCTGGTCAACGTAAGCTGGTGCTGCGAAGTCGGCCTCGGCAATCTGCACCGAAAGCCTTGATAACAAGTATCGCAGTTGCGTTGGGGTTCCGGTGGCGATGAGCAAATCGGCAGCAGGCTGCGCCGGCATTCATAATCCCAGACATCATGATGGGGCGTAACGCCACTTTTGTGCACCGGGCCCGTCGAGCGCGATCAGTTCGTTGAAGGGTGAGCAGAAGATCAGGCTGTCCTCGACGAGCAGCGGCGTCGCCACGAAGCGAGGTCGTTATTCGGGCCTCTCGCAGCCCTGATCAGAAACTATCTTTGACGGAGTTTCGCCTTCTGGCGGCAAAGTCGCTAACCGATCTCCATCCGTTTCCGAAGAGGACAGACTAAGGGGCTCCGCTGCCGTTCCTCCAACCTTCGCCTGCTCCGCGAGGCCTAGCGCGCGCTGTTGCCGCTCAAGTTCTTGAGCGGCTTTATTGGCAATGTCCATATTGGCAGTTTGACCACTGTCGCAAGGAGCAGCGTTCGCTGCAGCGACGCCTAAAACGATTGTGGTGCAAGCAGCGAGAACGATTGGTTGTGCGATCATGCGTTTCACCGTTGGATTAGGAAGTCCGCCAACGCGAAACCAAATCGCCTTGAAACAGGTTCCACGGCGAACGACAGAACGTCCTCAAAAGGTTAACCGGACGGCCTGGTTTTTGCTACCTTTTGCTACAGCTTCGACGCGCTTTTCATCGCGAAGGTCAAGTTCGCCGACGAAGGACAGCCGGCCGCGCTCAGACGCGGGCGAGCTCAAGCTCTATTCCTGAAGGGCACAAGATGCGCCGCGAGCTGGCCGCAAACTTGTGAATTTGTGTATCAAATCCAGATATGGGGAACGGCAATGGAATCGAAATTCGCTACGACCATCCTGTTTGCAGCGCTCGTCACACCGGTTGCGGCCAATGCAGCCAAGTTGCCGCCCCTTGCGACCATGAAGTTAGGTGAAAATCAAACCACCTACATCTTCGATCCAGCCAAAGTGACCGCGGTAGCGCTTACTTACAGTTTGACCGTAACGCCTAAACCTGTTCGGGGAAATTCCGAAGTCAATCGGGGTCGATTGACGCCACACGTCTGGGGGATTGCGGAAATTCCGCTCTCGATCGACGATACCCCGGAGAATTTCTTGAAGGAACTCCGGCTCGAGACTAAATTCGTTACCCTTCATTCATTGAGCGGTGAGCTGCGCATAAGGGCGAGCAGCATAAAATACATAATCGAACCACTGCTTCAGACTGACCGCGAGAGAGGAGCAAAAGCGCTTGTTTATCTCGAACCTCGAGTAGTGGATTGGTCAGGGGTGCAAAGACCATGGGTGGTCACAGAAACCCCTGACCAGGTAAAGGCGTTGGTCGACGAAAAACGCACTCAAGGCGATGGCGAATGAGAAGTCCTCTCGGCTATCCCCGCTCATCGGACCTGCGCAATCAAATGATCGCCGCGCTTCGGGAGGTGGGGCTTGCCAGACCAATCGAGTCATGCCGCGACGTGATGACTTCGGGGCATGGTGAACGCGTCGTAGCGTCTTGTGGGTCCTTGCCGAGCGACGGGTCGGCAACGCAAGCACCGGCATCCCCGTTCTGTTCAAGCAAAGGACCAGGCCATGCGCGTTTTTCGCGATGCCAAGGCGCATACACGTTGCGCCTCTTTCGCCGCCATTGCGGGCGTCGGGCGAGTGATGCATATCATCAAGACCTTTGGTATTGCCCCCCGCACAGTCACAGAGGCGATCCACGCGATGGAAGCGGACGGGCATGTCGTACGCCGCGCGGATCTGTCCGATCGCCGTGCTAAGGTATGGTCCCTGACTTCCGCGGGCGGGCTGGACTGGATAGACATAGATGCCGGGGTAAGCCGCACGATCTACGGAGGTCACCTCCAGACCGGCTGAGGCAGGGATGTCCGTGGACGTCAGCTCAGCGATCCCGAGCTGCATCGGCATGGATGGCCGGTACACTTTGTTATTATTTTGTTATTGTGTGAGCGATTTCCACCGCAAATATTTTTTAGTTCGTGGGAAAATCGCCGTGTGAAACGATCCCGTCACAAAACGGCATTGGAAGCCGACAATATTGCGCCCCGGCTGGGTAAGAAATTTGTGACGGTTTTGAATCGATGATCGATCTGAGGGTAGCGGCGTGCCTCGCGCTGCTGGTGTTGGGGACGGGCGTTCGTGCGACAATGGCGGCACCGCTTGACGACGCGGCGGAAAATTATCGGCCTTATATGATTGAAGGCATCGGTCAGGCGCTGGCGGGTGCGCGCAATCTGCGTGAGCGTATCGCCGCTGGCGATCTGGC
>Ga0208193_1000827_pt1 | contig 14617 bp, 15 predicted proteins | sample June2015DPH_17_2_FD_184716 | JGI IMG/M metagenome (GOLD analysis project Ga0208193, IMG submission 184716) | Peatland microbial communities from SPRUCE experiment site at the Marcell Experimental Forest, Minnesota, USA - June2015DPH_17_10... | ecosystem: Environmental > Terrestrial > Soil >... | reverse complement strand
CAGTTTCCCGCCGTCTTCCCGCCCTTTGGGCGGGCATCAGGATGCAGTTGTAGCTCAGTTGGTTAGAGCGCCTGTCTGTGGAACAGGAGGTCGGTGGTTCGAGCCCACCCAACTGTACCAGCAATCCACCCCGCCAGCCGCTGCGCGATGCCCCTGAACCTTGACGGCCACCTGCAACGTACTGAAGTTCAAAGGACTGACGCTCAACCTGGTTCGGACCTGACGCAGGCTTCGTTAATCTGCGCGATTTGATGCTGTGCCCGCACCGCAAGGCGCACCACCAACTTCCTGAACCTGTTGCAGCAGGCGACAGGTTGGTGCTAACGCACCGCCCTGAACCTCATCGGAGCTTGAGTGATGCTCAACAGTTTCAGGATGCGCTTGCTGCCGGTTTTCGGTTTGCTGTTGGCTGGCTATTTGCTGATCTCGCCAGGCTTGGTTCACGCGCAACTCGCCGAGGGCGAGAACAAATGGACCCTGCTTGACGTAACCGCGGCGATAAATACCGCCATAGGCGAAGGCAAGGAAGGCGTCGAACTGCGCGAAAAGGTGGTGCGCCGTTTTGCCGAATGCTCGCTGGCGTATGGGGGGCTTGCAACGCTGGCGTCCAACGCTGAAGCTAAAAAAAATTATGTCCAGGCCCAACTGGCGACCATGGAAATTGAATCGAGGATCGGCGGGCCGCTGGAATCGCAAACGAGAATAAGGCTTGAAGAAACCGCTCGAATATCAGTGGCAGCGATGTTGCGCAGCATAAAGGCGCAAGGCGACAAGGCAGTGGGCCCGCTTCTCAAGAGCTGCAAATCGTTCAACGACGTGAAAGAAGTCAACAACGCCATGCAAGAGCTTTCACGCCAGTAAAGCCTAAGGTGACAGCTCTCCGTTTTCCTAGATTGGGTCAAGCCGGTTCATCTTGCGCCAGGAGCTTGCGATGTCTGACGAGGTACGGATAGGTTCGCTGCGGCTGAAGTTCCTGATCGATGACGCCGACAATGGCGGCAAGCTGACGATGTTCGACATGACTGTGCCGGAGCAGGCCAAGGTGCCGGCGGCGCATTATCATCGCGATTTCGAAGAGGTTTGGTATGGGCTCGGCGGCACGCTGACCGTCACGCTCGACGGGGGGGCGCATCAACTGAAGACGGGAGACGCCCTGTTCGTGCCGCGCGGCGCCGTGCACCGCTTCGACAACCTTGATGCCGGAGAAGCCCGCGCGCTCATCACGCTGACACCGGCGGTCGCGGGCAAACGATATTTCGAAGAGGTCGCCGCGGTCGTGAACGCAGGTGGTCCGCCGGACATGGCGAAGGTCAAAGCGGTCATGGAAAAGTACGGTCTGATCATCGCGTAAGGGTTGCAGGCGCTCGGCGACGGACGGCCGTGATGTCGACGCTGCTACCGGTCGGGAACCGGCGGAGCGGCTCACATGGTGTGCGGTGCGTGCCGCGCGAGCTTTCCACTGTTAGCTGAGGCTCAACGCGAAGGCTTGCTTGCCAACTTCACTTCGCTCGCTCACAATTTGCGTGGGGTGGTGATTTGGGGGGAACATGAATGCTTTCGCGATTCGAACAGGGCTAGCTGGCGCGATCTTGACGATCGGGGTGGGAGCGTGGCCCGTAACCGGGTGGTCCTACACCATGGATCAGCAGCAGGCCTGCATGGGTGATGCGTTCCGGCTGTGCAGTTATGAAATCCCTGATGTCTCGCGGGTCACGGCCTGCATGGTCAGGCGGCAGACCGAACTCAGTCCGGGCTGCCGGGTCTATTTCAGGCAGGAAGAGTCGGCTGCAAAGCCGAGGCTTCACAGAATACGCCAGCATACGGCTTCAGACTGGTAGGGGTCGCACTGGGCGATTCCTTCCGCCGCTGATATTTTGACCTCATACCCAGTTGGAGGCATCTGGGTATGACTCAAAAGCAACCTCGCCGACTATTCGGCGACTTCGCCACAATTGACTCCAAATTCTTCTTCCACGAATCAGCGCGCTGATTCATTTTTGATCACCTGGGGTCAATCTGGAGGCGAAGGTATGAACGTTATTGTTTTTGCGTCGCGTAAAGGGGGCTCGGGAAAAAGTACCCTGGCCGCTCATCTCGCTGCGCATGTCCATAAGACGACCAAGCCGTGTCTGCTTGTCGATGCAGACCCGCAGGGATCATTGACCCTGTGGCACAAGCTGCGCGGTACCAACGAACCGGCGATCAAGACCGCCGTCAACTCCGTCAGCGGCATCATCGCCGCCGCCAAGCGTGACGGCTTCGAATGGGTGTTCATCGATACGCCGCCGAATCTGTCGGCTGTGGTCGATGACGCGATCAAGAACGCTACCATGGTCGTAATTCCGGCCCGGCCCGGCGTCTTTGACGTCAATGCCGTGCAGGAAACGATTCAGATGTGTCGTGCTGCGCGCAAGCCGTATGCGGTCGTGCTCAACGGTGCGCCTGCCCGCCGCGACGAGGTGGAAAGCCGCATCGTCACGATCGCGCGGGAAGCGTTGGTCAAGTTCCGTGCGCCGGTATGGGGTGGACAGATCACCAACCGTGCGGATCTTCTGATGGCACTCGGCAAGGGCGAAGGCGCCCGTGAGTATTTTGCCGAAGGGCGTGCAGCCGCCGAGATCGGTCGGCTGTGGGCTGCGATCGAACGTTCGGTGAAAGCGATCCGCGGTACCGCTTCGGCAAGCGGCACGATGCACAAGCAGGCGGCCTGAAGTCCTCAGGCTGACTTGCGGCTTGCAAAGCGACATCATCCCGCGTGGGCCAAAAGGGGGCTCACGCGGGATGATGTTGCATTCGTTTGTCTGCGCGGATTAATTCACCATCAGCACATAGAACATCACGACCGGCGACAGGGTCAGGATGACCGACCAGATGCTGACCGCCCAGATGATGTCCTGTACGCAAAAACCGCCCCAGTTACGGTTCGGATTTTCTTGAGGTCCTGAAGTATCCATAACGCGCCCCCGCGTTTCTTGTTGTTATGGCGCTAACTTACCTGGTGAGTTTTAAAAGCTGCTCCGCGAACTCGTTCGCATTTCAGGCCAGCGCGCTACCGCCGGTTAACCAGCGCCTTTGAGGGAGCCCCGGCGAGGCGGCAGCACTTCGCTTCAGCTTCCGGTCAGGAGGCTCAAGGCCAGCACCGGCGACAGGCCGAGCAGCACGGCCCATAGCCCGAATGAGGAAACGATCAGGAAATCCTGCTTCCTTTCGGCCCATTTCGAATTGGCAAAGCGTTTGTTCCGGATGGTGTCGGTGGTCATGGTTCGCCCCCTGCGTCCCTGTTGGATGCGGAAAAACCAATAGCCGCCAACTGCTAAAATACGCGCTTGCGGTGGCCGCGGAGTTTAGCGAGCCGCTTCAGCGCCGGTTAACCAAGCGGCTCATGCGGCATGTTGTTGGAGCGCGGTTCCTCGCGACAAACGCGAAGGCGTTTGCGCGGGGATCATGTGTCAGCGATCGGCGCGGCCGACCACATCCATCAGCTCGGCGATCTTGCGGCGCTGGTCGGCCTTGTCGCCGGAGACGATGGCGTGCTCGACGCAATGGGCGACGTGGTCGCGCAGGATTTCCTCCTCGACGCGGCGAAGGGCGGCCTTCGCCGCCGAGATCTGGGTGACGACGTCGATGCAATAGCGGTCGTCCTCCACCATCCCGGCCAGCCCCCGGATCTGGCCCTCGATTCGTTTCAGCCTTTTCAGGCAGGACGTCTTGATCTCCTGGCGCATAGACTTCATATACCCCCCTAGGGTATCTTGTTCAAGAGAGGCAGAGTCAAAAGATGGCGCAGGGCGAGCAGGGGCACGGCGCGGGGACCGGCCAGACATGTCATCACGACCATAGCCATCATCACGCCAGCCACGATCACGCCAGCCACGATCACACAAAGCCGGACGCCGGTTCCTGCTGCGGCGCCAAGCATGAGAGCGCGGCCGATCAGGAATTGGCGGTCGCGATCGATCCGGTCTGCGGTATGAAGGTCAAGCGCGAGACCGCCAAACATCGCTTTGAGTATCGCGGACAGGAATATCTGTTCTGCGGCGGCCGGTGTCGCGAGCGTTTTGAAGCGGACCCCGAGAAATTCCTCAAACCGAAAGCGCCCGAACAAAGGAAGGCCGAACCCGCGGTGCCGGCCGGTGCCATCTACACCTGTCCGATGGATCCGGAAGTCCGGCAAGTGGGTCCGGGAACCTGCCCGATCTGCGGCATGGCACTTGAGCCGGAGCAGGTTTCGCTCGATCAGGGACCCGATCCTGAGCTGATCGACATGACCCGGCGATTCTGGATCGCCTTGGCGCTCACGCTTCCGGTGTTTGCGATCGAGATGGGCCGCCACCTTGGCCTCATGAATGTCGTGCCGCCCGCCTGGTCGAACTGGATTTCGTTGGTGCTGTCGACGCCGGTGGTGCTGTGGGCAGCTAGCCCGTTTTTCGCACGCGGCTGGCGCTCGGTCGTCTCGCGCCATCTCAACATGTTCACGTTGATCGCGATGGGAACCGGCGTGGCCTATCTCTACAGCGTGATCGGCACGCTCGTGCCGCGGGTCTTCCCGGCCGGTTTCCGCGACATGCACGGCGTGGTCGCGGTCTATTTCGAGGCCGCCGCCGTTATCACCGTGCTGGTGCTGCTCGGGCAGGTGCTGGAGCTGAAGGCGCGTGAGCGCACCTCGGGGGCGATCCGCGCGCTTCTGGGTTTGGCTCCAAAAACCGCGCGGCGCATCACCGAGCACGGCGATGAGGATGTCGCGATTGATGCGATCGCGGCCGGCGACCGGCTGCTCGTTCGTCCCGGCGAAAAAATTCCGGTCGATGGCAGCGTCATGGAAGGGCACTCGTTTGTCGACGAATCCATGGTGACGGGCGAGCCGATGCCGGTCGCCAAGGCCGAAGGGGCGCGCGTCATCGGCGGCACCGTCAACCAGAATGGCGCGCTGGTGCTGCGGGCCGAGCAGGTCGGCCGCGACACCATGCTGGCGCGGATCGTGGACATGGTGGCGCGGGCGCAGCGGTCGCGGGCGCCGATACAGCGCCTCGCCGATCGTGTCGCCGGATGGTTCGTGCCGGCGGTGATCGCGGCAGCGCTGATCGCCTTTGCCGCCTGGATAAGCTTCGGCCCCGAACCGCGCCTCAGCTTCGCGCTGATCGCGGCTGTGACCGTGCTGATCATTGCCTGCCCCTGTGCGCTCGGCCTCGCCACGCCGATGTCGATCATGGTCGGCGTGGGGCGCGGCGCGCAAGCGGGCATTCTGATCCGTGACGCGGAAGCGCTGGAAGCGTTTGAGCGCATCGATACTATCGTCATCGACAAGACCGGCACCCTCACCGAGGGCAAGCCGAAGCTGACGTCGATCGCGACAGCGCCCGACGTTGACGAGAACACGCTGTTGCGGCTCGCCGCCAGCGTGGAAAAGGCCAGCGAGCATCCGCTGGCGCACGCGATCGTCGAGGCCGCGAAGGTGCGCGATCTGTCGCTCGGTGAAACGTCCAGCTTCGCTAGCCATCCGGGCAAAGGGGCTACCGGCACGGTCGAGGGCAAAGCGGTGGCGCTCGGAAACGCCGCATTGATGCACGATCTGAACATCGCGGCGTCCGAGTTCGACACCGCGGCCGAGGCTGCGCGCGCGTCGGGTGCGACCGTGATTTGTGTCGCATTCGATGGCAAGCTTGCGGGCATCATGGCCGTTGCCGACCCGATCAAGGCATCGGCGAAAGCGGCCATCGCGGCGTTGCGGTCGGAAGGCCTGCGCGTTGTGATGCTGACCGGCGATAACGCGACGACGGCGAAAGCTGTGGCATCCCAACTCGATATTACCGAGGTCGAGGCTGGCGTTTTGCCGGAACGCAAGGGTGAGGTCGTGCAGCGTCTTCGCCAACAAGGACGCCGCGTCGCCATGGTCGGCGACGGCGTGAACGATGCGCCGGCGCTCGCCGCAGCCGACGTCGGTATCGCCATGGGTGGCGGCACGGATGTCGCGGTCGAAAGCGCGGGCGTGACGCTGTTGACCGGCGATCTCTCAGGGCTGATGCGGGCACGGCGATTGTCGGCCGCGACCATGGGCAATATCCGGCAGAATCTCGCATTTGCCTTCATCTACAATGCGGCCGGCGTGCCGATCGCGGCGGGCGCGCTCTATCCCGTGTTCGGCATCCTGCTGTCGCCGATGCTGGGGGCCGCCGCCATGGCGCTGTCTTCCGTCAGCGTGATCGGCAATGCGCTGCGGCTGGCGCGCGCCAAACTTTAATCAGTGCCGCTTGGTGGCGCCGATGAAATGCGCCAACGCTGCGCCGATCTCATGGGGACTATCCTCCTGAATGAAATGCAGGCCGGGGACCGTGATTTCCTGCTGGTTTGGGAAGCGCCGGCAGAAATCGCGGGAACGGCCGGTCAGCATCGAGCCCGGCTCGGCATTGATGAACAATTTGGGCAACGGGCTTTCGAGCAGCCATTGCCCGTAACTTTTCACGATCGCCACGACGTCGGCTGGCTCGCCGCCGATCGGCAGCTCCCGCGGCCAGACCAGCGTTGGCAGGCGTGATGACCGGGTCTGAAATGGGCGTCGATACGCGTTCATTTCCATCTCGCCGAGGGAGCGGATGACCAGCTTCGGCAGCAGCACTTCGATGAAGAAGTTTTCATCGAGGATCATCTGCTCGCCCTTCGCCGCGCGCAGGTCGCGAAACAGCGGCGCCCGGCTTGGCGGCAGGTCGTCCCAGTCCCGCGGGAAAAGGATCGATTCCATGTAAGCGATGGCGCTGACGCGCTCGGGATGCCGTGACGCCCAGTAAAAGCCGAGCGCCGAGCCCCAATCATGCAGCACGAGCGTCGCGTTCTCACGCAGGCCGAGTGCGTCAAACCAGGCATCGAGATAACGCGCGTGGTCGAGGAAGCGATAGGCGCCATCAGGCGAAGCCGCCGACTGCCCCATGCCGACAAGATCAGGCGCCAGGCACCAGCCGAGATTGCTGACATGAGGAATAATGTTGCGCCAGAGATACGACGACGTCGGGTTTCCATGCAGGAACACGATCGGGCGCCCCTGACCGACCGTCACATGGCTCATTTCGGTGTCGAGAATGCGAATGCGGCGCCGAGGCAGACGGTCGTCTGCTGCGATGATGGGTTTGTTCATGTTGCCTGGCTCTTGGGACCGATGCTTGCGCCGGAGCGGCGTCATCGGTGCTCAAGTCGTCGACCGGGATTTTGTGCCATGCGCACCTGCATCGTGGGTGCGAGTTATGCCGATATCAGCTTGCGGCCGGTTCCTCGCCTGTCGCGATATTGAGCGCGGATAACGCCATGTCGCGATGCGCGGCATTGTCGAGCATGCGTCCGATCGCCAGCCAGGCCCCGCCGGGCGCAATTCCCTGGCGTTTGGCGAACTCCCGCGCCTCGTCGAGGCGTTCCATTTTTGTGTAGGTGGCGGCGAGGAACCAGGCGGTGATCGAATAGCTGGGGAGTTCGTTGAAGGAAATTTCCAGAATTCGGCAGGCCTCGCCGAAACGTGATTCGAAGAAATGACACATGCCGATGCCGGTCAGATGAAAGGCCTTGCGCGTGGCGCGGGGGTCGAGCCGCAGGGAAGTTTCAAAATGGGCGATCGCAAGATCGGACTCGCCGGAAAGGGTGCGCATCCAGCCACTCCACATCCATCCAAAAGCGTGACTTGGATTGCGCGCCAGCGCTCCGCCGACCAGCCGCTTCAGCGTTTCGATGCTTTCGCCCGTGTTCATGAGCGCGCCCGCGGCGGAGGTGACAGTCGAGGGGTCGTCGGGCGCGGCCTCAAGTGCGCGGCGGGCCCAGATGATGGTCAGTTCTCTTTCGGCGGCAGCGTCCTTGACCCACCCGTTCAGGAGATTGTGGGCGTGACAGAGGGCGAGCGAGGCCAGCGCCATGCCGTATCGGGGGTCGCATTCGACCGCCTGTTCGAGCAAGGCGATGGCCTCCAGATTGGCCTCGCGTGACCACGCACGAATAAGCGGCAGCGACCGAAGATAAAAATGATAGGCGGTCAGATCGGATGTGGGCTGCTGGAGGGCGCGCTGGATTTCCGTGTCCAGCAGCAGGGGATCAATCACGCCGGCGACCGCTGAGGCAACCTGGTCCTGAAGCTCGAAGACGTCAGCCATCGGACCGTCGAATTTCTCGGCCCACAATTGTGCGCCGGTCGAGGCGTCGATCAACTGGCCGGTAATCCGCAAGCGGTCACCGGCCTTTCGCACGCTGCCTTCGAGCACGTAACGCACGCCGAGCTCACGTCCGACCTGTTTGGCGTCGATGGTCTTGCCCTTGTAGGCAAACGAGGAGTTTCGCGCGATGACGAACAGCGACTTGAAGCGTGACAGCGCGGTGATGATGTCTTCCACAAGACCGTCGGCAAAATAGTCCTGCTCGCGATCGTCGCTCATGTTTTCGAACGGCAGTACCGTAATCGAAGGCTTGGCGGGAAGCGGGAGCGCGGGCTGCTCGTGCAGCAGAGAAGAGGGGATTTGCGCGGCGCCTTCTCTCGTGAAACGTTTTCCGTCGCCGAAGGAGACCCGCCAAACCCGCACCGGCTCGGCGATATTCTTCAGCCGCTGCGGCCCACGCAAGCGAGCTCGACCTTGCCACGAAGCTGCCGATAGGCATCGTCGGAGATGCAGAGGCCGCCCGGCTCGGCGAGACCCTGTAGACGCACGGCGATGTTGACGCAGTCACCGAAAATATCATTCTCGTCGACGATGAGGTCGCCGACATGCAGGCCGATCCGGAATTCGATTTTGGCATCCCTCGATTGGTCGCGATTCTGCGCGGCCATGGCGCGCTGAACCTCGAGGGCGCATCGCGCCGCATCCACGGTGCTGGCGAATTCGGCCAGCATGCTGTCGCCGATCGTCTTCACGATGCGCCCGCGATGAGATGCGATGCTGGGAGCAGAGAGTGTTTTTCGGAGCGTCTTGAGCCGGGTCAGCACGGCTTCTTCGTCGGCATGGATCAGGCGAGAGTAGTCCTCGATCGCTCCCGCCAGCACCGCCGCCAGCCGTCGTTGCACCCGCTCGCCAGACACGGAACCTCCCATTTCTTTCACGTCGGCGCATCAAAGCATTTCGGCCGACCTGCAGCTAGGGTTCGGCAGTTAGGAGTTTAGGCGGTCACGCCGCGGGAACCGAACCTGTGATGACCGGGAACATGAGCGCCCCGCCGCGCAATTTCAGCGTCGAGCCTGGCGGCGAGATCGCCGCTCACCTCGACCATCGGCAGACGCACTTCCGCGCTGTCGATCAGGCCTGTGCGCGCCAGCCAGTACTTGGCGGGGGCCGGGCTCGGCTCGGCGAACAACAGCCGCGTGAGTTCGGATACGCTGTTCCAGCGCTCGCGGGCGTCGTCGTGCCGGCCTTCCCTGAACAGTCTGTATATGGCGGCAAAGGTCGCGGTCTCGATGTGCGCCGACAGCAGGATCGCGCCGTCGGCGCCATCGCTCAGCGCCTCGTAATATTCAGCGTCCTCCCCGGTCAGGACACGAAAGCCAGGCGGCCTGCGCCGCAACAGCTCGATCGATTGCGCGCGGTTGGCGCCGCAATCCTTCATGCCGGCGATGTTGGGATGCCTGGCCAGTTCAAGCAGCGTGTCGGTCTCGAGATTGACGCCGGCGCGGTAGGGGATGTTGTAAAGCATGATCGGCCACGAGGCGTGGTCGGCGAGGGCGGTGAAGTGTTGCAGCAGGCCGCGTTGCGACGGCCGCGAATAGTAGGGGCTGGAGATCAGGTAACCATCGATCGGCCAGCCGGCCGTCTCGTCCAGGGTATGGCACATCTTGCGGGTATGACTGCCGGAAAGCCCAAGGCAGATCGGCAGGTAGCGCCGACCTTCGCCGATCGTCTCCCGCGTCACGGCGACGATCCATTCGAGTTCGGCCATCCCTAACGTCAAACCTTCGCCGGAGGTCGCGGCCAGGATCAGCCCGTCGATCGGCAAGCCGGCGTAGTGGTGCACCAGCCGCCGCAGCGAGATCTCATCCACGACGCCGTCACAAAACGGCGTGATGAGCGGCAGCCAGAGACCACCGAGGTGCGATCGAAGATCCGAAGATTCCGGGTGAGAAGAAACAGGGTCGGTCATTGTCCATCTCCTGATTGGCCGGAGACGGGACACAAAAAACCCCACCTCGCGGCGGGGGTTTCAAAGATCGGGCAGTCACGAGAAGTCTAATGCGCGCGCCAATCCGAAGCCCCCAAAAGGGTGGCTTTTTTCGAATGGAGTGCTGCGCACGGACTCGTGATCATTCGGGAATGATGCGGCGCGTTGGTTCCACTGTCAACCGAAGCGCATCTTTCTCATGATGAAAATCGTAAGCCACAATCGCCGTTCGGCAGAAAAAAGCCGGGCTCAGAAGAGCCCGGCTTTGAGTATTGGCCTCGTTGGGCCGACACAATCACCTTCCAAGAGGGATAACCAAACACCCGCGCCACTGGAGGAGGGGGACATGTGCGCAACGCGAAAGTTCAGTGTTCAATCACTATGGGCTTTGCGAGTGCTTTGCAGCAACGGGGGAAGCCGCATGTCAGACATGCGCAGATCAGTTATCGACCGATAATTAGGACGGCCAGCGCTGCGCCTTGCTGACCACGAAGTCGCGGAACACCTGCACGCGAGCCACCGTTTTCAACTCCTCGGGATAAACGAAATAGGTATCGAGCTGGATGGAATCCGATTCGCCGAACAACTGCACCAGGCGGCTGTTTTCTTCGACCAGATAGTCCGGCAGCGCTGCGATACCCAATCCCTGCTGGCAGGCGCGCACCAGTCCGAGGATATTGTTGACCTTGAAATAGGACTCGCGCGGACCGCTTCCGTTGCGGCCGGCCTCGATCAGCCAGTTGCGGTTCTGCAGGTGCGGTGCGACCTGTCCGTCGGACAGCGTAATGATGCGGTGGGCATCGAGTTCGTCGAGCGTGCGCGGCGTGCCGAATCGCTTGACGTATTCCGGCGAGCAATAAGCGTGAAAGCCCATCGCAAACAGCTTGCGCTGGATCAGGTCGGGCTGGGTCGGCTTGCGGGTGCGGATCGCGACGTCGGCCTCGCGCATCGAGAGGTCGAGTTCCTCGTCCGTGACGATCAGGGAAATGCGGATTTCCGGATAAAGCGCGGTGAACTCGCCGAGCCGGGGAATCAGCCAGTTGATGCCGACACCGGGCGTGGTGGTGATCTTGAGATCGCCGCTCGGCCGCTCGCGGCTATCGGTCAATTTGGCGCGGGCGGCCTGCAATTGCATGAAGACGTCATGCGCGGTGCGAAACAACAGGTCGCCTTGCTCGGTCAGAATCAGGCCGCGCGCATGGCGGTGGAACAGCGATACCGACAATTCCTGCTCCAGCGCCGAGACCTGGCGCGACACGGCCGACTGCGAAAGACCGAGTTGCTCGCCGGCATGCGTGAAGCTTCCGGCTTCGGCCGCCGCGTGAAACACCTTCAGCTTGTCCCAATCCATGTCTGTAAATCCGTCGCGAGTTCGATTCATAATTTATTCTGCTGCGGCGCGGTCACTCGCACGCAGCGCTAAAAAACGTTCGGCTTCAAGGGCGGCCATACAGCCGAGGCCGGCCGCCGTGACCGCCTGCCGGTAGGTTTCGTCGGCGACGTCGCCGGCGGCAAACAGGCCGGGCACGGAGGTCGCGGTCGAGTTCGGTGCGACCTCGACATAGCCCGACGGTTTCAGCTTGACCTGGCCAGCGACGAGATCGGTCGCCGGCGCGTGCCCGATCGCGATGAAGACGCCGTCGGCGGGTATTTCCGTGAGCGCACCGGACTTGACGTTTTTCAGCCGCACATGGGTGACCTTGCCCGGGCTCTCCTGCCCGCGGACTTCGTCGATCGCGTTGTCCCACACCACCGTGATCTTGGGGTGTTTGAACAGGCGCTCCTGCAGAATGCGCTCGGCGCGGAAGTGATCGCGGCGATGCACGACGGTTACCTTCGAGGCGAAGTTGGTCAGGAACAGCGCTTCCTCAACCGCGGTGTTGCCGCCGCCGACGACGATCACTTCCTTTCCGCGATAGAAGAATCCATCGCAGGTCGCGCAGGCCGAGACGCCAAAGCCTTTGAATTTTTCTTCCGACTCGATCCCCAGCCAGCGTGCCTGCGCGCCGGTGGCGAGGATGACGGTTTCGGCGATATACACATCGCCGCTGTCGCAGGTCAGGCGGAACGGCCGCTGGGCCAGTTCAAGCTTGTTGACGAGATCGGTGACGATCCTGGTGCCGACATGGGCAGCCTGCTTCTCCATCTGCTCCATCAGCCACGGGCCTTGAATCACGTCGGCAAAGCCCGGGTAATTTTCCACGTCGGTCGTGATGGTGAGTTGCCCGCCGGGCTGGATGCCCTGGATCAGTACCGGTTCGAGCATGGCACGCGCCGCATAGATGGCTGCCGTGTAACCGGCCGGGCCGGAACCGATGATGACGACCTTCGCGTGTATGGGGGTGGACATGAACAGACAGCTCTCGACGGGAGTTTGATGAACGCTTTGGGCGGAATCCGCCTGGGGAAGGCATCGCGATGACGCCGAAAGTACCGACGCCAAATCTAAGGCATCTGACGAGCTATGCAAGAATTGCAATCCAAATGAGCAAAACTTCCCGTGAGCAAGAATATTGGCGCAGTGCACGCGCAATAAAATTGCGCATTGTGGCCGAGCTGCGCTAAGAGTGTTGCCATCAAAAGCTGAAAGCCTTGGCTTCCAGCCCTCAAACACCACCCCAGCCCCAGGAAAGCCGGACCGCGTGTCGAAGAATCTCGACGAAATTGACCTTAAAATCCTGGGCGAAATCCAGGCTGACGGCCGAATCACCAATGTTGAGCTGGCCAAACGCGTCGGTATTTCACCGCCGCCATGCTTGCGGCGGGTTCGGGCGCTTGAGGAGGCGGGTTACATCCAAGGCTATCGCGGTTTGCTCGATCCGCGAAAGCTCGGCTTCGACGTCACCGTGTTTGCCTCCGTGCATCTGTCGAGCCAGGCCGACGGCGACCTGCGCGCGTTCGAGGATTTCGTTCGCGCCGAACCGTTGGTGCGGGAATGCTGGATGCTGTCAGGCGAAGTCGATTTCGTTCTCAAATGCGTGGCGCCGGACATGGCGACGTTCCAGGATTTCGTCACGCACCTGACCGCGGCGCCGCACGTCCGCAACGTGCGAACCTCGCTGGTGCTGCACAATTCGAAATATGAAGCCGCGGTGCCGCTGGAAGTGAAGGCGCGGGGATGATCGTCATTCCGGGGCGCCTCCAACGAGTCCGGCCTTTTGGCCGGCCCGATGACAGGCTCCGGGGCGACCCGGAATCTCGAGATTCCGGATTCGCCCATTGCATTCGCGTTCCGGAATGACTGCTTCGCCGTCAGCCCTTGCCCATCTTCGCATCGACGCTGATCGGCCCGGGACCCGATGTTGCGAGATAGAGGCACGCGAAGCAGAACAGGATCGCGGCCGTGCCGTTGTTGACCACCGGAAAAAATCCGCGCGGAAAATGGCCGATGAAATAGGCGAAGGCCATTTCGCCCGACAGGATGAAGGCGACGACCCGCGACCACAGCCCGATGATCAGAAGCGCGCCGAGCACGAGTTCGATCGTGCCGGCCGCGCCGATCAGCGAGAACAGTTCGACTTTCTCGAACGGATTTCCCGCCGGAAATTTCAGGATCTTGGCCACGCCATATTGAAACAGCAACAGGCCGGTAATGAAGCGAAACAAACTAAGCGCAACCGGCTGAAATTTCGAAAGCGTCTGGTCCATGTCATAGCCCCCTGTTTGACATTTAGAATGCTTGGGATTTTTTGAGCTGGCGGAACACACGCGAACTCTTGCGTGTTCTTTCGGCTAACCCCCTCTTTCAATAAATATTCCCTGCAAGGAATATTCCGCCGCGAGACATGAGAAAAGCCGCGCCAACGCGCGGCGGGAAGTGCGTCACGCCCCGTTTCGCGATCGTGCGCGGTGATACTATGGTACATATTCAACCAGAGAAAATCTTAACAAGGTTCGGGAGCTCGTATGCAGCCGGAAACGCGTTATGCAAAGAGTGGCGATGCCCATATCGCTTATCAAGTGTTTGGTGACGGTCCGATCAATCTGGTCATAGCTCCGTTTTTCGTGTCGAACGTGGAGCATTTTTGGGACGAGCCAGATGCATCGCGCTGGCTACTTCGTATCGGCAGCTTCGCGCGGGTGGTGATGTTCGACAAGCGCGGAACCGGCATGTCGGATCGGGTCGCCGAAATGCCGGGCCTGGACCTGCGGATGGACGACCTGCGGGCTGTTATGGATGCCGCCGGCATGGAACAGGCAGCGATACTAGGCCTCTCCGAAGGCGGTTCACTGGCCGCTCTATTTGCTGCCACCTATCCGAACCGCTGCCGCGCGCTCATTCTCTATGGTGCGTTTGCACGCTTTTCGTCGTGGTTCCCTACCGAGGAGGCGTTTGCACAGTTTCTTGGTTACGTTGACCAGGCATGGGGTACCGGGGGTGCCGTGCCGTTTTTCGTACCCTCTCGAGCGGGCGATCCGGCCTTCCAACGATGGTTTGCCCGTTTCGAACGGCTCGGCGCGAGTCCGGCCAGCCTTACTGCATATATGCGCATGAACAGCCAGATTG